>Ga0307986_10000121_pt1 | contig 53899 bp, 54 predicted proteins | sample EllFjometageno82_FD_203170 | JGI IMG/M metagenome (GOLD analysis project Ga0307986, IMG submission 203170) | Marine microbial communities from Ellis Fjord, Antarctic Ocean - #82 | ecosystem: Environmental > Aquatic > Marine > Unclassified | place: Southern Ocean | collected 2014-10-09 | reverse complement strand
TTAATAAACTTAAAAATAGAATTTAAATATACCGCGGGGTGGAGCAGTCTGGTAGCTCGTCAGGCTCATAACCTGAAGGTCGGCGGTTCAAATCCGTCCCCCGCAACCAATTTCTTTTAAACAGACTAAACTAAATAATTAATTTTAAAAACTCTCATTAAAATATAAATGAAACTTAAAAAGTATAAATAAAAAATATTTTTTTTTTTCTTAAGAAAGTTCTCTACCTCTGGATATTTTATTAAAGTAAAAAACAATATGAGTATCATGGGCTCATAATATTTATGATAGATGGTGTTTTGAATATTTGACACAATTAATAATGTTAATAAAAAAAAATTATTTAAGCTAAAAGATGAAATATATAGAGTAAAACTTACAAAAAAAAGTGATCCTATATAAAAAAAATAATTATTATCAAATAATAGGTTTGATAATTGAAAAAATACACCCCCTCCAGTATAGCTTAAATGATAGTTAAAAAAATAAATTAAACATATCAGAAAAGGAATTAATATTATAAATTTTTTTAATAAGAAATTTTTGAACTGATTAAAAAAATTATCCATAAAAAGTATTGGTGATAAATGAAAAAAAATTATTGAACTAATAATCATTATTTTGTCTGACAAATTAAAGCTAAAATCAATGCTTTCATTGTTTAAATATGGCGTTTTTCCTGCTGTTAAAAAGTTCACATCTAAAATAAAAATATAATATAAAATTGGTAATGATGCCAAAAAATTAAATATTATCAGAAAGCTTAATTCTTTAAATTTAACCTTTTTTAAAAAAAAGAAAAAAAAATATGGGAAAAAAATTGAAAAATTAGGACTTATATATGATGAAACTACAAGTGAGATACAAGTGTACCAAGTGTACTTAATGTTATTGGTTATCTTAAATTTCAAAAAAAAATATATTGTTAAAACAAAAAAAATTAAACCTGGGATCCTGCTATCTGGCCAAATTGCTAAAGATCTAAAAGTTGGAGATAAAAAAATAATTAAAGATAGTAGAAGAAGATAATTTTTATTAATATTAGTAAATATTAATCTTAGGCATTTATAGAAAATTACTATTAATGAAATACAAAAGTGTAAATGAACAAATCTTACTTGGTCAATATCAAGTCCCAAATCTAAAAATAGTGATAAAAAGATTAGATATATAGGTGAGTGTCGATGACCATAGCTATCGAAGTTTAAAAAGGTATAAGTAAAATCATTTGAAAAATTTTTTATTAAATCATGGTTAGCCCCAATCCAATCACCATATGATCCATAATTTAAATTTTCACCGTAAATAAAACCAATTATTAAGGTTAAATAAAGGAAAAGAAGAAAAAAAATATTATTAACAGTGAAGAATTTAAATTTCACTATCGTCAATTTTAAACTTAGATTTCTTACTATCAACTAAAAAAGCTTTAACTGTTTCTTTGGTCAGTTGATGAAAGGTTTTTCCAAAGTTTTCTATTTTTTCGATAGTCTCTGGTGGGATGGTAATAATATGACATCCTAATTGTTTTGCTTGCAAATAATTGTAGGGCTCTCTAACACTTGCCCAAAGTATTTCTACATTTTTAAATTTTTTTGCAAGAGCTATACTTTTTTTAAATTCTGGAACTGGATCCTTACCTGTATCACCTGCCCTACCAGCAAATATTGAAATTATAACTTTAGTTTTTTTATTAATTAATTTTATAATTTTTTTTGTTTGTTTGGCGCTATATATTGCTGTGATATTAAGTTTAATATTTAAATCATTAAGTTCTTTAATAATTTTTCCCATAAAAACACCTTTTGAGTTTGCAACAGGAACTTTTACATAAACATTCTTTCCCCAAGTATTAATTTGAAGGGCTTGTTTTTTCATCTCATTATATTCATCAGCAAATACTTCTAATGAAACAGGTTTATTATTACAAATTTTTAATATTTTCTTTGAATAGGACTTGTAATCTTTCGCCCCAGCTTTTCTCATTAAACTAGGATTAGTTGTAAATCCCTTAACTATTTTTTTCTTACTAAATTTCTTTATTTGATCTAATTCTGCAATATCACAAAATATTTTTGTAGTCATAAATTTTAAAGATTTTTAGTTATATCTTCTGTCATCTTTTTTGCATCAGCAAATAACATTAAAGTGTTATCTTTATAAAATAATTCATTGTCAATTCCAGCATAACCAGGAGATAGACTTCTTTTTACAAACAATACTGATTTACATCTTTCAACATCTAGCACTGGCATTCCATATATTGGGCTTTTAGGATCAGTTTTTGCAATTGGATTTGTTACGTCATTTGCTCCAATTACAAATGCAACATCTGCATTAGCAAAATCATTATTAATTTCTTCAAGCTCAAATACCTCGTCATAAGGAACATTTGCTTCAGCTAATAATACATTCATGTGGCCTGGCATTCTTCCTGCTACAGGGTGAATAGCATAAGTAACTTTGATATCATTTTTCTTTAATGTATCTACCATCTCTCTTAGTGCATGTTGTGCTTGAGCTACTGCCATTCCATAACCTGGAACAATTATAACTGATGATGCATTTTTCATTAAAAAGGCTGCATCTTCTGCATTACCACTTTTAACTGGTCTTTGTTCTTTATGTATAGTTGATGCAGATTGTTCTTTTGCTCCAAATCCTCCTAAAATTACATTAAAGAAAGAACGGTTCATACCTTTACACATTATATAAGATAGAATTGCTCCAGACGACCCAACAAGTGCACCTGTTATAATTAATGCACTATTTTCTAAAGTAAAACCAATGCCTGCAGCAGCCCAACCAGAGTATGAATTTAACATAGAAATTACTACTGGCATATCTGCCCCACCAATTGGAATAATTAATAAAAAACCTATTAAAAATGAAACTGCTATTAATATCCAAAAAAAATTAGATGACTGTGATGAGCAAAGTAAATAAGTTAAAATTAGAATTGAAATTAACAATAAAGCATTAAGAAAATGCTGCCCTTTAAAAGTAATTGGTGATCCTGACATTATTCCTTGGAGTTTTAAAAAAGCAATTATTGAGCCTGAGAATGTTATGGCGCCAACTGCAGCACCAATTGACATTTCAATTAAACTTGCAAGTTTAATAGCTCCAGGAAATCCTAAATTAAATGCTTCTGGATTTAAGAAAGCCGAGATTGCAACAAAAACAGCAGATAATCCAACTAAACTGTGAAAACCTGCTACTAATTCTGGCATGGCCGTCATTGGTATTTTGTATGCTATGAATGCCCCTATAAGCCCACCTACTAATAAAAAAATAAATACATAAATTAGTCCGCTAGAAAAACTTCCAACTGATAAAAAAGTAACAGTAATAGCTATCACCATTCCTAAAATTCCAAAAAAATTACCTTGTCTTGAAGTTTCTGGTGATGAAAGACCTCTTAATGCTAAAATAAATAAAACTCCTGAAACTAAATAAAATATTGCTGATAAATTTGCTGACATAATTACTTATCTTTCTTTTTCTTTTTATACATTTGAAGCATCCTTTGAGTGACTAAAAACCCTCCAAATATATTAATGGCAGCAAGAGATATTGCTAAAAAGCCAAGAATGTTAGAGATTGTAAAAACATTATCTGAGCTTCCTGCTAAGCCTGCAATTATAGCACCAACAATAATTACTGATGATATTGCGTTAGTAACTGACATTAATGGTGTGTGTAAAGATGGGGTTACGCTCCATACCACATAGTAGCCTATAAAAATTGATAAAATGAATATGCTTAATCTAAATATAAAAGGGTCTATTTCCATAAATCTATTTAATCAATGTTTTACTAATTATTTCATCTTCTAGGTTGATAATAATCTTTTTATTTTCTTTATCATATAAATTTGACACAAAATTAAATACATTTTTTGAATATAAATTTGATGCTGAAACAGGAAGTTTATTAAGAATGTTTGTCTCACCCATAATTATTACTCCATTTTTAATTACAATTTTATCAACTTCGGTAAACTCTGAGTTTCCACCTTGAACTGCTGCTAAGTCATATATAACAGAGCCTGATTGCATATTGTCAATCATGGAACTTTTGATAATTAATGGAGCTTTTTTGCCTGGAATTAAAGCAGTGCATATTACAATATCAATTTTCTTTAAAGTTTCAGCCAATAAGTCTTCTTGTTTTTTCTTAAATTCTTCAGATGCTTCTTTTGCATAACCACCTTCCGTTTCAAGATTTTCAGACCCTTCAACAGTTAAAAATTTTCCACCTAAACTTTCAACTTGTTCTTTCGAAGCCATTCTTACATCGGTTGCAAATACGATGGCACCCATTCTTTTTGCTGTTGCTATAGCTTGAAGACCAGCCACACCTGCACCAACCACCAATACTTTAGCTGCTGGAATTGTACCAGCTGCTGTCATCATCATTGGAATTGCTTTTTTAAAATTAGCGAACGACTCAATGACTGCTTTGTAACCTGCTAAGTTAGCTTGAGATGAAAGTATATCCATTGATTGTGCTCTTGTTATTCTAGGTAACATTTCTAAAGAAAAAATATTAATATTTTTTTTAGATAAATTTTCTATTTTTTCTTTATTAAAGTAAGGATTAAATACTCCAACAAGTGTTTGATTTTCTTTTAAATTTAAAATATTTTCATCAGACAACAATCCTAACTGAATAATAACATCTGCATTTGCTAAAGTTTCGGCTTCGCTATTAAAAATCTTAATACCTAATTCTTTATATTCATTATCCCTAAATCCTAGGTGTTCACCATATTTCTCAACTAAAGAAATTTCAAAACCAAGAGCAATATATTTTTTTGCCATCTCTGGGGTAAGGGCAATTCTTTTTTCGATTGTCTGATTTTCTAAAATTGAAGCAACTCTCATATGAGAACTCTACAGCAAGAATATTGCCATTAAAACTAAAACACCTACAACAGCGACAGTTCCCCACAACACAAATTTTGTGAAATGGTTCCAGGTATTTTTATGGTTTTGGTTCTCCATAAAAACTACTTTTGTCTTGCTTTAAATTTTGGGTTTGTTTTGTTAATTATGTAAACTCTTCCTCTTCTTCTAACGAGTTTAGAATTAAGATCTCTTTTTTTTAATGATTTTAATGAGCTTTTAATTTTCATAATATTTTTTTATAGCCGGCAATGTCCTACTCTTCCGTGTCTTAAGACAAAGTACCATTGGCGCTGAAGGGCTTGACTTCCGAGTTCGGAATGGGATCGGGTATAACCCCTTCGCAATAATCACCGGCGAGAGTGTTATACCTAAAATAAATATATTGTAAACTAAAGAATTATAGTCTTTTTTAAGAGTTTTTGACAATATTTGCTATGTAGTCCTTAAGGTCAATTTTTCCAAACATCTTGTGAACTTTATTTGATAAATTCATACTCGTTAAAGCAGAAGCGTATCTTTCACCCTTTCTAGGTGGAAAGAGCTTAATTTTAGTATCAAACAGTTTTGCCACTTCAATAATCGTATAGCTTTTTCTATTAGATATACTGTAATGCTTACATTCATTTTTTTTCCAAGCATGATAACATGCTTCAATTGTATCATTAATGTGTGTGAATCTTCTGGATTGTGAACCAGGTTTTACTACTGTTAATGGTATTTTTTTTCTAAACTGATCTTCAAATATTCCTATTACTGTTGACATTGATCCTGTTTTTATTTGTCCTGGTCCATAAACATTGTAAAAATAAACTATTTCAAACTTAAAATTAAACCATTTTTTCAAATTTTCTAATAATTCTAAATTTTTTGCCTTAGTAAATGCATATGGAGATAAGTTTTTATCATTTCCTTTATTTCCAATGCTAGCTGATGTTGCTGAATATATGAGCTTTATTTTATTAGATAGACAAAAGTTAAATACCTCATGTGAGCCAATGTTATTCGAATCAATACACTCATCCATTTTTAAAAAACTTTGATATATCCTAGAGAATTCTCCAAAATGAAAAACTGTTTTTATTTTATTTTTTTTTTTTTTTAATATCTTTTTAATATTTTTTGTATTTCCCTTAACATACGTAACTCTTTTATCATTTAAATGTTTTTTTTTTTTACCTGTAGAGTAGTTGTCTATACTAATAATCTTTAATTTTGTTTTTTTTAGTAGTAATGAAATTAGATTAGAGCCAACAAATCCTGCACCCCCCGTTACAACAATAATATTCTTCATTACCCTACTTTACTTTCTTTTTTATAAGATTGGTAAGTATCAAGTATAGATTTATTAAGATCAATGGTGTGTTTCCATCCTAATTTTTTAGCTAATGATACGTCCATAACTTTTCTTTTGGTTCCGTTTGGTTTGGATAAATCATATTTAATAATAATTTTTTTTTTTGGTAAGATCATTTTTGCAATTAGTTTTGCATAATAATCAATTGTATAGTCTTTACCAGTTCCAATATTTATTAGTGTTGGTTTTTTTTTTTTGTTCATAAAATAAACACATGCATTTGCAATATCATCCACATGAATAATCTCTCTTTGAGATTTTCCATTGCCCCATAAAATCAATGTATTTTTTTTACTATTTTTTAATTTGTCAATTTTTTTAATAAGTGCAGGAAAAAAATGTGAATTTAACTCATTATAATTGTCATTCGGTCCGAATGTATTTGTCGGCATTAAGCACTTATAGTTGGTGTTATACTGTTTATTATAACTTTCACACATCTTAATCCCAGCAATTTTGGCCAATGCATAAGACTCATTTGTTGCTTCAAGTTCACCAGTTAATAGATAGCTTTCCTTTATAGGCTGCTTACAGTTTTTTGGGTAAACACAGCTGGATCCTAAAAATATAAGATTTTTGATTCCTGATAAATAAGCCCCATTTATGACATTTAATTGAATTGCTAAATTTTCATATAAGTAGTCTGCTTTATATTTGTTGTTTGAATATATTCCACCCACTTTTGCGGCTGCCAAAAAAATGAAATGTGGTTTGTTTTTTTTTAGAAACCTAAGAACACTTAACTGATTTGTTAGGTCTAATTTTTTTCTGCTAGCTACTATAATTTTTTTATAACCTTTTTTTTTAAGCTCTCTTATTATTGCACTTCCAACTAAACCATTGTGTCCTGCTACATAAATTTTTAGATTTTGATTGAACACTATGATAAATTTTTTAGCTCTGTAATTACCATTTCCTTTACTAATTTGGTAATATTGTATTTGGGCTTCCAATTTAATTCTTTTTTTGCCTTTCTTGAATCTCCTAAAAGAGTATCAACTTCAAGAGGTCTAAAATATTCTTTATCACATTCTATGATGCAATTACCTGAATCATCATAACATTTTTCATTAATACTCTTGCCTTCCCAGTGGTGTTTTATATTAAGCTCTTTTAATGATAAATTTACAAAATCTTTAACTGAATATTGTTTACCAGTAGAAATTACATAATCTTGAGGAGTTTTATTTTGTAACATCTTCCACATTACTTCAACATAATCTTTTGCGTGTCCCCAATCTCTTTTTGCATCTAAATTTCCTAAAAATAATTTTTTTTGTTTATTTAATTTTATTCTACATAAAGCCATAATTATTTTTTTTGTGACAAAAGTTTCACCTCTAAATGGGCTTTCGTGATTAAACAAAATACCATTACATGCAAAAATTTTATAGGCTTCCCTGTAATTTACAGTTATCCAGTGTGCATAAACTTTTGCAACACCATAGGGACTTCTTGGATAAAATGGAGTTTTTTCATTTTGTGGTATTTGAACAACTTTACCAAACATTTCTGAAGTACCTGCTTGATAAAATTTTGTTTTTTTTTCAAAACCATGAAACTTGATTGCCTCCAATATCCTTAAGGCACCAATGCCATCAGCATTAGCGGTATATTCTGGGACTTCAAATGAAACTGCAACATGTGATTGTGCAGCAAGATTATAAATTTCATCAGGTTTAATATTTTTTATTAAAGATGATACTGAAATAGCATCAGTAATATCACCATAATGTAAAATAAATTTTCTATTTTTTTCGTGAGGATCTTGATAAAGGTGATCTATTCTACCAGTGTTAAATGATGAAGATCTTCTTTTTACACCATGTACTATGTAGTTTTTTTTAAGCAGAAACTCAGCAAGGTACGATCCATCTTGCCCTGTAATTCCAAATATTAATGCTATTTGTTTTTTCATTTTTTTTTAAAAAAACTCTTACTTATTTTCAAACATTCATTTTTTAGATCTACAATATTATTTTTAATTTTAATCTTATTCATAAGCTTCTTATTGTTTAAAGTAAAATTGTCGTTATTAAAACTATTTTTTGGATCAATAATTTTTATTTTCTTTAAATTATAAAAATTTAACCAAATAATAAGTTGATTTATATAAACTTTTTTACCCAAAGAGACATTAAATGGTCCAAAAGCATTTTTATTTATTAGCTCAAAAACTATTTTGTTAAATTTTTTTATAGAAATGAAGTCTTTGTACGTTTCTTTATTCTTATAAATGAATCCACTTTTTGCCATTTCAAAAAAAATATCACAAAAAGTTTTATGAAGCTTTCTCTTATTTATATTTGGTTGACTGATAATATTTGAAATTCTTAATATTAAAACTCTATTGCTCAGAATTTTTTCTACTGAAATTTCAGATATCAGTTTATTTTTTGAATAATTACAATTTGGTTTTTTTTTATCTAGCTCTTTAATATTAAATTTAGTTTTATAAATTTTTCTAGTACTCAACATAACTAATTTTGTGTTTGAATGTATAATTTTTTTTGCAATTATTAGATCATTATCATGTCTAATTTTATATTGATTTTCGATAAATTTTTTATTAGATGTGCAGTTAATAATAGTGTCAAATTTATTAATATTTTTATTCTGATTTTTTATGAAGCTTTCAAAGCTCAGGGAATAAACTTTTGTTTTTTTAGTTTTAAAATATTTAAATAAATTGCTACCTATAAGACCTTTTTGACCAATAATTAATATTTTTTTATTCATTTTATAAAAAAATAAATAAAGTTTGTTAATAGGTAATCTAAATTTTTTACATGCGGCACATTATTTTTAAAAAAGAAATATTTTACATAATCATGAGCTTGTTTACGTCTTATCCACCATGCAAATGATAAAGACTTAAGATTTGCTGAAACCATTTCTTCAGATTGTCTATAATAAGTAAGGTTTTTACCTAAAACACAAAAATTTTTTTTAATAAATTTTAAATATAAACCTATCCTAAAATCCATCCATATATCTGGAAATAAATTATAATTTATTTTATTAAATATTTTTTTAAACTCCTCTCTTCTCATAGCGATACAACTTTGTGGTGGAATATAAGGCCAATAATTAGAAATAAATCTTTTTTTATTCTTAATGATTTTAATATTTTTATATCTATTAATTTTTTTGATGGAATTGTCTGATGATGAGTCATCATGAATTATTATTTCAATATTTTGATAGGTTTGTTTTTTTATAGAATTGATACATTCAGCCAAATATTGCTCATTATTATAATTTCCAATTAATACAGATACCTTAATGTCTTTCAATTTATTAACTCTTCTCTTCTATAAATATACTCAAATGTTTTTCTAAAAGGCATTCTTGACTTATATATTTTATTAAAATTGTTTTTAGTTAATAATTCATTAATATCTGCAAATGTATAACTTTTTTGAATCATACTATCATAGTGATGCTCAAACATAACAATATCAACTAGTTGAATTTTATTCTCTAAGCCTAGTAATATTTCAAATTCATATCCTTCTGTATCTATTTTCAAAAAATCAATCTTTTTTATATTATTTTTTTCAATATAATCTTTTAATTTAGAAATTTTTATTTGGATTGTTTCATATATCTTTTTATTATTTAAAAAATTAATTAATCTAAATTTTCTTTTATAATATTTAGATTCCTCATCTATTTTTTGAATTGTAGATGACGAGCTTTCTTTAAATTGTTTAAATTCTGTGATTTTACCTTCTGCACCAAGGGCTATATTTTCTAAAATTATCTCAGTATTATTATATGCTTGTTTATTTTTCTCTATTTTTTTTTTTAAATATTTAAAATTGATTGGACTTGCTTCAAATGAAATAATTTTTTTAATATAAAAATTTTTTGAAAATAATTCAATTGACTCTCCTTTGTGTGCACCAATATCTATAAGAAGTTCAAATTTATTGTACTTATTATTGTTTAAAAATTTGATCCATTTTTTTTGGTAAGAATGGTCAAACAGACTAAGAGCCCATAATATTATTTTTTGAATCATTGATTTATAAATATAATTTTACCTATTACTTTCTTTATTTTAACATCTTTATTACAGTCAATTTCTTCAATTTTACACTTATTATATTGTTCTATTAAATGATCCATTTTTTTTTGTATTCTAAAATGACCATCATCTAAAAAATAATAGGTTTGTTTAATTGGTTTGTAGTTATAGAATTTCACTTCATTAATTATTCTATTTATATTCCTCGATATAAAAATAACTGTCGTTATAGAAACGAGCACAATAATAACTTTTGCGTATTTTTTTAGGTCATTTTGTGATGAACTAAGTTTCACAGATATTGGAATAAATAGTAATAGAGCTATGATATGGTAACCACCGTACCTTAATGCTGGGTGATTATAAAACCATTCAATGCCTAAAATAAAAATTAACAAATAAACTAAATACACATGATTATCTACTTTGATTGCATTTCTTTTAAGAGAAGCACCTCTAAAGCAAAATAAGACTATACCAATTAATAATATTATGCCCAATATAAAATCACTCACTTTATTAAAAAAATAAATATCAATCCAATTACTTATCCAATTAAAATTTTTTATATATGTTTCAGGATTATCTACTCTGAAATTTGGTGCCGCACCTCCCTTTGACCACAATTCATACCAATCGTTCATTCGCTCTACTTGTATAAATGGTATGCCCCAGCTGATTCCATCAAAACATGTAAAGCTTAATGGATAAATTAAACAGCCTGTATTAATAAAATATGTAAATAAAATAAAAGAAAATAAAACTAAAAATAATATAAAATATTTATTAAAAAATATAAAATATAAAGTTTGTATATAGTTTTTTTTTTTTTTAAAAATGTAGATGAATAGAGGAATGATGAAAATTATATATAAAATATAAAAAGCCTTAAAAGAAATAATCAATGCAGCAAGTAAATATATATAAAATAAATTAAAGGTTTTAATATTTTTTAAATTAATAAGATTTAACAATTCAATTATAAATAAAAATATCAATATCATTGCAGCACGGTCAGTCCCGTATTCAGCAAACCTATAGAAAAATATATTTATGAAAATAAATGATAGTAAACTTAAAAAATGAATAAAATTTAATCGTTTATCTTTAGTAAATACAAATTTGAAATAATTATGAATCTTTTTTAGAAGGATAATGTTTGCAAAACCTAAAATAAATAAAGAAAAAAAATTAAACAAATAAAATTTTGCATAAGGTAAATAAAATAAAGAATTTATATAAAATATAGATGAGGGTGTTCTAAAACCATGATTAAATTGACCAATACCTATGTATAAACTTTGTTGTGTGAGATAATACGTATAAGGAAAATGATAATATGGAAAATCATCATGATTTTTAAATTGAAATACAGCGCAGAATAATAGAGTAAAAACTATAAAAGAAAAAATAATTTCATTTTTATATGAGGAATATTTTTGCTTTATTAAATAAGTAAATAAAATTAACCCAATAAAAAGTATTGTGAGATTATGAAACTCAGTATGTGCAATAAAAAGATTGCTAAAATACGAATATATAATTAGTATGTAAATTCCAAATAATCCTGTGTACCCAAAGTTAATAAAATCTAATTTAATTTTTAATAATTTTAAAAAAAACAGACCGTAACCAACTATTGATGCGAGAATTAGAGTAAAGTATAAGGTAAATATAAAAAAATTGTACATTATTTTAATATTATTTTTTAATTGATATTTTATTGATATAAAAACTACTCTTATAAAATTTAAATTTACAATTGTCTAAATAAAAAATGCTGATGAACGAACTAACTTTAATAATCCCTGCAAAAAATGAAGCAGAAAGTCTTCCAACTGTCTTAGATGAATTGAAAAAATACAACTATAAAACAGACGTTATTTTACATTCTACTGACGTAGAGACAATCCAGGCAATTAAAGAATGTGAAGTTAATATATTTTATCAAGATAATTTGGGATATGGTGATGCCTTAATTCATGGAATTAAACAGTGCAAAACAAAATATTTTTGTATCTTTAATGCAGATGGTTCTTTTGATCCCTCAGAAATAAGGAAAATGTATGAAACTTTGCATACTAAAAAATTAGATTTTATATTTGCATCTAGATACCAAACTGCCTCCGGCAGTGAGGATGATACAATAATAACTCTAGTTGGTAATTATATCTTTACTTATATTGGTAAAATATTTTTTCGACTTAATATTAGCGATATTTTATATACTTTTGTAATTGGCAAAACTGAGCAAGCAAATGTATTAGACCTAAAGCAAAAAGACTTTTCTTTTTGTGTTGAGTTACCAATAAAAGCAAAAAAAATGAAAATGAAATTAGGAAGCATAAATTCTTATGAAAGAAAAAGAATTGCAGGTAAAAAAAAAGTTAATGCTTTTAAAGATGGATTCTTAATTTTAAAACACATGATAAAACTGTTTCTTATGAAGTTTTAAAATTTTTTAATTTTTATACAGCAACTTTCTATAAAGAAAAATATAAACGATTATATTAAATGTTATTATTAATATTTGTATGATTGTATGATTGTAAAACTGGGTGGCAATTGCAACACATATTAGATTATAAAAATTGATTATCATTCCTGTAACTGTATTCAAATAAACACTCTTGATATTAAAAGTTTTTTTTAAATACAAAAAAATAATTTGGTGTAAATGGTTAGTATCAGGTTCAAGTGGAGATCTTGATAATTTTTTTTTTCTCAAGATTGAAAAGAAATTCTCAAAAGCTGGATACCAAAGCAAACAAACAATAAAATATGGAGAAATATTATCATTAATTTGATAGGTATTTATCAAGCATAAAGCAAATAATAAGCCTAAAAAATATGACCCTCCATCACCTAAGTAAAGTTTGTTAAAAAAATTTAATATAAATAGTACAATCAAGACAGGTATTAAATTATAAAAATCTATAATCTGGCTGATTTCAATACCATTTAATTCAAGATAGTAGAGGCTTAAAGAAATAATTAAACAATATCCAATAAGTAATGTATTTACACCATCTATAAAATTACAACCATTAATTACAATTAAGATACAAAATATTGAAAAAAATATTCTAAACGTATTGTTTGCAAGCAGCTGATCTAAAAAAATTATTTTAGTCTCTGGAACTGTAATCGAAGAAAAATAGACAACTCCAAATACAATTAAAGTTTGAATAATAAATCTCAATTTTGGAGAATTAATTTTCTTAGTGTCAGATAAAAAGCCAATACAAAATATAAAAAAAACATAAGTAAGGTTTAATAAATTGAGATAATAATATGATGTAAAAATTAAAATCAAACCACCAGAAAGTGGTATACTTCTTGAAGAAATAAATTTTTGATGGTTGTCACCTTTATAATTTAAAAATATTTTTTTTTTAACAAGTATATAATTTAGAGTTATGGTTAAAAATATAACTGAAATAAATAAGATTATATTCATTTGTTTTTTAATTCTTTTAATACATAATTAAATGAAAGTAGCGTCAAAAAGATAAAGGATTTTATTATGCTAAAATTCATATATTTTCTATAAACTAGATAGCCATCATAAAACTTTTGTATTTTTGAAGATGAAAGAGAATCATCTAGCTTTCTCCATTTTGTTAAGTTATTTTTTAGAGCAAAAATTTTATTATTATTTAATGTGATTTTAAGCCAAAGAATGTAATCCTCTTTAGTGCTAATATTAGCAAATTTTATTTTATTTGTGATTATTTTTTTATTCAATATCACAGTTGATAGACCAATATCACATGAATTTAGTAGCAATTTATGATTCATATCCCTGGCTCTTCGACTTCCAATTATTTTATTATGAGAATTAATAATTTGATAAGATGTATGAGAAATATCTATTGCATTTTTTTTCATAAAAAAAATTTGTTTTTCTAGTTTATCTTTTATCCACAAATCATCAGAATCTAAAAAAGCAATTAAACTACCTTTACTCAATTTAATTCCTTTGTTTCGAGATCTGCCTGCTCCTAGGTTTTTTTTATTAATATAAAGTTTAATTCTTTTGTCTTTTTTTATAATTTTTTTAAGAATAATTAAATCTTCTTTATTTTCATCATCGTAGACTATAATTAACTCAAAATTTCTATAGGTTTGTTGTATTACGGAATTAATAGCTAGTTCAATGTATTTTTTTTTTTTGTAATAGGGTATAATAATGCTAACTAAATCCATATATGAGTTTATTGTAATTTTACTTATAGTAAATAACAAGATTATTTGTTTTCATTTAAAAAAGAATCTAATTTTTTATAATGGCGAAATTTAGTATAATTAATTGCTACTTTTTTTGAATAAACTTTCTGCAGATAAATTTCTTCTTTGTTTAATTTTTTAAATTTTTCATAACTCTCTTCAAGACTTAAAAGATTATTCGAGTGAAATAAAGTACCCCCTTTACCATTTTTTAAAATTTCTTTAGGGCCACTTGGGCAATCACTTGAAATTATACTTGTATTATTTACTGCAGCTTCAACTAATACAAAACCAGGATCCTCCCAAAGTGAGGTGGAAATAAAACAAAAGCATTTCTTTAATAAATTGTGAATGTTATTTTGAAACCCTAAAAAAATAATTTTACTTTCCAGCTTATTTTTTATTAAGAACTGATCAAATTTATTTTTTAACTCCCCTTCTCCAGCTATAATTAAGTATAAATCTGGATCTTTAATAGTTTCTTTTTTAAAGAAATTTAAAAGAAGTTGAAAATTTTTTTGAATACTCAGCCTTCCTATTGCTAGAATAAATTTTTTATTTACCAAAAAATTTATAATTTTTTCATTATTTTTTTTTTTTATTTTTGATATTTCAATAATCGGATCTTCCAAAAGATAAAATTTATTTTTTTCAAAAATTTTTTTTATATTTAACGATTCTATAGTTTCACTTGTTGGACAAAAAACTTTAAATATTTTTTTTGAAATTTTTTTCCATAAAATTTCTCTTAAAAAATTCATCTTTGGATAACCTGAGATTCTCAAAATAAATTTAGTTTTAAAATTGAAGAAAATTAATAATATAAATGGAATAAATGTTAAAAGATGAACAACCAAATAGTCTGGTTTATCTTTTTTTAAAAGTTTATATAATGGTATGATCGAAAATAGCCCTATCAATAAATAAGTTAATCTTGATTTAACAAATCCAGTTATATCTTTATTCAAACTTAATTTCTTTGATAAATACAAATCTATAAAACTAATTTCTTTATTATTTTTCTTACAAAACTCCCACTCACCAAACACATTTATGATATTTACATCATAATTATCAGAATACTTTTCTAAACTTTTTGCTGAATTCAAAACTGCCTTTACAGTCGCTACATTCTTATTAATATGTGGAGACCAATAATATATTTTTATTTGTTTCAAGAATTTACTAATTTGATTTAATGATTAATTTAATTACTATGCACCAATTGTAAATAAAATAATTATGAAAGAAAAAAAATTATTGATTTTTATGCCTTCTGTAGAGGGTGGAGGTGTAGAAAAAAACTTTTTTTTAATTGTTAATTATCTAAGTAAAAAATTTTCTAATGTTACTATAATAACTGCACATAAATCTATAAGAAAAAAAATAAATAAAAATATAAACCTAATTACTCCTAATTCAAATATCTGGAATACAAATTCCAGATATCCAAAATATTTTATTTGCTTAATTTACTTAACCTTATTTTTACTACGTAATAAATTTACACTGGTATTTGCTTTTCAGGCAAATATCTATGCATCACTAATAACTAAAATTTTTTGTAAAAATGTAATTACACGATCTAATTCTTCATCTGAAGGTTGGTCCAAAAGTTATTTTAGAAAAGTTCTTTATAAAATTTTTTTGAAACTTCCTGATCAAGTGATAGTAAATAGCTTTCAATTTAAAAAGGAACTTGATACTAAATTTGGCATTAATAGTCATGTTATTTACAATCCTCTGAATAAAAATGAAATAATAAAAAAGAGCAAAGAAAAAATAAAATTAGATTTTTTTAAAGGTTCATTTGTTAAAATAATTACAGTTGGTAGACTTGTAGATCAAAAAGATCATTTAACAATGTTAAGAGCTATAAATTTAATTAAAGATAAAAATATTAAACTTTTAATTATTGGTAATGGTAAAAATAAGCTTAAACTAAAAAACTATATAAAAGATAATAAACTATCATCTAAAGTTAAGATCATATCTTTTAAAAAAAATCCTTATAAATATATAGCCTTAGCTGATATTTTTTTGTTTTCATCCATATATGAAGGTTTACCAAATGTTTTATTAGAAGCTCAATGCCTAAAAAAATTTATTATCTCAACTAATTGTCCAACTGGGCCAAAAGAAATTCTTTTAAATGGTAAATTTGGTGAGATTGTACCAATGCTTAATTATAAAAAAATGTCTAAAAAAATAATCTCTTACAAAAAAACAAAAAAAAATGTCACAAAAAAAATTAAGTTGGGTTATAAGAATTTAAACAGATTTGATTATAACTATAATATGAATAAATACTTAAAAGTGATTAAAAAATTTATTTATTTATAATAATTCTTTATATGTAGCTAGAAGCTTATTGCTAATTAAGTCTAAATCAAATTTTTTTACTGACTCCAAACAATTTTTTTTTATATCTGTTAAATTATTTTGGTTCTCATTTAGTTGAGAAATTTTTTCAGCAAAATTGGAAAGGTTATTTTCAGCCACAAAAAATCCATTAAAATTATTTATTATAATCTCATTTGAACCTTTAGATATAAATGATAATATAGGTACTCTCGATGCAAGAGTCTCAATATATGTTATACCAAAAGACTCTATTCTTGACAAATTTATGTACAGGTCAGAATTTCTATAATGTTTTATTAAATTTGTATGTGGAAAATACTCTTCATCTATGTTCTCTATGTTGTCTATCAGTTCAAATAAATCAGCATTTGATTTAAAAAAATCATTTTTTAACAAAAGTTTTGAATTTGCTCCAATAATTTTCCATTTGAAATTAATTTTTTTTTCTTTTATTTTAAGAGCAATTTTATGAATTAAATCAAAACCTTTTTTTTTCTCAGCAAATCTGGCAACTGTTATTAAATTAAATATTTTATTTTTATTTATTTTATTTTCAGAATTATATTGTTCAAATTTTTTTAAATTTACACAGTTTGGAAAGTAAACTAATCTTTCTTCATTTATACCAAGATCAACTAAATCTTTTTTAATAGTTTGAGAAATATAAGTATATATATCAATGTTCTTTAGTGTATTTTTGAGTAAATCATTATATCTTTTATTCAGTCTAAATCCATAATTTATAGATCTATCAATTTGAACATCAGCTCCCTGAAATGTGACAATTACTTTTGCCTTCTTATTAAAATTTTTTATGGCATTAATTAATATTAAGCTTTTAAAGTTTAAAAAAGTAAAGTGCCAAATATCAAAATTATACCTTTTCATTAAATAATGAATATATGGATCTAATAAAAAAAATAAATTAATATTTAAATAATATTTAAAAAAAAAAACTATGTTTAATAAAAATTTATTTAGTAAGATTATCTTGTAATTATTATTTTTAATATTTGTTTTATTATAGATAAATAATTTAATATCATACCCTAGTTTGCATAGCTTATTTGCAATATTGTGAACTTGTACTTGAGCTCCACCTGGAATTGGAAAAAAAACACCCGCGATAAATGCAACCTTCATAATATTTTAAATTTTAATTTTATAATTTGTATGTGTTAAAGAAATTATTTTTTTTAATTTTTTTATTTTTTCTTTGTTAAAAAAACCAAAATCTTCTCTATATTTTTTTAATAAATTTTGTATTTTTTTTGAATTCCACCATTTATTAATACTTTTATCATCATCTAAGTTTTCCAACATTTTCATAAGGCTTTCTGGAGTTCTGTGAAGAATACCTAATTTTATAAATTTTTTAAAGTAATTTTTAGATTTGTAGTTAAATGAATTTAAATTATGCACAAATAAAATTAATGTTGGTTTATTAATTGCCAAAGACTCTAGGTGTCCAGTACCACAAGATGTTTGTATAATTAATCTAGCAGAGTTTATTTCTTTGATCATACTTTTTTTTTCATCTAAAAATTGTAATTTTGAATTATGAGATAAGAATTTTTTTTTTTCATTCCAAAATGACTTTACCTCATGTAATTTAATAAATAAATTTTCACTAATTTTTTTTCTTTTTAAAAGTGAAAAAAAAGTGCACAAATCATGTAAATATTTTTTGCCTTCTAAATAGCCACTATCAGGTTTAATTTCTCCAATATATCCTTCTTTTCGCATTCTTACTTCCAATATAATTTTATTTGATCTTTTAGAGGTATTACTAAGGTTTTTAATTATTCCAATCGGTACTATTTTCTTCTTTTTTATTTTGCCCCAGGACAGATATTTGTCTGAGATATTTACCTCATATATTGTTGAGAAGTGAAATTTATTTTGGAAATAAGCTCCACCATGCTGTGCTAATATTAAAGATGATCCATCTTCAACATTTCTAGCAATATATCTATCCAATAAAGTACTTCTTGTAATTCCTAAGGTAGTAAATATTTTTTTTGGTGATTTAGGAAAAGGGATTCGATCTACAATATTTTCTATATTTTTAAAATTTTCTAAATATGCTGAAGGGATACAGGCTAAAATTTCTTTGCTTAAAAAATTTTCAAGTCCAGTTTTGGAAGATTTTAATTTTTTAAAATTTCTTCTTTCAAAATTAAACAATTCCTTTTTTTCAAAAAGTAAATACGGTCTTAACATTTTATAATATAATAAAGATTTATTTACTAATAAGTTTAATTTTATTTCTTGTAAGTTTGACATATAAGTTGAGAATATTAATGTACTTTTGTTTTGCGGTAAAAAATTTAAAATTGTTTGGATAAATAAAGATATTTTATCTTTGATGTTCTTGTTTTGTAATTTTTTGTAAATTGTTTCTCGCTCATTATTTTTAATTACTTTTCCTGTTTTTTTTATTGTAAATTTATTGGAAAAGGAATGTTCAATAATTTTAGTATAACTATAATGATTCCAATAATTGCTGTTTGTCATTTTTGTATAATCTTCAATACCTAATGGAATTATATCTTTTATGTTAATTTCTTTTTTTAAAAAAACATAATTTTTTTTTTTCAACGAATTAATTAGATTCCATTTAAAAGATATGCCTGATATGAATCTATTAAGCCATTTACCTAAAATAATTGACCAATATCTTTTTGAATATTCTTTATTATGATAATTATTTAAAAAAATTATCAATTCTTCAAGAAAATAATCATACAGTTTTAGATTTCTTTTCATATCACTTAGTTTATTTTCATAATTATTCCATTTTTTATAAAAAATTATATTTTTTTTAAAATTAAATTGTTTATCAAAAGCTGGTAGCTCTAAATATTTTTTTGGAAGATTATTGTTTTGATTGGAATGTAAAAAATCTGTAACTAAATTATTTTTCATTTATAATATTTTTGAAATTATTAAAAATTTGAAATTTAATAAACTTATCCTATATTTTTCTGTTTCGGTAAAATACTTTATTTACTTTCTTATTCAATGTTGATAATTACAGTCAATATGAAAATTGTGCTTTCAGCAGGACCTAATTGGAAAAATAAGCGATTGCACATTTTAGATCACAAAATCAACGAAAATAATAAACCTAAGATTAAAACTTATCCAAATAGCAGAAGTTGGATCTTGACATCAATGCAAGTATTTAAAGCAGAAAAATTTAATTTTCGACTTTATAACTCAATCAAGTTTAAATCCTAAAAAATTAAATAATGACTAAATTGATCGAAGATAAATTTGTTTCGAATTTAATTGGTTTAAAAAGTTATATAGTTAATAAAAATATATTAACAAAAGATCTTGAAAATATCAAAAAACCTTTTTTTTTGACCATAAAATCAAGAAAAAAATTATTTTTTAAAACCAAATTAAAAAATATTAAAATAAATTTTATTTCAAAATTAATTTATTTTAAGAAAAATTTAAAAAAAAAACAATTGTTGGATGTAAAGTGCCGTAATGCAAACAAACATGATATTAAACAAATAATAAATATAGCAAAAGAGAAAAATTTAAATTCTAGATTTATAATGGATAAGTTAATTCCAGAAAAATTTAAAAAAGAATATAGATCTGTATGGATAAAAAATTTTTTTAAAAAACAGAGAGGTGACTATTTAATAGTAGCAGAAAAAAATAAAGAAATTTTAGGTTTTGTTTTAATCTTAATAAAAAAAAATCAATTAACTATCGATTTGATTGTTTCTAGCAAAAAACATAGAAAAAAAGAGTAGCAACTTCATTAATTAATTATATTAATAACAAAATTATGAAAAAAAAAGATAAGATTACTGCAGGTACCCAAATAAATAATTTAATTGCAATTAAAATGTATAAAAAGTTAAGATTTATAAGAAAAAAAAGAGAGACATTTTGTTATCATGTTCATGGTAAATAAATTCTGAAATATTAAAAAATGAATAATTATAATTACAAAAAAGATATTTTAAAAAAAATTAATTCAGATAAATTGTGCGTCTCTGTAATTGGTTTAGGGTATGTAGGATTACCATTATCTCTCTTAATATCAAAAAAAAATCACGTTATAGGAATAGATATAGATAAAAACAAAATAAATTATTTAAATTTAAATAAAAGTTATATTGAAAGAATTAAAGGTACAAAAATTAGCGAATTCAATAAAAAAAATATTTTTTCCAACGATTTTTCTAAAATATCAATGTCAGACTTTATTATAATATGTGTACCTACACCCTTAAAAAAAGATAAAAGTCCAGACTTAAGTTTTATTAAAAATGCTGTAGCAAAAATTAAACCTTACATAAAAAAAAGCCAAACGATTATTCTTGAAAGCACAAGTTATCCAGGGACCACTAATGATCTTATTGTAAAAATATTAAGTAAAAGTTTTATAGTAGGAAAAGAAATTTTTGTTGGTTTTTCCTCTGAACGAATAGATCCAGGACGAAATGACAATAAAATTCAAAAAATTCCTAAGGTTGTGAGTGGTTACTCTAAATTTTGTCTCGAAATTACAAGCAAATTTTATAAAAAGCATTTTACTAAAATATTTAAAGCAGATTCATTACTTATTGCCGAATTTTCAAAGCTTTTAGAAAATATTTATAGATCTGTGAATATTTCATTTATCAATGAAATGAAAATGATAGCCGATAAAATGGATATTGATATTTTTAAAATTATTGAAGCTGCAAATACTAAGCCATATGGTTTTAGAAGATTTTGGCCAGGTCCTGGAATTGGAGGCCATTGTATTCCTATTGACCCTTTATTTTTAAACTTTGCAGCAAAAAAATTTGGATGTAATAGCAAATTTGTTAAATTATCTGCAAATGTAAATTTTAAAATAGTAAAGTTTATTGAAAAAAAAGTTACAACTTTTTTAGTAAAAAATAATATTAAATTTCCTCTAGCCAAAATTTTGTTCTTGGGTTTGGCATATAAAAAAAATATTGATGATTACAGAGAATCAGCCTCTTTAGAGTTATTTAAACTCTTAAACAAAAAAAAGATAAAAAAAATAAAATTTTACGATCCTCATTTTAAAAAAAATAATGTGCCAAATGGAGTAAGCTTACTAACTAAATTGACATCAAAAAATTTGTTAGAATTTGACTTGGTAATTCTAGTAACAGATCATGATAATTTTGATTATAAGTTTATAAACAAAAATTCAAAAAAAATAATAGATTGTAGAGGAAGATTCTCTCTGTCTGATAAAGTTATTAGGGGATAATTTGCTTTGTATTATCCAAGCTAGATCAAATTCCAAAAGATTTAAAAATAAAGTTCTTCATTTAGTTTATGGAACTCCAATTATACAGCATGTTGTAAATAGAATTAAAAGATCAAAAAAAATAAAAAAGTTAATTGTCTCATCTTCATTAAATAAAAGTGATGATAATTTAATTGATTATCTTAAAAAGAATAAAATAAAATTTTTTAGAGGTAACTTAAAAAATGTAGCAATAAGACTCTATGAAACAGCAAAGATGAGTAAAGCAAAATTTTTTGTTAGAATAAGTGGAGATAGTCCCTTAATAGATCCAAAATTAGTAGATAAAGCAATTAAAATTGCACATAAAGAAAAAAAATATGACATTATAACAAATGTATTTCCTCGAACATTTCCAGAAGGTCAGTCGGTAGAAATTATAAAGACATCTATAATAAAAAAATATTCTAAAAATTTTTCAAAACTTGATAAAGAACATGTTACTAAGTATTTTTATGATAATTCAGATAAATTTTTAATAAAAAACTTTACATTCAATAATAAAAATAAAATAATAAAGTTATCAGTCGACACAAAAAAAGATTTAAAAAAGATATTAAAAAAGTTTAATAATAAAAAATTTAAAAACTATTCAATTTAATTATGAAAATTATAGCTGCAGTAATAGGTATGGGGATAGGCACAAAGCATTTAGAAGCAATAGATGGTTTTGTGGGATCTAAAGTAAAAATAATATGTGAAAAAAATAAAAAAAAAATTCAAATATTAAGAAAAAAATATCCTGAGAAACTTATTACATCTAATGAAGACGATATATTTTTAGATAAACAGATAAATCTAGTGTCTTTAGCAAGTTATGATAATTATCACTATAGCCAAATTCTAAAATGTTTTAAATATAATAAAAATGTAATTATAGAAAAGCCTATGTGCTTAAACCCCAATCAATTAAAAAATATATACAGATTAGTAAAATTAAAAAAAATAAAAATGTCATCAAATTTAGTTTTAAGAGTGAATTCATTATTCAAGGATTTTAAAAAAAAAATAGATAGTAATAGAATATATTATATTGAAGGTGATTATATATGGGGAAGAAAAAAAAAATTGTATGGTTGGAGATCTAAAATAAAACAATACTCATTAACCTTGGGTGCGGGTATTCATATTATAGATCTCATAAATTGGTTAACAGGTTTAAAGCCAAAAACTGTTTATGCTATAGGAAGCAAAAAAGCCACTAAGGGAACCTCTTTTAAAAAGAATAGTATGATAGCAATGTTGTTTGAATATCCAAAAAATATTATAGTTAAAATAACTGCCAATGGAGCCGCTACCTTTAATCATTTTCATGAAATTAAAATATTTTCTGACAATCAAACACTAGTAAACTCACAATTGGGGTCATATATGATTAAAAAAGATAAGTTTTGTAAAATACATTCACCTTATCCTGATAAAAAAAATAGAAAAAAACTAATTCATAATTTTATTGAAACTTTGACTAAAAAAAATATAAAACCAATCATATCTATAAAAGAGCAGATTGATTTAATGACAATTTGTTTTGCCGTAGATAAATCTGCAGAGTTACAAAAAAAAATTAAAATTAACTACCTTTAGTTCAATGAAAGAAATAAAATTTTCAATTCCAAATATTTCTAAACAAGACATTTACTTAGTTAGCAAAATAATTAAAAGTGGGTGGTTGACGCATGGAAAATATACAACTCTTTTTGAAGAAGAGGTAAAAAAATTCACAAAGGCAAAGTTTGCAATCTCAGTTTCAAGTTGTACTGCAGGATTACATATATCTTGTTTGGCATCTGGTTTTAAAAAAGGTGATGAGATAATTGTACCAGCTCAAACACACACAGCCACTGCTCATGCGGTAGAATATACAGGTGCAACTGCAATTTTTGCTGATGTAGATTATCCGTTAGGAAATATGAGTCTAGAAGAAATAAAAAAAAAAATAACAAAAAAAACCAAAGGTGTAATTTTAGTCCATATGGCTGGCTATCCTTGTGAAATGGAAAAAATTACAAAATTTTGTAAAAAAAGAAAAATTACAATTTTAGAAGATTGCGCACATGCTTTGGGAACTTATTTTAAAGGTGTTCATGCAGGTAACTTTGGAATTTCAGGAAGCTTTTCTTTTTATCCTACCAAACAAATTACCACTGGTGAAGGTGGAATGGTTATTACAAATAATGAAAAATTTTATAAAAAAATAAAAAAATTAAAAGCATTTGGTATAGACAAGGATATAAAAGATAGAAAAAAACAAGGTGATTATGATGTAAAATCACTTGGATTTAACTATAGAATGACCGATTTTCAAGCTGCTCTTGGGTACTGTCAAATTATCAATTATCATAAAAACTTAAAATTAAGACACGTGATAGCTAAAAGATATATAAAAAATTTTTCTAAAATAGATAAAATCACGTATGTCCCCTATTCAGATAATAATTCTTATTTCGTGTTTCAGATTTTTTGTAAAAATAGAGACAAGATACTAAAAAATCTAAAAAAAAATAAAATTGGAGTAAGTGTGCATTATACTAATCCATTACCAAAAATGACATATTATAAAAAAAAATATAAATTAAATATAAAAAATTTTAAAAATGCTGAAAAATATGGCAAATTAAACATCTCCCTACCAGTTTATTCTAAGTTAAAAAAACAAGAGGTGGATAAAATCTGTAAAGCGATTATTAAATTAGTTTAATATGAATAATAAAAAAATTCTTCTAGTTGGTGGGTGTGGTTTTATAGGACATAATTTAGCAATCCATTTAAAGAAGATGGGGGCAGATCCAGTAATTGTTGATAGCCTGGCAGTTAATAATATTCTTTCTTTTGCTGATGATGAAATTAAAAATAAGGAACTATATTCTTCAATACTTAATAACCGTATTGAATTATTGAATAGTAATAAAATAAAATTAATTATACAAGATGCAAGAGATTATCACGCTATATCAAAAATATATCAAGATATTAATCCAGACATAATAATTCACTTAGCAGCTGTTTCTCATGCAAACAAATCAAACAAAGATCCTCATAGCACTTTCGATCATAGCTTTAGAACCCTAGAAAATACACTTGATTATGCAAAAAAAAATAAAACCCATACAATTTACATGTCTTCAAGTATGGTTTATGGAAACTTTGAATCAGAAGATGTCAAAGAAGATAGAACATGCAAACCAATTGGTATTTATGGCACACTAAAGTATTCAGGTGAACTTTTAGTTAAGGCTTATAGTGATGTTTTTGACTTACCATATACAATTATAAGACCATCAGCACTTTATGGAGAGAGATGTGTAAGCAGGAGGGTGGGTCAAATATTTATTGAGAATGCAATACAAGACCTTGATATTACAATTAATGGAGATGGAGAGGAAAAACTAGATTTTACTTACATTGAAGATTTAATTAATGGCATTGGTTTGTGTTGTGGTAATAAAAATGCAATTAATCAAATATTCAATTTAACATATGGTAAGTCAAAAAAAATTAGAGAACTTACAGAGGTATTAAAAAATGAATTTCCAAAAATTAAAATTTTTTATAAAGAAAAAGAAAAATTTATGCCTGAAAGAGGAACGCTAGATATCTCAAAAGCAAAAAAATTGATTGGATATAACCCAATAAATCCAATTGAAACAGGATATATTAAATATATTTTGTGGTATAAAAAATTTTGGGACAATTTAAAAAGAGATTAAATTTAATCTCATGAAATCAAAAAATTTTTATCTAAAAAAAAATAAAGTTTTGATAATTGCAGAAATAGGTAATAATCACGAAGGATCTTTTAAGTTAGCAAAAAAATTAATTGAAAAAGCTGCAATAGCAGGCGTTGATGCTGTTAAGTTTCAAACATTTAGAACAGAAAGATTTATAAATGATATAGATCAATTAAGATACAAACGTTATAAGAAATTTGAATTATCAGAAAAAGAATTTTATAAACTTTCCAAATTTGCTAAAAGTAAAAAATTAATTTTTATATCCACACCATTAGACATCCAAAGTGCAATTTATTTAAATAAATATGTTGATTATTTTAAAATTTCTTCAGGAGACAATAATTATTTTCAATTAATTGAAAAAGTTTTAAGTTTTAAAAAACCAATTATTATATCTACGGGATTACTCGATTATTCAGGAGTTGTAGATCTGTTTAAATTAATAAAAAAAATAAAATTTCCAATAAAAAAAGTATTTTTTTTACATTGTGTGTCTGATTATCCAGTTATAGATAAAGAAGCCAATTTAATATCAATTAAATATTTAAATGATAAGTTTAAAATGAATATTGGATACTCTGACCATACACTTGGAATAGAAGCATCCATTATGGCAGTAGCATATGGAGCTAGAATTATAGAAAAACATTTTACAATTGATAAAAATTATTCAAATTTTAGAGATCATAAATTGTCAGCAGATCCTAAAGAGATGATAAAATTGGTAGAGTCAGTTAGAAGATCTTCAATTATGGCTGGTATATACACAAAGAAAATTTCAAAAAATGAAAAAAAAAACCTAAAGTCAATGAGACGTTCGTTGTATGCCAAGGTTCAAATTAATAAGGGTGAAAGAATAACAATGGATAAAATTAAGTTTGTAAGACCATTTAATTCGCTTTCTTCAATTAAAATAGAAAGTATTTTGAATAAAAAAGCGAAATCTTTAATAAAAAAAAGTCAGCCCATTCTTATAAAAAGTATTTAAATTGAAAGTTTTAATTTAAAAAAAGTATTTATAAATGTTTAAAATTATTAAAAATTGTCCACTTTGTGGGTCTGTAAAAAAATCAAAAATAATAAAAAATAATAAAAATATTTATTCATATTTTCTTTCAAAAATTTTGAATTTAAAAGAAGATTTTGTTTTAAGTAGTATGCAAAATTACAAATGTGAAAAATGCAAACTTATTTATAAAAAAAAATGGCTTTATCCAAAATTTATTAAAAAAATTTATAATGTGTATCAAACAACTCACCCAGGAGGGTTAAATTCTTTAAAGAAGAATTTTGGAAAAAAAAAATTTATAGAGTTAATAAAAAAACACAAAAATTTTTATAATAAAAAAGAATATGAACTATCAGATAGAATAAAAAGAGAGATAATAAAAATTTTAAACTCAACAAATGATAATAAAAACAAGTTTATAAAACTAAAAAAAAAATTTATTGAAAAATTAGTTGCAAATGATCTTGAGTATATAAAACATAATTATTTAGTCCTATCTAATTTAATAAACAAACCAAAAATATACACTCAGTTCTCAGGTTTTAGAAGTTATGAAATTTCAAGTTATCTTAATAAAGTTATAAATTTAAAAAATATAAACTCATATGCTGAAGTTGGCTGTCCACTCTGGGGTAATTATAATTATTTTAAAAAACCATGGATAAAACAATATTTTATAAATATAGATGAAAACAATTTTTGGAAATCTGATAAAAAAAATAGTGAAAACTGTTTAAAGTATTTATCAACAAAAATTAAAGTAATAACTAAGAAAAATCTAAAACAAATTGATTTTGTTGGCATTTATAGTTTTTTAGATCATCTTGAAAATCCATTAAAATTTTTCAATAAAGATATTAACAATGTAAAATTTTATGGAATAATATGTGAGGACATTAATTTAAGTAAAAAAATTGATTGTCAACATTTTTCGTCCTGGAACTATAATTCTCTTATATTTCTTTCAAAAAAAATTGGTTATACTATTTGTCATAAACCAATTAGGTTAGGTAGTTCAATTTATAAACTATATATTCTAAAAAAAACGATTAATAAAAAAATTTTAAAATAGATATTTAAACTCTTATGAAAATCGTATGGATAATTGATAATAAGTTTAGAGAATTATATGGTTTATATGATTTAAAAAAAAAACTTTTGGAACATAATATAAAACTTTATTTATTTTACATTCCCATTTGGAAAACAGCAATAGATCTTATAAACCCTCACGTCGTAGTTGTTCCGAATTTATTTAAGACTTCTTGTGAGCCAATTGTACAATATTCTAAAAAAAAAAAGATTGAAATCTTTATGCACTCATCAGAAGGAATGTATTATTCAGATAAAATTCAAAAATTAAAATATCCACTTCATCTTATAAAAAAAATTAATAAAATATTAGTTTGGGGAAAAAGTGACGCTAAATACCTAATTAAAAAAGGTTTTAAAAATAAAATTGCTGAGTGTGGATCATTAAAATTTGACAAAAGAAATTATGCTATAAAAGATTTGCAAAGTAAAAAGATTAATGTAATTGGTATTCCAACCCACTCAAGAGTTATCTCTGGATTTGGCAAATCAAAGTTAATGATTCCATTTTTAATTCGTCAAAGCACTTTAGATAAAGATTTTGAAAAATTAGGTTTATACAAATTTGAATACGAATATATTCGATTGTTAACCGATATTATTGAAAAAATTGATAAAAAAAAACGAGTAGTTTTTAAGATCAGTCCATTTGAAGATCCAGAAATATATAAAAATACTTTTCCTAAACAAGATATTTTTGAAGGAAACGATGTTAGAGATTTTTTAAAAAATGTAGATGTGATTTTGAATGTTTATAGCTCAATTTCAGTAGATGCCTTAAAATATAACGTCCCAGTTATAAGTATCAATAAATTTATTGATTGGGATTCAGCTGTAATTAAAAATAAAAATTATGGTCCAAATGCAAAACATGGTTCAGTAAGTTTAGGAATACAACCTAAAAATATCACTGAATTTCATAGTTTACTTAAAAAAGATAAAGAATATTTAATTAATTTATGTAAAAAGAAAAATTTTTTTAAGAATGCAAACAAATTAGCTGAAACACACGACAGTCTTAAATTAATGACTGAATTATTTATTAAATACAAGACTAATGTGAACTACAGACCCTATAATTATTTCATGTATTTAAAATATTTGTTAGTAGAAATTAGACAATCTTTATTTAGGCGACCAAGAGCAGCTAATTTTAAAAGATGGAGGATAAGTGATCAAAAACTCCTCAAAGAATATAGATTAAGATAAATATTTATAACTTTTAATCGTATAATGAACCAAATCGTTCATAAAATTCATTAAAATTATATTTTTTAGATATTTTTCCATTTTCTAAAACAATGATCTCATCACAAATTTTTAATGGCTTTATTTTGTGTGATATAATAAAAAAATTCTTATCTTTTTTATGTTTTAATAACTCTAATTTTTTTAAAATAAAATCTTCACTCTCAGGGTCTAAAGAATTTGTGAATTCGTCTAATATCAGTATTTTTGGGTCTTGGTATAATAGTCTTGCAAGAGCAATACGCTGAACTTGGCCTCCTGATAAAATTGAACCTTTCTCACCTACTATAGTGTCTAGACCTTTATTTAGTTTATTAATAAATTCTGAAACACCTGAATAAAATAAAGCGTCAGAAAGTTTTTTTGGATCAACAATTTTTTTTTCATTTAGAAAAAGAATATTATTTATAACAGTATCGTCTAATAAATAATTATCTTGTGGAACAAGTCCTATTTTATTTTGCCAACTATCAATATTATTAAAAATATCTACATTATCAGAAGTTATTTTGCCTTTAGATGAAGACAAAAGCCCACAAAGAAGATTAACTAATGTTGTTTTGCCAGAACCAGATTTTCCAACAAAACCAACAGACTTACCTTTATCTATGGATAAATTTAAATTTTTTATAACATCATTAGAACCTTTAAGATATTTAAAACTAAGATCTACTATTTCAATTTTTTTTTCAAACTTTAGTTCTTCATGTGAATTATAATTTTTTTTTTCCATTTGTTTAAATTGTTTAAAATATTCAATTTCTGAACTTAAATGCTTAACTGATGGATAAGAACTTCTTAAGACAGATAAGGTTTGCCCAAATCTAGAGAAAATTGGCAACAATCTTATAAATGATACAATATATAATGATAAAATTGGCAGAATATTTTTTAATTCTGATTGAGATATAAAAATGATTAATGAGAAAATAATAACAACAAAAGTAACTTCAAACAGTGAATTAGGGATTGCCTGAATAATATTAATTTTTTTTCTTGCGTCTTCAAAAATATCTACCTTGTCCAAAAATTTATTTAAAATAATATTTTCTTTTTTTCCAACTTTAATAGTTTTTATAGAACTTAGGCTTTGTAAAAGCATTTTGATGAAATAATTTTTTGATGATAATAAATCTTCACCTAACTTTTTCAAGTTTTTGTAAAATGTAAAAAAGTAAAGGATTAAAAGAAATAATAATGTTAAAACTGCCACTATTGTTGAGACAAAATTCACAAATAACAATAATAAAAAAATTGTTAAAAAAAGTAAAATATCTTTACTTGATTTTAGAATTAAAAAAAAATTCATCACATAATCAGATGTTTCATTTTCTACATTCCTTAAAATTTGAGAAGAATTGTAAGAATTAATTATTTCAAAAGGAGCATTTATGTATAAATTAAAAAAAGTTTTTTTTAAGTCACTACTAAACTTTTTTACTAAATTCGCTTGATATATTACTAGACAAATTACATAAATATTTTTTAAAATAAAAATTAAAATAAAGAAAACTGATGCATATATAAGTGTTTCTGATTTTTCTAAATTATTTAAATGATTTTCAAAAAAATTTATATACCTTGGTAACAATGGGTTTTCACTAATGGCAAAATCTATGACAATTGGTATAAGGGCTATACTAAATGTTTCAACAAATACTAAAATAATATTTAATACAATAAATATTATTGTTGATTTTTTATTGCTGTCACTCAATAAATTAATATATTTTTTCATTATTATGTGGTTTATGCTAAAAATTAATTATATTGTTCATCTATTACCTTTTAAATAATTCTTTTATAAGTATAAATATTAAATTACCCATGTTTGAAGCAATAATTCCATTAAGATCAAAGTCAAGAGGTTTAAAAAATAAAAATATTCTTCTTTTTAAAAATAGGGTTAATTTAGTCAATTATACACTTAATAAACTTATCAAAATAAAAGAGATTAAAAAAATTTATATTTTGACAGACTCAATTTTATATAAAAAAAAAATTATTCAAAATAAAAAAATTGATATAAATTATTTAAGAAAAAAACAATATTCAAATAGTAAATCAAAAATTGATGATTTAATAAATGACTTTTTAAAAAATTATAACAGAGACATAAATAATAAAAAATTTCTATTATTTCAAGTAACATCTCCAAACTTAGGTAAAGAAGAAATTATAAAAACTATTAATTTTATAAATAAAAAAAAAATATCATCTTTAATGCATGTAACTAAAATTTTAGAAAACCCCTATGAAGTAATAGAAACTAATAAAAAAAAATGGAGTTTTTTGATGAAAAAAAGATTGGTCAATAGACAAAGTTACCCAAAAAAGTTTATGTTTATAACTGGGTCATTATATTTTTTTACAAGAAATTTCTTTTTAAAAAATCAAGAAATGATTAATTCTAAAACTTATCCATACAAGGTGGACAGAATAAACTTTGTTGATATTGATGATTTATTTACCTTTGAGCTTTCTAAACAGATATCATCTTTAAAAATTAGAGATTAGACAAGTTTTATCAAATTTTCTGCAATTTTTTCATAAACCTCAACTTTTTTTCTTAAGAATATTGGTATAGCTATGTATTTCTCAAGAATTTTTTTTGAAATTAAAGTATTTTTTATCTGATCTTTAGTTACTGCATGTTTCCAGAAAAATGCAAAATGCCATTTTATAGCATCAGGTAAATTTTTTGTTCCAACTCCAGTTGTGTTTAAGTATTTCACTATTCTTAGGCGTTTTTTTTTATCATCAATCTTAAAAATTAAAGTGTCGTAATTGGGAATTGAACCTTTATAAACCCCTCTTAGTTTCACTTTGTTTTTAAGTTTATTTTCAATCGCTAAAAATCTTTTTTTACTCTCTCTTAAAATGTAATTTAATTTTGGTAATTGTGCTAATCCAACTGCAGCCTGGAGTTCAGTCATTCTATAATTAAACCCTGGCATGTCCGCATCATCAACACCTCTAGGAAGGTTTCTTATCAATTTATGTCCATGATCATGATATCTTTTAAAATATGAATATTTTTTTTTATCATTAGTTAATAAACAACCTCCTTCTCCAGTTGTAATTGTTTTTCCAAAATCAAAGCTAAAAATACCAATATCAGATTGTGTTCCTAATTTTTTTCCTTTGTATGTTCCCCCCATCGTTTCACAATTATCTTCTATTAAAGGAATTTTTTTTTTTCTGCAGACTTTTTGTATTTTATCTAATTCCGCAGAGTAACCAAGCATATGAACTAATATTACTGCTTTAGTTTTTTTGGTAATTAATTTTGATAGCTCCTCTGGTGACATATTAAGATCATTATTAATGCCTGTTATTATTGGTTTTGCACCACAATCCAAAATAGCCTCAATAGTTGCAATAAAATTAAAACTTTGGGTAATTACCTCATCTCCATGTTTTACTCCTAAAGATTTTAATGCAATTTTAATTGCAGCTGTTCCTGAGCTTACACATTGTACATATTTGGATCCAAAAGTTTTTGAAATTTGTTTTTCAAATTTTCTAACTCTAAAAATATTCTTTCTTCTTTTATCAAAACCATGAGCAAAAAGTACGCCATCACTTACTGTGAATATTTTTTTAACTTCTTTAAGTTCTTTATGATTTATTAATTCATTACCTGGCATACTTTATCAATTTATTTTTTTCTTAAGTTAATTTGTTTTATTAATGAGTCTTGATACTTTTTAAATCTTTTTTTGTCAACTTTTGAGGTTTTTTTCATAACTTGTACTGTAAAGCCTCTTCTTGATAAATCAGATACATTTTTTTTACTACCATGAATGATTTGGGAATGATGAAGTAAACAGTCTCCTGGTTTTAAATTAAAAGTTTTTTTTCTAAATTTTTTTTTTAATTGGATTATTCTTTTAACTTTTTGTGAACTACCAGGAGCATAAGATGCTACATGAGGATATAATTTTTTATGAGAACCAACCAAATATTCAATAGCTCCATTATCCTTGGTGGAGCTATCAATAGCTATCCAAATTGTGAATGAATTAGGATCTTTTAAATTCCAATAATAATTGTCTTGATGCATAGGACTAGCTAACCCAATTTTTTTAGGTTTAGCAAAATATTCATAGTGTCTAACTTCTGGTTTCGTTTTTAAGAAAAAGTGACTTAAATTTATAAGTTTTTTTTGATTTGAAAAGTTCTTAAAAAACTTATCACGAAAAAGATGAATAGAATTAACCTTGTTGCCAATAAAATTGATTTCTTTTCCTTTGAGTTTTGATCGTTCTTCTTTAATATATAAATTTATTTTTTCCTTCAATAGTGATATTTCTTTGCTTGAAAAGACATTATTTATCTTTATAACTCCATTAATTTTATAGTTTTCAAAATCTTTTGTGTTTAAATCCATGTAAATGACACATATACTATTATAAAGTTCTAATGAAAGAAAAAAATAATTCAATAAATTTTGTAGCAGAAGTTGGTTGCAACCACCAAGGTAAACTTGGTCTAGCATTTAAAATGATAGACACCCTTGTAAAGTTTTGTGACGTAAAATTTGTAAAGTTTCAAAAAAGAAATCCACTAGAGTTATTGGGTAAAGAAAGGTATGACATGCCTCATCCTGTACCAGCTAATTCTTTTGGAAAAACTTATGGTCTGCACAGGGAAAAACTAGAGTTTAATATTAAAGAACATAAAAAAATCCAAGCTTATTGTATAAAAAAGAAGATTGAGTATATGTGTTCAGCGTGGGATATAACTTCTTTAAAAGAATTAATTAAACTTAAAGTTAAGCATATAAAGATACCCTCAGCCTGTAACAATAATTATGAATTAATTTCATATTTGTTTAAAAAATTTAATGGCTATTGTCATATATCTTTAGGTATGACCACTTCAATTGAAGAAAAAAAAATTATACAGCTATCTAAAAAATATAAAAAAAATAAAAAACTAATTTTATATGCATGTACTTCTGATTACCCAGTAAAACATGAGGATATCTGTCTTTTAGAAATCACTAGACTAAGAAACGCTTATGGTAAAAAAATTCACGCCATTGGTTTTTCTGGTCATCATCAAGGAATCTCTGCAGATATTGCTGCTGGTACGCTAGGTGTTAAGTGGGTTGAGAGACACTTCACATTAGACAGAACTTTTAAAGGTACAGATCATGCTGCATCTTTAGAGCCAGATGGAGCTCGAAAAGTAAAACGAGACCTTGTTTTATTGGAAAAAAGCTTAAAGTTTAAAAGAAAGAAAATACTTGATTGTGAACTACCTCAGAGAATGAAGCTAAAGTTTGAGAGTTAATATTTAATTTTTTTAGCTTTTAATGAAGATTTTACACTTTTATTAAATAATAGAGAAAAAGCATAATCATTATAATTTTTATCTGATTTATTTAAATTATTGTTTTTACTAATTTTTTTAAACTCATTCTTTTTAGCTTCTATAATCAATGAGGTAAGAGGATCTTTATCAAATCCAGTAAATTTAAAGTTAATCTTATATTTTCCTTTTTTATATGCATGTATCAGTTTATTTTTTTTATAAAATTTGTAATTTAAATTTTGATAATTTGAGCTTTTACCTAAAATATGACATGGAATTTTAAAATCTTCAATTCTACTATCACAGAATTTTTTTTGAATAATATTTTTAAAACCACATTTTTTGAGAATAATTTTCATCATATTTAAATCATATGCATATAAATGTGCATAACCTGCTATAAAATTTTGTAAATTTCTATCTAATAGAATTGTATCCTGTCCTGGACTCACAATAAAATTCATTAGCATGCCACCAAAACCTAAGTCTGTTCTTATTGAGTGATCTTCATCTATGGCCTTTTTAAAAAATTTTTTATTCTTATTAACATATGCTTTTGCAATTACTTCAAGGTTTGGAACAAGAATTCTTATAGTTGCTCCTTTTTTCATTATTCTATTAATTTCAGTTAAAACATTTTGAATTTGGATGTGAGGAATATGTTCCAAAGTATGACTTATAAAAACTAAATCACAAGTTTTACTTTTAAGATTGATCTTATTTAGGTTTCCTTTAATTTTATGTTTTTCATTTTTTTGTAATTTATGGTCTAATATATGCCATCCATCATGTTGCCAATTAGGACCTGCACCAAGATTAATTTTCATACCAGGTTAGTTATCAATAATAATTAAAAAAGTAAATAAACTTATTTTTAATTATTAACTAAAAATGATTTATCATTTTTTAGGAGTGTCTAAATATACTGTAATTAAATCCCTATCTGAATTCAAGTTATCACCAGCTGTAACACTTGCTTGTCTATGAAACCCATTTGTGTCAAAAATGTAAACTAGACCAGATTTTCCATAAACCTTTAATATTTTAAATTTTTTTTTTACTATACTTTCGGGCATGAAATTTACCTTTCTACCTTTTATCTTGTTTTTTTGATAATTAATAAAATGCTTATTCCAATCTTTGAAAAGTCCAAAAATATTAAAAAAATTGATAAGTATTTTGTCTATAAAACCTATTTTATTAGATGAAATTGCATACTCAAGTCCATTTGAATCTTTTTTTAAATCAGTCAAAAGAATATTTATTTTAATTTGTTTACCACAGTCGTCGTTATGGAATCCTAAAACACTACCAGCCAAAATAAGTTCTGAGTCTTTTTTTATTATTTCTGGTTTTGATTTGGTAAATATAACAGAAGAATAATTAATTTCTGATCCTAAATAGCTATTAATAGATTCCAAAATATAATCTTTTTTTAAAAAATCATATAAAGTAGATGATATATTTCTAATATCATTATTTTCCTTAATTTTTATAAGCTTATTTTTTTCTATATTTGAAAAATCATGAATTAAATTTTTTTTTTCTAAATCATTTAATAGACAGTTATCAACATATATACCTTTTTCGTTAAGCTCATTAAGTATTTCATTTTTCATTTTTCATTTTTCATTTTTCATTTTTCATTTTTCATTTTTCATTTTTCATTTTTCATTTTTCATTTTTCATTTTTTTTATTTTAATTACTATTTAATAATATATAAATATTTTTCTTTTGTAAAAAAAAAATTTAATGATACCTAAAAATCTTTGTAACGGTTGTAAAAAAAAAAGTTTAAAAAAGGTCAATTTTAAGGACTTACAGATATGCAAAAATTGTCTTTTGGTGTCTAGAAAAATAGACCAAAAATTTATTAAAAGTCTTAAAAAAACGTTTACCCACAATGATGGATATTCTTTTCCACCAACCAATTATAAAGCTAGATCGCATAAAAACTTCTATTTTTTCAAACAACTATCTAAAATTACTAAAATTACCAATAAAGATGAAATTCTTGATTTTGGATCTGGGTATGGAGCTTTGTTAGAAATTTTAAAAAGAAAAAAATATAAAGCAATAGGTATAGAGCCTAGTATTAAAAACTATAAGATTAGCAAAAAACGAAATCTCAAGGTCATAAATAAATATTTAAATTCAAACATATTCAAGCCAGATAGATTTAAAGTAATTATTTCTCTTTATGTTTTTACTTATATTTATAATATTTCTGAAATACTTAATATATTCAATAAAATATTAAAAAATAATGGATACGTTTTAATAAGAGTTCATAAATATAAATTTAGTAATTCATACAGACAGCATAATCATTTTGAATTACTAAATGAAGGTGTTTCAAATCACTTTTCAAATCACTCTTTAAAGAATTTATTTATGATACACAATTTTTCTGTAATTTTTCTAAAATCAACTATTGATGGCACAACTATTATTGCAAAAAAATTGAATAAAAAAATTAAATATAAGAAAAGTGGTATAGTTGGACTTGAAATATTTTACTTAAAATACTTAACATTTTATATAGCTAATATAATGCATTTTTTTCAATTCTTAAAAATAAAAATAAGAAACATTTTATAGAAAAATTTCCCAATAATTATAAAAAACTACATAATAAAATTATTTAGTACTGCCTCAATTTTTCTAAATACATATCTGATGCAACATGCCTAAATCACCCCAAATATTTAATCAAATATGACTCAGGAATTGTACAAGTATAGTTTTTGTAATACACCATATCTAATTCATGGTAAAATTTATTTAAATAATAATCTCTCATCTCTAAGTATTTTTTATTTAGCAAAAAATTATTTTTCTTATTTTTAAAATTAAATTCATAAAATTCAACTAATCCTTCAAATATTTCTGACTCTGTGTTTTCTTTGGTATAAATTATTTTATCATTAATTTTCTTATTAACATCGATGTAAGAAAAAATTTTTTTTTCAAATAATTCATTTATCTTAAGAATTTTATTTGTTTTTGAACAATAAATTTTTTTAAAAATAACAAAATTGCTAATTTTTTGACTTAAACTAAAATTTAAATGATCATATTCATTAATAATAAATTTTTTTTTATAAAAAATCTCTGGGCTATTTCCCATACTGCTACTTGATCCAAAATAAAATTCACAATTTGCTAATGTTTTATTAAATAAATCGTTAGAATTTTTTTTATAACAAAAGTCATAATAATTTTTGTGAGTGAAGTTAAATTCATTCATTGAGCTTTCTCCAACTCGTTTGACTTCAAAATTTTTATTCATAAGATAATCTAATGATTTTCTACATTTATTTATATCTGAGGTATAATTGTTTGATATTTCTTTTATTTTTTCGTAATTATTATCTTTAATACAAAAACAAACACTCTTGCTGTTATCAGTGTTATATAAATTTGATAAATCAATTTTTTCTTTAACTATTTCATTATTATCTATATTTAGTTCTTTAAGAAAAAAATCAAATTCTTTATTATGTCTATCTGCATATCCTATGTAATCTGAAAACATTAGATGAATATATTTTGAATTATATTTCTTAAATAATATTTTTTTCAAAATTAGCAAAACTAAAATATTTAAGTTTAGATATATAGAAATAGTTAAACAGAATATCTTTTCAAAAAATGAATAGTTTAGAAAAACTTTTTTAGTTAAATCAGTGTGATAAATATTTATAAAATTTTTTTCTGATAAATTAATTACTGGAATTGCGAATATACTTTTTTTATTTTTTTGTTTACTTAATTTAAAACCATAAATAATTGTCAGATAAAAACCTCCAAAACTATACATTTTTGGTGTAATAATTAAGTATCCAAAGTTGAAAAAAATATAACTTATTATCTGATTTAAAAAAAACATTTTACAAAATAAAATTTAATTATTTCCTCTTGAAATTTAGATCTATTTAATAATGATTTTGTTTGTTTAAATATCATTTTTGTAATTCTTTTAATTAATCTGTCTACAAATATTTTTTAGAAAATTTGATTGTCCAATTTTTATGAAATTCAAAATTCTTATCATCTACAAATACATCATATGATGGCTTCCCCAATCTCAACTCATGAAATTTTAAACCCCAATTTATTAATTGTTTATAGGTTTTTTTATAACCTTGCTGACTAGCTTTTATTGGATTGTCATTATTCCTACCCATATATCTTGCTGTAAATATGATTATATAATTTTTTTTAAATAAATTATTGATCAGTGTAATTACTTTTTTTTTTGGTTTAGCTTTAATGTAATCCCTTTTATATGTTGTGCATATTACACCATCTATATCAAAACAAAATTTTAGCATTCAAATACAATTGTTAGTTAAATCAAAACAATACATAAGATCAGTGTTACAAACTTTCCCATTTCGTTTCTTGTCCATTTAATTTTGGGTGAGATACAATTAGGTGCCATACTATTGGCTGAGCTTCTTCTGTATGTGGTGTAATATGTTGTTTATTCACTTCTGGAATTAATATTGAAATATCTGCTTTTTCATTAGTATACCCATCTTTTTTTCCAACAATACCAATAATTTTTGTGCCAATTTCTTTTGCGTAATCAATTGCACATATTAAGTTTGTACTAACTTTATGTTTTAAACTTCCACCACCAACAGAAAATATAATTATTAAATCTTTTTTTTGTAATTTGCTAACTTTAAGAAAATTAATAAAAACACTATCCCATCCATTATCATTTGTATTTGCTGTTAATTCAGAAACATTGTCTGTTGGTGCATAACATTCTATATTTAAAATTTTTCTAAAATCATTTACTGCATGTGATGCATTTCCTGCACTTCCACCAACACCTAAAAAAAAAATTCTTCCTGATTTTTTTTTTATTTCGAAAATCATGTTTACTGCTTGATCAATTTTTTTTTGATCAATTGTTTTTAATATAGTTATTGTTTCGTCTAAGTAACTTTTTGTAAAATTATTATTCATTTAAATCTTAAATTTTGATTTTTTGGCATCATTATAAAAGCTTCTTACTGTTTCCAGGGAATAGTCTTTCCAGTTCTTTTTAAACACTTTTAATTTGGAAAATATGGAGGGTGACATAGTAATAATATGGCATCCTGAATTTTTAGCCATTACTAAATCATAAATTTGCCTAGTACTTGCCCATAAAATCTTGCAATTTGATTTTTTTCTTTTTAGTAATTTTGAAATTTTATTTATCTCTAATGATGCATCATCTCCCATATCATGAATTCTTCCAGCAAATAAAGATAAAATACAATTTGAGCTTTTAACAATTGGTAATATTTCTACAATTTGTTTTATGTTAAAAATTGCAGTTACGTTCAATTTAATTTTTCTTGAAACTAGCTCTTTTAACACCTTGGTAGTATATTTTCCATTTGTATAAGTTATTGGAATTTTTACATAAATATTAGTGTTTATTTTAGATATTGTGATTGCCTGTCTAATCATTCCATCTTCATCATCAGCAAACACTTCTAGAGATATACATTTCGGCTTAACTTTTTGGCTAAATTGTCTACATGCTTGCGCATAATTTTTAACGTTAAGTTGAGACATTAAGCTTGGATTATAAGTATAGCCTTTAATTAAAGTAGACTTATACTTCTTAATATCTTCATGAGATGGACCATCAAGATAAATATCAATATTTTTCATATAATTGTGTAATGTATAATACTGTTTACTAAAAAAACAAACCAATTTAATTGCATTACTTTAATGTTTAACCTTAAAATTCTAATTGTTATTAATTCCTATTAATTTTTTTTAAATTTTTTATAATAGAATTAGTGCTGGTTAATTTAAATGGAATAATTTTTTTCATATTATTGGTTGAAGCGCTTATATTCATGGGAAAAGGATATTTTGCTCTTTCGATTAAATGTTGGTTATTAGCACCAATTAGTTTATAAAAATCTTTAAATTTGACACTATCATTAGCAATTTCTAATATTTTATATTTATTTTTTTTATGATTGTTTATCAAATAAGAAATTATTTTTAATAAATCATTCTCATATATAAATTGAAGTTTATCATTTTCTTTAATTTGAAACTTAGTGATATCTTCATGTGAGGTATGGACTAGATCATAACTTTTTTTTGAAAAATCATTTTTGCCAAAAACGCTGTGAATTCTGAATATATTGTGATTAATTTTATTTTTTTTTAGAAATTCTTCAATAATCAACTTTTTTTTACCATATCTAATTTCACTATTTGTATAATTTTTAAGAAGATTTTTTTTATCATTTAAAATAATTAGTTTAACCATGATTGTGCTTGTATAAATATATTTAGTAAACCTATTATCTAAAATTTTAAGTAAATTCTTTACATCAGATACCTTGTAGGCAATATTATCAAAGACAACGTCAAAAAAATGATTCTTTAAAAAAAAGTTTAATTTTTTAATATTATTTCTCTCAGATTTAATGTGTATTATATTTTTTCTTTTAAGATTTATTTTAATTCCTCTATTTACTAAATAAATCTTATTTTTTTTATTTTTTGAAAGTAGGTTCAAAACTCCTTTTCCAAAATATCTATTTCCACCTAAAAATAAAATTTTCATAACATTATAGTATTTATCTTATAGCTTATATTGATAATAGATAATATGTAGAACATAAAATTAAGTGAAAAACTTTAAAATAATTAAGAAACTAATTTATCTTATTAATTAATTTATTTACTAGATAGTCTCGATTTAGATTTGTTTTCGTGCTTTTTTTAATAAGTGTTTTAAAATTAGCAATTTCATCTTTAAATGAATTATCTCTCCCTATAAATTTATTTTTTGTTTCTACTGGAGCTCCAGAAGGCATAACTCTTTTAAAAAATACTGTTTGAGAATATCCCCATTTTAACAGTGAAAAGACCTTAACTGCCCCCTTGCTTCCATTAAAATCAATTTGAAAATGATTTTTCCAGTTGCAATATGAAATCTCTAATAAAAAATTAATTTTTTTATAATTGAAGCCAAACAAAATATGATCATTGGATAAATTTTCATAATTTTTTTTATTATAAATTTTTATTTTCTTAACTTCACCTTCACCAATTAGAAAGTAAATTAAATCGACAAGATGAGGGCCAAGATCAGTTAGTACTCCAGCATCCTTGTCCCTCCAAGTTTTAAAAACATTTCTTGCTGTTCCATTTAGGTATTGCATCCTACAAAAGAAAATTTTTCCTAACTTTTTCTTATCTAAAATTGATTTTAATAAATTTAACGACTTTTCATACCTATGATTGTAAGCGGAAAGTAAAAATACATTATTTTTATTTGCTTTTTTTTCAATACTTTTTATTGTTAAAGGATTATTAAATATTAACGGTTTTTCCACTAAGATATTCTTCTTATTTTTAAGACAATATTTTATTATTTCATATTTTTCTTGATCCGGAACACATAAAATTACTGACTCATAGGAATCAGTTGGTACTTCATTTATATTGCTATAATTGGAGTCTTTTAAATTATATTTATCTACTACTGCAACACATTCTTTTCCAAGTAATTTTTTTCTTTTTCTGCCCTGTATTCCAAAACCAACAATTATAAATTTCATACAAAATTTATAAATTTTTTTAATTGAATTATTTTTTGTAACATAATTTTTTTTGAAATAGGTCTATTACCATCATATTCACAAGCAGCTCCAGCAGCCAAAGAGCCCATAATTGATGACTCAGCCAGTGTGCAACCAGCTAAAAAACTTAGTGTTGTATAGGCTAACAAAGAATCTCCAGCTCCAACTGGATCTTTTATATTTTTAGAAATTGCAGGTAATACGAAACTATATTTTGCATTATTTCCACTAACTCCATAAAGACCTTTTTCTCCTAGTTTTAAAATTAAATTTTTGCATTTGGACTCTTTTAGTAATCTTCGACAAAGACTACTTATATTACTGTCTTGATCTCCAAGACAAAATCTAGCCTCTCTTTCATTAGGGAAGATTATATCAAATTTTTTAAAATCAGTTATGTTTCCCCATCTTGTTGCAACTTGACTATCTGCAACCATAATTGTTTTGCTGGGAATAGATTTACAAATCTTATTTATACTATTAACATGAAATATCCCATGTCTAAAATCGCTTAGAACTACACAGTCAGTTTTTACTTTTTTAATTATTTTTCTAATTTTTTCAATCACAATCTCATTAACAGGTTGGTTATCAACATTATCAACTTTTAGTAATCGATGACCACCAGCTATAATGACATTCTTACTGGTTGTTGGTCTCGAAGATATTATTATTGGATTTATCTTTATTTTTTTTTCTCTTAAGTTTTTTATTACAAATTTTTTGTGTTCGTCATTACCAAGTATTGTAGTAAATGTAACATCTGCACCTGCAGCTTTTAAATGTTGCGCAACTATTGCCGCTCCACCAATATATTTATCTTGTTTTTGATGAAGAACACTTAATGTTGGAGTTTTTATTTGTCCACCAATTACAGTTGTTCTTGTATAAATATCGATTATTGTATCACCAACTACATGGATTTTTTTAGACTTATATTTTTCTAAATTTTTTTTTAAATCATCTATCTTTATTTTATTTTCTTCCATAACATTTAATATTTTTTCTTCATCTATGTTTGGTAGAGTTCTATTTATTAAATTTGTAGATGAATAAACAACATCACCTGGTGTAAAAATCATTTCTCCACCATAAGAGTTAACCGTTTTCATTTCTAATTCAGAATCTTCATGCAAATCTAGAGCATTATACTCGTACCCTTTGGCAAAAAAATCAGGTTTAATTTTTTTAATCAAATTTATTGGTTTTGCATAATTATCTATTGTTACGTAATCTACAAATTCAAGAGCCGCTAAATTTAGTGCTCTTAAATTTTGTGGTATATGTGGCCTGTAAATGCCTTTTTTTATAAATTTATCAGGTGTAATGCTGACAACTAAAATGTCTGCTTTTGATTTTGCATACAATAAATGCCTAATATGTCCTGGGTGTACTACGTCAAAATTACCATGACATAATATTTTTTTATTAGATTTTTTTTTTAATATTTTACGTAGTTCTGATGATGTTTTAATTTTATATGAAAAGATATTAAGAAAATTTTTTTTCATTTTTTAATTTATATATTTAAACCACAATTTTGTAGCTTTTGAAATTTTTTTTTTATTCCACAATGGAGCATTATCCCAATCATTAATTTTATTTAGCATTTCTTTTATGCCTTTCTTGAATATAATTTTTGGTTTCCAATTAGTGTCTTTTTTTATCTTTTTTATATCTGCCCAGGTACAATCTGGTTCACCAGGTCTTTTTGGCAAATTAATAAAATTACCTCCGATGATATCAACTAATTTTTTTATCTTAACCGGTTTATTTGCTCCTAAATTGTATATTTCCCCATTTTTTCCTTTTATAGCTACATCATAGAATGCACTAACCAAATCTTTTACATGTAGATAATCTCTTTTCTGCTCCCCAGAACCGACTACAGTTAAGGGTTTTTTTTCTAATTTTTGTTTAAAAAATACACCTATTACCGAACCATAAGCTCCTGTCGTTCTAACTCTTGGACCATAAGTATTAAAAATTCTTATAGAATTAGTAGGTATTTTGTAGATTTTATTCCAATGTAAGGCTAGTTCTTCCCCCATATATTTTGTAAGTGCATAAGGGTATTTTGGATCAATTGGATCTTTTTCAGTGGTTGGTACCTTTGCCAATCCATAGCATGACGATGAAGCAGCATAAACTAATTTTTTTAATTTTTTGTTTTCTCTTAAAATTTCTAAAATTTTTAAAGTTCCATAAACATTTGTCTTAAAATATTTTTCTGGATGACTTATCGAAGGTACAATATCTCCAAGTCCAGCAAAATGAAATACATAGTCACAATTTTTTAAACAAGTTAGATTGGTGTTTAAACTTAGGATATCTTTTTTTATCAACTTAAAATTTTTATTTTTTAAGTGATGTTTAATATTATTTTTATGACCAGTACTTAAATTGTCAATTACATAAACTTTATGTCCTTTATTTATTAAATAATCAGTAATATGACTCCCTAAAAATCCAGCACCACCGGTTACAACTGAAATTTTTCTTTTCATTACGATATATTTAAATATTTAATTTTTTTAACATTAAAATAGTCTATATTTTCTAATGGCGACTCATATTTATTTTGCTTAAAGGCATCACAAATTTCTTTTACAGCATCTTCTATTGTTTTTTTTGGTTTGAAATTTAGTTCATCTTTTATTTTATCAGAATTAATATGGTATGATCTTAAATCGTTGGATTTTTGAACATCAATTAAGATTTCTTTTTTTTGAGGAAATTCTTTTAGTACTACATTTCTAACTATTTCTGCAATTTGCATAATAGACAAATTTTCATAACCAACATTAAAAATTTTATTCTTAATTTTTTCACTTTCTGAAGTAATTAATAAATCTAATAAGTCACAATAATCCAATACATGAAGATTTGGTCTCAATTGTTTACCTCCAAATACTAAAATTTTATCATTTATGATTGCATGAGCTGTTAAAATATTAACAGATAGATCAAACCTTTGTCTTGGAGAATAGCCACATAATGTTGCTGGTCTAAATATAACTCCCTCAAAATTTTCATCAGTATGCTTTAACAATAATGGTTCACACATGCCCTTAAATTTATTATATAAAGTTAATGGCTTAAATAGATGGTCTTCTTTTATATCTTTAGCGTCAGATATTCCGTAAACTGAGCTAGTAGATGCATATATAAATCTTTTTATCTTAGATTTTTTAGCTGCTATTACCAATTTCTCAAAACACTCAAAGTTTATTTCAGTAGAAAGTTTTTCATCAAGTTCAAAACTAGTATCATTAGACATACATGCAAGATGAATAAATATATCATGATTTACTAAACTCTTTTCGAGTAGATCTATTTCTCTAATATCACCTTTTATTTTTTTTAAATTTTTATGTTCAGGTAAAAAATCTCCAAAATAAAATGTATCATATACAGTAACAAAATTTTCATTTTCCAAAAGAAAGGGAACGTATCTGGTTCCTGCGTAGCCAGCGCCACCTGTAATAAAAATTTTTTTATTTTTTACTTTCAAATTTTTTAATTATTTTAAATTTAATACTTTTTTACAAGCTTTAACAATATCATACTCATCAAAATAAAAGTTTTTTTCTAATGGAGCAGACATTGGCACATGGCTATTTGGCCAACAAACTCTTTGGGGTGCTGAGGCTAGTTTAATGTTTGCTTCTGAAACACTTGCTATTATTTCAGCAGCATATCCAAAGTTTTTCCAACCATCTTCAACTATTACTAATTTTTTTGTTTTTCTTAATGAGCTTAGAACTGTTCCTAGCTTCATATTTGAAATACTTCTCAAGTCAATTAAATCACACTTTATTCCTTTTTCTTTATAAAGTATTTCTGCTGCTTTTAATGAGGTTAAAACAGAAGCACCTGCTGCAACTAGTGTTAATGCTTTGCCCTTCAGCCTTAGTCTTGGTTTATCTAAATCAATATAATATTTGTCAGTTGGTACTAATTCTTTAGTGTTATAAAGAGCTCTATACTCAAGAAATATTACTGGGTCATCTGACATGATGCTTGATAATAACATTCCTTTAGCTTCCGATGGCGATGAGGGCATCACTACCCTTAATCCTGGTAAATATGAGAACATTGTATGTAATGTTTTAGCATGTTGAGGTCCTTGCCCCCATCCACGACCTATTATTGCTCTAATTACTAATGGTGCATAACTTTTTTTTGAACTTTTAAAAGACCATAACGAAATCCAGTTTACCAGTTGATCAAAAGAATAAGCCATAAAGTCAACTCTATGATGAATTAAAACAGGCCTCATTTTCCCATTCAAAGATGCTCCTAGAGCAAACATTGTTTCAGCTTGCTCACTATTTGGTGTATCAAAAATTCTCTTCGATTTAAACTTTTTTAAAAGTCTTTCAGTCGAGTGAAAAACATGACCAGTTTTATCTACACCTTGACCAAAAACAAACACACTTTTATCAGCTGACATAGCTTGCTCAAGTGCTTGGTTAATAGACTGTCCAAAAGTTAAAATTTTTTTGTTCATAGTTTAATATGGTTTTGGTTTATGACCTTCTTGAGTAGTTCCAAAATTAATTTTATTATCATAGAACTTATTTACACTCTTATATGTTCCCTTAAAGTTATTGCTTTGGTATTCTTTTGGAAAATTACTTTTTTCTGCAAATTTAAAAGCTTCATCAATAATCCTAAAGTTTTCACTTTCAATTTTTTTTTTAATTTTAACAAATCCCTTGTCGTTTTTTAAAAGTTTTTTTTCATAGAATTTTAATGGGTCTCTAGATATCCAGCTATTAATTTCTTTTTTACTTCGATAGTTAAAATGATCATCTCCTTCTGGTCCAACATGACCATTAAACCTATAGGTTTTGATTTCAAGGAAATGTGGTTTTTTTGTTTTACGTATTTTTTTTACTATCTTGCTCATTAAGTTAAAGAGTTTATCTGGGTCGTTACCATCAAAATAGCTAGTATCAACGGAAAAATTTTTCACTCTATTGCTAGGTTTATTGTCAACAGTTCTTTCTTTTAGAGTTGTGTGTGTGGAAAAAGAGTTATTTTCACAAATATACAATATGGGTAAATTCATATGAGATGCCATATTTAAAGCCTCATATACAATTCCTTCTTCCATTCCACCATCTCCAATTACTGATATTGCTATACCCTTTTTTTTATTATAAATTTTTTCATAGGCATCTCCTAATGCCATAGCAAAAGCACCTGATAATATAGTTCCACTATAAAAATTTATTTTTGCTGAAGAGAGCTCTTGTGATCCCGCAAGACCTCCATTGGTTCCTGAAATTTTACCATAAAATTCAGCTATCATTTCTTTAATAGGGCCATTTTTTGCAATAAAATATCCATGAGATCTGTGGTGTGAATAAATGCTATCTTCTTTAATCATTAATGGACCTAAAACAGCTGGCATTAATTCTTGGCCTATACAAAAATGCATTGGACATTTCATTTTGTCTGCTGGATGATATCTTTCAATTATTTCTTCTTGAGTTTTTCTAATTAAAGATAGGTTTTTAAAGATTTGATTTTTTATTATGTTGCTCATGAATTAATTATATATTATTTGAATACAAAGCACTGCTAATAACATGATAAAATTTTTATGCAAGAATTAAATCTAGTCAAAAATAGTACTCTTTTTAGGGAGAAAGATAAGTCTTTATTAATTTTAACTAATAGAAAAAAATATAACTTACCAATTGGAGACTATTTAAGAGTACTTGCATTTGTACCGAATCTTGGATTTAAAAAAATTTATTTTGTTGGAGACAAAAAATTGTTGCTCTTATCAAAAGAGTATAATTTTATTATATCCATAAAATACTCTAATAAAAAAATGATATCATTTTTAAAAAAAGATTCTTTTATTTTAGACATAGAAAAAAATGGAAAAAACTCTGATAAAATTTTTTATTTTAAATCAATGTTAAATAAAAATAATGACTATAAGCAGAATATGGCAGATATTTTAAAAAATCTTTCAAAATATTTTAAATTGAAGAAATACAAGCTATTTACATCTGCACTTAAAAAACAAAAAATTTGCCAAGATATTTATTTTAGCTGGCAAGCACCCATGAATTGGAAAATTAAAGAATATCCAAAAATTAAGCTTAATAGAGTCAATTTGAAATTGAAGAAAGAATTGGGACTAAAAACAAAATTTCAAAGAAAAAATGAAAGCATGAAATCTTATATAAAAAATATTAAAAGTTCAGAGATTATTGTCTCAATTGTTAATTTAGGCTGTCATATAGCTAATTTATTTGATAAAAAATTAGTTATGCTATCTGGACCAAATTATCATGAAGATAGTAAACTAAATAAAAAACAAATAACAGTTTTCCCTACACAATTTTGCAATTTACATAAAAAAAAGTTTAAAAATAAAAAATTTAAAAATCGTGTTGGTACTTTACCAAAAAACACAAATGCTTGTTCATGCATGAATAACATCAATGAAAACGAAATATTTAATCAAGTCAAAAATTTATTAAATGAAAAAATATAAATTAAGCCTTTCACCAATAAAATTGGGCAAAACTAAATTAAAAAATAGAATTGTATGTTCTCCAACTGGGATAAATATGTCTGAAAAAAATGGAGTTATAACTGACAAAGAAATAGATTATTTTTCCAACTTATCAAAAAATAATATTGGTATGGTTATTGTTGGTAACGCAACAGTTTCTAATATTGGAAAAGACGCTCCTAATGCGATAGTTATAGGAAAGAAGATGCATTTCGAGCAATTAAAAAAATTAGCTAATACAATTAAACAAGGTGGATCAGTTGCATGTATTCAAATTTCACATATGGGTGCTCAGGGAAATACAAATTATACTGGTGAAAAAGTTGTTGGACCTTCAAAATATATTGTTCCAGATATTGGAATTGAAGCTGAAGTGTTAACAATTGATGGAATAAAAGAAATTGAAAATGAGTATGTTAATGCGATTGTACAGGCAGACGAAGCAGGATTTGATTTAATAGAAATTATGACAGCTCATGGATATCTTATTCACCAGTTTTTGTCAGAACATACAAATAAAAGAGATGATGAATACGGAGGTTCAGAACAAAATAGGCTTAGATTTCTAAAAAATATCATTGAAAAAGTAAAAGATAAAGTTGATACGTCAAAATTTGCAGCAAAAATTACTGGCAATGATTTTTTACCAGAAGGTCTAAATTTCAAAAAAATCAAATTTATAATTGATTTACTTGATAGTTATAATTTTGCTTATTACCAAGTAACTGCTGGGATATATGAAACAGCCAAACAAAAATACATTCAAATGAAAAAGGGTTCTTATTGGGAATACGCAAAAGAATTAAAAAAAATTACAAATACTCCTGTTATGGCACAAGGTAGTATTACCTGCTTAGAAGAGGGTGAAAATATACTAAAAAATAAACAAGGAGATTTTTGGGGTATGGCTCAAGCTTTAATTGCTGACCCTCAGTTGGTTACTAAAACTTTAGCAAAAAAAGAAGATGATATTTATAAATGTCTTGCTCATTTAAAAATTGGGTCTTGCCACAGATGCAGATATCTAAAACAAAAGGATCTAGATTTTGCTTGTGTTACTCCAGGTTCATGGTCTCCTGATTTAATAAATAAAATTAATCTTACTAAAAGAAAAAAAGATATTAGTCATTGGAAAAAAATTATTTCAAGTTTAAATTAATTAAATAATTTAACCCTTTAAACTGACAGGGTATTTAAGTATATTTTTTGAATTATACATTCTAACTTCAACGCTTAAGCGTGATTTTTTTCCCATATTTTCACCACCACCATGGATTAAGTTTGGGTGTATTAAAATTGCCTCTCCAACCTTTAAATTAATTCTCTTAGGTGTAAATTTTCTAAGATAAGTTTTATTAAATATTCTAGAAACAGTTTTTTTTCGTTTGGTGATTGTGCTGAGGGGGTGCAGATCAAAATGTGACTTTTCATATAACTGAAGGGTGCTATTTTTGTTAAAACCCTCAAGTGGTATCCAGGCTGTCATCATAATTTTCATATCAGATGAAATTCTTCCTCCAACATGAATGTCACAGTGAGCTCCTGCTGTATCCTGTTTTTTTGTTTTAATAGGTCTTGAAATTCTAAAACCACAAAAATTATCTTTAATTTGATTTTTTTTCAAAGATGATCCAATCCATTTGATAATAAATTTATTATGCCCCCAATATTTTTTTAAAACGGTATTAATAATCTTATTTTTAGAAATTTTACTTTTAATTTTTTTATCTAACTCAACATATCTATTAGAACTTATTAATTTTTTATGAGTTGAATCTTTTTTTATTAAAGTATGATATAAATTTATATTTTTTACAGAAAAAAAATCAATTTTTTTAATTTTATTGTTAATTCTTTTAATTACATCTTCTTTTAATTTTAAATGCTCATGTTTATTTAAAATTTTTATAACGAGGTAACCTTTGTTTAAAAACTTATGTATTTCTAATTTTTTTTTATTTTGCATTGACTAATTTTTAACTGTAAATCATACTGGAAATATGAATTACATAATTACTGGATCCAGTCAAGGTATAGGTTTTGAAATTTCAAAAATTTTAGAGAATGGAAATAATTTATTATTATGTTCAAGAAAAAAAAATAGTTATTTTGATAATAGAGATAATGTTAAATATTTAAAATTAGATGTAAATGAAAATAAAGACCTAATTAAACTAAAAAGATACCTTAAGATTAATAAAATAAAACTTCATGGCGCAATTTTTTCACACGGTTTACTTGGCGTACCAATGACTTCATATGATTTAACAAAAGCTTCTAAATGGAAAAAAATTTTTGATACGAATTTTACATCCAGTGTAAATTTAATTAGATATATCATTCCCTTTATAAAAAAAAAAAATTATTCAAAAATAATTTTTTTTTCTGGTGGTGGAGCTTTTAATACTTGGCCAATATTTTCTGCATATTCTGTAGCAAAAACTGCATTAGTTAGATTTGCAGAAAATTTAGCTGATGAGCTTAAAAATCAAAAAATAATTGTTACTTGCTTAGCTCCTGGATTTATTAATACGGGTATACATAAGTTAAATTATTTAAAACTTAACCAATTAAATAAAAAATATAAAAAAGAACTAATTCAAAATAAGAATAAAAAACCTAATTTTGAAAATATATTAAAATTAGTTAACTACACGCTGCAAAATAAAAATATGAGTTTGTCAGGAAAAACCATCAGTGCAAACTATGATCAGTGGCGGTCAAAATTATTTTTAAATAAGCTTAAAAAGAATAATAGATTATTGACACTCGCGAGAATGAACTTAAAGCCGGACTGAACTTGCGCTTGAAGATTTTGAAATTTTATTATTTACACCTTTTATCGTTAAAAATAATCTTTTGATATTGGCTCTAGATAAAATTCTACCTAAGCCAACAAGGCTCGTTCCATACTGACCTACATAATCATCAATCAATTCTAGTTGTTTATTTGTATGATGAAACTCAATTTCTATACCTTTGCCTTCGTAAAATTTAAATGGATCGTTATCAAAATTACTTTCATCTAATTTTTCGAAATCAAAATGATATTTCTTATATGTTTTTTTAGCGGGGGAAAGACAATTTATCTTTCTTATTAAACTAAAATCAGATAATTCATTTAAATAATTTTTAATTTTTTCATTAAAAATATTTTTTTCTTTAAGCAAATCTTTTGATGCATTAAATGCAATCTCATTAACTTTTATCATATTTTTAAAAACTGCAATAGCTCGATATTTTTGTAATTCATTACTTCCATAATATCCATTAATATATTTTTCAATTATTCTGTCCGCTTTTGTAAATGCTTCTAGATCTTCATAATTTTTTGATAAATTTCTTTCTTCTTCATCAACAAAATTTTTATAAATTTCATTAAATGTTTCATCCTCTAAACATAAGATGTGAACTCTATCAACAAATTCTGATCTTTTAATTTTATGCGACCTTAAAAAATTTTGAAGTTCAGAAAATATTGAGTCGTTACTAAATATTTCAACTGTCAAATTAAATTTTCTACATTCCTTGTAGTCTTCATGTGACATAGTTTTATTTCCAACGCAAATTTCCTCAATTTCAGCAACTGAAAATTTTTCTTTTTTATAAGTATAACTTCCAAAACATCTCGGCAAAACTCTGAATCTACTTACATGATCCCATTTTTTTCTTGCAATAACCGAAGATGCTTCCGTTCCTGGCAATAATATAAGCTGGTGCATTCTTATGAATTTCATATCTGCATCCAACATATCCCTTATAGACTGGAGATGTTTCTCTTTGTCATCACCTTCAAGAGCAAGAATTATTTCTGCCTCAGTTTGACCTCCTTCCTTTTCTATACTTTTAGAATAATTAATAAGTACATCTTGTGAAACATTTGATCTTTTTATTTCTTTTAAAACCTCTGGATTTGTTGATTGCACAGCAGCCGATGCAGGTAATGTTTCACCTAAAATTTTAACAATATCGATTGTTCTTTCTTTTCCAGTTTTAGATGTATTAACATGAACAGTGTTCGGAAAGCCATTATTTTCTTTTTGACACTCTCTAATTAGTCTTGCAGTATCTATGTCTTGCGGAAAAATACCAAAATTAGAATCTGTAATTAACATATCATTAGTTTTTGCTCTTTTAGCAAAATATTTTAATTCTTCGTAAACTCTGCCTTGTGAAAATCTTGGAACTTTTCTAAAATATGATGAGCCCTCTATACAAAAAGTACATTGAAACGGGCATCCTCTAGAAGATTGAATCATTGGCATAAATTTAGCTTCTAAAAATTTATCAAGAAGTCCAGTTAAGTAGGGTGATGGAAGCTCTTCAAGTTTAGAACACCTTTCTAACAATTTATTTGATATTAGTTTTCCATTAAATAAATATCTAACGCTAGGGACTTGAGGTGCTTGCTTTTTAAACTCCTTTACATCAAAATTGAATCTTTTTAATTCATTAAATAATAAAACAAAAGGTTTTTCCCCTTCATACTCAATATAGAAATCAACAGAATCATATTTTTTAAAAAATTCTATTTGCTGATCTTCCTGGTTGGAAAAATTAGGTCCTCCAAAAATGATTACAGTATTTAGGTTATTTTTTTTGATTCTCTTTGCAAATTCGTGCTGTAGGTTTAAATTCCATGAAAAATTAGAAAAGCAAACTATATCTGGATTATTATTTTCTAGATAACTTGAAAAATCCTCTGGAAGTTTAAAAATTTGTACATCAATATTTTTCAAATTTTCTTTAGCATAAGCAACAACATAAGCAACACCAAGCGGAACTGTATTTATTGCAACTATTTGTCCTGTGTGAGTTAAATCGCAGAATGCAATTTTTACTTTTTTTTGCTCATTTTGCGTAAGTAATTTTTATCTGATTTACAACGAATAATCAAATCCATAAGTTTTTTTGTAAAAAAATAATATATATGAATAAATATTCGAATTTCCCAAAAAAAACCCCTAGCGTTTCCGTCAGAGGTTTTTATTAATTTTATTCAATATCTTACTAAAAAATTTTTTCAGTGCATAAATCAAGCCAATTGAGCTATTAGTACTGGTCAGCTACACGCATTACTGCGCTTCCACATCCAGCCTATCAACGTGGTGGTCTACCACGGCTCTATAGGAAGAAC
>Ga0307986_10000120_pt1 | contig 54116 bp, 54 predicted proteins | sample EllFjometageno82_FD_203170 | JGI IMG/M metagenome (GOLD analysis project Ga0307986, IMG submission 203170) | Marine microbial communities from Ellis Fjord, Antarctic Ocean - #82 | ecosystem: Environmental > Aquatic > Marine > Unclassified | place: Southern Ocean | collected 2014-10-09 | reverse complement strand
TAATAAAGAAAAATTAATGGACAACGGTGACAGATGGGAAGATGTTTTAGCTAAAAATATAAGATTAGACAAACCATACAGATAAAATGTTAGCGCATACTATTTTCTTCTATTTTTTTTCAATTATTACTGTCGGATCTGCACTAATGGTTATTGCCAGCAAAAATACAGTGCACGCAGTTTTTTTTCTTATTTTAGATTTTATTTCAGTTGGATGCCTCTTTATTATGATTGGTGCAGAATTTTTGGGCATGATTATGCTCATTGTTTACGTAGGTGCGGTTGCAGTATTGTTTTTATTTGTCGTAATGATGCTAAATGTAGCGGAACAAAAACAGTCATGGTTTAGAGGATTAAAAAAGTCAACACACATACCTGTGGGCTTAATCGTGAGTATAATTATTCTCTTAGAAGTTTTAGTAGTTATTGGTGGCTGGAAGTATAAATCGAATTTTATTAGTACACAATCAATTGGAGTAGATTCAAATTTTTCTAATACACATCAACTTGGAAGTGTTCTTTATACAGACTATATATATTTATTTCAAATAGCCGGAATAATTTTATTACTTTCAATGATAGGTGCTATTGTTTTAACTTACAGAAAAAGAGAAGGCGTTAAAAAACAAAGTTATATAAATCAAATTTCAAGAGAAAGTAAGACAGCAGTAGAAGTTGTTAAAGTAAATTTTAATACTGGTGTAAAAATAGATGATTAATATTGAACTGGGGCATTATTTAACACTCGGAGGAGTAATTTTTTTACTTGGTGTAGTAGGTATATTTTTAAATAGGAAAAATATAATTGTAATTTTAATGTCAGTTGAATTAATCTTGTTATCAGTAAACATAAACCTTGTAGCCTTCTCAATATACTCAAACGAAATAGTCGGTCAAATTTTCACTTTTTTTATACTTACTGTTGCAGCGGCAGAAGCAGCAATAGGTTTAGCAATTATTGTTTCTTACTACCGAAATAAAGGCTCAATTAGAGTGCAAGATATTAATGAGATGAAAGGTTAGATGCCTTATTTAATAGTATTTTTACCATTAATAGGTGCCTTATTTGGTTACAGTTTAAAATCTTTAGGAGATAGGTATTCTGAAATAATAACTACAACATTTTTATTTCTATCAGCAATTTTGTCAATAATAGTTTTTTATAACGGAATTATTTATGGAGAGTATACAGATTATAAAATAATTGAGTGGATTAGTTCAGGTAGTCTCAAGGTTGACTGGGCCATTAGTATAGATCCATTAAGTTCGATAATGTTAGTTGTTGTAACCTCCGTCTCGTCTTTAGTACACTTGTATTCGATAGGTTATATGAGTCAAGATCCAAACAAACCAAGGTTTATGTCTTACCTATCCCTGTTTACTTTTGCTATGCTGATGTTAGTAGTCTCTGATAATTTTTTACAATTATTTTTTGGTTGGGAAGGTGTAGGACTGTGTTCTTATCTTTTAATAGGTTTTTGGTATAAAAAAAACTCTGCTAACAACGCAGCTATAAAAGCTTTTTTAGTGAATCGAGTAGGAGACTTTGGACTCGCTATCGGTATATTTTTAATTTTTTATTATTTTGGCACAGTAAATTACGATGAAGTTTTTGCCAAAGTTGCAGAAAATTCAGCTAAAGAAATTAATTTTCTTGGATTAAATATAAATTTAATTACATTAATTTCTCTAACTTTATTTGTTGGAGCAATGGGCAAGTCAGCACAATTTTTATTTCATACATGGTTACCAGACGCAATGGAAGGACCAACACCAGTGTCAGCATTAATTCACGCAGCTACAATGGTTACAGCAGGAGTTTTTTTAGTGGTTAGATGTTCTCCTATTTTTGAATATTCACAAGTTGCCTTAAATTTCATTGCCGTAATTGGAATGGTAACAGCAGTGTTTGCCGCCTCAGTTGCGTTAGTTCAAAATGATATTAAGAAAATTATTGCATACTCAACTTGTAGCCAGTTAGGTTACATGTTTTTTGCAGCTGGCGTGGGTGCTTATCATGTTGCAATTTTTCATTTATTTACACATGCTTTTTTTAAAGCGTTATTATTTTTAGGAGCAGGTTCTGTAATTCATGCTTTTAATGATGAACAAGATGTAAGAAAAATGGGCGGTGTTTGGAAAAAAATTCCTTATACTTGGTGCTTAATGTTAATAGGCACATTGGCTTTAACAGGATTTCCTTTTTTATCAGGTTTTTATTCTAAAGATGCAATCATTGAGTTTGCTTATTTTAAAAATTCTAGCATTGGAAATTACGCCATGACAGTTGGAATTCTTACAGCATTTTTAACTGCAATTTATTCATGGAGATTATTTTTTAAGACATTCCATGGTAAATACAACAATTCAGACTTGCCGATCGAAAAAACGCATGAGTCCCCATTAGTTATGCTGATACCATTAATTTTTCTTGCATTGGGAGCTCTGTTTGCAGGTTATGCCTTTAAAGAATTATTAATAGGACATAATTATGAAAACTTTTGGAAAAAATCTATTTTCTTTATTAAAGAAATTGAGCATTTGCATTTGCCACTTTGGCTTTTATTCTTAACACCAGTTCTTGTAGTGGTTGCAATACCACTTTCTTATTATTTGTATATTAAAAACACCAATATTCTTTCTGGTGTAAAAAAATTGAATGAGCCACTTTATAATTTTCTATTAAATAAATGGTACTTTGATGAACTTTATGAAGCTATATTTGTTAAGCCACTAAAATCAATTGGTACATTCCTTTGGAAAAAAAGTGATCAAAATACTATAGACCGTTATGGTCCAGATGGTTTTTCAAAAATCATTAAATATTTCTCTCAAAAAGCGACAAAATTTCAAAGTGGATATATTTATGATTACGCTTTTGTAATGCTTTTAGGTCTTTCTCTTTTATTAACTTATTTGATGATTAAATAAAATGAATTTTCCAATACTTTCATCAATAACTTTATTACCTTTTCTAGGGGCTTTATTTATTTTGTTTTCAAAAAGTGAAAAAAATGAAAATAGAAATGCAATTAATCTTTCTCTATTTACAAGTATAATAAACTTTTTTTTAGCTATTTTTTTATGGCATTCTTTTGACAAGAGTTTTGTAGGATTTCAATTCGTGGAAGAGCAAAACTGGATAAGTGGATTTATAAAATTTAAGTTTGGAATAGACGGTATCTCAATTTTATTTATAGTTTTAACTGCATTCATCACTCCAATTTGTATTATTTCTTGCATTAATAGTGTGAAGACAAGACTTAAAGAATTTTTAATAGCAATATTGATTCTTGAAACATTTATGATAGGAGTTTTTTGTTCTTTAGATCTTTTAGTTTTTTATATTTTTTTTGAGGCAGGGTTAATTCCTATGTTTTTAATTATAGGTATATGGGGTGGTCCAAAAAGAGTGTATGCGGCTTTTAAATTTTTCTTATTCACTCTACTAGGCTCTGTTTTAATGCTTGTTGCAATTATTTCTATTTATTGGATCACAGGCACAACTGACATCACACAAATATTTGAAATTAAGATACCAGTTAAATACCAACACGTTTTGTGGCTTGCTTTTTTTAGTTCATTTGCGGTTAAAATGCCTATGTGGCCCGTACATACTTGGCTACCTGACGCACATGTTGAAGCCCCAACAGCTGGCTCTGTAATATTGGCCGCTATTTTATTAAAAATGGCAGGATATGGTTTTTTGAGATTTTCAATTGGAATGTTTCCTGTTGCTTCTGAGTATTTTGTTCCTTTAGTTTATACACTTAGTATTATTGCAATTATTTACACTTCATTAGTAGCGCTAATGCAAGAGGACATGAAAAAACTTATTGCTTATTCTTCTGTTGCCCATATGGGGTTTGTCACTTTAGGAATTTTTACTTTCAATACTCAGGGTATAGAAGGAAGCATTTTTCAAATGTTAAGCCATGGACTTATATCTGCAGCTCTTTTCTTATGTGTTGGTGTTCTCTATGACAGGGTTCATTCTAGACTTATTAATTCGTATGGAGGAATAGTTAATGTTTTACCTAAATATTCATTAGTTTTTGCAGTATTTATGCTTGGAGCTTTAGGCTTACCCGGTACCAGTGGCTTTGTTGGTGAAATTTTAATTTTGATAGGAGTTTTCCAGAAAAGTTTCCTTGTAGCGGTACTAGCGAGTCTAGGAATAGTTTTAGGAGCAGCTTATATGCTTTGGCTATATAAAAGAGTAGTTTTTGGAAAATTAGAAAAAAATGAAATGAAAGAACTTAAAGACTTAAATTTGTCAGAAGGTATTATTCTTTTTTCACTTGCAGCCCTTGTATTGTTTGTTGGATTTTATCCAAATCTAATCTTAGACACTGTGCACATCTCAGTTGAGGAATTAATCAAAAACTACGAACAAGCAATAATTTTTAATTTAAACATAATAGAATAATGCAAAATTTTAATTTAATATTACCAGAAATATTCCTCTCACTATCTATCTTTGTGACATTATTAATGGGAGTTTTTTTTAAAAATAACTATAATTTAGTTACAAACATAACTTACATAATTATAATTTCTTTATTATTAATTATTTTAAACTCATTTAATGAAACCGGTAATTTATTTTCTAATAGTTTTGTCTCCAATTCGTTCACTAATTTTTTTAAAATTTTAATTTTATTAGGTACATTGTTTGTAATGTTTATCACTCAGGACTTTATAAAAGAAATGAAAATTAATTATTTTGAATATCCATTGTTATTGCTTTTCTCAGTTTTAGGTATGTTTTTTATGATAAGTTCTAATGACTTAATGTCTTTCTATTTAGGCTTAGAGCTACAGTCTTTAGCACTGTATATTTTGGCGTCAATAGATAGAGATAATCTAAAATCAAATGAAGCTGGAATAAAATATTTTGTATTAAGCGCTTTATCCTCTGGACTTTTACTTTACGGATGTTCACTTCTATACGGATTTACTGGCTCAACGAATTTTGAAGAAATTAATTTAAAAATGAAACTTGAAAATACTGGGCCTATTTTTGCAATGGTTTTTATTTTAGTAGGTTTAGCATTCAAAGTATCAGCAGTTCCTTTTCATATGTGGACACCTGATGTTTACCAAGGCTCACCAAGCTCTGTAACTAGTTTTTTTGCGGTTGTCCCAAAAGTTGCAGGGATAGGTATACTTATTAGGTTTATTCATATTCCTTTTGAACAATTAACAGATCAATGGAAAAATATTTTAGTTTTTATGTCTCTTGCATCCATGATCTTAGGTGCTGTTGCAGCAATAGGGCAAACAAATATAAAGAGGCTGATTGCGTACAGTTCTATAGGTCATATTGGTTATACATTAGCCGGTATTTCAACCGGCACTATTACCGGATATAGCAGCAGCATTACGTACATCTCTATATACGTAATTATGAACCTTGGAGTTTTCGGCTGTATCTTTTTAATGAAAAAAGATGGTAAATATTGTGAAGATATTCAGGATTTAGCGGGGATATCAAAACAGAATCCATTATTAGCAATTTCATTTTTAATAATTATGTTTTCTTTAGCTGGCATCCCACCATTAGCAGGTTTCTTTGCTAAATTTTATGTCTTTATGTCAGTGATAGAGAGTGGAATGTATACACTAGCTATTATTGGATTACTAACCACTGTCATTTCAGCTTTTTATTATTTAAGAATTATTAAGATTATTTACTTTGACGAAATAAAGAATCCCTTTGACAGAATAAAAAATTTTGGAATAAAAACTACCGTTTTATTAAGCTGTTCGACTCTTGTTCTTTTTTTCTTATTTCCTTCAATTTTAAACAATATTGTTAACGTGCTATCAATAAATTAATGAAATTAAAGATTGTAAAATTTAAAAGTGTAAAAAGTACTAATGATGAAGCTATTAAATTAATAAGATCTGACAAACTTCACCTTGGTTTAGTTTCTGCTGATATCCAAACAGGGGGCAGAGGAACTATGGGAAAAAAATGGATTTCTACTCATGGAAATGTTTTTATTTCAATTTTTTTTAAAGTTAATTTAATAAAGATTAAAGTAGAAAATTATTTAATAATTAATGCCAAAATTATAAAAAAAATATTACGTGAGTATACAAATAAAATTATAAAAATAAAAAAACCAAATGACATACTAATTGATGAAAAAAAAATCTGTGGAATATTACAAGAAGTTATAGATCACAAAAAAGAAAAATACTTAATTACAGGAATTGGAATAAACACAAAAATTTCACCTTTAAGTAGAGATTTTGAATGTACCTCTTTAAAAACTCACTCAAAAAAATACGTTAATAATAAAATTATTATTAATAAAATAAAAAATAATTATGATAAATTAATTTATGATATTAACAACCATACTTCCTTGGGTGTAAAGAAGAACACAAATAAATGAAAATATTAATAGGGGACATAGGAAATACACTAACTAAATTATGTTTGGTAAATGAAAGACTGGCAATTATTCAAGAATATACCATTGAAACAACAAAAATAATTAAAGAAAATAATTTAAACAAATTTTTAAAGCCTATCTTAAAAAAAGATATTAAAAAAAAAATTCTTTTTTCTAGTGTGGTACCCAAAGCTTATCAAAAAATAAGCAAGCTACTTAAAAAAAATAAATACCAAGTTTACGAGATTAAAAAACTACCACTCAAAAATTTAATAAAAATAAAAGTTGATAAGTATAATGAATTAGGATCAGACAGAATTGCTAATTCGATTGGAGCTTACAGTCTTTATAATAAAAATTGCTTAATTATAGATTTTGGCACAGCTACAACATTTGATATTGTGAGAAATCCTGGTGTTTACGAAGGTGGAGTTATTGCGCCTGGTGTTAAACTTTCAATACTAAACTTAAGTCAATTTACAGCATCTTTACCTATATTTAATTTGAAGCCTAATTTAAAAGTTTATGGAAAAAATACAAAAGATGCTCTTAATGCTGGTTTTTTGTGGGGCTATCAGGGATTAATAAACAATATAATTAAAAAAATTAAAACTTCTTTTGATTGTAACTTTAAGATAATTTTGACAGGCGGATACTCTAAAACTTTTTCTAAATTTATTAATAATAATTCAACTATTGAGCCCAACATTACTATAAAAGGAATTATGCATATATACAAAAACTTAATCAAATGAGCAAAGAAGAACTTTTATTTTGTCCACTAGGTGGCTCAGGTGAAATAGGCATGAATCTAAATCTATATGCCTATGGAAAAGTAAACGATCAAAAGTGGATAGCTGTTGATATGGGCGTCACCTTTGCTGATGACTCTATTCCTGGCATAGATTTAATTTATCCAGATCCTGGTTTTTTAATAGATAATAAAAAAGATTTGCTAGGTATTGTGTTGACTCATGCACACGAAGATCATATTGGATCTGTTGCCATTATCTGGCCTCAGCTTAAATGTAAAATATACGCAACACCTTTTACAGCAGCTTTATTAAAAGAAAAATTTAAAGAAAAAAAAATTGATATCACAAGTTATTTAAAGATAGTTCCATTAAATGGCAAAATTAATCTTGGCCCATTTGAAATAGAATTCATTACTCTCACTCACTCAATCCTTGAACCTAATGGTCTAAGCATAAAAACCCCTGCAGGAATTGTTCTACATACCGGTGATTGGAAGTGTGATCCAAATCCATTAATTGGAGAAAAAATAGATGAAAAAAAACTTAAAGAAATTGGAAATCAAAATGTATTAGCCATGGTATGTGATTCTACAAATGTTTTTAGTGAAGGAAGAGCTGGATCAGAGTCCGATGTTAGAGAAAGTCTTTTAAGAATTATATCAAACTTGAAAAAAAAAATTATTGTTACAACTTTTGCTTCTAATGTAGCGAGAATGGAAACAGTTTTTTATTGCGCCAAAAAATCAAATAGGCAAATATCTTTAGTTGGTAGATCTATGCACAGAATTTACAAAGCTGCTAAACAATGTGGTTACTTACAAAACTTAATAGAACCAATTGATCCTCGAGATGCAAAAAATATATCAAGAGATAAAATTATTTATTTGTGTACTGGCAGTCAAGGTGAACCCATGGGTGCTATGAAAAGAATTACTTCTGGCAAGCATCCTGATGTATTTTTAGAAAAAGATGACACAGTAATTTTTTCATCAAAAATTATACCTGGCAATGAAAAAAAATTGTACGCAATGCATAATGAGATAGTAAAAAATAATATAGAAATTATAACCGAAGAAAATGCTTTTGTTCACGTTTCTGGACACCCAAACAGAGACGATTTAAAGGATATGTATAGCTGGGTAAAACCCAAGTCTATTATTCCTGTCCATGGAGAGCATCGTCACATGATCGAGCAAGCAAAATTTGCCAAAGAAATGAAAGTTCCACATAGTTTACAAATAGAAAATGGCGATATTATAAAAATTTATCCAGGAGAAAATCCAAAAATAATTGATAAAGCCCCTTCAGGTAGGATGTATCTAGATGGCTCAATTTCAGTAAGAGAAGATTCCAATTCTATCAAAGAAAGAAGAAACTTAGCAATAAATGGTTATATAGAAGTTACATTACCAATTAGCAATAATGGTAAAATTAAAAAACCTGTGATTTCTTTTAAAGGTTTACCAGTAGATGATTTAGATGAAACATTTATTTTTGACATGGAAGATTCAATAGCTGATATTTGCAAGACATTCTCAATACAAAACAAAAAACAAGAATATAACTTAATAGACGCTTTGAAACAAAACTGCAGAAGAATTGTAAGAGAAAAAACAGGAAAGAAACCACACACAAGAATTAACTTAGCAAGAATTTAATGTCTACGACAGGATCCTTAATAGTCTATATATCAATTTGGTGGATAATATTTTTCTCAGTTCTGCCCTTTGGAATAAAATCACAACATGCTAAGCTTGGAAAAGAATTACATGGAAATGATAGGGGTGCTCCAAAAAACCCTCAAATTGGAAAAAAATTTTTAATAACTACTTTAATCACTTCAATAATATTTTTAGTTATATATTATCTAGTAAGTCAAAATTATTTAAATTTAAGAGGATATTTACAATAATGCTGCTATCAAAAATATTTCTACCATTATTAAAAGATTTGCCATCTGACGCTAAAATCAAATCTCATCAACTCATGCTTAGAATTGGAATGATCAAACAATCATCAGCTGGAATTTATTCGTGGTTACCTCTAGGTTTTAAAGTAATGAAAAAAATTGAAAATATTGTAAGACAAGAACAAAATGATATTGGCGCCCAAGAAATGCTAATGCCTACCATACAATCAGCGGATATTTGGAAAGAGAGCGGTAGATACGATGATTACGGTGATGAAATGTTAAGAATTAAAGATCGACAAGGAAGAGAGATGTTATATGGACCTACAAATGAAGAACTCATAACTGAAATTTTTCGTTCAAGCATTAAGTCGTATAAATCACTACCTCAAATGCTCTACCATATTCAATGGAAATTTAGAGATGAAGTAAGGCCAAGATTTGGAATTATGCGATGTCGAGAATTCTACATGAAGGATGCCTATTCTTTTGATATAAGCGATGAAGCTGCTAGAGGATCTTATAATAAAATGTTTTATTCTTACTTAAAAACTTTTTCAAGACTTGGACTGAAAGCAATACCAATGGCTGCTGACACAGGACCCATAGGTGGAGACCTTTCTCATGAATTCATTATTTTAGCAGACACAGGTGAAAGTAATATCTACACAGATAAAAATATTTTTAATATTAACACTGATAAGTATGACCTTAACCCCAAATCTTTAAATGAAATGAGAAATGAATTTTCATCTTTTTATGCTGCTACAGATGAAAAATTTGACAAAAATGAGTTTAATACAAGAGTTAAAAAAGAAGACCAAATATTAGCAAAAGGAATTGAAGTTGGTCATATTTTTTATTTTGGAGATAAATATTCTAAGCCTCTTAACTGCCTAGTAGATCACCAAGAAGGAAAAAAAGTCCCCGTGAAAATGGGATCATATGGAATAGGTGTGTCCCGATTAGTTGGAGGAATAATTGAAGCAAACTTCCAGAATGAAGTTATGAAATGGCCAAAATCAGTCTCACCATACGATATTGTTATCATTCCAAACATAAACAAAAATAACAAACAAAGCCTTGAAACTGCTATTAAAATTTATCATGAGTTAAAAAAACAAAAAATTGACGTACTTTTAGACGATATGGATGAGAACATGTCAGCAAAATTTAAAAAACATGATCTAATTGGCATACCATATCAAATTATAATTGGTTCTAGATCTGAAGTAAACAGATTTGAATTTAAAGAAGTAGGTAAGGACGCGATTTTACTAAGCTTAGAAGAAATTAAAGAAAAAATAAAAAATTAAATTGTTTACTTCAGTAGAAAGATTAATAGCAATAAGAAATTTAAAGCCTAAAAGAAAAGAGGGTTTTTTAAAAGTTATTTCAATCTTCTCATTTGTTGGAATAATGCTTGGCGTAGCAATATTGATTATTGTTATGTCTGTCATGAATGGTTTTAGAACAGAGCTTACAAATAAAATTCTTGGTTTTAATCCCCATATAACTATAAAGCCCTACAATAATGCCAAAATAGACTTAATGTTTAAAAATAAATTAAAAAAAAATTTTCCTGATATACAAATTATAGATTCTTTTAGCGGTGAAGGTGTAGTAATTAATAACGATTACGCAAAAGGTATCATGATAAAGGGGTTAGATCCTGAAAATAATAAAAATTCAGATTTTATAAAAAAAATTTTAATTGAAGGAGAAAGAGGAAAAATAAAAAAAGAAGATATAGTTATAGGAAAAGAATTAGCAATAGAATTAAATTTAGCTATTGGTGATAAAATTAATCTACTTTCGTCTGCTTATATCAGCACTCCCTTTGGGGGGTTGCCGAAGCAAGAAATCTATACTGTTGAAGGTATTTTTAGCAGTGGTTTTTATGAATTTGATAAAAATGTAGTTTTTTTAAATTTAGATGAGGCTTTAATCTTCTTTGAAAAAGACGAAGGTGATATCAATCTAGAAGTTTTTTTACAAAATCCTCTTAAAGCAAATGAAATTAAAGATAAAATTGAAATAATGAATAACAATTTTTATGTTTATAGCTGGATCGATTTAAACAAATCATTTTTTAGTGCACTTAAAGTAGAAAGAAACGTAATGTTTGTAATTTTAACTCTAATTATCATAGTTGCTGCATTTAATATTATTTCTGGATTAACTATTTTAATTAAAAATAAAACAAAAGAAATTGCGATTTTAAAAACTTTGGGATTGAGCAATAGCTCAATAGTAAAGTCCTTTTTCTTAACTGGTTTTACAATAGGCTTAATAGCTACTATATTTGGAATTATTCTAGGAGTTTTATTTTCTGAAAATATTGAGTCTGTAAGAATTTTTTTATCTTACCTTTTAAATGTTGAAATTTTCCCTAGTGATGTATATTTTTTGGATGAAATGCCTAGTGAGATAAGTCTCTTTTCAATCTTAATTATTTTTATATTTTCACTAGTAATAACGAGCTTAGCATCATTAATACCAGCTATATCAATATCTCGAATGAACACAATAAAAGCATTAAAGTATGATTAGTAATATTTTAGAAATTAAAAAAATTAGTAAAAAATTTCAACATAAGAACAGATTAATTGAAATATTTAAAAATGTAACTTTAAACATTAAAAAAGGAGATCTAGTAGCTTTAGTTGGACCATCAGGATCGGGAAAATCTACTTTATTAAATATAATTTCTTTAATAGACACTCCAACTTCAGGTCAAATTTTATTTAATAACGCAGATATAAAGAATTTAAACGAAGCAAACAAAAATGAAATTAGAAAAAAACATATTTCTATGATTTTTCAAGACAATAATCTTCTTTCTGATTTTACAGCTATAGAAAATGTTTTAATGCCTTTAATTATAAGGGGAGAAAAAATTAAATTGTCTCAAAAAAAAGCAGAAAAAATACTTACTAATTTTAATTTAAAAAGTAGACAAAATCATTATCCCGATGAGCTATCTGGTGGCGAACAACAAAGGGTTGCAATTTCAAGAGCATTAATTTCTGAAACAGATTTAATTTTAGCAGATGAGCCGACGGGGAACCTAGACTACAAAACATCAGAAGAAATATTTTCATATTTTTTGAAATTAAAAAAATTAAATAAGACTATAATTTTTGCAACTCACAATAGAGATTTAGCTAATAAAGCAGATTACAAGTTGAGTATTTTGAATGGTAATATAAAAAGACTTAATGTCTAACGTCAAAGCCTTTAATAATTTTAAGATTCATACTCAATATTCAATTTGCGAAGGTGCAATAAAAATTGATGATTTGGCAAATCTTTGCAAAGAAAAAAAAATACCAAGCGTAGGAATTTGTGACAGTTATAACTTATGTGGAGCACTTGAGTTTGCAGAAAAAGTCAGCAAGTCTGGAACACAACCCATAATAGGAACGCAAATTAATTTTTCTATAGAAAATAGCATGGGTAAATTACCTATATTTGCCACCAACTCAACGGGATATAAAAATTTAATTAAATTATCATCAAAAAGTTACCTAGATTCAGATGAAAAAATAGATGCGCACTGCAAAATACATGAACTTAAAAATAACAATGATGGCTTGTTGCTATTAAGTGGCAATCACCATGGTTTCTTTGGAGAGTTATTTAAACTCAATAAATTAAAACAAATCCAAGAAATTACAGCAGAGTTAAAAAATATATTTAATGATAGATTTTATTTAGAAATACAAAGACACAATGAAACAGGAGAAGAAAATTATGAAAATTTTATAATTAAACTTTCAGGAATAAACCAGATACCTTTAATAGCAACACAAGAAATTTTTTATATTAAAAAAGACATGTACGAAGCACATGATGCTTTGATTTGTATTGGACAAAAAAATTTTGTAGATAATCCAAATAGACTAAAGTTTAGCGATCAACATTTTATTAAAAGTAATGAAGATATTCAGACTCTATTTAAGGACATTCCAGAAGCTCTAGAAAATAACTATAATTTTCCCTTTAGATTTAGTTTTAAACCAAAAAAATCAACTCCAGTTTTACCTACAATAAAAACAGAAGAAAATGTTACAGTTGTAGATGAGCTCTTAAAGCAAGCAGAATCAGGTTTAAAAAATAGATTAGAAAATTATATTCTAAAAAAGGATGTAAAACTAGATAAAGGAAAAACACTTAAGCTTTACGAAGATCGACTGACTCATGAACTGAATATTATTAATAAAATGAATTATCCTGGATATTTTTTAATTGTGTCTGATTATATTAGGTGGGCAAAAAAAAATAATATTCCTGTTGGTCCTGGAAGAGGTTCTGGAGCAGGCTCCCTTGTTGCTTATTGTTTAGACATAACAGATGTTGATCCAATTGAATTTGACTTAATATTTGAACGTTTTTTAAACCCAGATAGAATTTCGATGCCTGATTTTGATATAGATTTTTGTGAAGAAAAAAGAAATTTAGTTTTAGAATATTTAAAATCTAAATATAAAAATGGCGTTGCTCACATCATTACTTTTGGAAAACTAAAAGCGAGAATGGCTATAAGAGATGTTGGAAGGGTTCTAGGCTTACCTTATGGACACGTTGACAAAATAAGTAAAATGATTCCATTTGATCCCTCAAGACCTTTGTCTCTACAAGAATCAATAGATAGAGAACCTAGATTTAAAGAAGAAATTAGAAGTAATAAAAAAGTTGAAAAATTAATTGAGCTTTCATTAAAAATAGAGGGACTAAACAGAAACATGGCAACGCATGCAGCAGGTGTTGTTATTGCAGGAGAAAATTTATCCGAACAAGTACCTTTATACAAAGATCATTCTGCAAATTTAATACTACCGTCTACACAATTTGACATGCATTCTTCTGAAGATGCAGGTTTAGTTAAGTTTGATATACTAGGGCTTACTGCCCTTACTGTTATTAGCAAAACAATTAAAATGTTAAGTTTAAAGAATGTAACATTAGATATAAGTAAGATTGATTTATATGATCAAAATGTTTTCAAACTATTATCTACAGGAGAAACTACAGGATTGTTTCAATTAGAAAGTACAGGTGTAAGAGATACTTTACGGCAAATGAAACCTACGGAATTTAACGATATTGTGGCTTTAGTAGCTCTTTATAGACCTGGCCCAATGAGCAACATACCCACTTACAATGAGTGTAAGAATGGACACAAAACTCCTGATTATATTCACGAAACTTTAGAAGAAATTTTAAAGCCTACTTATGGAATTATAATCTATCAAGAACAAGTCATGCAAATTGCCCAAACGCTTGCTGGCTTCACAGCAGGAGAAGCTGATATTTTAAGAAGAGCAATGGGAAAAAAGAAGAGAGCGGAACTCGAGAGGCAAAAAGAAAAATTTGTTACAGGTGCAATAAAAAATAATATTAAAAAAGATGTAGCAAATTATGTCTTCACTAAAATTGAACCTTTTGCAGATTATGGGTTTAATAAGAGTCATGCTGTGGCTTATGCCTTGATAGCCTTTCAAACAGCTTACTTAAAAACTTATTACAAAGAAGAATTTATAGCTGCTTCAATGTCCACATCATTAACAAATACAGGAAAACTTAGGGAATATGTTGAAGAATTAAAAAGATTAAAAGTTCATGTAGTAAGACCTTCGATAAACAATTGCTTTGCAGAATTTAAAGCAGATACTAATAAAATATTCTACGGGTTAGGAGCTATTAAAAGCGTAGGATTTGAAGCTGTTTCAAACATTGTAGCAGAAAGAGAAAAAAATGGAAAATTTAATACATTTACAGATTTTATAAATCGTGTTGACCCAAAAGACATAAACAAACTACAACTTGAAGGCCTAGTTAAGGCTGGCGCATTTGACGAAATTGATTTAAATAGAAAAAAATTGTATGACGACATTCCAAAAATTATTCAAACAATTAAAAGTAAATACGATGAAAAAGTAAGCAACCAAACAAACCTTTTTGATGATATTAACAATAAAGACAACGAAATATTTAAGTTCAGTTCAACTAAGTCATGGACTAAGAAAGAATTATTAGCTGAAGAATTTACCTCTTTAGGTTTTTATATTTCAGACCATCCACTTAATGAATACAAGGAATTCTTTACTCAATTAGAAATTAATTCTTATAAAGATTTTATAACTAGCAATAAGCCAGAGTCACTTGTAGCGGGCACAATAATGTCTGTTCAGGAAAAAAAAAGTGCAAAAGGAAACTCGTATGCCATTATAAAGTTCAGTGACAACAAAAGTGAGTTTGAGATTTTTTTATTTGCTGACCTTTTTGCTTCTAATAGAGATAAATTGATAGAGTCTAACTCTTTTATTTTAACTCTCCACAAGGATAGAAATGTTGGTGAAAACAACTTAACAAGAGTGAATATCAGAAAAATAGTAGATCTTTCTGATTTAGTTAATAAAACTTATCAAAGTGTTTCAATAGAATTAAATAATAGAGAAAAACTTAAGGAACTAAACGAATTATTAAAAAATAATGGAGACACTACAATCAATGTCATTTTAAGAGAGAGCAATAAAAATTACTCGTTTGAACTTGAGAAAACCAGAAAGTTCAATTTTGACTTATTTAGTCTAATTAAAAACAAGGAATATGTTAATAAAATAAGCTTTTAGTAGCTTGATTTGTTCTTCTTTTGAATATAAGAAAGCGTAATTTCGCACACAGCGTTAAGGGGTAAAACCCTACCGGTCTCGCAAGAGGTTTGCTGTGGTGGATTAACCGGAAAAAATATGAATATACCTGAAGTAAATATTAAACAACTATTAGAAGCCGGAGTACATCTGGGACACAAGACGTTAAGATGGAATCCAAAAATGAAAAAATTTATTTTTGGTGAAAAAAACTCAATTCACATAATTGATCTAACACAAACAGTAGTTTTTTTTAAGAACGCATTAACAGAAATATATAAATGTATTACAAGTGGCGGAAAAATATTGATCGTATCAACGAAAAAACAAGCTTCAGAACAAATCTCTGTTTTAGCTAAAGAAACAAATCAATTTTACGTAAACTATAGATGGCTGGGAGGTATGTTAACTAACTGGAACACTATTCAAAACTCGATTAAAAGATTAAAAATGCTTGAAGAAAGACTTTCTAAAGAAGACACTGGGTTTACAAAAAAAGAAATACTAAAATCAGGAAAAGAAAAAGAAAAACTTCAAAGATCGTTGGGTGGTATAGCGGACATGAAAAAATTACCAGAGCTGATTTTTATTATAGATACAAATATAGAATCTCTTGCTGTTGCTGAAGCCAAAAAGCTCAACATACCAATTGCAGCTATTTTAGACACTAATTCAGATCCAACTAATATTCATTTTCCAATTCCAGGAAATGACGATGCAAGAAGATCGATTAATTTATATTGTGACTTACTAAAGAGCACTATCATTAATGCATCGAAGTTTATTGAAAAACCGGTCGAAAAAGAAACGGATAAAGAAAAATTAAAACCAAAAAAAATAAATACAGAAGTAATTGAGAAAAAAACTCAAGAAAAAAGTATTTAATAAATTCTTATTATATGTCCAGTAAAGATCTACTTGAAAGTGTAAAAAAACTTAGAGAGCTTACAGGAGTAGGTTTCAAAGACTGTAAACTAGCTATAGATGAGTCAAGTGGTGATATAGAAAAAGCTATAGAGTTTTTGAGAAAAAAAGGAATTGCAAAAGCTACAAACAAAATGAGCAGAACTGCAGCGGAAGGCTTGTGTCTTTTACACGAAAAAAATGGAGAAGTGTCTTTAATAGAAATTAATAGTGAAACAGATTTTGTAGCAAAAAATGAAATATTTATATCTTTTTGTAAAGAAGTTTCGATAATAAATTTTGAAAACAGATCTGATTTATTGAAAGTTAATAAAGCAAAAATGAAAAATAATTTGCCCGTGGAAACAAATCTAACAGATCTTATTGCAAAAATGGGAGAGAAAATAACACTAAGAAGATCAAAATTTTTTGACAATTCTAACGGAAAAAATTCTTTTTATGTTCACGGAGCAGTAGAAGATAAAGTTGGTAAAATAATTTCTATTGTTAAAACTTCAAAAGAAGATGCAGTTGGAAAAAAAATTGCTATGCACATTTCCGCATTGTCTCCTATGGCAATAGAGGAAAAAAATCTTAATAAAACATTAGTAGATAAAGAAGTAGAAATTATAAAAGCAGAGCTTTTAAACTCAGGAAAACCAGCCGATATGATTGAAAAAATTGCAAAAGGAAAAATCAATAAGTTCATTTCTGAAAATACCTTAATTAACCAAGTATGGATTATGGATCCAAAGAAAAAGGTTTTAGACATTTTAAAAGAAGCTGATCTAAAAATTTTAGACTTTATAAGATATAAAGTTGGTGAAGGAGTTTAATTATGAGTACAGAGTTTAATGAAAAAAACTATGGCACTAAAATGGACAAAACAATCCAATCTTATAAAAAAGACCTATCTTCTCTAAGAACAGGTAGAGCTAACGCTTCTATGTTGGACATGATCAAAGTCGATGTTTATGGTCAAATGATGCCGATAAATCAAATTGCAAGTGTAAGTGTTCCCGAAGCAAGATTAATAACTATTCAAGTGTGGGATCAAACAAATATAAAAGCAGTTGATAGTGCTATACAAAAATCAGACTTAGGAATTAACCCTCAAATTGATGGATCAGTTTTAAGAATTAGGATCCCTGACCTAACAGAAGAAAGAAGAAAAGATTTAATTAAAGTCTTAAAAAATATAGCTGAAAAAAACAAAGTTTCTATTAGAAATATCAGAAGAGAAGCTAACGATGAATTAAAAAAGCTCATTAAAGATAAAACGATAAGTGAAGACGAAAATAAAATATTTGAAAAAAATGTTCAAAAAATAACAGACGATAACATTTTAAGTATAGATAAAATTTCAGAAGAAAAAGAAAAAGAAATTTTACAGGTATGAACAATCTTAATCACATTGCCTTTATCATGGATGGTAATGGAAGATGGGGGTTAAAAAATAAGAAGAGTAGAAATCACGGCCACCTTGAAGGAGTAAAAACAGTTCAAAAAATTGTTAAGGCCTCCATTTTATTCCAAATACCTATTGTTTCTTTTTACGTATTCTCTAGCGAAAACTGGAAAAGACCTAAAAATGAAATAAATTATCTATTTAATTTAATAAAAATATATTTCAAAAAAGAAATTAATAACATCATCGAGAATAAAATAAGAATTAATATTTTAGGTCGCACAAATAGCCTTCCGAACGTAATAAAAAAAACCTTAACAACTGCCGTCAAAAAAACAAAAAAAAATAAAAAATTAATAGTTAATTTAGCTATCAATTATGGGTCTAAAAATGAAATTATAGATTCTTTTAAAAAAATAAAATCTAAATCAAAAAAAATAAATCAAGAAAATATTGATAACAATCTTTACTCAATTCTACCACACCCAGATATTCTCATAAGAACTGGAGGCCAAAAAAGGTTAAGTAATTTTATGCTTTGGCAATTAGCCTATACAGAAATATTTTTTTTAAATAAATTATGGCCTGAATTTTCAAAAAATGATTTAAATAAAATTATAAAAAGATTTCATAGTATAAAACGTAATTTTGGAGGAATTTAGCAAATGAATAAAGAACTTTTAAAAAGAATTTTTACATCATTACTCATTTTACCAATTGTTATATACTGTGTTTTCTCTGCAGGAATTTATCTCATAGTATTATTACTCTTTATTTTCATACTTACTTTTTATGAAATAATTAAAAATACAAAAAATCTTTTTTTTATTTTTTTTTCTAATATCGTAATAATTTCTTCTCTTCTTTCTTTTTATTATTTAAGAGGAGAAACAAACTATTCTCTAACCATTGTCTTGTGGATTTTAATTTTGACTTTCCTTTCAGATATTGGTGGGTATATTTTTGGCAATATACTTAAAGGAAGAAAGCTCACAAAAATAAGCCCAAACAAAACTTATTCAGGAGCAATAGGATCTCTAATCTTGTCTTCTTTATCTTTACCGTCAATGAGTATAGTTCAAAATTTATTTTTTGATGAATTGTTAATAAATTTTATGCAGGTAAATTTTTTTTTAATTACAATTTTACTATCAATTATCTGTCAACTAGGTGATCTTTACGTTTCTTTTTGGAAAAGAAAAATTAATATTAAAAATATTAGCAATATACTTCCTGGTCACGGAGGCTTGTTGGACAGAATAGATGGGCTGATTTTTGTATTAATTTCTAGTTCTATTTTAATCTTTTTTTTTGATATAATATGAGAAGAGAAACAATAGCCATACTTGGTTCTACAGGGTCTATAGGTAAAAATACTCTAGAGATAGTTAAAAAAACAAAAAAATTTAAAGTTGTATTAATAGCTGCTAATAAAAACTTTCTTAAAATATCAGAGCAAATAAAAACGTTTAATCCAAGAGTTGTTATAGTTATAAATACGAGTGTCTACACACAAATAAAAAAAAAATATCAAAAAAAAAATATAATTTTTTTAAATAATTTTTATGATATCGAAAGATATATTAAAAAAATTGATGTGACAGTATCTGCCATACCTGGCATAGCAGGCCTCGAACCAACAATTAAATTTACTAAATTAAGTAAAAATATTCTTTTAGCAAACAAGGAAGCAATAATCTGCGGATGGGAACTTATAAAAAAAATTGCTACTAAACATAGCACTAAAATAACACCCATTGACTCAGAACATTTTTCAATTGGACTATTAACAAAAAAAATTTCTAACGATGAAGTTGAAAAAATTTATATTACAGCTTCAGGTGGCCCATTTTTAAAACTTCCAATAAAAAAATTTAAAGTAATCAAACCCAAAGATGCAATTAAACATCCAAAATGGAAAATGGGAAAAAAAATATCAGTAGACTCGGCAACTTTAATGAATAAAGTTTTAGAAGTTACTGAGGCCCTAAAACTTTTTCCATTTAAACTTAATAAATATGAAATTGTAGTACATCCACAGTCTCTTATACATGCCATAATTAAGTTAAAAAATGGAACGTCATTTTTGCTTTACCACCTTCCAGATATGAAAATTCCCATAGGAAACGCTCTGTTAAAAAATTTTAATTACTCAACTTTTCTAACAAAAAAAAAAGAAAAACAAAAAAATGAAAATTATAATTTAGATTTTTTGCCAATTAACAAAAAAAAATTTCCTTTGGTAAAATTAATAACTAAGATGAATGCTGCTAAATCTGCTCCTATTATTATTAATGCGGCTAATGAAATATTTGTTGATGAATTTCTCAACAATAATATAGATTTTAATGATATTTCAACATATTTGAATCTTGTTTTAAGGAACAAAAACTATATAAAAACTTCAAATATGCCCTCTAATAGTATAAAAAATATTTATAGAATTGACAATTGGGCAAGATCTCTTGCTTTACAGATTATCAAAAAAAAAAAAACTAATGTTTAAATATCTTTTTTTTATCTTTATCATGTTCTCCTTCAGTTTGTCAGCTGAAGTTGTTCAGAGAATCGAAGTAAAAGGTAACGATCGGTTTAGCAAAGAAACAGTAGTTGTATACGGTGAAATAACTTTAAAAAAAGACTATTCAGCTTTAGATTTGAATAAAGTTTTAAAAAATCTTTATGAGACTAATTTTTTTGAAGATATCAAAATTTCTTTAAACAATGGAACTTTAAATATTACTGTTAAGGAATATAAAATTATTAATGCTATTATTATTGAAGGTGAAAAATCTACCCAAGTTAAAGAATTAGTTTTAAGTAAATTAGAACTAAAGCCCAAAGAAAGTTTTATAGAAAGTCAACTATCTCAAGATATTGATTCAATTAAAAAAATGTATGCATCTATGGGATATAATTTTACTGATATCGATGCAAAAATTAAAAATTTTAGTAACAATAGAGTAAATCTAATATATTTTTTAAAAAAAGGAAAAAAAACTAATATAGCTAAAATTAACTTCTTAGGAGATAAAAAAGTAAAAGATAAGCGCTTAAGGGACGTTATTGTTTCCGAAGAAAGTAAGTTTTGGAAATTCTTATCTAAGAACACTCATTTAAACTCCAGTAATGTAGAATTAGATACAAGACTGCTGACAAATTATTACAAAACTTTAGGTTATTATGATGTACAGGTTTTATCGAGTAACGCTGAAGTAAGTGAAAATAATTTTACTATCTTAACCTACACAATAAATGCTGGTACCCGATACAAAGTTACTAAAATTAGCACTAATGTTAACAATGTTTTAGACTCAAAACTGTTCTTACCACTTGAAAAAAGCTATACGAAAATGGTAGGAAAATATTACTCACCATTTAGAGTGAAAAAGCTTTTGGACGAGTTAGATGCTTTAATCGCAAGTAATGATCTTCAATTTATTGAACATTCAGTTAATGAAATTTTGGAAAATGACAGTATTGAAATAAAAATTAATATATACGAGGGAAAAAAACAATTAGTTGAAAAAGTAGTAATCAAAGGTAATGCAGTAACTAATGAGTCAGTAATTAGAAGTGAACTTATGCTAGATGAAGGTGACCCGTTTAATAAATTAAAACTTGACCAATCAATAGCTAAGCTTAAATCCAGAAGGTTATTTAAAAACGTTGTTCCAAAAGTTATAGAAGGCACTAGAAAAGATCAAAAAATTATAGAGATTAGTGTTGAAGAAACCCCCACAGGAGAAATTAGTGCTGGTGCTGGTATCGGAACCAACGGTGGGAGTATTTCGTTTGTCGTTACTGAAAATAACTGGCTTGGAAAAGGAGTTAATGTTTCAACAAGTATGGATGTAAGCCAGGAAACTTTTAAGGGTTCTTTAAATGTCACTGACCCAAATTATAAATATTCAGGTAATTCATTAAATTATTTTGCATCTAGCTCATCTAATGACAAAGAAAATTCAGGCTTTAAAAACAATATTATACAAACAGGTGTAGGAACTAAATTTGAGCAATATAACGACGTTTATTTATCTCCTTCAATATCTTTTAAAAAACAAGAGGGAACGTTTTCAGATTTAAGTTTTGATTATGGCATAATGGTAGATAAACGAGACAAAGCTTATATGCCTACAGATGGTCACATAGCTTCATTCTCTCAAGGAATACCTCTATACGCAGATTCACCGTACCTTAAAAATGTTTTTTCTTTTGCCAATTATAAAACTATTACACCTGATGCCATTGGTACTTTTAAATTCTACGCATCAGCAATAAATGGCTTGCAGGATAAAGATGTAAGAATAAGCAAGAGAGTTAGACTTTCAAGTAGTAGACTAAGAGGCTTTGAGTCAGGAAAAGTTGGTCCAAAAGATGACAAAGATTTTGTTGGAGGAAATTATGCATGGGCATCTAATTTTGAAGTTGCCTTACCAAATGTTCTACCTGAAAGTACAAAAACAGATATTGGATTGTTTTTAGATTTCGGTAATGTATGGAAAGTAGATTACGATAATAGGTTAGATGACTCGAATAAAATTAGATCCTCAGCAGGAGTCAATACAAACTGGATATCACCAGTTGGACCCATGTCTTTTGTATTATCGCAGAATATAACGAAAGCTTCCACAGACGTTACTGAATCATTCAACTTTAGGCTAGGAACTAGTTTTTAGTAAAATAAAATGAAAAAATTAATTTTACTCATAACTCTTTTTTTGTTTAACTTTACTAGCTCTTTTGCTGATAAAACTTATTTTATAGATTTTAACAAAGTATTAAACAATAGTAAGGCAGGAGCTCAAGCTCAAAAAAATTTAAAAGTAAAATTTGAGAATGAAGCAAAAAAATTTAAAAAACAAAGTCAGGAATTAAAAAAGGAAGAAACTGATATAATCTCTCAAAAAAAAGTAATAACTAGTGATGACTATAAAAAAAAAGTGCAGGTATTAAGAAAAAAAGTTGCAACACTTCAAGAAAACAAGCAAGAATCATTTAAAAAAATAAGTAATTCGAGAGCAGAAGCTAAAGAAAAACTACTAAAAGCAGTTAATCCAATTTTAAAAAAATATATGACTGATAACAATGTCAGGATGATAGTAGATAAAAAAATTGTCTTGATGGGAGATAGTAACTTAGAGATTACAGATCAAATTATATCTATTTTAAATAAAGAACTTTCATCCATAAAAATTAATTAGTTTTCATGAATAAGAATACTTTCTTTGTGCGAAAAGGGCCTTTTCCACTTAATAAATTATTTACCAAATTAGGTTTAAAAGAGAAAACAAAAATTTTTGATATCAAAAATTTAAAAGAAGCAACGAATAATGATTTATCTTTTTTAGATAACATCGATTATATAAATTTAGCTCAGTCTACAAAAGCATCTTACTGTCTAACAACAGAAAAACTTAAAAATTACCTACCAAAAAGTTGTGAGCCTATTATAGTTACGCATGTATTATTTGAACTATGTAAAGTTACTAAAATATTTTACCCTAGTGCGGATATTGATAATCTCGACAAGTCTCTTAAAAAGCCGAAAAAAACTACCCATCCTAACGTAAAATTTGGAAATAATGTTTTAGTTGGAATTAATTGTAAAATCGGAAAAAATAGCGTTATAGGAAATAATACAATAATTGAACATGATGTATCTATCGGAGATAACTGCATAATTGGATCTTTAGTAGTTATAAGAAATTCAATAATAGGGAACAATGTGATTATTCAAGACGGAAGTAAAATTGGACTTAAAGGTTTTGGATTTATTCCTTTAAAAGAAAAAAATCTTAGATTTCCACATATTGGAAAAGTAATAATAAAAGATAACGCAGAAATCGGAGCTAATTGTACAATCGATAGGGGCTCTATAAACGATACGGAAATTGGAAAAAATACTTTTTTAGACAATCAAGTTCATGTCGCACACAACATTAAAATTGGAGACAACTGTATGATAGCTGGACAAGTTGGATTTGCTGGAAGTTCAACTATTGGCAACAATGTATCAATAGGTGGACAAGCAGGTGTTTCAGGCCACTTAAAAATTGGAAATAATGTTAAAATTGCAGGTGGAAGTGGTGTTATAAAAGACATAAAAGACGGAACTGTAGTAATGGGTTATCCTGCAGTAAATTTAAAGGACTTTATAAGAAATTCAAAAAAATGATCAACACAATAGACAAAAAAAAAATAGAAAGTTTATTACCTCATAGAGAACCGATGTTACTAATCGATAAACTTACTAATATAGTTCACTTAAAATCAGCTACAGCAATAATGTACGTAAAAAAAGATGGTTTTTATGTTCAGGGTCATTTTCCTAACCAACCAGTATTACCTGGAGTTTTAATAGTTGAAGCGTTTGGACAAGCTGCTGCTGCTTTAACTGCTTATGGAATTGACCCAAAAGAATATGAAAATAAATTAGTTTATTTAATGGGTGTTGATAAAGCTAGATTTAGAAGTCCAGTTATCCCTGATTGTGAACTTCATTTAGAAATTGAAGCTATTAGATCTCATGGTAGAGTTTGGAAATATAAAGGCACAGCCAAAGTTGATGGAAAGAGAATGGCCGATGCTGAATGGTCAGCAACTATAGTAGATAAGAAATGATTCATAATTCTTGTGTTATATCAAAAAAAGCAATAATAGGAAAAAATGTTAAGATTGGACCATATTGCAATATTGGAGATTTAGTTGAACTAGAAGATGACGTTGAATTAATTTCAAACGTACATATAGAAGGAAACACCAAGATAGGAAAAGGAACTAAAATTTTCCCATTCGCTTGTCTAGGTACAGCACCACAGGATCTTAAATATAATAATGAACCGAATAGTTTATTAATTGGAGAAAAAAATACTATAAGAGAGTACGTCACTATCAACCCAGGCACAGAAGGTGGAGGTGGAAAAACAACTATAGGTAATAATTGTTTATTTATGATTTCTTCTCATGTTGCTCATGATTGTAAAGTTGGAAACAACGTAATCTTAGCTAATAACGTACCATTAGGAGGCCATGTAACAATTGAAGATTCAGTTGTTATAGGGGGAAACTCTGCAGTACAACAATTCACAAGGATTGGAAGACTAGCAATGATAGGTGGAATGACAGGTGTATTGAAAGATGTAATTCCATTTGGTCTTTCAGTCGGAAACAGAAATCACTTACAGGGCTTAAACTTAATAGGTCTCAGAAGAAAAAAATATGAAAATAAAGAAATAATGGACTTAGACAAAGCTTATAAGGCAATTTTTTCATCTAAAAACTTATACAAAAATCTAAATAAAATAAATGACGAGTTTAAAAATAATCAACTTGTTAAAGAGGTGGTTAATTTTATCGCAAAAGATAAGAAGAGGCCAATTTGTTTGCCAACAAATAAATAGTAAAATGATAGGGTTAATATTTGGAGAAACTAATCTCCCAAAAGAAATTTTAAAGAAAGTTAAAAAATTAAAAAAAAAATATCTAATTGTAGATTTAACTAAAAGTAAAAAATTTAATAGAGATAAAAACTCACACCCAGTTTCACCTGGTCAAATTGGTAAAATTATAAATATCTTTAAGCACAATAAATGTAAAAAAGTAATATTTGCTGGAAAAGTTAGAAAACCAAATTTTTATAAATTAAAATTAGATTTTAAAGGTATTTATTATATTTCAAAAATTATTAAGGCATCTAAAAAAGGAGATGCAGCTATTTTAAAGGAAATAATAAACATTCTTAAAAAAGAAAAAATTACCACATTAAATTCTATGTATTTTACGCCGGAGCTTAGCCTTAAAAAAGGTATTCATACAAAATTAAAACCTAATAACAGTGACAAAAGAGACATCAAAAAAGCTATTTTTGTTTTAAATAAATTAAATAATTATAGTTTCAGTCAAGGCAGTGTTGTGAGAAATAATAAAGTTTTAGGAGTAGAAGGGAATAAGGGCACACAAGAAATGCTCAAGAAAATAAAAAAAATACATTTACTCAATGGTGTTTTAGTCAAGTTTCCTAAAAAAAAACAAGATTTAAGAATTGACCTGCCTACAATAGGTTTAGATACCCTCTATCAATGTAAAAAAGCTGGTTTAAAAGGAATAGTTTTAAAAAATAAACAAAATGTCTGCTTGGAAAAAAAAAAATTAATTAACGCAGCAAACATAAATAGAATGTTTGTAGCAGTTAAATGAAAAAAATATTTATATTAACTGGCGAAGCATCAGGTGACAAGTTGGCTTCTAAAGTTATTTTAAGTTTAAAAAAAATTAACCCAGAAATTGAATATTTATCTGTTGGCGGACATAACCTTAAATCTTTAGGTATTAAGTCTATCTATGATGTTAAAGAAATTACATATCTAGGTTTTACAAAAGTTTTATTAAATATATTTAAAATTAATAGTAAAATTAATCAAACTGTAAAAGCTATTTTAGACTTTAACCCAGACATTCTTTTTACCGTCGATAGCCCAGATTTTACATTAAGAGTTGCAGAGAGAGTTAAAAATAAAAACTTTAATATTAAAACTGTTCACTATGTTTCTCCACAAATATGGGTTTGGCGAGAAGGTAGGTTAAAAAAAATTAAAAAATTTATTGATCATTTTTTATTATTATTTAGTTTTGAAAAGAAATATTTTGAAAAAGAAGGAATAAGTTTTGACTTTGTAGGCCATCCCCTTCTAGAGGATAAAAGAGACGATAAAATTGACATAAATCAAATAGTAGGTAAAAATAAAGCCATCATATCTATCTTTTGTGGAAGCCGCACTTCAGAAGTTACTATTTTTATGCCAATATTAATTAACTTTATTAAACTTATGGAAAAAAAATATCATGATATTACTTATGTTTTTCACTCAACTAGTGATCACAATGAGTTAATACGATCATTTATTAAAAAAAGTAATTTATTTAATTGTGAAATTATTAGTGATGATAAAATTAAAGCGCATCTGTTAAAAAAATCTATATTTGCTGTAGCTAAATCAGGTACTGTTTCACTAGAAATTTGTAAATCAAAAATACCCTCAATTATTTTTTACAAGATAAATCTTATAAACTATATAATAATAAAAATGTTAGTTAAAACTAAGTTTGTTAATATTATTAATATAGCTGCAAATAAAGAAATTATACCAGAACTTTTACAATCAAAATGTAATGCAGAAAATATTTGTAATTTGGTAAGTGAATTTTTAGATAATCCATCAAAAATAAAAGAACAGATAGAGAAAACCAAAGTTGTATTGAGCAATTTTAAAACTGATAAACCTCCTTCTGAAATAGCTAGCGCAGCATTGAATAAAATAATTTAAGTAATTTTAAGATTTTTATTAATTTTTAGCTATATTATTTATAGACAGAGAACTTTGTCTTGATTTAATGAAATATTTTAAAGGTAATTATTTACGTATTATAAATATTTTTTCTATGATAAAAATTTATTATGATGAGTTTTTGTAAACTTGTTCATATGACAAATGAAAACAAAAGAAAAACATAAAGATCTAAAAAAAAAGGTCGTATTAGCCGAAGAAAAAAGAAACACAAGAAGAGGACAAAACAGTTGGCAAGATTTAAGGACACTAAAGAAACTTAAACTAAATATGAAAGATAAATTGGTTAAAAAGTGAAAAAAAATATTTATCGTCTCTGTTTTTTTAAATAGTAATATTAAAAACCTTCATATAATAACAGAAGTTGATTAATTTCCACATATTGATTTCATTTTTATAAATAGCTATAATAAAATTATGATCCGTAATAAAAGATTTTTTTTAAAATTAATGGGATTATCATATTTTTCAGTTCTTCTACTGCCATATAATTTTTTATATTCTGTGACTAAAAAAATTATAAACCCAAATCTTACCAAAGAACAAAAAAAAATTATGTTAGATGAATCTACTGAAAGACCATTCTCTAGTCCTTTAAATGAGGAAAAAAGAAAAGGTTTTTTTCATTGCGCAAACTGTGGTGCAAAACTTTTTTCTTCAAGCGCTAAATTTGATAGTGGAACAGGTTGGCCTTCTTTTACGGAGTCTTTACCAGGTGTTTTTAAGACGAAAGTTGACTATTCTTTCGGGGTTAAAAGAACAGAGTATCATTGTGCACAATGTGGCGTACATCACGGACATGTGTTTGACGATGGTACAACAGCAACTCAAAAAAGATTCTGCAGTAACGGATTATGTTTAATTTTTAAGCCTGAAAATTTGTAATAATAATGGAAGTTTTACTTTCATTTTTTCTTTTTTTACCGATTATGGCTATTATATTTGCAATAATAACTTGGTTCTGGTGGAGTGTTTGGACCTTTAGGGAAAGTAAGTATTTCTAGGTATCTGTATGTCTTTCTGATTTTCTTTAAATTTTTTATTTTATAATAGCTAAGCGTAATCTACCTCAGCTTTAAATATAGATGGTTAAGACTGTCATAAAGAGTTTAATGGCATTCAAGTCCAAATTTCTTAAGCCTCCAATAGTTGTATGGCCATGGGGTTACAAACCCTACTGCTAACATAACGGGTACTACCCAATAAGTAAGTTGTGCTCCACCTGTTAAATAATAGTCGGTTAAATTCATTGCTATCTCCATGCTTATCATTGAGATTAAGCTCATACCACTAGCTGTTTTTAAGGCACTAATAAAATTAAATTTTTGTTTAATTAAAATCAAAGTTTCAAGTATTATACTCGTAACCAAACCATTAATGATAGCTAAAATCATTATACCAGTAATAGGAAAGGGTGTTTCAGTTAATTGAAAGAATAGTATTGTTCCAAAATCACCGATTGAACATCCAATAACGCACCACATAGTATTCTTGGCACTTTTTTTCCACGTTTTTTTACATTTCCAATCAAATATATCCGTTGTCATAAATATTAACTTTTTGAAAATATTAATTTTATTAAATAAAGAGGAATTCCTAAAAACCATAAAGTAATTAATTTTTCAAACACATTTAATGATAAATAAAAAACACCTAATGTTCCATCCTTAAATGAAAATTTAATTGTCCATTCTAAAAATTCTAATGAAATAATTAAAAATATAAAGGTAACAAGACCACAAAAAGCAATTTTTTGAATTTCATTAATATATTTCTTCATTTATATTTAAATTCTAAAAATAAATTTTTCCAACTCTTAAATAGGCACATTTTTCACAGGCAGGTACAATATCAAGTAGATTACCAAAGTTAAAAATTTTGTTCACTGCTTATACATTACTTAGTCTTTTCATAATTTCTGCTTTATTAAGAGACAAAATTATATCGTATAAGCCTGGTCCAAATCTAGAACCTACCAATCCTATTCGAAGTGGCTGGCCTACCCCTTTAAAATTAGTCTTATGCTTTTCAATTAATGATTTAATTAGTGGCTCTAAAGTTTCTTTATTTAAAGATGATAGTTTTTCAAAATTTGATATGAAGTCTTTTATTATTAATTTAGATTGATTATCTAATAGCTTTTGGTCTTCGTCACAGATTTTTATTTCATCATTTATTATGTACTGAGCATTGTTGAAGATATCTTCTAGTGTTTTTGCTTTATTTTTTAAAAAACCAATGCACTTTAGAAGAGTACCGTCTTTAGATGCATCGAAAGGTTTCTTATATTTGAACACATATTTTTTAAATAGTTTAAATAGTTCGTTTTCATCGATTGTTTTAATATATGTTTCATTCATTGAGAGTATTCTCGACATATCTAATTTTGATGGTGATTTACCTACACCATTTAAATCAAAAAAATCAATACTTTCTTGCTTAGTAAATATTTCTTTATCCTTGTAAGACCAACCAAGTCTTAATAGATAATTTCTTAGTGCATCTGGCATAATTCCAATTTTAACGTAATCATCAATTGTTGAAGCATTATCTCTTTTTGATAGCTTCTTACCTTTGTCACTATGTATCAAAGGTATGTGCGCAAAATTTGGTACTTCCCAACTCATAGCTTCATATATTTGTTTTTGCTTAAATGAATTTATCATATGGTCGTCACCTCTAATAATGTGAGTAACTTTCATTTCATGATCATCTACTGTAGCTGATAATTGGTAAGTTGGAGTGTTATCTTTTCTTAAAATTACAAAATCCTCTATTGTGGAATTTGAAATGTTTTTATCTCCTTGAACTAAATCTTTAATTAAAGCTGATCCTGAAATTTTACTTTTAAATCTTAAAATAGCTCGTTCATCTTTCTTATTTTTTAAATCTCTACATTTACGATTATAAATAAAAGGTAAATTTTTTTTTTTAGCTAAAGTTTTCTGTTCCTCAAGTTCTTCAACGGAGCAATAACAATGATAAGCAAAACCTTTTTTAATTAGCTCATGTGCGATAGTTGTATGTTTATCTATATTTTTTGATTGAATATATTCCTCACCATCATGCTTAATACCCAACCAAGCTAGAGAACTTATTATCTGATATATAAATTCATCTTTCGATCTTTCTTTGTCAGTGTCTTCAATTCGTAAGAAATACTTTCCATTATTTTTTTTTGCCAACAACCAATTAAATAAAGCCGTTCTAACACCACCGATATGAAGAGGCCCGGTAGGAGAGGGCGCAAACCTACAAATAAAACTCATATAAACTAATTAAACTATTTTAATGAAAGTTTCTATACAAAGAGACTAGTTTGCCTTGAATTTTTATTCTACTAGCAGCATATATTTTAGTTCCGTATTTTTTATTTGCTGCCTCAAGTGCAATCGTATTACCTTTTTTTCTAATTCTCTTTAAAGTCGCTTCTTGATCATCAATTAAAACAACAGCTATTTGTCCACTATCTACATTGCTAGTTTTTTTAACAATCACAGTATCACCATCATTAATCCCAGCTTCAATCATAGAATCACCCTTTACTTTAAGGCCATAATGCTCTCCATTATTTTGTAAATTTTCAGGCAGCGCAACTCTATCAACTTCTTGTTGTATCGCTTCGATAGGTGTACCAGCTGCAATGCTCCCTAGCACTGGAATTTCACTATCTGCCTTGTTAGGAGTAGTATCTAAACCCCCTTTAATTACACTTGGAGTAAAAGTATTAAAAATATCATTTGCACTTGCATTTTCAGGTAGCTTAACAACTTCAAGTGCTCGTGCTTTGTGCGCTAATCTTTTAATGAAACCTCTTTCCTCTAAAGCTGATATTAGTCTATGAATACCTGATTTCGACTTAAGGTTGAGAGAATCTTTCATCTCTTCGTACGAAGGAGATATTCCAGTTGATCTAATCTTCTTGTTTATATAAAGAAGCAAATTTTTTTGTTTTTTTGTAAGCATAGAACAAACCCTGTACATCTATGTTCTACAAAAGTTCTCATTCAATATCAATGGCTAATTAGCAGCTATTTTAAAGCTTAATTGATAAAATTTGCTTAATTAATTTATCAGTTTCGCTGCTAACGAGAAGTGATTCTCCAATTAGGAAGTTTTTTATACCAGTCTTGTCGAAAATATACTGTGCATCTATTTTATTTTTTATCCCGCTCTCAGAAACTAGTGGTCCTTTATGAAACGTTAGTTTTTTTTGTATTTTGATTGAGTTATCTAAAGATATCTTTAAGCTTTTAAGATCTCGATTATTGATGCCAATTATAGCTTCTTCATATTTAAGAGCAAACTCTGCTTCCCTTTCATCATGTACCTCAACAATCACACTCAATTTATTTTTTAAAGCTTCATCATAAATTTCATCAGATTGTTTTTTTGACAAAGCAGACAGTATAATTAAAATACAATCGCATCCAAAACTTTTAGAATAAGAAACTTGATAAGGATCAATAAAAAAATCTTTAGCAAGTATGGGAAGTTTAATTTTTTTTTTTATTTCTTTAATAAAGTTCAAATTTCCTAAAAAAAATCTTTCTTCAGTTAGTACTGACAGACAGCTCACACCATTTTTTGAAAACAAGTCAGCTATTTTAACATGGTCAAAATCTTTAACTATAATACCAGCTGAAGGACTAGCTTTTTTAATTTCACCAATTAAAGAAACATAATTTTGAAGTTCATTATCAACCAACGTTTGTTTGAAATTTAAATAATTATTTGTAGATTTTATTTTTTTATCAATACCAAATAAAGAGTTTTTTTTCTTTACAATTTTCAAATCTTCTTTTTTTTGTGCAATAATTTTTTCTAAAACATTTTTCATCAAATAGCCTTAATTTTTTGCAAATGATTAAAAACTTTTCCAGATTTTAGATGTTGTTTTGCTAAATTATAAGAATCTTTAAAATTTTTTTCCGTAGTGGCAATAATTAAACCAGCCGCAACATTTAATGCAACAGCATCAGAAAATTCATTATCAACACCTTTATATATATCAACTATTTTTTGTGCATTGTATTCAGCGTTTTTACCTTTTAAATTTTCTTTATTTTTTTTTGTAATATTTAATTCACTTGGGTCAATAATAAAGTCTCTTATTTTGTTATTATTTAGTTCAACTATTTTTGTTTTTGCAAAAGGAGAAATTTCATCCATTCCATCTTCGCTGTGAACAATCATTGCATTTTCAGTTTTATTCTCCCTTAAAGCTTCGGCAAAAGGTATCATCCATTTTTCGTTAAAAACACCAACCACTTGTTTTTTAACTTGTGCGGGATTACTCAAGGGTCCAATAAGATTAAAAATTGTTTTTTTTGCAATTTTTTTTCTAGCACCAACAACATGCTTCATGGCTTGATGATAATTAGGCGCAAACATGAAAGCAAAATTCACTTTTTTAATAGATTTTTCAACGTCAACTGGTTTCAAATTAATTTTGATTTTTAAAGCCTCCAAAACATCCGCTGAACCACAATTAGATGAAACTGCTTTATTTCCATGTTTAGCGACAGTTAAACCCATACTTGCCAAAACAATCGCAGCTGCTGTTGAGATGTTAAGAGAATTTTGGCCGTCCCCACCTGTTCCACATGTATCAATAGTTCCATCAGGAGCTTTTACGATAGTTGCTTTAGATCTCATTACAAAAATTCCACCAGCTAATTCATCTTTGGTCTCACCTTTTCTAGAAAGAGATTCAAGAATTTTGACAATACTAGATTCATCATACACACCCTCCATAATTCTTAAAAAAAGAAATTTACTTTCTTCAAAAGAAAGATTCTCACTAGATTCTAATTTTTTAATAAAATCCGTCATCTTAATTAAAGATCTATATAATTTTTAATTATCTGCATGCCAACTTTTGTTTTTATGCTCTCAGGATGGAATTGAACCCCGTAGACTTCATATTTAGTGTGCTTAATACCCATTATTGTTTTATTCTTTGTTTCCGCTGTAATATCCAAACAATCTGGTAACATTTTTTTGTCAACAATAAGACTGTGATATCTAGTAGCATCAAAAGGTGAACTGATATTTTTAAATATACCTGTTTTTTTAAAATAAATTTTACTAATCTTCCCATGCATTAATTTTTTTGCTCTTACTATTTTACCGCCAAAAGCTTGTCCTATTATTTGATGACCTAAACAAACACCTAGAATTGAAAAATCCTTATAAATATCTTTTACAATTTCAAGACAGTTTCCAGCTTGTGATGGATTACTTGGTCCTGGTGAAATAACAATTTTCTTATATTTATTTTTAATAATATCTTTAGATTTTATCATGTCATTACGAACAACATCAACCTTACAATTAAATTTTGAAATATAATGAAATAAATTATAAGTAAAACTATCGTAATTATCTATAAGAAGAACTTTCATTTAGTCTGCCGCCTTCATTAGTGCTTTAGCTTTATTAACTGTTTCTTGATACTCTTTTTCTGGAATACTATCTGCAACAATCCCTGCTCCGGATTGTACATAAAATTTATCATTTTTAATTAAAGCTGTTCTTAATGTAATACATGTGTCAAATTCTTTACTGGAGGTAAAATAGCCTATTCCACCTGCGTATAGTTTTCTCTTATTTTTCTCTAACTTGTCAATAATTTCCATAGCTCTTATTTTTGGAGCACCACTTACGGTACCAGCAGGAAAACCGGAGAGCAAAGCTTCAAATATTGAGTTTTTATTATCAAATTCTCCCTCAACATTAGAGACAATGTGCATAACGTGAGAATATTTTTCAATAGTAAAACTTTCGGTGACTTTAACGGTATTAATCTTTGATACTTTTCCGACGTCATTTCTACCAAGATCAAGCAACATTAAATGTTCAGATAGTTCTTTTTTATCTTTCAAGAGATCATTTTTATATTTGAAGTCTTGTGCTTTTGTTCTTCCTCTCGGTCTTGTTCCTGCTATTGGCCTGATAGTTATTCTATTATCTCTTAATCTAACTAAGATTTCTGGACTACTACCAAGTATCTTAAAATCACTAAAATTAAAATAAAACATAAACGGCGAGGGGTTCGATAATCTTAAATGATTATAAATCTCAAGAGGTGTTTTATTTATTTTTCTTTCAAATCTCTGACTTAAAACAACCTGAAATACATCTCCTTTCGCAATATAGCTCTTTGCTCTCTTTACATAATTTTTGAATTGCCTTTTTGAAACATTACTTTTTATTTTGTTTTCATTTTTTTGATGATTAAATTTTGTTGGTAATTTAATGTTACTATAATCTTCAAAAGTTTCAAAATTTCTTTTTATTGACTGGTATTTATCAAAATAATTACGAATTTTTGTTTCAGCATATATATTTTCAATAAAATAAATTTTTTTTTTTAAATTATCATAAATGATTAAATTTCTAGGCCTAGATAATCTTACGTCAGGTATTTTAAGGTCATCAATACATCTATCAGGTATTTTTTCAACGTATCTTATAGCATCGTAAGAAAAATACCCAACCAACATTGCTGCCATTTTAGGCACTCCACTTGGAACCTTGGAATTAAAATTATGAATTAGATTGTTTAAAAAATTTAATGGTTTTTGTCTTATTATTTTACGCTTACCTTCAAATTTTTCAGTAATAATATTTTTATTTATATCCCATATTTTATCTGGTTTAAGGCCTACAATTGTGTATCTTCCTCTGACCGTTCCTTTCTCAACAGACTCAAATATAAAACTATTTTTCTCAACTAATAAAAAATTAAATATATTTTCAACTTGCTTGTATTCCTTGCAAATTTTAACTTTGTAGATCAACTGATCTTTTTTTAACTTATGATTTTTTTGAAAGGAACTAAAACTAATATTTAGTTTCATTAGAGAGTATTTTTAATACGATTTAAGACTTTTTGATTTATTTCGACACTATATTTATCATTTATAGCTCTATCAAAAGTACTGTATATTTGATTTGCTAAATTCAGTTTTGCCTTAGATTTATACTGTTCATAATTCTTTGTATTTTTACTAAATGTCTGTTTTTCTGTTTTTTCAGAAAAAATTATGTAGTTTTTTGTCAATTGGCTATTTGTAACTAATTGCAATTCACCATCATTAATTTTAAAAATTTCCTTGATTATATCACTTTTAAAAACTGATTCATTTTTAATGTCACTAAGAGTAATTTTTTTAATTTTTATACCTTTGTCTTTACCAAAATTATCAAACTGTTTTTTTTTAAATTTCCCCTCAGACATTTGCTTAACAATACGTGTATTACTTTCAATAATATTTTTTATTTTTAGTTGCGAGATTATAGCTTCTTTAATTTTTACATCATCTAAAGTTCTATTTATTTTCTCCACCTTAATAATTTCGCTTATGTAAAATTTGTTATTAATATTTATTAATTCTGGTTCATTAACTTTAGAAATGTTAAATATTTTCGAGAAAACAACTTCTTCAATTTTTACTATATCGTTACCGCTTTTGTCTTTTTTTTGTCGATTGGTTTCATTTATATTTGTTAATGAGAGGTTAAACATTTTTACAAAACTACTCATGCTATCGCCATCTAAAATAGCATTCTCAATCTCATCAATTTTTCCAAAGTAAGCTTCGTTATATTTTTTCTGACCAGTCAAGCTATCTGGTAAAAGTTCAGTATATCTTATCTTTTTAAATTCCTGAGCAAAAAGACTTTTATTAGACTCGTATGTTTCTTTAATCTCATCGTCCTGTATTTGAATATTTGTATATAATTTATCTAACTCCAAATACTGAATTATTTTCGTTTGATTTTCATTGTCAAATTCTTTTTTAATCAAAGCCTCAGGTAAAAGTATTCCCTCAGATAAAAATGTTAACAATTGTTTTTTTCTTACCTGCTCAGCAATATTTTGTTCAAAGATTGGAGCGCTTATAGAACTTTCTAATAAAAATTTTTCGTATTGGGTTCTAGAAAATTTACCATCTTTGAAAAAAGTTTTGTCAGTAATTAAAATTTGTTTAAGTGAGTTGTTACTCAGATTAATTCCCTGAGCTTTGATTTCTAAAGTCATAATTTTTTTACCCACATAGTCAGATAAAATTTTATCCAATAGATCGGTTGTGCTTAAATTTTCTCTTTGTTGTTCGCTTAAGTTAAGTCTATTTACATAACCAACAAAACTCTGAGCACTTATTTTTTCTGAATCCACTGTAGCTAAAACATTTTGATTACCACCTCTAAAAACGTCACCCATTCCCCAAAATAAGAAAGGCAGAATAATTATGAATATTAATACTTTGGCCAGAAATGACGTTGTTTTTTTTTTTATTGAAGTAAGCATTTTTTTAATCTATTAGATGTTTATATTTTTACCACCTATAGATTAAAACATTAAATATGGCAAATAACATGAAGTATTTTATTGGAAACTGGAAAATGTTTGGGCTTCCTAAATCCATTGCTATCCTTAATAAAATAAATAAATTTATTAAATCTGATACAAAATTCAACAATAAATACAAAGCAATTATCACCCCTCCGCATACATTAGTGGAGAGTTACGCAAAGTTTTTCTTAAATCAAAAAATTTCTATTGGTGCACAGAATTGTTATCACAAAGATTTCTTTGGAGCTAATACAGGTTCTGTTAGTCCATTAATGCTTAAAAGTGTTGGTGCCAAATATATGATCATAGGTCATTCAGATAATCGTTCAGAAGGAGATACCGATGCAATGCTCAAAAGTAAAGTAGAACATTCTCTAAATAACAAATTAAAAGTTGTCTTCTGTGTAGGAGAAAACAAAATAGATAAAAAAAAAAATAGAACTTTTAAAGTTTTAAAAAAACAAATTGAGAATGTTTTAGAAAAAAAATTTAACCACAAAGACATTATAGTTGCTTACGAACCGATCTGGTCGATTGGAACCGGAAAGATTCCTGAGGTTAATGATTTACTTAAAACTACAATATTTATTAAAACTGTATTAAAAAATATTTTTAAGAAATCAAATTTGCCATCCGTCTTGTACGGTGGATCTGTCGACAGTGAAAACATTAGCCAATTTAAAAGATTAAATGAAATCGATGGATTTTTAATTGGCGGAGCTTCAAAGTCAGATAAAAAGTTTATTGATATAATAAAGAATTACTATAGATAAGACATATGGAAAGCATTCTACTAACTGTAAATATCATTCTTGCAATACTTTTGATAATAGTGATATTGCTTCAGAGGTCTGAAGGTGGAGCTTTAGGTCTTGGTGTTTCACAAGATAATTTCACAACCTCAAGAACCGCTGGTGATTTTCTTACCAAATTTACATCAATAATCGCTGTTTTTTTTATTGTTACTAGCGTAGTTCTAGTTTCTATTTCCCATAATGAAATCAAGGAAGTTCAGTCAGTCATAGATACAGAAAAAGAAAAAGAACAAAACAAAAGTCTTCCACAGATCCCTGAAAATCAAAAATAATCTTTGTTATTTAAAAAAAACTCGCTATAATATTTATCCATGGCGCGATATATCTTCGTAACAGGCGGCGTGGTTTCCTCTTTAGGCAAAGGTTTAACTTCAGCATCGCTAGCATCTTTACTACAATTGAGAAGTTATAAAGTAAGAATCAGAAAATTAGATCCCTATTTAAATGTAGACCCCGGAACTATGAATCCGTTTGAACATGGAGAGGTTTTTGTTACTGATGATGGTGCTGAAACAGATTTAGACTTAGGTCATTATGAAAGATTTACAAACAGACCAGCTGCGAAGGAAGATAATATTACTACAGGACAAATTTATAAAGATATAATAGAAAAAGAAAGAAGAGGAGAGTACTTAGGTAGCACAGTTCAAATCATCCCACATGTTACAAATAGTATAAAAAAATTTATTTCCAACAAAGTTTCTAAAGAAGACTTTGTAATATGTGAAATAGGTGGCACAGTTGGAGATATTGAAAGTCTTCCATTTTTAGAAGCTATAAGACAGTTCTCAAACGAAGAAGGAAAGAATAAAAGCTTATTTATTCACCTTACTTTAGTTCCTTACGTTAGTGCTTCCGGAGAGTTAAAAACTAAACCAACACAACATTCAGTCAAAGAGTTAAGAAGTATTGGTATTCAGCCAGATATAATAATCTGTAGATCTGAAAGAAATATTCCTAAAGAAGAAAAAAGAAAAATATCTTTGTTCTGTAACGTTGAATCAGACCATGTAATTCAATCAGTTGATGTCAAATCAATCTATGAAGTGCCAATTAAATATAATGAAGAGAAACTAGATAAAAAGATTTTAAATATTTTTGAATTAAAAGAAATAAATAAACCAAACTTAAAAATATGGAAAGATATTGTAAAAAAAATAAAAACAAAAAGAGAAAAAGTTTCAATTGCAATTGTAGGCAAGTATGTTGATTTAAAAGATGCGTATAAATCTTTAGACGAAGCATTAATACATGGATCCTTAAGTAATAATATAGACCTAAACACAGAGTGGGTAGATTCAACTAAAATTAACAAAAAAAATGTAACTAATCTTCTTAAAAAATACAGTGCAATACTTATACCTGGAGGTTTTGGATCACGAGGTACTGAAGGAAAAATTGAAGCTATTGCATACGCAAGAAAATACAAAGTCCCTTTTTTTGGAATATGTTTTGGAATGCAGATGGCAATTATAGAGGCAGCCAGAAATATGTTGGGTATAAAGAAAGCAACTTCTAGTGAATTTGGAAATGGAGGGACCCATGTAGTAGGGCTAATGCATGAATGGGCCAAAGGAAAAGGCACCCAAAAGGGTAGTGCAAAAAATTTAGGTGGAACAATGAGATTAGGTTCTTATAAAGCTAAATTGAAAAAAAACACTTTAATAAGTAAAATTTATAAATCTAACTTAATTAACGAAAGACACAGACATAGATATGAAGTTGATAAAAATTTAAAATCAAAATTAGAAAAAAAAGGCTTAATTTTTTCTGGACTTTCACCAGATGGCTCATTACCTGAATGCATTGAACTTGAAAATCATCCCTGGTTTATCGGTGTTCAGTTTCACCCAGAATTTAAGTCTAGACCTTTTGCTCCGCATCCTCTATTCTCATCATTTATAAAAGCTGCAAAAAATAATTCGGAAAATATTAATGACTAATCACAAAGTAAAGTGTGCTAATTTTGAAATATCAAATAATAAGTTCTTCACTTTAATAGCTGGCCCTTGTCAACTCGAAAGTGAAAAGCACGCACTTGATATTTCTAAAGAGTTAAAGCAAATTACGTCAGAATTAAAAATAAATTTAATTTATAAAACTTCTTTTGATAAAGCTAATAGAACTAGTCTCAATGGAACGAGAGGCATTGGTTTAGAAAAGTCTTTGTCAATTTTTGATAAAATAAGAAGTGATATAGGAGTTCCAGTTTTGACAGACGTGCACACAGCTGAACAATGTTCTGTCGTAGCTCCACACGTGGATGTTCTCCAAATACCAGCTTTTTTATGCAGACAAACAGATTTACTAATTGCTGCAGCGAAAACTGGAAAAATTATTAATGTTAAAAAAGGTCAATTTTTAGCACCATGGGACATGGCCAATGTAATAAAAAAACTAGAAGAGTCTGGAAATAAAAATATCTTAATAACAGAACGGGGTGCAAGTTTTGGATACAATACTTTAGTTTCGGACATGAGAGCTTTACCCATAATGGCTAAATTTGGGTATCCAATTGTTTTTGACGCTACTCATTCCGTACAACAACCAGGAGGAATGGGAGAAAAAAGTGGAGGACAAAGAGAATTTGTTCCATATCTAGCAAGAGCAGCAATTGCGGTAGGCGTAGGAGCGGTTTTTATGGAAACACATGAAGACCCAGATAACGCGCCTTCAGATGGGCCAAATATGGTTCCGTTAAAAGAAATGAAAAATCTCTTAAAACAGTTGGTATCAATCGACACTCTAATCAAGAAGTAATAGATGACAAAGATCACAAAGGTAGTGGGCAGGCAAGTGTTTGACAGTAGAGGTAACCCTACAGTAGAAGCAGAGATTTATCTAAACAATGGAATAAAAGCTTTGGCTATTGTTCCTTCTGGAGCATCAACTGGTGCTTACGAAGCGTACGAGTTGAGAGATAAAAATAAAAATTATTTTTTAGGTAAAAGTGTTTCAAAAGCAGTTAAAAATATTAACACTGTAATTAGCAAAAGTTTAAAAAATATTAATGTGGAAGATCAAAAAAAAATAGATCAAGTTTTATTAAACTTAGATGGGACAGGTAATAAAAAAAAATTAGGAGCAAATGCTTTATTAGCTGTTTCTCTTGCAGCATCAAAAGCTGCCGCTAGTGCAAATAAAAAAGAATTATACCAACACTTAGGAAAAAAATTTTTATTACCAAAACCATTAATGAATATTATTAACGGAGGAGCTCATGCAGATAATAATTTAAGAATTCAAGAGTTTATGATCCGACCTGATTCTGCTAAAAATTTTATGGATGCAATTGAGAAATGTTTTCTAGTTATACAAAATTTAAAAAAAATTCTTCAATTAAAAAATCTTTCAACAAACGTAGGGGATGAAGGAGGATTTGCGCCATCAATTGGATCAAATGAAGAAGCTTTAGAGATGATTGTTGATGCTATCGAAAAATCTAAACTGAAGGCCGGAAAAGATATTAATATTTGCTTAGATGTAGCTGCAAATGAGTTAATAAATAAAGATGGTAAATATTCACTTAATACGTCTAAATTTATTTCAGTGGAAGAAAGCATAGGTTATTATAAAAAATTGATTTCAAAGTATCCCATTAAATCTATCGAAGATCCCTTTGCTGAAAATGATTGGGACGCTTGGTCGAAATTAACAAAAGAAATAGGTAAAAATGTTCAAATAGTTGGCGATGATTTATTTGTAACTAATGTATCTAGATTAAAAAGAGGAATCAAAGAAAAATCTGCCAATTCTATTTTAGTTAAAGTAAATCAAATAGGCACATTAACAGAAACTTTAAACGTTATTGAGCTAGCTAACAAAAATAATTTTAATACCATTATTTCCCATAGATCAGGCGACACAGAAGATACGTTTATCGCAGATCTTGCTGTTGCTACACAATCAACTCAAATAAAAACAGGCTCTTTAGCAAGATCAGAAAGAGTAGCAAAATATAACAGGCTTTTAAGAATAGAAGAACAGCTTGGAAAATCCTCTAAAATCGCTAGAATCTAAAAATGAAAGTTTTTGAAATTTTAAAGAATAAAAAATTATTTTTTTTCCAAATTTTTTTAACACTTTATATTGGTATTAACTTAATCGGCGGTGAAAGAGGTTTGATTTCATATTTTGAAAAAAATAGTTACGAGAAAAAACTTTTTGTAAAAAACTCTCAGCTAAAACAACAACTAGATTTAACAGAACATAAAAACAAACTATTATCTGGGAATCCTGATCTTGATTATTTAGATACTTTGTATCGAACTAAACTTAGGTTTGGAAAAAAAGATGAAGTTTTAATTATACTTAACTAATGAAATCAAGACACCCTGAAAAAATAAAAAATGTATGTAGTCCACTTAAGAAGAAACCTGATTGGATTAGAACTAAAATTTCAAATAGCCAAATTTTTTTTAAAACTAAGGAAATTGTAAACAAAAATAAACTTACTACCGTTTGTCAGGAAGCAAATTGTCCTAATATAACAGAATGTTGGAGCAAGAAGCATGCAACATTTATGATTATGGGCGATACATGCACAAGAGGTTGCGCTTTTTGTGATGTTAAGACAGGAAAACCTTCAGCACTAGACACCATGGAGCCTTTTAAGGTTTCTAAGGCTGTAAGAGAATTGGAATTAAACCATGTTGTAATCACCTCTGTTGACAGAGACGATTTAGAGGATGGTGGCGCCAGTCATTTTAAAGAAGTAATAACTGAGGTCAAAAAAAATAATTTAAACACGACAGTAGAAGTTTTAACACCAGATTTTTTAAAAAAAGGTAACGCTTATGAGAAAGTATTAGAGGCAAGCCCCGACGTTTTTAATCACAACATAGAAACAGTTCCAAGTTTATATTTAAGAGTTAGACCAGGTTCTCGTTATTTTACTTCTATTGAATTACTTAAATCTGTAAAAAATAAAAAACCAAATATATTTACAAAATCAGGAATTATGCTTGGACTCGGAGAAAAAAAAGATGAAGTTGTCCAAGTGATGGATGACTTAAGAATGGCAGATGTAGATTTTTTAACAATTGGCCAATATTTGCAACCAACTACAAGGCATTTTCCATTAGATAGATATGTTCATCCAGATGAGTTTAAAGAATTAAAAAATATAGCAATTGCAAAAGGTTTTCTACTCGTCTCCTCTAGTCCTTTAACAAGATCTTCCTATCATGCTGATACCGATTTTAAAGCTTTGCAAGAATCTAGAGATAAAATTTTAGAATGTCATCTGCATCAATAAAAAAAATCATTGCTTGTAAAAAAAAAGATTTAATCGATATGGTTTTAGATATTGAGAAATATCCTGAATTTGTTCCATGGTGCATAGCAGGTAAAATACATGAAAAAAAAGAGACAGTAGATTTTATAGAAATAAAAGCTGATCTCAAAGTAGGGAAAAAGTTTATAAACGAAGTTTATTCAAGCTATGTCTTATATTCAAAAAAAAGGGACACAATCACAGTAACTAATACTAACGGTCCTTTAAAATATCTTAAAAATGAGTGGAAATTTAAAAAAATTAACACTAGCACGCTGCTTGAATTCAGCATTGATTTTGAATTAAAAAATAGTCTCTTAAACATGATAATGAAAAATTCATTTAATTTTGGGTTAAGTAAAATTGCAGATGCCTTTGAAGAAAGAGCTAATAAACTATTTAAATAAACTTTTCTATCAATTCTAAAGATTTTCTTACTGAATTTTTTCTAATATTCTCTCTATTTTTATTTTTAAATATATATTTATTAATTTCAATTTTTTTATTTTTCTTAATACCTATATAAACTAAACCTACTGGTTTTAATTTGGTGCCACCTTTTGGTCCAGCTATGCCTGTAATTGCTAAATTCAATCTTGATTCTGATATCTTTTCCAGATTAGATACCATTGCGTGGCAACATTCTTCACTTACAGCACCATAATTATTTATGATTTTGCTTGGGACTTTAAGATATTTAATTTTTGATTTGTTGGAATAAGTTACCACACCAAAAGTAAAAACTTTTGATGCTCCACTTACGGAAGTTAAAACTTGAGCCAACATTCCTCCTGTGCAAGATTCCGCAATAGATACTTTTATTTTTTTATTTACAAGCTTTGTAATAATGAGTTTAATTTTTTTATTCATATCCTATAAACACTCCAATAATTAACAGAATTACTGAAGAATAAATCCCAGCGATAACGTCATCTAACATTACACCAAATCCATTTTTTATATTTTTATCAATCTTATTAATTGGATAAGGTTTTATAATGTCAAAAAATCTAAACAAAACAAAAGAAATACAAACGAAAAAAATAAAGCTACCAACATCATTTTTTAAAATAAAACTATAGATAGATAAAATAGGAATTGATTGTCCCACAAATTCATCAATAACAATTTCTTTTGCATCTACTTCACTGAATGAATTTTTGAATCTATCAATTGAATAAACAGAAAAAATAAACACTGTACTTACACCTAAAATTAAAAATAAAATATTTACTTGGATGAAATAAAAAAAAATAAAAATTAAAGATGTAATAAATGATGCTACCGTACCTGGAGCATATTTGGAATTACCAATAGCAAACATAGAAAGAATTAGAATGTTTATTTTTTTAATCATATTGAACCATCGAAACAATTACCTCGGCGGCAATAGCTTTTTCTTGTCCTATAACACCCAGCTTCTCCGTAGTTTTTGCTTTAATGTTTATACTATCTTCTGGTAACTCACATAACTTAGCTATATTTCTACCTATTTTTTTTTTAAATTTTTTTAACTTAGGTGTCTGCGCAACAATATTAACATCAACATTATTAATTATGTAATTTTTTTCACCAACTTCTTTTAAAACTTTTCTAATCATTATGCTCGAACTTATGTTTTTGTATTTCCTACTTTTATCAGAAAATCTTTCTCCAATATCTCCCATTTTGCACGCACCAAGTATTGCGTCTATAACAGCATGTAAAACGGGATCTCCGTCTGAGTGACCTAACGTCCCTAACCTAGATGGAATTTTTATTCCACCCAAATAAAGTTTTCTACCTGTAACCAGTCTATGTACATCAAAACCTATGCCAATTTTTATTGCAGATTTATAAAAATTATTTAATAAAGCCAAGTCTTCGAAGTCTGTGATTTTGAAGTTTCTTTTCTCTCCCTTTATAAATTTTACTTTATAGTTACTATCAACTAACGAAAAGTCATCATCTCTATATTTTTTTTTTTGCTTTTTATGTAATTCATAAATTTCATTAAAATCAAAACTTTGAGGAGTTTGAGTTAAGAAAAAATTTTTTTTTTTTATATTATAAATTTTATTACGTTTTTCCTTTAAAGCATCTTGTAGTTTTAATATTGGGATAATAGTTTTTTTCTTTTTCGAACCAATGATAATATTATTTATCAATTTTTTGGAAAAATTAGGCCTTGCTGCGTCATGTATCATAACGTTACCTTTAGTTTTCTGATTTTTTAAGTAGTACAAAGCTTTATATGTAGATTCTGACCTACTATTTCCACCTTCAATTAATTTAACATTTGTTAATGTAATCTTTTTTAAATATTTTTTGTGTTTTTTGTTATAGACAAAGACAATTTTTTTTATTTCCTTAAATTTCCTGATTTTATCGATTGAAAATTCAACTAAAGTTTTTCCAGCTATTTTATGATATTGTTTGGGTGTGTTTGACTTAAATCTATTGCTGATACCAGCACCAAGTAAAATAAAAGAAAATACCATTGTTTTAAACTATATTATATTTATATAAATTAAATACTGTTTTTGTATGTTAGAAAATTTTAAAAATTTTAAATCTGTTATAGCTCTTTCTACTATCTGCGCGTTTTTATGTATACTTACATTTTTGGCTTTCATTAATCCAAAATTATTATTTTTTTCAAATATTAATCTACAAATATTGTTAATCTTGGATACAATCCTGTTAGTTGTATTTTTGGCTATAATATTTAAAAAAAGCTACAATCTTTACTCTCTAAACAAAAATAAAAAAACAGGCTCTAAAACAAGTTTAAAATATATCTCTCTTTTTACTCTTTTTACTTTTATACCATCCTTTTTTATAGCTTTTTTTTCTCTATTTGTTTTTAATTATGGGTTACAAAATTTTTTTAACAAACAGATAACAAATGCTGTGAATAATTCATATGATGTCTCAAGAAGTTATTTAGACCAAAACAAGAAAACTGTTGAAGCAGATGTTTTTCTAATGAGTGTTGGGCTTAATAGAGCTGCAAGTTTATTTTATTCTTCTCCTGAGAAATTTAAAAATATTGCTCGTTCTGAAAAGATATTAAGACGTGTTGATGATATTTTTTTAATTGACAGTTCATCAAATATTATTTTTTCTGACACTAACAGCAGTAGCAATTTTATAGAACCAAGTGATGAAGAAATAGATTTAGCCTTAGAAGGTTTACCAGTATTTGTAACAAATGAAGCTGAAGACAAAACATCTGCAATGATTAAGTTAAATAATTTAATTGATACTTACTTGTTTATTTCAAGAAATGTTGATCCAGAGATTATTAGATACTTGAAAGAAACAGAGCAGGCTGTCAATTTTTACTACCAAATTGAAAATAAACAACTTGGAATAAAAATAACATTTGCATTAATTTATATCCTGGTAGTAGGATTACTTTTGTTTATTTCTACAATTATTGCAATTACTTTTGCGGGCAGACTAACAAAGCCAATAATAAATTTAATTATAGCTTCTCAAAATATTAGTAATGGTGAGTTAAACACAAAAGTTCCAGAAATAGATACTGATGAAGAATTTTTAATATTAAATAAAAATTTTAATAATATGATTGATCGTTTGAAAAAACAACAAGACAGACTTTTAGCAACAGAAAGATATTCTGCGTGGGAAACTGTTGCAAGAAAATTAGCTCATGAAATAAAAAATCCATTAACCCCTATACAACTCTCCATTGACAGATTGCAGGAAAAATTTTATTCAAAAATTTCTGGTAATAAAGATGAATTTAAGAATTATCTAACTACTATTAACAGACAGATTAAAGATATTGAGAGTTTAGTTAATGAATTTTCAAACTTTGCTAGAATGCCGACTCCTATTTTAAAAAAAATTGACGTCCTAACTGTTGTCAATAGAGCTATCGAATTTTACAAAATGTCGTCTTTAAATGAAATTATTTTTAAAGACTTTAAAAAAAAAATTCACATTAAAGGTGATGGAGAACAATTATATAGAGTGTTTATTAATTTAATAAAAAACTCAGAAGACTCTATTTTAGAAAAAAGGGAAAAAAACATCAATTTTAAGGGTATAATCTCTGTAGAAATTGATGACAATAATGACTATATAACCATTAGACTAATTGATAACGGCGTTGGAATAAAAGACACTTCTAAAATAATGACACCATATTTTACAACTAAAAAACAAGGAACCGGTTTAGGCCTTCCAATTGTAAGTAAAATCATCAACGAACATCTTGGAGATATCGCTATTACAAGTGGCAACAAAGGTGTCAAAGTTTCAATTACTTTACCAAAAATTAAATAAATGAAGAATGAAATTTTAGTAATCGATGACAACTCTGATATAAGATTTTTGATTTGCAATATCCTCAACGAAAGTGGTTATACCGTAAGATCTGCAGCTAATTACGATCAAGCTATTTTTGAAATTAAAACTAAATTACCGAGTTTAGCAATTGTAGACATTAAATTAGATAAAAATGATAAAGACGGAATTGATCTTTTAAAATTATTGATTAGTATTAATAAAAACTTACCTGTAATCATGATTTCAGGACATGCCAATGTGCAGGTTGCAATAGAGGCAATTAGAATCGGTGCTTATGAATTTCTAGAAAAGCCTTTCTCATCTGAAAAATTATTAAACTATACAAAACGTGCATTAGAAACAAAAAATTTAAAAACAGAAAAAAATAATGCAGAAGATAAACTGTTTCATTCTTTTGATTTTATTGGGAAGAATGTAGAAATTTTAAAAATTGCAAAAAATATCAATAAGCTTGCCTTGGCTGAAAGTAGAATTTTAATTACCGGAGATACTGGTACTGGTAAAGAACTTGTAGCTAGAAAAATACACAAAGGTTCGTTGAGATCAGAGAATCCGTTTGTAGTATTTAACGCAGCTTTGTTAAAAGAGAAGAATTATGAGAAAATACTATTTGGAGAAGAATACAGCAATGGAAATATTGATTATGGTGTTTTAGAAAAAGCAAATAATGGAACTTTATTGCTAGATGAAGTTTCGGAGATTCCATTTGGAATTCAATCAAATATTTTAAGAACATTAACGGACCAAAAATTTAAAAGAATAAATGGTTCTAAAGATATTTACGTAAACATTAGGATTATTTCATCATCTTCAAAAAATTTAAAAGATAAAATTTTAGAAAAAAAATTTAGAGAAGACCTCTATCACAGGCTAAATGTAGTGCCAATACACCTGCCTACACTACAATCAAGAACTGATGATATTCCTCTCTTAATTGAATATTTTAAAAAGAAAGTTTCTGAATTAAACGGTATACCAGAAGCAGAAATAGACGGTAATAACGATCTTTTATATACATATAATTGGCCAGGTAACGTTAGGGAATTAAGAAATTTAATAGAAAGAGTTACAATACTTTCAGCTCATGAGAATAAAAAAAATATAAATGATATGCTTACAGATATCTTAAAAGAAAACCCTGAGTCTCTAAAAAAAGATAACATCAGTGATTCTTTGTTTTACCCACTTAAAGAAGCTCGTGAGCAATTCGAAACAAGTTATTTAGTGAGTCAACTTAGAAAAAATAACGGGAACATATCTAAAACAGCTGACTTTGTTGGCATGGACAGAACCGCTCTTCATAGAAAGTTAAAATTATTAGGCATCAAAGGCATAAATTAATTATGAATATAATTATATGCGGAGCTGGAAAAGTTGGTTTTTCAATTAGCAAACAATTATCGGCACAAGGCCACTCTATTACAGTGATTGACCAAGCATCAGAAGATATTAAAAAAATTAACGAAACCCAGGACGTAAAAGGTGTCGTAGGAAGAGCGACATTTCCTTCTGTCCTTGAGAATGCAGGTGCAGCTAAAACAGATATGATTATCGCCGTCACAAAAAATGATGAAACAAATATGATTATTTGTCAGTTAGCTCATAGTTTATTTAATATTAATAAAAAAATTGCAAGAATAAGATCCAGTGAATTTTTAGATGGTAGATGGAGCAAACTTTATAATAAATCAAATTTACCTATTGATGTAATTATCTCACCCGAAGTAGAAGTGGCAAAGTCACTTTTCAGAAAACTAGAAGCTCCTGGAGCACTCGACAATGTTCCTTTTGCAAATGATAAAATTAAAGTTTTAGAAATTTTAGTTAACAAAAATTGTCCTGTGGTTAATATAGATTTAAAAAGCTTAACTTTAAAGTTTCCAGACTTTAAGGCTAACATTCTTGGCGCTGTTAGAAAAGATAAGTTTGTTTTTTTAAAAAAAAATGACCAATTATTAGAAGGAGATAAAGCATATGTTGTTGCCAGTACAGATCAGCTAAATTTAATTTTAAAATCATTTGGACATGAAGAAAAAGCTGCAACAAAAATACTTATTGTTGGAGGTGGAAATATTGGTTTAAATTTGGCAAAATTATTAGAATCAAATTTTGATGGAGCTAGAGTAAAAATTATTGAAAAGAATAAAGAAAGAGCAGAACTTTTAGCTACAGAATTAACTTCATCTATAGTGATTTGTGGAGACGCTTTAGACGAAGAAATATTAAAAGAAGCAAATATAGAAGAAACAGAAACTATTTTAGCTTTAACGAATGATGACGAAGATAATATAATGGCCTGTGTTTTAGCTGAAAAATACAGCCCAGATAAACGTACCATAGCCATAGTGAATAAATCAAATTATAGTTTGCTACAAAAATCTTTAAACATAGACGATCTTGTAGATCCACGTATGACAACGGTTTCTAGAATTATGGAGCATGTTCACAAAGGAACAATTGAAACAGTTTATTCATTATTAGACGGTGAATATGAATTTATTGAAGCTGAAATTTTAGAAAAATCTGAACTTCTCAACAAATCAATAAAAGATTCAAATTTACCTGAACACATAAGAATAGGAGCGATACTAAGAGCTGAAAAAGTAATAATTCCAAGGTCTAATTTTATATTTGAAAAAGATGATGTTGTAGTTTTTTTGGCTAAAAGAGAACTGCTAAAAGAAGTTGAAAGTATTTTTAGATTAAGTTCTATATAGAAATGAATTATAGGGGCATTTCTTATTATCTTGGATTGGCGTGTTATCCAGTAACTTTCCTTTCATTTTTTAGCATTCTTTATTCTTCTTACTTCGATCATTATCTCAGTCTAGATTCATATATTTTGACATTAGCCACTTCGTTTATATTAGGCTCAGGCCTTCTTTTTTTTAGCAGAAATGGTGATAAAAATATTAAATTTTATGAAAAATTAATCTTAATTCTTTTAGTTTATTTTATAATTTCATTATTAATCTCGATCCCATATTATTTTGGCAATTATCAATTAAGTTTTATTGATTCTTTCTTTGAATCTGTATCCGGCTTAACAACTACAGGTTTCACAGTTTTTTATAATGTTAAATTCTTAGATCCCACACTATTGATTTGGAGATCGTCTTCTCATTGGATCGGTGGTTTGTTTTTTTTAATTTTTTTAATTCTTATTTTTTCTAATTTTAAAAATGAATATAAATTGACACATCTTGTCTATAATCCCGATAAAGCTACTAACATTTTTAAAGACGTTCAGAAAGTTATAACAAAAGTTTTTTTTATTTATATTTTTTTAACCACGTTAATTTTTATTTTATTTACTTCTTCAGGCATTAGACTTTTTAACAGTTTTAATCTTGCAATGACGATAAGTTCTACGGGAGCTTTTCTTCCGACCAATGAACTTTCAGAAATTATCAGGTATTCTTCTCAAAAGATTATATTAACAATCGCTCTAACTTTCTCTGCTTTAAATATTTATTTTTTTTACAGTCTTTTTAAAAATGAGAATACCCTAAAAAAACATTATGAAGATATTATGATATTATCCGTGGTGTTTATTTTTAGCTTAATATTATTTGCTTCAATACAAGAAGTTTCATTCATAGATATTTTTTTTAGTGTAGTAAGTAGTCTAAGCAGTTCTGGCCTTACTTCTTTCAAACCACCAGAAAACTTTTATTTAATTTTTATTTTTTTAACTATTATTGGAGGTTCTGTTATCTCAAATTCTTCAGGTATTAAGTTCATAAGACTATACATACTATTTAAATCTACTGTTTTAGAAATCTTTAAACTTGCCTCGCCAAACGTAATTATTGATCAAAGAATTTTAAAAACAGAACATAAAATTAATAATGAAAATTTAAATTCTTCTTTTTTTATTTTTATTTGTTTTTTTATAAGTATTTTCATTTTATCAAGTATTTTAACAACAAGTGGTCTCAATTTTGATGAATCTTTTAAGCTTTCCATTCTAACAATCACAAATACTGTGAACTCAAGCTTATTTGGTTTAAATGATATTGATTTTTTTAATTTATTAACATCATCCAAAATATTTATAATTATATTTATGGTTATTGGTAAAATTGAGCTAATATCATTATTTTTAATCATCAAAAAAATAATAAGTAGGAATTAACTTTATGTCTAAAATAGTTATTATTGGAGCCGGTGCAATGGGAACTGCTTTTGCCACTCCTTGTCTAGATAATAATCATGATACCAATATTATAGGGACCCACTTAGAAGATGATTTTATTGATCAGCTTAAAAAAAACAAAAGACTACACCCCGGGCTCAATACTAGTATTCCGGAAGGTATAAATTTAATTAAATTTGAAAGTTTAGATTCAGTTTTAGGCTCAAGTGTTGACTTAATTGTTCTGGGCATAAGTTCAAAAGGAATTGTGTGGGTAGCTGACCAACTCAGCAACGTTTACAAAGATAAAAAATTACCCAATCTTCTCATGCTCACTAAGGGGCTAAGCATTTATAATAATAACTACGAACTATTAGTTGATAAATTGGAACGTTTGCTTCTAGAAAGAGGCATTAAAGAAGTTAATATATCCGCAGTAGGAGGACCGTGTCTTGCTACCGGTCTTGCGAACAAAGTTCACAGCAGTGTTGTTGTTGCAAATAAAGATATTTTATTAGCAAAAAAAATCTCAGGAATGCTTAATACTAGTTATTATCACACCTCTTATTCAGATGATTTAAATGGGGTTGAGGTTTCTGCGGCTATAAAAAATATTTTCTCAATGGCAGTTGGTGCCGCTAAAGGACTTTGTAGCACAAATGTTTCCGAAGAAATAAGAGAAAAAAACTATTTAAATACTGCATCAGCTTTAATCAAACAATCTGTCCAAGAAATGGAAATTTTTGTAGAACACTTAAAAGGAAAAAGAGAAACTGTAAAAGGTTTGGCAGGACTCGGGGATTTATATGTTAGTTCTGGCGGTGGTAGAAACAGTAAAATGGGATCATATATTGGCGAGGGAATGACTTTTTCTCAAGCAAAAAAAATAAAAATGAAAAAAGTAACAGTGGAAGGAGCTGACCTTGCGATAGAAATTGGAAAAAAAGTTAATCAAGATTTTGATAAAAAAAAATTGCCACTAATGTTAGGCATGATTAACGCTATAATTAACGATAAAAAATTAGAGCTAGACTGGCAATATTTTAATTAACAATGAAAAAAGATAAAAATTTTATTATTTCTATCGATCAAGGAACCACTTCAAGCAGAGCAATACTTTTTAATCTTAAAGGACAGCCAGTCTATTCCTCTCAAAAAGAATTTACTCAATATTTCCCCAAAAGTGGATGGGTAGAACATGATCCAGAAGAGATATGGTCAACAACAAAAAAAAGTTTGAACGATGTAATTAAAAAGAGTAAAAAAATTAAAGGAAAAATTTTAACTATTGGAATCACTAACCAACGTGAAACTACTGTTTTGTGGGACAAAAGAACAGGCAAGGCTGTTTATAATGCAATCGTTTGGCAGGATCGCAGACAAGAAGAGTTCTGTAGAAAGCTTAGAAAACAAAACAAAGAAACACTTATTTTTAATAGAACAGGTCTTTTAATAGACTCATATTTTTCAGGTACTAAAATCAAATGGATACTAGATAATGTTCCTGTAGCAAAAAAATTAATGAAGAAGAAACAATTACTTTTTGGAACAATTGATAGTTTTTTAATTTGGAGGCTTACAAAGGGAAAAGTTCATGCGACAGACGCAACCAATGCAAGCAGGACAATGATTTATAACATTGTTAATAATAAGTGGGATCAAACTATTCTCAAAATTCTTAAAATTGATAAAAATATTTTACCTGTTGTTAAAGATTGTGCAGATGATTATGGATCAACGCACCCGTCAATTACTGGAAAACCAATTTCTATTAGCGGTGTAGTAGGGGATCAGCAATCAGCTTCTATTGGTCAATGTTGTTTTGAACCGGGATCATTAAAAAGCACATATGGTACTGGAGCTTTTGTTCTTTTAAACACTGGAACCAAAATTATTTATTCAAAAAATAGGTTACTCACTACTATCGCTTATCGCATTAAAGGCAAGACAACATATGCGATGGAGGGATCGATCTTTATTGCTGGAGCAGGTGTTCAGTGGTTAAGAGATAAACTAAATTTTTTTAAAAAAGCATCAGAAACCGAGAATATTGTTAAATCTTTAAAGGATAATAAAGGTGTTTATTTAGTACCGGCATTTACTGGATTAGGAGCTCCTTATTGGGACGCAAATGCTAGAGGTGTTTTAAGTGGTCTCACGAGAGATACTGGACCTAAAGAAATTATTAGAGCTACGATCGAGTCAGTCGCATACCAAACGTATGATTTATTTGAAGCAATGAAACATGACGGACTAAGACCTAAGCTTGTTAAAGTTGATGGAGGGATGGTAATGAACAATTGGTTTTCACAATTTTTATCTAATGTAGTTGATATAAAAGTTTTAAGGCCAAAAGTTCAAGAAACAACAGCTTTAGGCGCTGCTTTTATGGCCGGGCTTCAAATTGGTATTTATAAATCCTTAAAAGATATTTCAAAAAATTGGCACCTAGATAGAAATTTTACCCCTAAAATAAATTCAAAGGCGAGAAATAGTCTAGTAAAGGGTTGGTCAGCAGCAATTAAAAAAACTTTAACCAATACAATCTAAAATTGTATATATTTATTTTTTACTGCTAAAGAGACTTTACATAAAGTTCTTTTTAAGTTTAAATCCAATTTAAAAAACTAGTAAATTAAATAATTAACTTCAACAAAGGAAAATATGTTTAATAAATTCAAAACAATTCTTGCCGTTGCTGTTGCTTACTCACTAGTAATTTCATCTGCATACTCTGATGCAATTACTGACTTAGCTAAAGGTGAATTCAGTCTTTCAACTATTTCTGAAAAAGAAAGAGTTAAAGAAATGAAATGGTT
>Ga0307986_10000119_pt1 | contig 54287 bp, 54 predicted proteins | sample EllFjometageno82_FD_203170 | JGI IMG/M metagenome (GOLD analysis project Ga0307986, IMG submission 203170) | Marine microbial communities from Ellis Fjord, Antarctic Ocean - #82 | ecosystem: Environmental > Aquatic > Marine > Unclassified | place: Southern Ocean | collected 2014-10-09 | reverse complement strand
TGTTCATCGGGAAGTACTCTGTAAAATCCGCTTCCAAGCCACAAGGCTAAAGCGATAATAATAAATAATCCTATTGGCTTTTTTCCTCCAGGAACATTTGTTCCTCCTGGAAACATTTTTTTAATCGAATCTTGAAACTGTCCAGCTAGATCATCAATACTAGGAGGTCTTTGTCCGCCACCTCCGGAACCCTGTCTAGGACCGTCGTTATTTCCGCCATTGCCCCAAGGAGACTGAACCATATTTAAAATATTTTTAATCATTGATAAATTTAAAATTTATTGATGTAACTAATATAGTAGAAGATAGTTACTTAAAATAAAATTACAAGGGCAAATGGACGCAAAAGCAGTAAATTTAAGCAAGGAGTTTGTAGATAAGATTTCACCTGGTTCTAAAAAATTAAAACTACCTATTAATGGTGTTAAAAAGATTATTGCAATTTCTAGTGCCAAAGGCGGTGTAGGAAAATCCACCATAGCAGTTAATTTGGCTATTGCATTAAAAAAACTAAATTACAAAGTGGGAATATTAGATGCAGATATTTATGGGCCTTCCCTTCCACAAATGCTTGGAATTTCTGACAAGCCAAAAAGCGAAGACGGGAAGAACTTAATTCCCATTTCAAAATACGGACTTCAATGCATGTCTATTGGATTCATGGTCAATCAAGATACGGCTATGATTTGGAGAGGACCCATGGTCATCAGCGCTATCAAAACTTTCACCACCAATGTTCTTTGGGATAATTTGGATTATTTAGTTATTGATTTACCTCCTGGAACTGGAGATGCCTTGTTAACTTTTTCTCAAGAAATTCAAATTGATGGCGCAGTAGTAATTTCTACCCCTCAGGAAGTTGCACTATTAGATGCAAACCGTGGAATTAAAATGTTTCAAAAAACTAACGTTAATATTTTAGGAATTATTGAAAATATGAGCAGTTTTACTTCGGATGATGGAAAAGAACATTTTATTTTTGGTGAAAGTGGGGCACAAGAAATGTCAAAAAATTTAAATATTGATTTGCTTGGAACCATTCCTATTGAAATAGGCTTAAGAGAAGGTGCTGATAAAGGCGAGCCTTATATGGAGTTTGTTAACGGCAGCCTAACATCAAACAAAATACTTGAAATTGCCAAAAAGATTTCAGAAAAAATTAAATGAGCTTATCTTTAAGCTCAAGAGTTTCCATTAATTCATTCCACTCCCTTTTACCCAGACCAGATTCTTCGTAAGAAATTTGCTTTCCACCAATCATAGATTTTACAATTTTTAATCCTTTTGAAGAAACATGCGCAGCACCCACTCTGTAATCTAAAAATGCAGAATGTGTGATGGGAACCCATTTTTTAACTGTCTCCAACATAGCTTCTGCATATACTCTAATTTCGTATTGTGCATGACTATCCGCTCTTAGAAATAAAAAATTTAACAGATTTAATAAGTCTGTTTTCCAGTACCACTGAGTATATGAATTTAAAGTTAAGTTCATTCTTGCAAGCTCTCTTGCTAAACCAGATTTGCCTTCATCAATTACAGTTCCATCAAATCTCTCATTCAACATTTTTTCATAGTTATCGTATGTTCTTATAGAATCATCTTTTAAAATTTTAAGAACTTCATCGGCCTGATCTCCTGTGATCAAATCTCCTCTTCCTTGCCTATTGTTAGTCGCCTGTGCAGATAGCTGTTCTTTTTCAGGAATGTAAAACTCTTTGTCTAAAATTGAATACCTTGCAGAATATTCATTAACATTTGCGGTTCTATGTCTGATCCACTGTCTTGCTATAAAAATTGGAAGTTTTACATGATATTTAATTTCACACATCTCAAAAGGTGTGCTGTGCCAATGCCTCATTAAATATTTAATCAACCCTTCATCAGTTGAAACTTTTTTGGTTCCTTTGCCGTATGAAACTCTAGCTGACTGAACTATAGAACTATCATCACCCATATAATCTACTACTCTTACAAAACCATGATCCAATATAGGAATCGCATCATAAAGGATTTTTTCCAACTCTGGAGAGGTGACTCTTTTGGTTGGATATTCTTGGGCTTTTTGATCAGCTATTTCTTGATTTTGTTGCTCTGTAAGTTTCATTTACGATTTATCTTTGAATCAGTTTCAGAAAGTTTTATATTATTGATGTTGGTTTTCCAACTATAACGATAAACGAAATTCGTAATAAACATTTTGGACCAGGGGGCGGTACCCTGCACCTCCACCATTTACAACTCATGGGGGTGAAATAGGCTCGACAGATGTCTAAAAGCTTTTCTTTCGTTCAGTATTGTTCCGCTGTGACGGGCTACATTTTAAATGCTAACGAAAGTTACGCTATTGCTGCTTAATTAACTTCGGTTAATTAAAAAGCAGGGGTCCGGGGCACCTTGCAACAGAACGCCCCACTTACAATTTATTAGATAAATATTAAAATAATTTTTTATATATTTGAATTTGTGTGGCTGACATTTGTATAAAAGACTAGACAATAGATTTAAAGTTAATGAATTTATTAAAAAAAAATTAAAAATCAAAATGCAAATTGATATTTTTTTCTTATGAGGTAAATTACTTTATATACGCCTTTTGTATTCGTATATTGTTCTTTTATAGTTGAATAAATATTTGGCTTAAATGGAATTTTAATTATTAAAAAAAGAAAAATTAATATTAAGCTTAATATTAAGGCGGCTAATATCAAATAAACAAACAACTCAATAGTATAAGCATGATCACTACTTATTGCCAAGTTTAAAGGTACAACAACAATTACTAATAAAGTTGTAAGCAATAAATTTAAATTTAGTCTATTTAACAAAAGATTTTTCATAATATTTAATATATCAATGCAAAAAATTTATAATAATAGAATGATAAAAAAAAATAAAGTATTTATTACAGGAGTTGCAGGTTTTCTTGGATCTCACTTGGCCGATCATTTAATTAACCTAGGTTTTGATGTCGTAGGTGTAGATAATTTGCTTGGGGGTGATTTAAAAAATATAAACAAAAAAATTGATTTTCATAATGCAGACTGTCAGGATTTTGATAAAATAAACAAGATCATGAAAGGTTCGCAATATGTCTACCACTGTGCTGCTACTGCACATGAAGGTCTGTCAGTTTTTTCTCCAGTCATGATTGCAAAAAATAATTTGGTTGCAACAAATAGTGTAGTTGCTGCAGCAATAAATAATAAGGTTAAAAGAATTATCTACTGCTCGTCTATGGCAAGATATGGCTCTCAAAAGACTCCGTTCACCGAGGATATGAAACCTCGGCCAGTGGACCCTTACGGAATATGCAAGGTAGCTTGCGAAGACACTTTAAAGTTATTGTGCAATTTAAATAATATTGAATGGGTTATTGCAGTCCCGCATAATATTATAGGGCCTAAACAGAAATATGATGATCCTTACAGGAATGCTGTGTCAATTTTTATAAATAGATTGTTGCAGGGGAAGCCTCCTATAATCTATGGGGATGGAAAACAAAAAAGATGCTTTTCGTACGTGGATGATTGCATTTACTGTTTATTAAAAATGCTTGATAGCAAGAAAGTTGTGGGACAAGTAATTAATATTGGGCCAGATGAGGAATTTGTTTCTATAAATGAGTTAGCAGAGATTTGTTCAAATATTACAGGTTCAAATTTCAATCCAGAATATATTTTAGCTAGACCACAAGAGGTCATGGAGGCAACATGCTCTGCTAAGAAAGCTAGAGATCTTTTAAATTATGAAACAAAAACTAGTCTTTACGATGGTATTAAAAAAACCTACGAATACATAAAAGAAAATGGCCCAAAAGAATTTAAATATTATTTAGATATAGAAATAAATAATGATATCACACCCAAGACATGGACAGAAAAAAAGATATAAAAATTATAAAAAAAAAAATTTTAATATTTATTCCAGCATACAATGTTGAAAAAAATATTTTCAATTTAGTAAAAAATATTCCAGAAAAAATATTTCAAAAAAATTTAATTACCTTACTTATAGTAAATGACAAATCGGCAGATGGTACTATTTCAGAAATTAAAAAGATAAAAAAAAATTTCAAATATAAAATTATAGTTATTAATAATAAAAGAAATGCAGGATATGGAGGTGTTCAAAAAATAGCTTATAATTTTGCGACATCACATTTCTATGATTTTGTCATAATGTTGCATGGAGATGGTCAATACAAACCGAAAAAAATTCCTATGTTTATTAAAAGCCTTGGAGAAAAAAATATTAGCGCAGTATTTGGAAGTAGGATGTGGAGCTACAATAGTGCCCTAAAGGGTGGTATGCCTATTTACAAGTTTATTGGAAATATATTCTTAACGAAAATTCAAAACTTTATTTTAGGTTCTAATATGAGTGAATTTCACTCGGGGTACAGATCTTATAAAATAAGCTGTCTGAAAAGAATTAAATTTAACAAATATTCAAATAATTTTCACTTTGATACAGAAATCATTATTGGATTTTTAAAAGAAAATATGAATATAAAAGAAATTCCAATTCCAACTGTTTACAAAGACCAAATTTCACATTTAAAATCAATTCCTTATGGTTTGAATGTATTAAGAGTTACAGTTAAATCTAAATTCAATAAAGATATTTAAGTGAGTTTAAATTTAAAAAATACTGGAAAATTTTTTTTTTTTTCTTATATAGTAATTTTATTTTCAATCGTATTTAATATAGAATATTTAAATCCATTAAATACTGGTTGGCTCTATAATGACAATCATGACAATGCTGCAATTCAAGCTGGTTGGTATTTTTTCAAAAATGATATTTGGCGATTCCCTTTAGGATTAAACCCAAATTATGGTGAGGGCATTGATAACACAATCATCGTAAGTGACGGAATACCTATATTAGCGATTACATTTAAGTTATTGAGCACTTTTGTAAGTAAAGACTTTCAATACATAGGATTTTGGTATTTTGTATGTTTTTTTTTACAATTTTATTTTAGCTTTAAAATTATAAGATTTTTTGTAAAGGATTCTTTTTTTTCTTTAGTCTCTTCAACTTTTTTTGTATTAGCACCAGTATTTATATACAGACTAACACTTGACCCGGTTCAGTCTGCACATTGGATAATATTGTGGGGTTTGTATTATATTTTAAAATATAAGTTTGACCTGTCTTTTAAAAAGATACTATTTATCTTAATTATTTCTGTATCAATTAATATTTATTTTACGGCAATAGTATCAGTTCCAATTTTTCTAATTTGTACTTTTAACTTTTTTTTACGACCAGAAGATAGATTGAATATAATAAAAAATTTAATTAAAGTTTATTCACTAGTTTTGGTGACAATGTTTGTGCTAGGTTACTTTGCTACCCCTTTAACTAGCTCATTTGGAGGGGGTTTTGGTGTTTATAAATTTAACATCTTAACTATATTCGATTCCGTTGTTCAGAGAAGAGAGCAGATATGGTCTAATTTTTTTACCAGTATTACTATTAGTCAAAACTCAAAATTTGAAGCTTTTAATTATCTAGGGTTAGGACAATTTTTTTTAATATTTATTGCTTTTGTTGCATTAATAAAAAAGGATATAAAAAAATGTCTCAATTTTGATAATAAATTTTTACTTTTTCTTTTTGTTTTTGTTTTAAGTACAACATTATTTGCTCTTTCAAATAAAATACATTTGGGAAATAAAGTATTATTTGAGTTAAAGCTTCATGATTATATTTATGGAATATTTTCCATTTTTCGTGTTTCTGCAAGATTTTTTTGGCCAGTTTCTTATCTTTTATTGGCGTTAAGTATCGCGATAATTTTTTTTAGATTTAAGAAGGTTAGGTACTATATTTTGTTTATGGCGTTATTTTTACAAATTGCTGATACCTACCCTGGTTTGAAAAAAAACTTTAATTACAAGTTCAATGATCCAAAAAAAAATTATGAAGAATTTTCTGATGTTTTTAAGAATTTTGAGAAAGTTAATATTTCTTACCCCCACCAACCTTATAGCGACAGATTTGTAGATTTTTCAGGATATTTTGAAAAATTTAAAATTAAAAGTTCAAATTTAAGTGTCTCGGCAAGATACAACAAGAAAAAATCGGGTGAAAGTAGAGTCAATTTTTATAAAAAATTATATAATAAAAAAATAGATGAGGATGAGGCAATTATAATAGATAATATTTCTCATCTAAAAAATTTAAAGTTAATTTATGATTTAAATAATTATGTTTTTCTTTTAAGGGGTGGTCATTTTTTTTTAGCGAATAAAGAAAAGATTAAAATGAAAAATTTAGATATGGTAAATTTTAAAAATATTAAATTAGATGCTGTTGAGCTTGATAAAAAGATAGATTTAAACTTAATTGCACCTAAGTACTTTGGTTTGGGATGGACATATCCTAAAGAATACGACCACATAAAGAATAAATTTGGAGCATGGTCAGAGGGATCAAGGTCCTCTTTGCTATTTGATATAAAAAATATAAATAGCAAATTTGAAATAACTTTTAATTTCGATGCAAATATATTGAAAAATAATTACGCTATAGAAATAGATGCATTTATAAATAGTGTAAAAAATAAAAAAATCTTAGTTACTCAACAAAAAAATAATAGCTTTTCAGTTACTATTGATCCAAAAACTCTAAACTCAACAAATTTAATTATTGATCTTAAATTTTCTGATTTGTTGTCATCATGGGAGCAAAATAAACGGCCTGAATTTAGATTGCTTGGGATAAAATTAAACAGTATTAAATTTAAAAAAATTCAATAATTATTAGTTACCATTAATCTAGAAATTTTAGATCCTAAAGGATTTTAATTTTATAAATACCTTGCAATAGTTTCTGATCAATTCTTTTACAAATCTATTTATTTTAAATTTACAAATTTGACAAAACCGCATCAGCGCACTGCTTGGTGTTGCTATTTCCTTTGAGATCTTTTGTTCTAGATTCTGTATTAGATAAAGTTTTTTCAATTGCTATAACAATATTGTCTGCAGCTTCCTTTTCTCCCAAATAATCTAACATCATTGCACCAGACCAAATTTGTCCTATTGGGTTGGCAATTCCTTTTCCTGCTATATCGGGAGCTGAACCATGAACTGGCTCAAACAAGGATGGAAATTTTTTCTCTGGGTTAATGTTTGCAGAGGCTGCAATACCTATAGTTCCTGTACAAGCTGGGCCAAGATCTGAAAGAATGTCTCCAAATAAATTTGAAGCGACTACTACATCAAACCACTCTGGTGTTAATACAAATCTAGCTGCTAAAATATCAATGTGAAATTCATCTGTTTTTACGTCAGGATATTTTGTTTTCATTTCTTTAAATCTCTCATCCCAAAAAGGCATAGTGATAGAGATACCATTAGATTTAGTTGCGCTTGTAAGTTTTTTTCTCTTAGTAGTTTTCGCAAGTTCAAATGCATATTTCATAACTCTATCAACACCTTGTACTGACATAATAGTTTCTTGAATGGCAATTTCTCTATCAGTCCCTTTGTACATTCTACCCCCTACCGAAGAATACTCACCTTCTGTATTTTCTCGAACAATAAGCATATCAATGTCCCCTGGTTTTTTGTTTGCTAGTGGACAAGGTACTCCCGGCATTAATTTTACAGGTCTTAAATTGATGTACTGATCAAATTCTCTTCTAAACTGAAGCAACGATCCCCATAAAGAAATGTGGTCTGGTAACTGATCTGGCATTCCCACGGCTCCAAAAAATATAGCATCATGTTTTCCGATCTGATCTTTCCAATTGTCTGGTAGCATTTTTCCATGCTTCTCATGATAATCACACGAAGCAAAATCAAATTCATCAAAGTGAATTTTGAACTGGTGTTGCTCAGCTACTTTTTTTAAAATTCGAATTCCTTCAGGAGTAACTTCTTTTCCTATTCCATCTCCTGCAATAGATGCTATTTTATATTCTTTCATAAGTTTGCCTTTCTAAATGTTATAATTATTTAATCAATAAACTTTTTAAGATTTGGTTTAAAATAATTAGGACCTTTCATTACTTTTCCAGCTTCATTATAAATAGGCTTGCCATTTTCTCCTAATTTACTCATATTTGATGCCTGAACCTCTTCAAAGCATTTGTCCAAATTAATACCAAATGCATGTCCAGCTCCATAAGTAACATAGAGAATATCTGTTAAGGCATCTGCAACTTCTTTCAAGTTCTTTTCTTCCAAGGCAACCTTTAGCTCTTCCAGCTCTTCTCTAATAAGTTCATATCTTAAATCTTGTATTTTTTGCTCAGGAAAAGAAGATTTGGTTTCTACTTTTTGACCAAACGTTTCCATAAATATTTTGACTTTATTAAAATTACTCATAATTATTATATATATGAAAATTTTTTTTATTTTTTTATTTATTGTTTTTTTATCCACAGAGGGGAACTCTTTTGAAAATCCAAAAATTAAAATAGAAAATTTTTTAATTAACAAGTATGAGGTTACGATTAAAGAATTTGAACAATTTGCTAAGAAAAATGATTATATAACATTGGCAGAAAAAAATGGTGGTGGATATGAATGGGGTGCTGGATGGGAAAAGAGAGATGGCTGGAACTACAAAAGTCCCTACGGAAGTGCGCCTAAAAGCTTATTAGAACCCGCTGTTCACATTAATAGATTTGAAGCTGAAAAATATTGCCAGTCAATCAGTGGAAGATTGCCAACTTTTAAAGAGTGGAAGATATCTGCCTACAAACAAATTTTATCCTCTAAGCTATTTGAAATAAACAAAACCTATAAATATCCGAGCGGTGATGAGCCCAAGAATATGAACTCTCAGGGTGTGCTTGGTTACAACAAGCATGTTGATGTAACTACTCTGCCAGAAGGAGTTAATGGACTGGTGGCTATGGGAGGTAATGTTTGGGAATGGGTTGCTGATACTAAAGGAGACAAATCCTTAACTGCAGGTGCATCTTGGTGGTATGAAGCAAGCATGACAAAAGTAACAGGCGCTCAATACAAGTCCTCCAAATTTTATGCAATTTATGTTGGTTTTAGATGTGCATTTGATAGATAGAGAAAATGAACAAAATAACTATTTATACAAAAGACTACTGTCCATTTTGTACAAAAGCAAAATCTTTGCTTACATTAAAAAAAATTCAGTTTGTAGAAATTAATCTTAATCAAAACCCAGATAAATTTAATGAGATGTTAGAAAAATCTAGTGGGGCAAGAACTGTTCCCCAAATATTTGCAGGTGATAATTATATTGGTGATTGTGATAAAATTTACCAATTAGATTCGGAAAATCAGTTAAATAAATTACTAGGAATTTAAGCAGTGTCTCTTCTGTTTTTAAGTTTTGTTGCAGGTATTGTGAGTTTTTTATCTCCCTGCGTGCTTCCATTAATACCCGGATATTTATCCTTTATTTGTGGCACTGATTTAGAAAAACTTCAAAAAAAATCAAAATATTTTATATTAGAAAAATCTTTACTTTTTGTACTTGGCTTTTCTATTGTTTTTATTCTTTTAGGTGCATCTTCTACTTTTTTTGGGTCTTTTCTTTTAGATAAATCACGTATATTTTCTAATGTAATTTCAATTATCATTATTTTTTTTGGTTTGTATCTGATTGGTATTATAAAGTTTAATTTTTTAAATAATGAATTTAAATTTTATATATCAAAATATTCAAATAACTTTTTCTTTCCTCTCATCGTAGGAATGGGATTTGCTTTTGGGTGGACCCCGTGTATTGGACCTATTCTAGGGTCTATTTTAGCTTTAGCTTCTTTAGAAAATACTTTAATTCAAGGAATATTTCTTTTAATCACTTATTCCATTGGGCTAGGAATTCCTTTTGTTCTTGCTGGATATTATATGGGAAACTTTCTCATATTTTCTAAAAAGGCTAGAAAATTTATTTCTAACATTCAGAAGATTTCTGGGTTAATTTTAATAGTCACTGGTATTTTAATCCTGACTTCTAAACTTCAGTCTATTGGCTTTTATTTGCTAGAAGCTTTACCATTTCTTGGAAAATTAGGCTGATCAAAATAAAAAAGTAAACATCCAGAAACTAACTAAACCCGAAACTATAATTAAAATAATATTATTAAAAAAATACCCAAATATTACTGCAATCAAAAATCCCCAAATTTGTGGACTATTACTATTTAGAAAATAACCTTCTTGATCTAAAAAAATTGCAGGAAAAATTATAGCTGGAAATACAGCAGAAGGAACATACTTTAATACTTCTTTAGATGTCTTGCTTAATGTTTTTGGATTTACGAAAGTTATCATAGAGTATCTTGTTAAAAAAGTAACCACTCCAGCTATTAAAACCCAAAACCAAATCATATTAAAATTTTTTAAATTTAGTAATTAAAATATAAGAAACTCCCAAAGCTAAAAAGGCAGAAACAATAATATAAATTTTAAAAGGAAAATCATAAAGAGCGAGGGAAGCTAGGCCTGATACTGCAATGACAATTAAATGATCTTTTTTTCTTAATTCAGAAATAATTAATGATAAAAAAGTTAAAGGTATTGCAAATGTTAAGCCTAGTTGTTCAGGAACTATATTTCCTAAAATAATTCCAGCCAAGGTCGATAACTGCCACAAAAACCAAAGGGTAAAGCCAGACCCAAGCATATGAAAATGAGCATTTTTTTTTTTATAATTTTTTTTAAAGTACGAAAGAGAAACACTAAAAGCCTGGTCAGTCATTAAGTAACCCAAAAGAATCTTCCAGTAACAATTTAATTTATTTAAATACTGCGAAAGAACTGCCCCATAAAGAAAGTGTCTTGAATTAATAACTGCAACAGAACTAACCATAACCAAGGGAGAGGCTCCTGCAGAAAAAAGTTGAGCAAATGCAATTTGGGAAGATCCAGCAAAGATAATAAATGACATACAAAATGCCACTAGGGGGCTTAAGCCAATTTCGATGGCTATCACTCCATAAATAATTCCAAAAGGTATTACTGGAATGGTAAGGGGGATTACGTCTAAAAAACCTTTTTTTAAAATCTGTAATTTTTTCACTAGATTAAACTATTTTTATCTCTTGCTGATGAATGGATAAAATTAAATAGTATAAATTAATTATTCCATAGCTCATTCAATCTTTCCTCTCTTTTGCAGGCTTTTTTATAAGCCAAATACCGAAAAAAATTTTTCTCATAAAAATCTTGGTGATAATTTTCAGCTTTGTAAAATTCATTAAATTTTTTTAAAATAATAAAAGTTTTTTTTTTAAATTTAGTTTCAATTTCTAGAATTTTTCTATCGATGATTTTTTTTTGGTTTAAATCCTGATAAAGAATACCTGAACGATAGCTATAACCCTTATCGCAAAATTGTCCTTCAGAATCAAAAGGGTCTATACTTTTAAAATAGGCATCTACTAATGCTGTGTATGTTATTACATTAGAATCATAAACTACCTCTACCGATTCTAGATGCCCGGTATTTTCTTGAACTACCTGTTTGTAAGTTGGGTTTTTCACATGACCTCCAGAATATCCTGAGGTTGTTACCTTCACTCCCTTCACTTTGTCAAAGGATTCTTCCATACACCAAAAGCATCCTCCCGCAAAATATGCTTTTTTTAAATTCTCAGCAAAAGAATTTGTGGAAAAGCACAAACAGACGAATATAATAAATAATTTTTTCATTAGGATTTTTTTCTAGAAGATAAAAATATTCCAGTCACTATAAAAATAGCCCCAACAAAATGAAATTTAGCAAAAGACTCTCCTAACAATCCAATTGCCATTATAGAACTAAATACTGGCATCAAGTGTAAAAAAACTCCTGATCTATTTGGTCCAATAGCCATCACTGCTTTATTCCAAAAAATATATGCTCCAATTCCCGCAAATAAAACAACGTATGCTATTGTCAAAAAAACTGGAATGTTAAGAGGAATGTGTTTTCCAGATGAAATTTCTAATAAATAAAAAGGAATTAACATAATAACACCGAATGTTATTAAAGTTTGCAATAAAACAAATGGCTTAAGATTAATTTTTTTTTCTTTTATAATAATAGAATAAATAGACCATGATAGCATCGCTACTAAAATCCAAAGATCTCCCTTGTTAAGCTGAAAATACAAAAGCTTCTGAAGCTCCATTTTCGTAATTATTATTATCACTCCTAACAAAGACACCAAAACTCCAAATATTTGAAAAATATTTATTTTTTCTGTTTTGAAAATAGACGAAATCACAATAATTAAAATAGGTATGGTGGATATCATCAAAACTCCATTAAGCACTTGCGTGTAGTTTAGTCCATAATAAACCGCTGAATTAAAAATAGATATACTGGTAAAAGACATTATCAATATAGAAAATATGTTTTTTTTAATGATTGATTTGCTTAAAATCACTTGTCTCATAGTAAATGGTGCCAATACAATCCAGGCAAAAAACCATCTATAAAAATTTAAAGAGATGGGGGGTATTTCAAAAAGAGTTGCAACTTTCCCAACAATGAAATTACCCGCCCAAAAAGAAGTGGCAAGAATTAGCATGATGTAAGCTTTTATTTCATTCTTATTATTCATAAAATTTTAAAGATTGTGATCATTGTGAATTTTAGCACTCATAACCAGACCTAATGCAAACATGGTAGTAAGCATAGCGGTACCACCGTAAGAAATGATGGGCAATGGAACCCCAACTACTGGAAGTAACCCTGTGACCATTCCAAGATTAACTGCGAGATAAACAAATATATTAAATCCTACCCCAAAACATACCAATCTAGAAAAATTATTTTGGGATTTTAAAGAGATGTTTAAAATTTTTAAAATAATAGCAAAAAAGAGCAGTATCAATAAGACAGATCCAAAGAACCCAAATTGCTCTGAAAAGACGGTAAATATAAAGTCTGTATGTTTTTCTGGCAAAAACTCCAAATTACTTTGCGTTCCTTGCTTAAATCCTTTTCCCCAAAAGCCTCCTGATCCAATTGCAATTTTAGATTGAACAATATGATAGCCCGACCCAAGAGGATCGTTTTCCGGATTTAAAAAGGTTAATATTCTTTCCTTCTGATAAGGTTTTAAAAAAGCAATAGAAAAAGGCATTAATATTATTAAAGAAAAGAAACTAATTATAAAAATTTTTAAACTAAGTCCTGCTAGCCAAAGCATTCCCAGACATACTATTAAAATAAATAGTCCTGTTCCTAAATCTGGCTGACTAGTTACTAAAAAAAATGGGATAAAAATAATAAAAACTGGGATAATTAATTTAGAAAAGTTATCAATTTCTTCTAGCTTAATATATTGATAATATCTTGCTAGTGCCAAAATTACTCCTACTTTCATTAATTCTGAAGGCTGAATATTAAAAAAATAAACATTGATCCATCTCTTTGCTCCAAGCGCAGACAAGCCAAAAAAGTCTACGTAGATAAGTAGCCCAACTACCACAATATAAAAAACATATGCAAACCGATACCAAAACTTAATATTAATAAATGCAACAAACAAAAATAAAGCAAGAGAAATAGAAATTCTTAAAAAGTGTTTAAATAAATAATTGCTATTAGAATTGTCTACCGTGTGAATGGTTAACAAACCAACGCAAATTAGAGTACAGATAAGAGTGAAAAAAAACCAGTCGAAATGAATAATTTTTTCCCAAGCTTGTTCAAAAATATTTTTTCGAAATGATCTATACATTGTTTAATTTTTTTTCTTTTTTAAAAATCTTTCTCATTATATTCCTTGCAATAGGTGCAGCAACTGCAGACCCTGATCCTCCATGCTCAATAATAACTGAAATAGCATATTTAGGATTGTCCGCTGGGCCATATCCAGTAAACAATGAATGATCCCTGAATTTCCAGGGCAAGTCTTTGTTTTTTAAATCTTGTTCTCTTTGAGATTTTGATATTTTTCTGACCTGCGCAGTACCAGTTTTTCCTGCAAGTTTCATCGTTCCAGCGATTCTTGAGCGATAAGATGTTCCACCTGGACGATTAGTTGCTTCAAATAAACTTTTTAAAATAAGCTCAATATGCTCATTGTCCTCAATAATCTTTTTTCCCAAAACTAGATCGCTTGAATCAAAAAAACTTGCATTAATTTGATAGCCACCATTGGCAAATTGAGCAATCATTTTACAAAGCTGAACATTGGTAGTTTTAATATAACCCTGCCCTATTCCAGAAATCATAGTTTCTCCCAAATACCAGGATTTACCCAAAGCCTCTCTCTTCCATGATGTAGATGGAACTAGACCTTTTGCCTCTTCAAAAAAATCCTGGAACACGTAATCACCCAATCCAAATCTAAAGGCTGTTTTTTGCAAGCGGTCAATTCCTAATAACCTTGCAACTTCGTAAAAATAAATATCACACGATTCTTTAATTGCACTTTTTAAATTTACACGTCCATGACCTTTATCTTTCCAACAATGATATCTCTGCTCATAAAGATCTACTTTTCCTTTGCAGGTATGTCTAAAATTTTTAGTAATAATTTTATTCTCTAGAGCTGATAAAGCTACTATCATTTTAAATGTGGATGCTGGAGGGTAGGTGGTTGTCATGGCTTTATTAACCAGTGGTTTTTTTTCATTGTTTTTTAATACATCGTAATCTTTATGACTTATTCCATATATAAATTTATTTGGATCGTAAGATGGGCTAGAGACGCAACACAAAACACCTCCGTACATATTCATTACAACCACAGACCCTGATTTTTCTTTTAGCTGTTCGTAGGCATAAATTTGAATGTCTTTATCAATAGAAGTTTTTATTCTACTTCCATTAGTTCCATCTACCTTTTCTACGTTTCTTACTCTTTTGCCAAATGCATTTACTTCATAGATAGCAGATCCAGGAATGCCCAAAAGAGTTTTGTTAGAATTTTTTTCTAGCCCAATTTTTCCAACTTTTAAATTAGGAACATCCAAATAACTTGCGTCTATTTGATTTAGATCTTTTTGGTTAGGCGTGCTGACATATCCTAAAATATGAGCAAATTCATTTGGGTATATGTAAGTTCTTTCGTATGACATGAAGGGTTGTGCACCTTGCAAATTATGAATGGCATAGTTTAATTTTGAAAAATCAGTCCAATTTAAATTTTTATTTAAAACAAACGGTAAATTCTTATTGTGTGATCTATATTTTTTTTTATAATAAGAAATTTCATTACTAGTAATTGGTAATATTGTAGAAAAAGACAATAAAAAATAATCTATTGATTTAATTTCCCTCGGAATTATGGCGATTTTAAAAACTTGAAAATTATTTGCAATAATATTATTATTTTTATCAAGAATTATGCCTCGAGAAGGTGTTAGCTTCCACTTCCTAAATCTATTATTGTCTGCTTTGATAATAAATTCATCTCGCTTAATAATCTGAAGGTAGAATAGGCGGGACAAAACCACCGCCAGGAAAACAAATTTAAACGAAGTTAATGCAAATGCCCTTCTGGATATAACCTTAGCCTTACTTTCCGATCCTTTTTTTGGGCTTGGGATAAAATATTCCATATAAATAACAATATAACGGTGGACTTTTTTTTTGCAAAATGTTAATTCAGCCGCTCAATTGGAGGTAGGTTATTAAAATAGAAGTAAAAAACGACAATCTGGAACAGGCCCTGAGGGTTCTTAAAAAGAAACTTCAGCGTGAAGGTACGTTTCGCCTACTTAAAATCAAAAGTACATACGAAAAGCCATCTGAGAGAAAAAAGAGAGAACTAGAAGATAGTATGGCAAGAGTGAAGAAATTACGAAAACTTAAAGCTAGATTTTAATTTTTTTTACTATTACACTTATATCGCGGGGTGGAGCAGTCTGGTAGCTCGTCAGGCTCATAACCTGAAGGTCCTTGGTTCAAATCCAAGCCCCGCAACCAAAAAATATTTTATTTAACTTTTAAATTGGGTGAGACTGGTTTGTTACCCTCCAACTACCCCGCAATGTCAATGCACACGTACTTTTAAATTCTTCTTTAACTGCAATAACTGAAGTAGCACCGAGAATCTATTGCAACTATACAGTGACGATTTAATAAAATAATAAAATATTTTAATTATAGATTCAAAAGAGACCCATGGTCTTTCTCCAGTCCGAAAGTTCTAAACACCCCCGCACCTTGAAAAAGGAAAATATGCTGACTAAAACTTACCTTTTGCAGCTGAATCTGGAGACGTGTAGCGGGAAAATATTTAGACATTATTACCAAAATTGTTTAATAAAGATTATAAAAAAAGTATACGTTAATAAACTTCTATGACTAGTTCTCACGAAATTAATGAAAATATAATAAAAAAAATTATTAAAAAAATTTTTTCCTATACAAATTATTCAATAATTAGAACGAATAACTTTAATGATCGTTCATATGATAGAATTGTAGAAGCTAATAAAGAAGATAATCTTAATATAGATTTGGCTATAAAATTTGCTTTATGCAGTAAATCTAATCTCTGGTCATTAATTCAATCTATAAAATATATTGCAAATAAAAAAATTGGTGGTGATTTTGTGGAATGCGGTGTTTTTACAGGTGGTAGTCTTGGCATTTTATCTCATTATGCAGAAAAATATTCATTAGATTGCAAAGTTTATGGTTTTGACACATTTGAGGATGGTTTTTCTAACGCACCACTTTCTGATAAAGATATAACTATTAAAGGCATAAAAGTTGAACCTGAAAAAAAAATTAAAAATTTTTATCCCACTAAAGAGGCTGTAAAAAAAAATTTAGAAAATTTTTTTAAAAATATTAAGTACTCGCCCACATTAATTAAAGGTGACGTTCTAAAAACTTTAAAAGACCCTAAAAATATTCCTGATAAGATTTCTATTTTGCGACTTGATACTGATTTGTACTTAACAACAAAAATACAATTAGAGATTCTTTATCCGAGGCTTGTTTCTGGTGGAATTCTGCATATAGATGACTATGGAATTTGTCCTGGTGTGCGAAGCGCTGTTGATGAGTATTTTATTGGACAAAAAATATGGCTTCATAGAATCGATATGACTTGCAGGCTAATGATTAAAGATTAATTTATTAAAAACGGTTTTTATGATAAATAAAAATTATCCGAAAGCTCTTTCTAATCATCCTAGACACAAATATAAAAAAAATGAAAAGGCTATGATGATTATCTAAGTAAGAAGAAGTGACTGCCTGTTTTAACTCGTCAGGCTCATAACCTGAAGGTCCTTGGTTCAAATCCAAGCCCCGCGACCAAAAATATTTTATTTAACTTTTGAATTTGGTGGGACTGGTTGGTTACGCTCCAACTACCCCTGCAATGTCAATGCAGTACTCTACTATTGAGCTACAGTCCCAGAATTAATCTAACGCTTTGGAGATTTCTTCTACCATTTTTTTTGCATCGGCAAACAACATCAGAGTATTGTCTCTATAAAATAATTCATTATCAACCCCGGCATAACCAGAAGACAAGCCTCTTTTCACAAAAAGAACTGACTTGGATTTTTCCACGTCTAGAACTGGCATTCCGTAGATAGGGCTAGCCTTGTCAGTTTTTGCTGCAGGATTAGTTACGTCATTAGCACCGATAACAAAACTTACATCTGTATTGGAAAAATCATTATTAATATTTTCTAATTCAAAAACTTCATCGTAAGGTACATTTGCTTCAGCTAACAAAACATTCATATGACCTGGCATTCTTCCTGCAACTGGATGGATTGCATAGGAAACTTTAACTCCATGTTCTTTTAATTTATCGACCATTTCTCTTAAAGCGTGTTGTGCTTGAGCAACTGCCATACCGTAACCAGGAACTATGATAACTGACGATGCGTTTTTCATTAAAAATGCAGCATCCTCTGCTCCAGCTTGCTTAACTGGTTTCTTTGGCTTGTCTCGTGAAGATCCTTCATTCGCCTCTCCTCCAAAACCTCCTAAAATTACATTAAACAAAGACCTGTTCATTCCTTTGCACATTATGTATGAAAGAATTGCACCTGAAGATCCAACTAGTGCTCCTGTAATAATCAGAGCAGTATTTTCTAAAGTAAAACCAATCCCAGCTGCAGCCCATCCAGAATAAGAATTTAACATAGAAACAACTACTGGCATATCTGCTCCACCGATTGGAACAATAATTAAAAATCCTACTAAAATTGAAAGAACTGTGATGGTCCAAAATAATTGCTCTGATTGATTAAAACATAAATAAATTATTAAAAAAACAATACTAAGACCTATAAGCAAATTAAGAATGTGCTGTCCTTTAAAAGTTATCGGTGAACCAGACATAAGCCCTTGCAGTTTCAAAAAAGCAATACACGATCCAGAAAATGTAATTGCACCAATTGAGGCTCCTAAGGACATCTCAATTAAAGATGCTAATTTAATGTTTCCTGCTTCACCTATTCCAAAAGACGAAGGATTATAAAAAGCAGCGATTGCTATTAATACAGCGCTAAGCCCTACCAAGCTATGAAATCCAGCAACAAGTTGTGGCATGGCTGTCATTGCAATTCTTGCAGCAATGAATGCTCCCACCAAACCACCTAATGCTATTGGACCTAAAATAAATAATGAATTGTTAACTAAAATACTCATGTCTTTAAGAGACAGGAGGGTAACCACAATTGCAATTGCCATTCCTGAAATTCCAAAGAAGTTTCCTTGTCGTGATGTTTCGGGTGAACTCAACCCTCTAAGAGCTAGAATGAAAAAGATTCCCGAAACCAAGTATAAGAAAGCTGTTAAATTAGCTGAAATCATGCTTATTTCTTTTTACCTTTCTTGTACATTTTTAGCATTCGTGCTGTTACTAAAAAACCACCAAAAATATTTATGGCTGCTAAAAAAATACCCACAACTCCAAACCACAAAGAAACTGATGAACTTTCAGAATTAGATACTGCCACAGCAATCAAAGCTCCAACAATTATAACTGATGAAATTGCATTGGTTACTGACATCAAAGGTGTGTGCAAAGCTGGTGTAACACTCCAAACTACATAGTAACCTACAAATATTGATAAAACAAAAATTGCAAATCTAAATACAAAAGGGTCTACTTCCATCATTGTGAGTCTCCATTCATTAATACACCTTTAATTATCTCATCCTCTTTATCTATTTTAATTGTCTTGTTTTCTTTGTCATAAATTAGGTCAATAAAGTTATAAATATTTTTTGCTAATAAATTAGAAGCTGTTTCTGAAATTCTAGAAGCAAAATTTGTATATCCAATAATTTTAATACCATTTTTTTCTACTATTTTATCTGGTTCTGAAAATGCTGAGTTACCTCCTTGCGATGCCGCTAAATCACAAATGATAGATCCTGGCTTCATAGATAGAACCATTTCTTCAGTTATAATTCTTGGAGCTTTTTTTCCGGGAATTAAGGCTGTACAAATTATAATATCTTGTTTTTTTACTGTTTCTTTTAACAATTCTTCTTGTTTTTTCTTAAAATCTTCACTTGCTTCTTTTGCATATCCACCAGCAGTTTCTAAATTTTCCACATCTTCTACAAAGACAAATTTTCCTCCTAAACTTTCAACTTGCTCCTTGGAAGCCAGACGAACATCTGTTGCAGATACAACTCCTCCAAGTCTTTTTGCTGTAGCAATAGCTTGCAAACCAGCAACACCCGCACCAATAATAAAAAATTTTGCTGGTGTAACCGTTCCTGCTGCCGTCATCATCATTGGAACAGCTTTATTAAATTCATAAGAAGAATCAATTACAGACCTATATCCCGCTAAATTTGCTTGTGAAGAAAGTATATCCATTGATTGAGCTCTCGTTATTCTTGGTAAAAAATCTAATGAAAATATATTTATATTTTTACTTTTAAGATTTTTTAATATTTCTAAATTTTTTTTGTCAAAATTATTTAAAACTATATTTGCGTCATTCTTTAATAGTTTGATTTCATCATTTTCTTCTAAAGTAATTTTTAGAACAATATCGCTTTTTTTTAAAATATTTTCTTCTGTCTCTATTGTTGCCCCGCTATCGATTAATTCCTGATCACTAATATTGGAATTTAAGCCATAACCTTTGGTAATATAGATTGTTAATTTTTCTTTGGAAAGCTTCTTTACAGTTTCAAGAGAAAGCAAAATTCTTTTTTCTGCGTTATTCTTCTCATGTAAAGCTCCAATGATCATAAATACACAATATATTTTTTATTAAAAAAAGCAAAAAAAATTAGATTGGATGTTTATTGATTGTAAAAAAAAAAATTCAATAATGGTAAACTAAATTGTTACAAAAGGAAAAGTGCCATTAAAACAAGTATCGCTACAACTGCTAAAGATGCACACAAAGTCAGTTTTGTGAAATTAGACCAAGTTTTATTTTGCTCTTTGATGTCCATTTGTAACTAAATGTTAGCCTTGACGAGCTTTCATTCGAGGATTTTTCTTGTTTATAACGTAAAGTTTTCCTCTTCTCTTAACAAGCTTGTTGTTAAGATCTCTTTTTTTTAAGGACTTTAATGAACTAACTACTTTCATAATTTTTTTTCTTTAAGCCTGGCAACGACCTACTCTCCCATACCTTAAGGCAAAGTACCATCGGCGCTGAAGAGCTTGACTTCCGAGTTCGGAATGGGATCGGGTATGACCTCTTCGCAATAATCACCAGGCCAGCCCTTATACTCAGTCACACTTGATATGTAAAGACTAAGATTCTCTAAAAACCTATATTTTATCATGAGAGGCATCCAAAACTAAACTTTAAGATATAAGTATATTAGTGCCAAAGTTTTACCTCTAAAAATGCCATATTCAGCAATCTCTTCCTCGATATTATTATCATATATATATTTTGAAGATTGTATTGTGGACCACAAACTAACTTTTGTTGTCAATGCTATTTTTCCAAATTTATTTAAATTTTTTTTATCTTCTTCGCTAATTGCGGCAATAAAATTGCTATATCTTTCATTAAAATTATTAAGCCTTGAAATTTTTAAATTAAATAAAGATAAAAATTCAATTATACTGTTTTGAATTAAGCTTTAATGAATTTCTTTTGAACTAGCAGCCTTAATTTCTAATCTTTTTTAAAAATTCAGTTAAAGTAAAGTTAAAACCGTTGCTAAAATTAGTTTTTGGCCTCCACCCATATTTTTTTGCAATTGCACTATCAACAATTTTTCTTGGAGTTCCGTCTGGCTTCGACTTGTCTAATGTTATGGATATATCAATTTTTAATTTTTTAATAATAAATTTAGCATAATCAACAATTCTCATTTCAACCCCGCTTCCTATATTAATAAGAGTTTCTTTAGTTTTTCTATTTAAAAAATAAATGCAGGCATCCGCTAAATCATCTACGTATAATAGTTCTCTCTTTGGTTTTCCACTTCCCCACACCTCAATTGATTTTAATTTTTTTATTTTTGCATTATGAATTTTTAACAATAGTGCGGGTAAAAAATGCGATTTTTGAAGGTCATAATTGTCGTTGGGTCCGTATAAGTTACATGGCATTAAACACTTGTAGTTAGTTTTGTATTGAAAATTATAACTTTCACACATTTTAATTCCAGCTATTTTTGCAATTGCGTAAGGCTCATTAGTTTTTTCTAACTCACCAGTAAGTAAATAGCTTTCTTTAATTGGTTGTTTGGAATTTCTTGGGTAAATGCAGCTTGATCCTAGAAAAATTAAATCCTGAACATTGTTATGGTAACATGAATTAATAATATTGGTTTGAATAGATAAATTATCGTAAATAAAGTCTGCCTTATAAATATTATTTGCATAAATTCCACCCACGGTACCTGCGGCATTAATTACCGCATCTATTTTATTTTTTTTAAAAAAATCTTCTACTTTCTTTTGATTTCTAAGATCAAGTTGTTTTCTATCTCTAGTAATAATTTTTTTATACCCAAAAAAATTTAACCTTCTAACTATTGATGAGCCGACAAGACCTTTGTGACCTGCAATAAATATTTTACTATTTTTTTTGATCATTCAAAGACTTGAGCTCTTCTATCACCATCTCTTTTACAAGATTTTTTATATTAATATTCGGTTTCCATTTTAATTTTTTTTTAGCCTTGGAGGCGTCTCCTAGCAAAGTGTCTACTTCTAAGGGTCTGTAGTAAGTTGGATCACATTCTACAATTGTTCTTCCGAAGGAATTGAGACATCTCTCCTGTACTCCAGTGCCTTTCCAAGAAAATTTAATATCAAGCTCTCTCAAAGTTAAATTTATAAATTCTTTAACGCTATACTGCCTACCGGTTGCTAAGACATAATCATCTGGTTTTTTTTGTTGTAACATTTTCCACATTCCTTCCACGTAGTCTCTCGCATGACCCCAGTCTCTTTTGGCGCTCAAATTTCCTAAGTAAAGTTTTTTTTGAAGACCCAGGTAAATTCTACATAAGCCAATTACAATCTTTCTTGTAACAAATGTCTCTCCCCTGACTGGGCTTTCATGATTAAAAAGTATTCCGTTGCATGCAAACATGCCATAAGCTTCTCGATAGTTAATTGTAATCCAGTGGGCATAGAGTTTTGCAACACCATAAGGACTTCGTGGATGGAACTTGGTTTTTTCTGTTTGAGGTATTTCCGCAACTTTTCCGAACATCTCAGAAGTTCCTGCCTGATAAAATTTTGTTTTTTTTTCTAATTTATGAAATCTAATGGATTCTAGAATTCTTAAAGCTCCAACCGCATCTGCATTTGCCGTATATTCTGGAACTTCAAATGAGACTGCAACATGAGATTGAGCAGCCAAATTATAAACCTCATCAGGCTTAACTTTGCTGATAATTGACGAAACAGATAGTGTATCCGTCACATCTCCATAGTGTAAAATAAAACTTCTACTTTTTACATAAGGGTCTTGATAAATGTGATCAATTCTATTTGTGTTAATAGATGAGGATCGCCTTTTGACCCCATGCACAACATATTTTTTTTTTAACAGAAAAGATGCGAGATAAGAACCATCCTGTCCTGTGATTCCAAATATTAGGGCAACTTTTTTTTTCATATAGTGACTATTATAGTTTTTTTTTAAAAATTTTATATCTAGATTATATTTTTATTAACATAAATATACTCAAAAGTTTTTCTAAAAGGCATTTTTATTTTAAAAATTTTTTGAAAATTTGACCTTTTTAACAAAAGATGAATTTTTCTATACGTATAGTTTTTAATTATCATCTGATCAAAATGATGTTCAAAATATATATATTTAACTAGGCTAATTTTTTTGCCAAGTCCCTTGATAACTTCGTATTCAAAACCTTCCGTATCAATCTTCAAAAGATCTACAATTTTTAATTTATGCTTAGCAAGTTCATCTCCCAGAGGAGTGAGCTTAACTCTATAGCTATTCGAAACATACTGTTTGCCAAAAAAAAATTTTAGAATATTGTTTTTTTTAATAAAATATCTAGATTTATAATTAATTTTAGCAAAAGTAGAGGAGGAAGATTCTGCTGTCTGATTAAATTGTCTATTTGACTTACGTGAACCGATTCCAAAATTGTAAATTTTAATTTTTGATTTATTAACTTTAAAATTTCTAATGAATCTCTTCAGTACCTTGAAATTACTTTGACTCGCTTCATAACATATTATTTTTTTTATATTAAAAAATTTAAAAAAAATCTTTACAGATTCACCTTTGTGGGCTCCAATATCAACAATAATTAATGGTTTTTTTTTAAAAATTATTTTTAAATAATTAAAAATTTTTTTTTTATGACTAAAATCAACTAAAAATAATAAAAAATTTATTAAAGATTTCATTTAGTATAAATATTGAAGCCATAAAAATTATCAATTTTTAGACCTTTCTTTTTGATTTTTTCAATTCTTTTGTAGATATTAAAGTTTTGATGTTCCAAATTATATGAGGGGTACGATAAGAAATTGTAGTTATATTGTTTATGGTGTTGACTAATTCTAGTGATATTTCTTATTAAGAATATTGCAAAAACAATTACTACAAAAACCTTAATCTTAAATACAACTGAATTACTAATGATACATTTATTTTCTAAATAAACAGAATAGGGAATAAAAACTAATAGCGCTATTAAATGATAACCTCCATATCTTAGGGCTGGATGATAAAAAAACCATTCCACAAATAAAAAAAATAATACAGAATATACAAAAATAAAGTTTCTTTTAGTTGGTATATTTTTTACGTTTCGTCTAAAAATTAAGGTCACAACTACTATTAAAAATAATAGCCCAAAAAGGTAATCGGAAACTTTGTTAAAAAAATAAACATTAATCCAATTTGAAACCCAGTTAAAATACTTTATATATTGCTCTGGATTTTCTACTCTAAAATTGGGAGAAGCACCTCCCTTGGTCCACTGTTGATACCATTGATTCATATGATTTACTTCCTCAATAGAAATAGACCAAGCAAGACTGGAAATGCAGGTGGTTGACATCGGATAAATGAAACATCCTGTATTAAATAAATTTACCATCAAGAGCAAAAAAAGAAGCAATAGAAAGAGATAGGATATTTTATTTTTGAACAAGTCTAACAAAAAAGATATTTTGACCTTTTGATAATAAAAAATAATTAAAATAAAAATTAAATAAATTAAATAAAAAGCTTTTAAGGATATGGCAAGTGCTAGTAGTATTAAAAATCTATCAATTTTTAGACTTTGATTCCTTTCCTTGCTGTTTATAATCTGCAAAACTTCTGTAACCATCAATAATATCAAGATTTGAGCAGATCTGTCAGTTCCATGCTCAGCCAATCTTGCAAAGAAAATATTTATAATCGCCAATGAAAGCATGGATAGCAATAATATGTAAATATTTTCTTTTTGATTAATGATCTTAGCTATTTTTTTTAAAAAAATAAAATTTACAAAACCAACAAAAAAGACCGGAGCTATATGTATGAGTTGGTAATCTATCTTAGGAAGGTAGAACAATGATGCGAAGTAAAAAATTGAAGAAGGGGTTCTAAATCCATGATTAAAAATACCAATACCTAGAGATGCATTGGAGTTTGTTAGTAAGTGTATATATGAAAAATGATAGTAAGGAAAATCATCATGATTTTTAGCTGCTAGAATAAATGGAATTAACAAAAAAAATAAAAAAAATAAAAAAGCTATGTTATTCTTTTCATATTTATGGTTATTAAAAATAAATAAAAAAAAACTACCAAGGCCAAGTAATAATATTAAAAAATTAAAGTTTAGATCGTGTGGGATAAAAAAATTGGATAAATATGAAATAAGTATTAATAAAAAAATTCCATATAGTCCAATATAACCAAGATTACTATCATTTTTCTTTAAGAAAAAATTTGAAAAAAAATACCCATAACCAATAATAGAAGTTAGTAATAAAAAATAATACGAGATATAAAAAAAAAAATTCATTTTATAATATTTTTAAATTAAAAAAATTCACTAAAATTTTAGTAAACAAATAATCTGCTGTTAAATAGCTTTGATTATTTTTAGCATACCATTCTATCATGAAATGGTGGGCTTCCAGTCTTTTTTCCCACCAAAATTTAGAAAACTTTCTGTGACTTGACATAATACCACCGTCTACTTTTCTATAAATATTTAAAGAACTATCTGATATTTTAAAATCATTTTTTTTAATAAGCCTCGAGTAAACATTAATTCTAAAATCTATCTCCAAAGAATTGTAATTGAAAAACAGGCCAATATTGGCACAGTCTTTAAAGAAATTTTTTCTCATGGAAATGGAACTGCTCGGTATGATAGTGGGCCATATCTTTGTTTGTATTTTTTTCCTGTTAATAAATTTTTCAAATTTTTCTGATCTTTTTATCATTGGCAAATCAAATAAAACATTTTTTGATTTATTTTCAGTAAAAAACTTTCTGACCTCTGGTAGCTTATTCTTTAGAAAGTAGTCATCAGCATCTAATAGGCAAATAATCTCTCCACTGGAGTGGTCCAGCCCTTTTTGCAATAGATCTATCTGATTCATAGCTGGATAATTAGAAGTTTTTTTATATTTAAAAATTTTAATTTTGCTACTATATTCTTGTAAAATCATGTCAGTTTCGTCTGTTGAGTAGTTGTCTAATAAAACAATCTCAAAATCATCAATATTCTGGGCTAGGCAAGATTCTATACAGTCGCGTATATATTTTCCTTTATTATAACTACTAATTAAAATTGAAATTTTCATTCTACTAAAAGACTACTATAAATGATTTTAAATATTAAATATAAAACAATTTAATTGCAATTAAAAAATATTTTAAATTACTTAAATCGAAAACTAATAATGAAAAATCAAATATACAAAACAAAATTATATATTTATCTTTTTTTCTTAATGTCTCTCCTGATTTCTTCTTATTTTGGAGAAGATTCAAGTGGTGGTGCCAAACTAGATAACAATATTACAAGACAGTATGTAGATGCATTTAATGTTAATTTTAATTATGGCATAGAAAGATTTATAAGCGTTGGCGTGGAGCACTCTCCGATATTTTATTTTTTAATTGCAACGTTAGAAGGATATACAAATAGTATAATTGTGAGTGTTTTGTATGTTCTGATTTCATCTTTTGTACCTATTGTATTTTATATAATTTTAAAAAAAAAATTTAGAAAAACAGATAGAAAAAAATTATTTTTTCTATCTCTAATACTTTTTTTATCCCCCTATTTGAGATCTTCTGCATCCTGGATTACAACCGATAACTTAGCAGCCTTATTTTTTGCACTGTCTCTAAGCAAATATTTGAGTATTGAAAAATATAATAAATTTAAAGACTACTTCGTTTGCTTCACATACTTAATTGTAGCTACTTATATTAGACAATATTATGCGATATTTTTTCTATTTTACTTAATTCATGTATTTAAATTTATAGATTTTAAAAAAATAATTATTTTAACCTCTTATTCATTGGCATTGTCTGTCCCATTTTTAATTTATTATTATTTATTTATTCAGCAAAGTTATGGTCATATAATTTCTACTTCATCTCCATTAAAATTGAATTTTGCAAATAATATTTTAATATTCTTTTCATTATATTTTTTCTATTTAGCTCCATTTTATTTTAATAAAATTTATAAATTACGATTAGCAAAAATTAAAAATTTATTTTTTTATTTAGTTTCCTTTTTATTATTCTTATCTATCAGCTTGTACGACCCTATTATTTTAACAAATTATGGCGGTGGAGTTTTTTATAAAATTTCAGAAATTATTAATTTTAAATATTTTTTTTATATTACTGTTTTTTTTGGATATATTTTGATTAGTAAAAATTTTAATAGAAATAATGTAATTATTTATTTTTGTATAATATTTTCATTTCCTTTTTCAATCATATATCAAAAATATTTTGATCCCATGCTACTTCTAAGTATTGTTGCATTAACGAAAAGTGGTGAATTTAATAAAATAATAAATTACAATAAAATAAATATAAAGATTGTGTTTACTTATTATTTTATTTTTTGGATAGCATCTAATTTTTATTATTTAAAATCAAATACATTATGAAACTTGTAAAGTTTAATAACAAAAATATTAAGAAAAAAAATGTAAAAAAAGTTTTCAATTTTTTGACTTCAAATATAAAAAAATCAGTTTTCGAAGTTTTCGGGTTTGATTTTTTTTTAGATACAATTAAAATAAATTGTAATTTTTCATACTATATTAAAGATAACAATAAAATCATAAGCTACATTGCTTATGTGAACGAAGACAATGAAAAATTAATAAAGAATCTAATGTTCAGGTATATTCTTAAATACCCTGCTAAATTTTTTTTTATATTATTAAAAAATATAAAATTTTTTTTTAAGTTTCATTCATCTCCCAAAAAATATATTCAGCTTATGCACCTCATTATACGACTAAAGAATAAAAATAAAAAAAAACGGGTTAATAAAATAATAAATAAAATTCATAAGCAGGTAGTCAAATTAAAGTACGATGGGGTCTATGCGATGTATGATCGTAACAATTTTATTGCGGATAAGTATTATAAAAAAAATTATTTTAAAGTTTATGACCAAAATATTTTTTTCTGTTTTGTAAAAAAAAAATTAAATGGCTTTAATAAAAAAACTTTTAAATAGAGCAACTATGTAAAAAAAACACTTAATAAAAAAGTTAAATTTATTGCCAGTTGTTTTCGATTTTCCGCTAGCCCTTTCTTTTTCGATAAAAGGAATCTCTAAAATTTTTTTACCTTGCGATTTACATTTAGCTATAAGTACTATGAAATAATCTCCATAATACCCTTTCAAAATAATATTTTTAATAATTTTACTTTTGACGCATATAAATCCGCTTGTGTAATCTGTGAAATCTTTAAATAATAAAAATCTACAAACTTTATTTAATACAATACTAAGCAAATCAATTGTGACTGGCCTTAAATCTGTATTCTCATAATATCTTTTGCTCTCCTGCAGAAACCTAGAACAAACCACTACATCTAAATTATCTTTTTTATTTGTATTTATAAAATCCAAAATATATTCGGGCGGATGAGAATAATCTGCATCCATCCAAATAATATTTTCGTAGTTGGCGATTGAAATTCCTTCATTCAAGGAGCTGACTAAACTTTGTTTTTTATTTATTCTTGAATGAATAATTAAATTTTTTTGATTCATTTCTTGCAACGATTCAATTGTTCCATCGGTGGAACTGTCATCTACTATTATTATTTCATATTGTGTTTCTGAATTATAAAAAATTTTAGAAATGTCTAAAATTAAAGATTTAATATGACCTACCTCATTTAATGTAGGTAAAATTACACTATAACTATTTTGTTTAATCATTAAATTTCATATATATAAATTGCACTTACATGTCTTTAAATAATAAAATTACTAAAAATAATTTAGTTTTGTCTACAATAATTGCTGCTCTACTTTTTATTGTTCTTATTAAAGTTAATTTTTGGAGACAATTGTATTCACTAATATCCAACAACCACCATACAAGAATGATAAAAACTTTTGGAATGTGCAATAATGACTCTTATGGGTTTTTAAAATATATTGAGCAAAATTACGAATTAACTGAAAATCCTTTAATCATCAACCAAAAAGTACTGCCTAATTCCTTATGGGCAATATACGATTCCAGAAAAAAAAATTCCAATTCTCCAAAAATTTTTTTAAACTATCAGCAAAAACCTCTTTTAACATTTTTTCCCAAAGGAGATAAGTTTATCGCCCGAGGTCACGTTCAATTTACTGATGAATTAAAAAGTCTAACATTTGATACCCGTGGTCAGTTAATAAATTTCAAGGGAAATATCTTGTTTTTTAAAATTGTGAATGGAAAAAAAATTAGTATTTTCAAAATTAATGTTGATAAAAAAATTGACCATTTAGAGAAAATAAATATTTTTTCAAAAACGAAAGAGTTTAATTCAAGATGGGAAAGTATTTTTATTGAAATCGAAAAACCAAATTCACAAACAGAAAATAAAATTAATAAAATTTTTTTAACATTTGAAAATAAATATAATTTTCTCAACAATGATATTATATACTCTCAAGACAACTGTTTTTATACAAAATGATGGAAATTTTATATATAGCAATACAGGTAATATTTATTTTATTTCTCACATATTTTTTTTTACCCTCTTCTGTTTATCAAAGACAGAATAGCCATTCTTTAGCAGACACACTATCTGTTAATTCAATTTCCTTAATTAATATTTTATTATTATTTTCATTTAGCAATCTAAGCAGCGTTTACTTGTTGGTTGTTTTGTTAATTGCTTCTATGTTTTTTTTCATAAAGAGAAATTACAAATTAAACTCAGATAATAAGGGCCAACTTATCCTAATTTCTTTGTTGATTTTTTTTCTATGCATTCCTTTGGCTAACACATTAGATCTTGGATGGGATGCCAAATTTTTTTGGTTTCTTAAAACACTAACCTTTTATCAAGATCAAAGCATATATAATTTGACTAAGATACCAGCCTTTGACTATCCACACCTAGGTTCGTATATATGGTCTTTTTTTTGGAAGTTCCCTTTTAATAAATTCGAATATCTGGGAAGAATTTATTACATTTGCTTCTATATTATTTCAATTTTTTCTTTTTTTGAGATTTTTAAAATTTCAAATTTACAAAAAATATCCTTAACTACACTAGCTATTTTGACAACTTATTCACTGGAGCTATTTTCTGGTAATCAAGAAGTATTAATTTTTTCTCTTGTTTTGCTTTCTGCAAAATTTAGCTACACAATTTTCTCAAACGAGACCAAAACTAATGAAAAGACTATGATAATTATTTTTCTACTTCTAATATTAAATGCTGCTAGTTGGATTAAGATGGAAGGATTCTTTTTTATAAGTTTTGCTTTAATTGGAATTTTTGTTCTTGCCAATATTAGCAAAAATCAAAAAATACTCATAATAACGGGTGTGTCTCTTGTTGTTTTGGGCAGACTTCTATTTTTTAAAATATTTAGTACAGATTTAGAGAGCTTTCAATTTGAAAAAACTTTTAATACTATCTCTATAAGTAACGTTATTACCTCTATAAAAATTATTGGGTTTTATGCCTTTGTTTACTCAACCCAAATACCTATTTTGCTAATAGGTTTGCTATTATTTATATATAATTTCTACATGTACAAAATAGACAAGATTCAGCTTTTTATTTGTTTGTACGCTGCCTTCAATATACTGTTCATTTTTGCTGCCTTTATTTTTTCTATGGAAAATGTAGAGTGGCAAGTAAGAGTGGGCCTTGAAAGAGTAATGTTCCAAACTTCAGGATTTTACTTAATAACGCTCGTGTATTTGCTTAACAAAAATTCTAAAAAATGATTGAAAAAATCTCACATAAAAAAGACATATTTGGATTTATTTTAAGATATAAGAAAAAAAATGGTGTAAATTTTTTAACACCAAATCACCTAAGTCATCAAGTGGCGTTTATAAAACATAAAAAAAAACACCTAATTAAGCCTCATAAACATTTTAAAAATATAAGAAAAATTGAGTACACTTCTGAAGTTTTGATAATTCAAAAAGGAAAACTAAGAGTTGATTTTTATTCTAAAAGCGAAAAGTATTTGTTCAGCAAGATAATAGCAAAAAATGATATAATAATTTTAAATAATGGTGGCCATGGATTTAAGGTTTTGGAAGCAGTAGAGATGATTGAGGTAAAGCAAGGTCCGTACAATTTAAAAATGGACAAAAAAGTATTTAGTTCAGTGGCAGATTCAGAGATATTGATGAAATGATACCTGTCAACCAGCCAATTATTACAAAAAAAGATGCGCTATCAGTCTATAGGGTTGTAAAGAGGGGGTGGGTTTCTTCTTCAGGACCTGAAATAAATAAGTTTGAAAATAAATTCAAAAAAATTATAGGGAAAAAACATTGCTCATTAGTTTCAAATGGCACAGCTGCTTTGGAAATTGCAGTAAAAGCTTTAAACTTAAAAAAAAATGATGAGGTTATTGTTCCTAATTTTACAATCATATCTAATGTTTTGTCTATTTTAAAACAAGGTTTGAAGCCTGTTTTTATTGATTGTGATTTGCAGACTTGGAATATGAAGATCGAAGATATTGAAAAATCTATTACAAAGAAAACCAAGGCTATAATGGCTGTTCATATATATGGATACCCTTTGGAAATGGATCGGTTAGTAAAAATTTGCAAAAAAAAAAAACTTATTCTCATTGAAGATGCTGCAGAAATGCTCGGTCATAGTTTTGCTGGAAAAATGTGTGGATCCTACGGGCACATAAGCACATTTAGCTTTTATGCAAATAAACATATTACAACTGGAGAGGGCGGTGCAATATTAACAAACTCTTTAAGATTAAATAAAAAAATAAAAAGTTTAAGAAATTTATCTTTTGGGAAGGTGAATAGATACAATCATGATGATATAGGCTGGAATTACAGATTCACCAATATGCAAGCGGCTTTAGGATTAAGCCAACTAAATAGGATTAAACCTATAATCAGAAAAAAAATTAATATAGGAAAGTATTACTACTCTCTTTTAAAAAATAATAAAAATATTTATATACAAAAGCCCACTCTTGGAAAAAATAAAAATATCTACTGGGTTGTCGGTATTTTGATTAAGGATAAAAAAAAATTAGCCCTATCAGTAAGAAAAAAACTAAACCAGTTAGGAATTGATACTAGATCTTTTTTTTGGCCAATGCACAAACAAACTGTTTTAAAAAAAATAGGGGTAAAATTTAAAAATAAGTTTCCAAATTCAGAATATCTTGCAAAATACGGATTTTATTTACCTTCAGGTCTGGGCATTACGAAAAAACAAATTCTCTTTATTTGCAAAAACTTAAACCAGATAATTTAAAGCATCCATTATGCAAAAAATATTTCGGCTAATAAAAGAAAATTTTTTTGTAATTTTGGTTGGTCTTTATCCTGCTGCTTTAGTAGCTGGAACGGCTGTCTCAGAAATGATAAATTTAGTTTTAATTATTTCATTTTTAAGCAACTGCTTTATCCACAAAAATTGGTCCTGGGCAAAAGATAAAGTTTTTTTATGGTTATTGATCATCTATTTTTACTTGGTGTTTAATTCATTGCTTTCAAATTACCCTGAAGAAAGCTACGAGCGAGCCTTAGGATTTATAAGATTTCCAATCTTAATATTTGCAATATCCTTTATTTTTAAAGCAAAAAAAAATTCAGAAAAAATCATATTTGGAATGTGGTTTGTAATACTAGCTTTTCTAATTTTCGATTTGTATTATGAGGCGATTTATGGTCACAATCTTGTAGGACATCAAAGTCCTTGGAAAGAAAGATTGTCTGGGATGACATTTGAAGAGCTTAGAATTGCGGGTGTCTTAATCGGCTTTACCTTGCCAACTTTATTTTTCATGTTTGAATCTGACAAAAATACTAAAAAATTTTTTATATTTACAATTATATTTTCTATTATTTTAATATTGACTGGGGAAAGAGCCAACACTTTAAAAGGATTACTTGTTATTTGCCTATCTTTTATTTTTTATAAAAATAAATTTTTTGAAATTAAGAAAGTTTATGCACTGTTCTTTCTAATTATTTTTGCAGTTCTAATTTACGCAAAACCAAATATTCATCAAAGATACTATGCTGAAATTTCTAACGCATGGAAAAATAGCAATTCATCTTTATTTAATTTAGTCAAAAGTTCCAACTACGGTCCTCATTACCAGGTAGCCTGGTCCATCTTTCAAAACTACCCAATTCTTGGATCCGGGATTAAAACTTTTAGGATAGAATGTAGAAAAAAAATCTATTCTGAATACAGCGGGTGTACCACCCATCCTCACCAACTTTACTTTGAGTTTCTTTCTGAAATTGGACTGATAGGATTTTTATTATTTGTTAGTTTTTTTGTATATATCTTATACAGAGCAAGCATTTACTTGCTCAAGAACCAAAATGGACCCTTACTATCTTCCACTTTGTTTGTTTTTGCCCATATCATTCCAATTTTACCCTCTGGTAGTTTTTTTAGTAGTTATGCAGCAACTATTTTTTGGATCAATATAGCAATAATTATTAAAAGTATAAAAAGATGATGAATGATTTAACTCTACTGATACCTGCAAAATTTGAAAAAGAATCTTTGCCTATAGTTTTGGAAGAATTAAACATGTACGATTGTAAAAAATTAATTGTTCTCAAAAAAAATGACTTTGAAACTATAAAAAGCATTAAAGATAAAACAACTAATACTAAAATCTTATATCAAAAGGGGCATGGGTATGGGTCTGCATTAGTAGAAGGTATTAATCACATAAGATCAAAGTACCTTTGTATATTTAATGCCGATGGATCTTTCTCACCTGATGAACTTGTAGAAATGTATAAGTTAAATCAAAATAAAAACTTTGTATTTGGAAGCAGATACAATCAAAATGCCTCTAGTGATGATGATACTATTGTTACATATACTGGCAATAAAATTTTTTCCTTAATTGGACAGTCATTTTTAAAAATAAAAATAAATGATATTCTTTATACCTTTGTGATGGGTGAAACAAAAAAATTCCAATCGCTACGTCTCAAAGAAAAAGATTTCAAAATTTGCATAGAAATACCTGCAAATATAAAAGTGAATAGTTTTTCATATACGTCAATATCATGTCATGAAAGAAAAAGAATTGGCGGTAAGAAAAAAGTCAATGCAATTCTTGATGGATTTAAAATTTTAATGTACTTGTTAAAAAGAATCCTCCAAGATGGAAAATAAAAATATACCTATCCTTCATTTTTATAGATTTTTGGCAGCAATATTTGTAGTTTTGTTCCATTATAAAATTTTTTACGCAACCAATATAAGCAAATTTACAATTTCAGAAAAAGCCCAGCCCTTTTATGATTTGCTTTACTACCCTTATGAATTTGGATGGATGGCTGTACAATTTTTTTTCTTTCTTTCAGGCTTTGTATTTTATTTAGTTTATTTAGATAAAATTAATGAAAAAAAAATAAATTTTAGAAAATTTTTCCTCTTAAGATTTTCAAGATTATATCCGTTACATTTTGTTACTTTGTTAACAACTCTAACAGTTTTTCTAATTTTAGATAAAAATACTTTTTTACAAAATATTGACATAAAACATTTTATATTAAATTTATTTCTTATTCAAAATTGGGGAATTGAGAATGGACCTTCCTTTAACGAACCATCATGGTCAATATCGATTGAAGCTATGATGTATTTAACTTTTTTCTTAGTTGCAAAAAATAAAAATTTTATTTTATATATAACGGTAATTCTTATTATAATTTTTACTTTCATTTTCTTTGAAAAAAAATTAATAGGCTATGGAGGTTTTTGTTTCTTTTTGGGAGGAATCGTTTTTCTAATTTATGAAAAAATAAAAAACATTAAAATGTTATCTTCAGCTAAATTTTTCTCTATTTTGTTTTTAATATTTTTATTAACTATGGTAATCTTAAGATATTCTCAACTTTCATCAATTGAGATTAAAATATTGATTATAGTTTTTTTATTTCCAACGACACTTTTAGCTTCTACAATTTACGAGATCAAAAATAAAAAAGTTTCACTTTTTTTTAATTTTTTAGGAAATATTAGTTACTCGACTTATCTTCTGCATTTTCCTGTACAAATAATTATCTTGAGTTTTTTAAAGCATCTAAAAATTCAAATTGACTTTGGCTCCCAACAATTCTTCTTAAGTTATATATTTTTTATTATTGTATTATCTTCTTTATCTTATATTTTTTATGAAAATAAAATTAAAATTTATATACGAAAAAAAATTTAAGAATTGCCAACTCTGTTTTTAAGAATTTTTTTTAAAAAATAATAGAAAAAAATATAACAAGCAATACTCACGAAAATTATTATTACTAAATATTTTGTAAAATTAAAGTAATAACTGCTAAATATAAATACAGGGAAATTAAATAATAAAATTATAAAGCCCGTAAGATTACTTCTAAAAATTTTTGATTTTTGTGATTTTAGCAACGCATATAACAAATGATGCAGGTGCAAATTGTCAGATTCTTGAGGATTTTTTTTGGTTAATTTTTTTCTTAAAATAGAAAACAAGTTTTCAAAGCAAGGATACCACAAAAGGCAAACAATATAATACGGTGAAACTATAAAGTTTTCAGTATTAAATTTAATTAAAATTATAGCAACAATAGATGACAAAAAATAGATCCCGCCATCCCCTAAAAAAACTTTATTAAATCCGTTAAAAAAAATTAATACGACTAATAAACCAATTAGTATTATAACAAGTTCCTGATTTATCAGAAGGCTATACTTGCTTGATAAGAAAATTAAACTGACTAATATTGTTAAATAGTATCCAATAGATAATAAGTTCACGCCGTCTATAAAATTTGAACCATTAATCAAAACAATTAAACAAAAGGCTGTAAAAATATAAGAGGTTGTATGACTGCCAAGAAGTGTGTTTATATATTCAACCCGTACATCGGTTATATTTAAATTAAAATACATAATAAATAAAAAGCAAATCACTGCTTGAAATAAAAGTCTTAAAGAAGCGTGAAAGTTCTTATATATATCTGATAAATAGCCAAGTATTAAGATCGAGCTAAAATAAAATATTTCTGAAAAATCGTAAATATAAGTTTGGCCTAATACATAACCAAAAAACAAATAAGTGCCACCGGTTATTGGGACGGACTTTGCTTGTAATACAAATTTTTTATGATCTGAATTTTTAGCCTTGTCTATAAAAAAATTATATTTTAAACAAAGAAAATTTAAATAAGCAAACAAAGAGCTAAAAATAATTAAATATATAATATTTATCATTTATTCAAATTGTTAACTTTAACTAAATAAAAAAAAGAAAGTCTTAAAACCATATAAATTGATTTGATCATGGAAAATTTTTCATAGAAATAGTAAACTCTAAATGCGTCACAAAGCTTCTGGGTGCTTGAACTTGATAGAGAGGTGTCTAACTTTCTCCATGAACATAAGACTTCGTCCAATCCGTAAATACTTTCCCTTTTTATCAACTTTAGCCAAAGAACATAGTCTTCTTTAGTTCTTAAATTAGGAAATTTATTTTTTTTTAAAAAACTTTTTTTTACAATTACTGTTGACAGTCCTATATCACAAGATTTGATCAAATCCCTATAAATTAAAATTTTTTTAGCTTTTCTATATCCCGTTACATTTCCTGATGAATTTATAATTTTATAAGATGTATGTGAAAAATTAATACCAAAAATTTCCATAAAAGCAATTTGCTTTTCCAGCTTTGTGTGAACCCAAGTATCATCGGAGTCTATAAATGCAATATATTTACCATTTGCAATCCTTATTCCCTTATTTCGAGATAGGCCTGCTCCAATATTTTTATTATTTACTAGTAACTTGATATTTTTAAAATTTTGTAAAATTTTACTCAAGTAAGCAAGATTTTTTTTGTCTGGACCATCATAAATAATTATAACCTCTATTTGTCTATAACTCTGAGAATAAACTGATTGTAATGTTTTTTTTATATATTCTAGATTATTGTAATAAGGGATGATAACAGAAACTAGCTGGTTCATATTTGGGATAATAGCTTAATTAATGATCGACTATGAGCAAATAAAGTAAATTTTTTTGATAGTTTCAAATTTTTAAAAATCATTTCATTTCTTTTGTTTTCTTTTATAAAAAGCGACTGCTCAAGTTTACTAAAAAGACTTTGTGAATTATTTGATGTAAACAAAATACCATTTACATTATCTTCTATTAGCTCTTTGGGTCCCGTATCGCAATCACTGGAAATTGTAAATAGTCTTGCAACCGCAGCTTCTATAAGAACAAATCCTGGGTCTTCCCACAGGGAAGATAGAATGAAACATTTGGCATTTTTCATGTAAAGTTGAATATTATCAATATGACCAATTAAAATAATATTATTTTCTAAGTTATTATTTTTAATAAATAACAGAATTTTATTCTTATCCTCACCCTCTCCAGCAATAATTAATTTTTCATAGGGATACTTATTAACTAATTTCTTAAAAGCTTCGCATAAAAATAAAAAATTTTTTTGATAAGTAAGTCTACCAGCGGCAAAAAAATAATCATTGAATTTAAAAATGTCATTAGTACTTGCTAAAATACTTTTTTTAGAAATTTTTTGCACATTTACAATTGGATCGTATAATAATTTTATTTTACCAGAATCAACTATATTTAAACTTTTTAAATAATTTAATGTACTAATAGTTGGACATGTAACAAGATAGATATTTTTAAGAGACAGTTTCCAAAAAAATTTTCTTAAAAAGTTCAATCTTGGTTTTCCAGATATTCTTAAAATAAATTTTGTATGAAAATTAAAAATTGTTAATAAAAAAAGTGGCAGCGCTGTAATTAAATGAATAACTAAATAATCTGGCTTGTCTTTTTGTATCAAATTTTTTAATGGAATAAATGCCAACATAAAAAAAATTATAAAAGAAAATCTACTTTGAAGCCATCCATGCTTTGGCAATAACTTAATAATTTTCTTACTATAAAAATTAATGAATTTCAATTTTTGAAAAATTGGTCTTTGTTGAAAAAAGTTAAATTCACCAAAGAAATTAATTATAGAACATTTATAATGTTTGGAGTATTTTTGAATGGCACAGGCAGAATTAATCACTGCTATTGGTGTAGCAATATTTACTAAATGTGGAGACCAGTAGTATATTTTTTTAATTTCTGTCAATTTGATATAATTTATTTTATATACATTTTGTACATGTATTCTAGTACTCAAAAATATAATCTAAGTAACGCAAAATCAAGCATAAGAGCTTTTTAAAAAAAATATGAAATTTCCTAAAAAAAAATTAATTATTTTTATGCCATCGATGGAGGGAGGTGGGGTGGAAAAAAACTTAATATTAGTAAGTAACTATTTATCTGGATATATTCAAAATATAACTTTAATTACATTTGATAACAGATTTAATAATGTTTTTGAAAAGAAAATAAAAATAATAAATAGCCATTCTCACTCTAATAAAAAATATTCGAAATATTTTAAATATTTAATGTGCATAATATTATTAATAAAGGAATTATTTAAAGGGCAAAAAAGTGTAGTATTTTCATTTCAAGCCAATATATACTGCTGTGTATTATCGCTACTTTTTAACTTTGACCTAATTGTCCGATCTAATACTTCACCAGCTGGATGGAATAAAAATTTTTTAAAAAATTATATTTTTAAAATTTTTTTAAAAAAAGCAAATAATATTATTGTAAATAGTGCTGATTTTAAAAAAGAACTAGATAAACAATTTAAAGTTAAGTCCAAACTTATTTATAACCCCTTAAATATTTCTGAAATAAAAAAATTAAGTAAAGAAAAAATAATAGAAAAAATTTATAGCAAAAAAACATTAAAAATTATAAATATTGCAAGATTTACAAATCAAAAAGATCACATAACTCTTCTCAAAGCTTTTAAAGAAGCTAGAAAAAAAATTAATTGTGAACTTTTGATTATGGGGTACGGATCAAATGAATTGCTGATTAAAAATTTTATAAAAGAAAACAGGCTATCTAATTTTGTAAAAGTACTGGGTTTTAAAAAAAATCCTTATAAATATTTAGCTAAATCAGATTTATTTATTTTAACATCAATCTATGAGGGACTTCCGAATGTCTTGCTAGAATCTATGGCCTTAAAAAAATTAACAATTTCCACAAACTGTCCAACCGGACCACGAGAAATCTTAGACAACGGAAAGTTTGGAATTTTGTTTAAAGTTAATGACTATATCACCCTATCTAAAATAATTACGGATCATAAAAAAAATAAAAATAATCATAAAAAAATAATAAAAAAAGCCTATAGCAGTTTAGAAAGATTTAACTTCGAAACAAATAGTAAAAAATATCTAGAAATTGCTCGTAACCTTATCTAAATAAAAACTGAAAAAAGAAAATTTTTTATATTTTTATTTTTTATATCCTTGAAAAATCAGAATTTTTTGATTTGGTAGCTTTTGTTCTGTTTATAAGATGATTTTTAAATCCTCCTAAGAATGGAGGCAAAAATTTTCTCACATAAAAACTAAATCCGGCAGTAAAAACTCCTCCCTTTACTCCATTTTCAATTACAGAATAAGGAATTTTTTTTTTGGCAAAAAATAGAGATGCATAAGGAATATTACTACACGCAAAAAGCAAATGGTTTACATTAGATAAGATCAAACCGTCAATTAAGTTCCCCCTTCCAATTTTATACCTGTGATTTTTGCTGGGATAATTAAATAAATCTACTTTATCTGTGGTCCGTGGAAAGTTATTGTAAATTAGCTTGTCTTTATATTTCCGCTTAAAGAAATTTAAATAATCAAGGTCTTCGGTGCACAAATAAATATGATCAAAGTTATTTTTTTTTAAAAGGGTGTTTACAGCAAAAACCATTTGTTTTTCTGTTGGTGTGTACGGTGTGTAGGCACTTGTTTTTTGGTCTGACCCCCTAAAACACACTCCAAGAACTTTCTTATTTTTGTATTTTTTATAAAAATTATTTGCTTCCTTTGCAATATCTTCTTTGATTCGAATGTATTTTTTCATTATTTTTTTATGGCGATTGTCTAAAAAATGAAAACCATGAAAATTTATAAAAATAGAATAAGAAGTATATAATTTTTTATCGTAACCTCGATTGGAGGTTCTGTTATCGCACAAAATAACATTTTTGCTTTTGTATACTTCCTCTAATTTATATTTTGATACAGGTTTAAAATAATAGTTCCAAGAATTCAATGTATTCTTAATTTTAGTTTTGCAATTATAAATTGTTTGATAATTCTGCATGTCAACAACTGGTATCATCCCAAGGGATTCGCAAATGTACAAATTATGTACAACAAAATTTAGATTTGAAAAAAAACCTGCTCCTGGAATTCTTCTAATTACATAAAAAAATTTATTAGGATTTTTTTTACCATATCTCCTATAATTCAAATTCAGTTCATTGAAGAGATGCGAGTTATGAATGTTTTTTTTAGTAGTCCAGCTTTGTCTTGCAAAATAGCCTTTTGCTAGTATTTTTTTTCGTAAATAATTTATCATTACAATAAGGAAATTTATTTATTTTAATTAATATACTATAATTTTTTTAGTAAATTTTTAAAACATATTACATCAAATTGAGACAAACATAAAAGAAAGTTATTAGTAAATTGACCTTTAAAATAAAAAATTTCAATATATAATATTTATTAAACACAATAACTGATTGTTGAAATTTTTATAAATTTAAGATTTTAATAGATTTTACTATAAAATATTATGATAAAAATTCTAAAAAGTATAATAAAAAAAATTTTAAAGAGAACTAATTGGAGACTCAAAAAAATTTATAAAAACAAAGCTTATATAAGCAAGCAGCCTAATTTAGAACTGGTCAAGGCAATACTCTCATGCAACGGCATTATACATATGGGTGGGCACAGAGGGCAAGAGGCTCCTATTTATGACTGGTTTAACAAGAAAACAATTTGGGTTGAGGCAAATCCAAACATATTAGATGATTTAATAGATAATGTTAGTTTGTATACAAATCAAATTGTAATACATGCGCTCCTAAGCGATAAAGACAAGGAGATTGTAGAGTTTAACCTTTCTAGTAATGACGGTGCGTCTTCGTCTTTGTTTAAATTTGGAAAAGATGATTTGCACTCAGCAGTTAAAATGAGAAGCTCCGTTAAGCTAGAGACAACCAAGCTTGATTCAATGATCAAAGATAGAAATATCAATATTAATGAGTATGATTTTTGGGTTATGGACTTGCAAGGGGCGGAATTGCTAACATTGCGAGGATCGACTAATTCCTTAATAAATTGTAAATTTATCTATTCAGAGATAAGCCAAGAAGATGTGTATGATAAAGGTGCTCAATGGTGGGAATTAAAGAAATTTTTAAATACTCATGGCTTTAATCCAGCGTGGGAACCAGAGGAAATGCACACTGACGTTCTTTTCATTAAAACAATTTCATAAGTAGTTATTTAATATAACGAAAACCCGATAAAAGAGTTAACAAAATTAGGAGGGGCTTAAGATATTTTATCAATTTTATTCTCAACATACCATTTAACTAAGTTAAATAGTCTCGAGTTAAATTTTGATTGTATCTTGATACTTAGAAATTTTTTTATCTTTGTGTTATCTCCATGCGTTTTAAGAATATCCGCAGGATGTTTTTTTGCTAACTTATACTTAATGTCTTGAAATTTTTTTTTAAAAATCTTCACAATATCTAAAATGAGTATTGGATTATTTGAAGAGATGTTAAAAATATGATGATTTTTAATTTTAATAGAAATTAATTTTTTTAATATCATTACCACATCATCTATATGAGTAAAATCTCTATAGTGCTTTCCAAAATTATTGACCGTCATTATTTTTTTTTGTGAATATGTTTTTAAAAATTTCATAATAAGCATATCCGGTCTTCCCCACTGTCCATAAATTGTAAAAAACCTCAATCCAACAAAAGTTAAACCAAAATTTTTTGAATAATACTCCGCGGTAGTTTCGTTGATTAATTTACTGTAGCCATATATGTTCTTTGGTAACAATTTATCTTTTTCATTAATAGGAAAATTTTTTGTATCTCCATAAACGGAGCTAGATGAGGCGTAAATTATTTTATTTGGTTTTTTTACTATTAAATTGTTACATATATTTAAGAAACCGTGCACATTAGTATCAATATAAATTTTAGGATTTATTAATGAGTATCTTACACCAGCCTGTGCTGCAAAATGATATATAAAATCAAATTTTTTTCTAATTAAAAAATATTTTTTTAGTTCAGGCTTATTGATAATATCAATTTTTGAGAAAAAAAAATTTTTGTGTTGTTTTAAGATTTCTAATCTTTTTTTTTTAAGTTTTACTGAGTAATAATTATTAAGATTATCTATTCCATAAACTTTATTTTTGTTATTTTTCAAAAGATTATGAGCCAGGCTGAAACCAATAAAACCAGCCACTCCTGTTATTAATATATTCATTATATTTAATTTTTTTTAAATTTAAAATAGTACGTCTAACGACAATTTGCTAATTATAGTTTTTACATCAGTTTTAGGCGCATCACCTAATGTTTTTTTTATTTTATTAATATTTGCCGAATTTGATAATATTTCATTACTACGAAAATTTTTTTTATTTATAATTATTTTATCTTTTATTTTTATATTGTTTTGTTCAAAAATGATTTTTATTAAATTTCTTAATGAAGTTGTTTTTCCAGTTGCAATAACATAATCATCAGATTTTTTTAACTGCATTAGCTTATGAATAAAACTTACATGCTCTGGCGTCCAACCCCAATCTCTTGAAACATCGATATTTCCCAATTCTATTTTGTAATCTTTATATTTAATCAATTTCTTTATATTGGAACTTATCTTTTTTAGAACAAAAGACTTATTTCGTAGTGGTGAATCATGATTAAACGATATACCATTAACGATATACAATCCCAAATTGTCTCTATAATTTTTTGCTAAAAAAAAATTTACTCCTTTAGATAAACCATATGGGCTTTTTGGATTTACTTTGGAAGTTTCATTTATTTTTTTATTCTTTAAATAACCAAAAGACTCACTTGAGCAGGCATTGTATATTTTTATCTTTTTTTTTAAAATTCTACAACTTTCTACAATATTTACAAAACCATCTATATTAGAGCTAAGAGTTTTTTCTTTGTTGAAAAAAGATTTTCCAACAGATGAAATTCCGCTAAAATAATAAATTTCATCACAGTTAGTTTTTTTTATCAATTGATAAACTTCAGTAAAATTTGATGGATTGATTTTAAAAATTTTATAATTTTTTTTTGATATTTGAAGCCTGTTAAAATTAACTAATTTTTTTATTCTTCTTACGGTACCATAGACTAAGTATTTTTTTTTAATTAGCAATTTAGCCAAATAAGCCCCGTCCTGTCCACTTATTCCAAATATTAAAGCTTTTTTCATATAAATAAGCTCATAATTTTTTAATTTTCCCATTCATCAATTCGTAACATTGATCTGCATATTTTTTTAATCTTTTTCTGTGAGTTACAAAGATTACTGTTTTGTTTTTTGTTATTTTTTTTAAATCATGCAAGACTTTTTTTTCAGTTTCCTGATCTAATGAACTTGTAGCTTCATCCAAAAAATAAATTTCTGGATTTGAGTAAATTGCTCTTGCAATTAACAATCTCTGTCTTTGACCTCCAGACAATTTCACTCCACTCTGTCCAGCTGATGAATTAATTCCACTTCCAATATTTTTTACAAAGTCTGATAATTGGGATTTTTTTATTGCCTGATAAACTTTTTTTAAGTTGAGATTTTCCTTGCTACATCCAAACGCAATGTTGGCAAGTATCGTTTCGTCATTCAAACGATTTTCTTGTGGTACATATGCTAATTTTGATTGCCAGACATTAATATTTTCAAATAGATTGGAATTTTCAGAATCAAGATAAACTTGTCCTCCAGTAGGTTTCAGAAAACCCAATAAAATATTCAGCAAAGAAGTCTTGCCCGATCCACTCGGACCGTAAATTATGGTAAGTTTTCCTTTCAATATTTTTAAATTTAAATTTTGAAAAATATTTTTTTTACCACCAGGATATTTAAACGACAAATTTTCAATATTTATTGTTTTTTTAAAATTAAAATATTTTTTTTTACTTCTGTTGTTTGTAAAAGAAATTAAATTATTTTTTTCAAATTTAACAATTTCACAATTGAGTATATCAATACTGTCTTGCGAATATTTGATTCTATAAAAACACGTAATTATTTTATTGACAGATGGCATTATCCTCCAAGCAGCAATAGCATAAACAGATATTTCTGGCATAATGCTCTCAATACTTTTCCCTTTTGCCAATTCTAAATAAAGAATTAAAAAAAGTATTGACAATCCCAGAACCTCTATAAAAAGCTTAGGTGTAATCCATGTCACATCTCTACTTACACTAATTCTGGCTATTTTTTTTGTTATCGAAAAAAAATTATTTGAAAAAAAATTTTGACTTTGGGAAATTTTAATTTCTTTGATGGAATCTAGCGACTGATAAATGTATTTTTCTTTTTCAGTAAGATAAATATTTATTTCTTTTCCCCACCTTGAAAGCTTTTTCTTTTGATAAATATAAATTAAATATCCGATAACTGAAAAAGAAATAGAAAAAGTAGCAAAGCTTTTCCAATTTAAATAAATTAAAAAAATAGATATTAATATTATAACTAATATTTCATTAAGAATTTCAATCCAAGATTTTAAACTACCTACAAAAAATTGATTAATATTATCATTTATATTTCGAGCATAGAAAGACGTATTTTTAGAAATAAAAGTTAAATAATCTAAGTTAATATAATTGGAGAAAAAAAAACTTGTCAAATGAGCTTGGGCAAATAATAAAAATTTGCTTTTAATCAACGTTAATAAGTAAACTAAAATATTTTTTAAAATAAATATTAAAAGCAAAAATGACAAAATCCCTAGCTCTATGTTCTCCAAAAAAATATTTGGTATAATAAAATCATATGCTAATAAATATTTATCTAAAAAATTTGGATCAAATAAAGTTTTAACGACAGGAAAAAAAGCCACTACACTGAACGCATCCACAAATAAAGATATGAAAGATAGAATTCCTACAAAAAATAATCTTTTTTTAATTTTTAAATCAAGAACTGCAAATATTTTTAGCATTAAATTTTTCTAAAATTTTTTAAGAACTTGGCAATAAATATAATTAAAACCAAAAACTTATTTTGTTTATTATTTAGTCTTATTTTTATAGTTTCTATAAAATGGTCCCAAAAAAGAACTTTACTAGAAAAACCACCTCTTCTAAAAGTGCCTACCAACTCATGTTTCTTTGTACCAATTCCTTTGAGCTTATGCTGCACAATCATTCTATAAAAATAATCATAGTCTGAAGAAAACTTATATTGAGTGTTATAATGACCAACTTTTTTAGCAGCTTCCTTAGTTATATAAAAGCCTGTAGAATGACTAGAATAAAATCCCCAAGTATAAGCAATCTTCCATGGCTTGTAGCCATATAATATACCCCAATGTTTTTTTACACTGCCAAATATGAAATCAATATCTATATTTTTGTTATAATAGTCAGAAATAATTTGAAGCGCATTAGGCGTCAAAGTATCGTCAGAATTAACAAATACTATTAAATCGCCATTTGCGAATTTTAACCCTTTGTTAAATCCAAAATATATACCTTCATCTTTTTCTGACTGCCAATAACTAATCATATCCTCATTTTTTTTTATAATTGACAATGTGGAGTCGGATGAATTTCCATCTATAATTATATATTCATAATTTTTATAAGTTTGATTTCTGATACTTAAAATTGTCTCTTCTAGATGCTTCTCTCCATTTAAAACGCAAGTTATAATAGATATTAATGGCTTTTGGTAAGTAGAGGTTTTAATAGAACTTTCTAATTTCTGCCTTCCTATTTTTTTTTTATCATTATTATATAAATTATCCATAGAGTTATAATAATTTATTATTAAATTTAAATTTTTTCTTATTTAACATTTTTATAAATAGCTAATGTCTCCTGTGCACACTTACTCCAACTAAAATATCTATTTTTTTCAAATCCTTTTTTAATTAAAATTTTTCTGTCTTCTTCAGAATTAAAAACTTTTTCAATAGCAATCGTCATATCATCAATATTACTAGGGTCAAAATATTTAACAGCATCGCCTCCTATTTCCTTCATGGAAGAAGTTTTGCTACATATAACAGGACAGCCCAGTGACATGGCTTCCAATATTGGTAATCCAAAACCCTCATATAAAGATGGATAAACAAGAGCTGTGGAATTTAAATAAAGTCTTTTCAAAACATCATTATCACCTGTAATATGATTAAATACACCATCATTAAAACCCTCATTTAAGAATAGAGTCAACTCTTGTTTGGTAAACGAATTTGAGCCAAAGCAGTTAATGATTATATTGTTCTTTAATAATTTCGAATTAGATATTGATTTTACAAAATTATAAAAATTTTTATATCTTGCTCTATCACCTACATATAAAATTGCTTGAGTATTATTTGTTAAAGAAGTCTTTTCGTAACATGCAAAACTACTAGCAAGATAAATCACTGACGTTTTTTTTGGATCTACTTTATAAATATCTAACAAGTCTTTTCTAGTACTTTCTGATATACAGATTATATGATCTGCTTCATCTAATGCTTTTTTTTTTGGAAAATAATTGCTTCTACAATTGTTAAAAATAAATTTTTCATGTATTAAATCATATACTGTTAATATCTTTTTTTTTTTATTTAAATTAAAAATTTTATCATAGTAAGTTAAGTGAATAATTTGAGGATCAATTCTTTTTATATAATACTCGAATAAAATATTATTTATAATTCTGAAAAATCTATTGGTATATCTAGGAATATTTTTTATTTTACGACCTATGACAATATCTAAAAAAGAATTGTCATTTATTGCTTGATTAATATAAAATGGAGAAATAATTTTTACTTCATTGTTTAAAGAGTGAATATTTTTTGCTAAATTTGCGAAATATGTAGAAATTCCACCATACTTTTGCCAAAAGAATATTTGATAATCAAAAACAATTTTCACTTTTTACCTTTAGTGTTTTTTAATTTTTTGTTATTACGAGTCTGTTAAAAAAAATACATACTACGCGATTTCATCTTTTTGATCTTTAAAGACATTTAATATTTCATTTCTAGACAAATATTTTCCATTTCTATCGCTGGAGTAAAAAAAACCTTCTTCAACTTTTTTTGAATTTTTGTGTAGATGTGCATTACCCAATATCGGATTAAAAATTATATATTTATTTTTATATTCAAGGGCATTTATTGACTCGCTTGAAGATATTAATTCTTCGTGCAATTTTTCACCTGGTCTAACCCCTGAAATTTTTACTTTTATCTCAGGTCTAATGCCTTTTATTAAATCTTCAATTTTAATAGACTTTAATTTGGGTATAAAAATTTCTCCCCCCTTCATTTCTGATAAAGCCTCCATTACAAATTTCACACCCTCATCTAGAGTTATAAAAAATCTAGTCATTCTTTTGTCGGTTAAATTAATTGATTTGAGGGTCTGATTTTTTAATAATGAAACTATAGAACCCCTACTCCCAAATACATTTCCATATCTCACAACTGAGAACTTGCAATTAGACTTTCCTTTATAATTGTTAGCAGCAATGAATATCTTGTCAGATACAAGCTTTGTAGCTCCATACAGGTTAACTGGAGAAGATGCCTTGTCAGAGCTTAATGCTATTATTTTTTTTACATTTTTTTTTATAGCACACTCTATAATATTATTTGCACCAATGATGTTAGTTTTTACAGCTTCAAATGGATTGTATTCTGCTGCCAGCACCTGTTTCAATGCTGCAGCGTGAACGATAATATCCACTTCATTAAGAGCATATTCTAATCTATCCTTATCCCTTACATCTCCTATAAAATATCTTAATTTTTTTTTATCTTTTAAATTATTCTGAGAATGTTCAAATTGTTTTAGCTCATCTCTGCTATAAATAATTATTTTTTTTGGATTAAATTTTTTTAAAAGAATAGAAATAAATTTTTTACCGAAAGATCCTGTTCCTCCTGTAATTAAAATATTTTTATTATTAAACATTGATAATGCACATCTACATCATTTAATCATATTTTACAAAGTAAAATAAATTATTTAAAAAAAATACTTTAGAAAATATATTTCAATTTTTTATTTAATCAGGTCCTTATGTTTATTAAGAAAATACGGACTAATTCTGATATTGTTCATTTCGCTTATATTTAAATATTTCGTCAAATTTTTTACTTTTTTTTGTAATTCAGAATTAAAATAAGAATTATTTTTATCTTGCTTGATCCACATACACTCTTGCATAAAATTTTCTATTTCATCTTCGCTAGATTCAATAACCTCAAGTTCATTTAAAAAAAAATCTTCGTCATTAAATTTTACTATATTTAATTTATAATTTTCTGAAAAAGTAAGTAATCTTTTTAATTTTTTTGAATAAATTTTTTTAAAATTTACTAAAGAGCATGTAGAATCGTCAAAATCCCCCAGAATCCCTACACTAATAACATTGTGCATCATCATTTCCTTTCTGAAAAGACCAGGAAACATTACAACACCACTGTCACTGCCTAGATATAAGCTTGCTTTGTAAGCTAAAAAAAAATCCATAAAATCAGATTTGTATTCTGAAAAAGTATAATCAAAAAAGTTAAATTTTTTTTTATCTAATTCAATTTTTTTTTCTTGAATATTGCCCACCCTTATAACTGTATAATTTTGACTATTGGCTAGCGAAATCCCTTTAATAAAATTATTTATATTTACGTTTCTAAATTTATCTTGCCAGTTTTTATTCTTTTTTATATCACTCGTGTCCTTGTATGAATGATAAAGGCTATCTCTAGCATGTACACAAATTAATTTTGTATTTGCACTATAATTTGTGACTATTTTTTTAAGAGTTTCTTCTCCTACTTGAATTTCTTTTTCTGAAAAAAAAATATTTTGCTCACTCTTCATATATATTTTATGAATATCACGTATTTGCCAATCTTTGACTTCTCTCCAGTCTCTGTAGTCGACTAAAAAAATTCTTCTAGATTTTTTTTTTTTAAGAAAGAAAAAAAAATTTACAAATAAATAATTTAAAAATTTATTATAAGGAAGAATAAATAGAAAGTTTTTCCATTTTTCTAATAAAAATTTATTAGCAGCAAATTTGTTGGGAAACCAAATTTCTAATGTAAATTTATTATCTATTTTTTTTTTAAAAAATTTCTTTTCTGCTAAATACAAATCAATACTTTTAGAGTAATGACCGACACTTCTAGTTTCAATTTCACCAATTTTAATAATTAAAAAAAAAGAAATTATCTTTAGTAATGACAAGCAAAAAAAATTAAAAATATTTTTCATTGATTTCAATAATATAGCTAATTAACTAACAAAACCAAGATATTTTGATTCAAAAGTTACACTAAACATTAAGTTAAAAAACATCTTTTAAAACAAAATTACTTATTGTAAATTAATTTTTTTGCAATTTTAGAAATCATAACAAATGAATATTTTTTAAACACAATCTAATGAAAAATTTTGACATTGCAATAATAGGAAACGGCATTATAGGAACTCTTTTAGCCTATAATTTAAAAAAAAATAAAAATGTCTGTCTTATCGGTTTGTTAGAGAGGCCTGGCTCTGCTAGCACTGCTTCAGGTGCGATGCTAAATGTATTTGGTGAAATAGACTATAACAAATCGACGGATAATTATTTAGAACAAAAAATAAAGATTGGTATAAAGTCCCAATTATTGTGGAAAAAATTTAAGAAAAAAATTAAAAATAAAAATAATATATTTTGCGCGGACAATACAATTGTATTTAAATCTAAAAATAGCACTTTTTTAGAAAACAAATGTTATAGTGCAATTGCGAAATATGCAAAAATTTATAAAGTTTATTCAGATAATCACGAAAAACTAAGACAGTTAAAGAAAAATAATAAATTTGAGAAAATTGAAACTTTTTTAATCAAGGGAGAGGGTGCTGTAAATTCAAAAAAATTATTTGATTTTCTTGATAGTGAAATTATTAATAAAATTAAGATTTTTAATACTAATGCCAAATATATAAAAAAAATAAAAAATATTTATTGCATAGGGCTAAATAACAATAAAATTATTAGAGCAAAAAAAATTATTATCTGCGCAGGATCATTTTCTAAAAATGTTCTTAAAAGTTCTGGATTGGATATTCTTGATTTGTATTATGGAATTGGATCTGCCCTTGAGCTAACTGACCCAAAAAAAATCTTAGATAACAAAATTCCAAAAAGGACAGTACTAAGGTCTCCAAATAGAGGTAGTACCTGTGGTATTCATGTTGTTCCAAGGTCTAAAAACAATTACTACCTTGGAGCTGGCAGTAACGTTTCTCACAAGCCTAATTATGACCATAGAACCGGCACGTTAAGTTACTTATTAAGTTGTGCAGAAAAAGAAATATTTGGAAATTTTACCAAAGTTGATTGCAAACCAGTTATTGGTTTTAGACCTTTTTCATTTGATGGAAAGCCAATGATTGGTCCGATTTCAAGAGATATATTCGTCGCCACAGGAACAAAAAGGGATGGCCTTACCTTAAGTCCATCAATTATAGAGTTTATAAAAAATTGGCTAAATAATAATGATTTTATAGATGAGGATTTTAAAAAATGGCTTCCAAACAGAGATCCTATAAGTTTTGGTGACCAGTCATTTTCAACAGATGTTTATGTTAACAATAAAATTGCAGGTTTATTAGAGCATAATGATATTAATAAAAAAGATGTAGCAAGAGTTAAAAGGGAATTAACTCTAGAATCGGCAAAGTTTCATAAAAAGATTATTAAATTAAAAAAATTAAACAAGACTTTCGGTATTCATCCAGAAATTTTAAATACTTTTTAATTTTGATGGAAATAAAAAATTTTTTTGACTCTTCTTCAAGATCCACAAAGGAAAGAAAAGATATTATAACTAAAATAAAAGAAGATATACCTATAAAAAATTATTATAATTTTGGATATGATTATTTTGATAACAAGAATCTCTCATTTGGGTACGGCGGCTACAAATATGATGGTAGGCACAAAAATAATGTGCAAAAAATAATTAATTTTTTTAAATTATCTAAAGAATTAACAATAGCAGAATTTGGGTGCGCAAAGGGTTTCGTACTTGTTGAGTTTTTTAAAAAAAAATTTCAAGTTATCGGTTTTGAAAAAAGTAAATATGCAATACAAAGTTGTCATCCACTTTTAAAAAAAAAAATTATTAATATTCCAAAGGTTAATGAAATAAATAAACACAAATTTGATTTTTTAATATGCAAAGATGTCTTACCAAGTTTAACAGAAAAACAAATTGAATATTTAATTAAAACAGCAATTGCAAAAACAAAAAGGCCTCCCTACTTTATTATTCAAACCTTTAAGAATAAAAAAAATATAAATTTTTATAAAAATTGGGATAAAACACACGTAACAATTAAAGATAAAAAAGAATGGAAAAGTTTTTTAAAAAAATTTGATAAGAAAATTTACTATTCATTTAATTACCTTTTTTAAATACACATACACAAATAATATATTGACTCATTGGACTAAATCCAGTGTGGACAATTTCATCATTCATTGAAAATAAAAAGACAGATTTAAAAAATTTTTCACAAAATAGTTTTAATGATTTTCCTGTTTTGCAGTTTATATGTTCTTTTTTATTTACTGCGGAAGCATATTTTTGACTTTCAATTGATGGCATACCCACTATAAAAATTCCATCTGACTTTAGAGTCTTGCAAGCAGATTTCATGAAATCAGATTCTTCTCTTTTGCTAATATGCTCTAAAACATCTGTTGAATAAGCAGCATCAAAATAATTTTTATAATCAATTTCAAATATATTTTTGGCTAGAAATGTAAGATTGGTGAAATTTTTTTCTAAATTTTTTTTTGCTTCATCGATATGCATTTTATAGTAATCTATACCTATTACTTTTTTTACAAACTGAGAAACAATTGTAGTTCCAAATCCATCTCCACAGCCTATATCTAAAACTTTTTTTTTACCTTCAATCATTTTTCCAATAAATTTATGCCTTGATGAAACAAATGCTATTGCCTTAGGATCTCTTGCGTACAATGTTGAAGTATTTAAGGGCAATGTAATGTTATTTTTTTTATTATAAAAAATAAATGATGGAATATATTTTTTTGATGCCCTTGATATTTTTTTTCCAGCAAATTTTTTTTTCATATTTTTTTTCAGAAATCTAAGATAGTAAAATTTTAATGTTTTTTATCAGATCATCGCTATTAACAAAGCTTTTATTACCTACAATATTTGCATGCAAACCTGCATAAACATTGCCTAAAAAAGCTATAAGATCTGGCTCTAGATTAAGGTTATTTAATAAAGCTGTAATCGCAAAATATGCATCTCCCGATCCTGTCGTATCTTTTGTATAATTAAAAAAGGAAGGGCAATAAATAACCTTCCCATTTCTTTTTAAAATACTACCTTTTTTTCCTAAAGTAATAGAGAAATTATCTTTTTTTTCATTTTTTTTAATATACTCAAAAAAATGATTTGTATTATTTTCTATTTGTAATCTTCGATCAGATAAGTATTCACTCATATTTAAGGTTGAATAAATAGATTTTTTGTATTTAGAAGCATTGTTAAAATTTTTATTAATTGAATTAGAATGAACATTTACAGAAAAATTAAAATTATTAATAAATTTTATTAGATTTGCATCTAAAAAATTAAAACCAAAATCTATAACGAGCATTAAATCACTTTTTTTATAAAATTTATTTACTTGTTTCCTAAATTTATTAATTGAAAGTTTATTGTGTAGAAAATTTTTAAAGTAGTACATTTGATGTAATTTTTCATATCTGGGAATATTTACAATTCTTTCTATAACAGGAACAAACGCATTGTCTTTATTATTAATTGGTAATAAATTAATATTTTTATTTAATTTTTTCTCTACATCTTTAGTTATTTTATTTGTATCTGAATAATATATCAAATTAACATTCGATCCTAAACTAGATAGCATGCATGCAACTGCCAATGCACCACCTGCATAATTTTCTTCATTTTGAAAAACTGAAGCTAAAGTTGGGGATTTCGAAGCAATACCTTCTACTGAAGAAAAAATATATTTATCAATAATTGGATCACCCACAAGGCAAATAGTTAATTTTTTAATTTTAGAAAATATCTCATCAAAATAACTGGCTGGATATTTATTTTTAATACTATTCAAGTATGCAACTTGGGTGTCATCAAAATTATTAAATCTTAAATTAGCTAAATTTGAAGAACTATATTTAATCTGATCTGTAAATTTAATTTTGCAATTAATTTTTTTTAAAAATTTTTTTTCTAAAATAAAATTTTTAGAAAATATGCTATCTTTAGACTTATATTCCTTATCCTTAACATATACATTTGGTTTAATTTGACTTAGAACTCCCAACGCATTTAACGACTTAGATATTATTACAAAATCTACTGCTTCAAGATTCAATATTGTCTTTGCCCTTATTAAAGATGAAAAAATAGGACGATCTGGACCCTTATTAACAAAAACATCATCTGTAATACTGACTACCAATATATCACCAAAATTTTTGGCAGTATTAAGATGAGCTACATGACCATAATGCAAGACATCAAATACGCCATGACAAAGTACAATTTTCTTTTTTTTTCTCAACTGGTTTAGGCAATAAAGATTATTTTTATCTAAAATAATTTTTTTCATTTAATTCTATTTAAACAGTTGCAAATTTTAGTCAAATTTGCTTCGGAAAGGTTTTGATGAATTGGTAAGTTTAAAGATGTTTTTTCAAAAGATTCTGAATTAACTAATACCTTATGTTTTCCAAAAAATTTTTTGAAAAATTTTTGTTTATACATGGGAATGTGAAAATATCTTCTCAATTCAATTTTTTTATTGAACGTATGTTTAATAATTTTTCCTGGGTTTTTTGCATGTATTACAAAAAATTGAAATGTGTGTTTTGCTGTTTTGCTGTTTGAGGGGACGGCATAAAGATTAGGATCTAAATTATTTAAATAAAAATTTGCAATCATTTTTCTTTGTTT
>Ga0307986_10000118_pt1 | contig 54471 bp, 50 predicted proteins | sample EllFjometageno82_FD_203170 | JGI IMG/M metagenome (GOLD analysis project Ga0307986, IMG submission 203170) | Marine microbial communities from Ellis Fjord, Antarctic Ocean - #82 | ecosystem: Environmental > Aquatic > Marine > Unclassified | place: Southern Ocean | collected 2014-10-09 | reverse complement strand
CTGCTAACTTCATAAGAACACAGTATACTCTTAGTGTAGGTAAAATAGGAGAAGGTACAATAACACAAGAAGTAATCAGTTCGGATAAAACCTCTGAAGAATATAATTCAGGAGACGTAGTTCGTTTAAATGCAACCCCATCTAGCGGTTCTATATTTAATAGTTGGTCTGGGTCTTCAACTGAAACAACAAGCCAGATTGATGTTACTATTGATGGAACTAAATCAGTTACCGCAACTTTTGAAGAAACAATAAGTCAAGTCTTAGGTTCTAACGATGCTTTTCTAGGGGTTGGAAAGTGGAAAATTAGGAAAAAAACAGGTGGAACTGATACTAGTAAATCTGCAGAGTGTGAATTGTCAGAAATAATATTTAGAACAGATGGTACATTTACAATAGCCACTGGAACTACTACAGTTACAGGTCAGTTTAACGTAGACTCAAATACAACAATAAGCCTAACTCAAGAAGAATCTCCTTTTGGAACAATCACAAACCTTGTGCTTACCAATGGCTTTATTAGCTTCTCTATTGAATTAAATAGTGGATGTTCAGAAGATGCAGATGGAGATAGAGATGATACTTATGATGAAGCTACTGACCCTAATGCGTCAAAGATTTATTTTCAAAACAATGCCTGTGTATGTCCCTATGCAGAGGTGGGGGATACAGCTGTTATTGATGAAATAACATATACTGTAGTTAATGATTCAACTATAGCAGGTCAGATTGCAAATAATAATCCTAATCTGTGTACAACGAAGGTTACTAATATGTCACAACTAATCAAGGATAACAGTGCCTTTAATTTTGTTTTAACACATTGGGATACATCTAATGTTACCGATATGTCCGAAATGTTCGATGGAGCATCATCATTTAATCAAGATATTGGAGGCTGGGATACTTCTAGTGTGACTAATATGCAACAGATGTTTTATGTTGCGAGAGCTTTCAATCAAGATATAAGCAGCTGGGATACTTCTAATGTGACTAAAATGATTGCTATGTTTGATGGAGCATCATCATTTAATCAAGATATAGATAATTGGGATACTTCTAATGTATGGAATATGTTAGCTATGTTTCAGGATGCTTCAGTATTCAATCAAGACATCGGAAACTGGGACACTTCAAGTGTCACTGATATGAGTTATATGTTTAATCGTGCAACAGCATTTAATCAGAATATAGGAAATTGGGATACTTCTAACGTGACTAATATGAGTCAAATGTTTCAGCTAGCTAGGTCCTTTAATCAAGACATTGGAAATTGGAATACTTCAAATGTAACTAATATGAATCAAATGTTTTGGGGATGGGAACAGGCTAATAATGAACAAGGAGTTGATTTTAATCAAGATATAGGTGGATGGGACACTTCAAAAGTTACTTCTATGAGAGGAATGTTTCGAAGCGCTAAAGCTTTTAATCAAGACATAGGAAACTGGAATACTTCAAGCGTGACTGATATGTTCATAATGTTCTTAGCAGCAGATTCATTCAACAAAGACATAGGAAGCTGGGATACTTCAAATGTTACTAATATGGATGGAATGTTTAATTCAGCAATTGTCTTTAACCAAAATATCGGAAGCTGGGATACTTCCAACGTGACTAATATGACCGCTATGTTTGCTCGTACGTCATTTAATCAAGATATTGGAAATTGGGACACCTCTAGTGTGACTGATATGAACAATATGTTTTATTATGCCTTAGCATTTAATGGTGATTTAAGCTCTTGGGACACTGCAGCAGTTACTAATATGAGCCATATGTTTGATGGGGCATCAGTATTTAATGGTGATTTAAGTTCTTGGGATACTGCAGCAGTTACTGAAATGAGATATATGTTTGTCGGCACTTCAGCATTTAATGGGGATATAACTAACTGGAATACTGCAGCAGTTACTAATATGAATTCTATGTTTGGTGGGGCTACAGCATTTAATCAAGATATTGGTAATTGGGATACATCTAATGTGACTAGTATGAGCGATGTGTTTTATGAAGCAACAGCATTCAATCAAGACATAGGCAATTGGGATACTTCTAATGTGACCAATATGTTTGGTGTGTTTTCAGGAGCAACATCATTCAATAAAGATATTGGTGACTGGGATACTTCCAACGTGACTAATATGACCGCTATGTTTGCTCGTACGTCATTTAATCAAGATATTGGAAATTGGGACACCTCTAGTGTGACTAGTATGGGTGATATGTTTTATAATGCAACAGTATTTAATCAAGATATTAGTGACTGGAATACCTCCAATGTTACTGCTATGAATGATATGTTTAGAAAGAACTCATCATTTAATCGAAATATAAGCGGCTGGAATGTTGGTTCTGTAACAAGTATGGAACGGATGTTTCTAGAAGCATCAATATTCAATCAAGACTTAAAGGGTTGGTGTGTTACCAATATAGTAGCTGAACCATCGAATTTTGCAGCATCTTCTGGATTAGCAGACGCCAACAAACCTGTTTGGGGAACTTGTCCTAGTGACTAATAATGGAGCTACAAGCGGAGTAGTAAATTGGACACCTACAGCTGCAGGAACGTATTATTACCAATGTTCAACTCATAATGGAATGTATGGTACAATTACAGTTCAATAACGTCAATATCCTCCTCAGTAAGTTCAGGTTCTAAGCATCTAACCATACACTTAACCATTCATTCTTTGAAGAACTCTTCTTTGGTTATTTCAAAGCCAATAATTTTTTTTGCACCTGCTGAATAAAAGAAATCTAAAAATTCTTCATTATTAAGATATATAGGTATTCGATGTGGAGATTCGTAATACATTTTGAGGTTATGATATTGATACACGAAATGTCCTACAGGTAAATTTTTAAATGTGAAGGACTCTTTTGCACGAATATAAACGTGAGATATATAATTTCTTGCACCATCGCGTAAAGTGACTATTATATCATCATTTATTGTATTTGAGACTGTTAATGAGGAGAAAGAGACCCTATTTATCTGCTCTGAAGGGAATTTGTCGCTAAAAATTTTTTCTCCAGTAAAAGGGCGTTGGGCAAAAACATAATTGCCAACAATTAAAATAAAGAACAAAAAATATTTTTCCATAATACAATTTACAATAAATAAAATTATTCGGTATGTATGGAACAATTACAGTTCAATAACAGGCATATCCCCTTAAGTAAGGTTTTGTTAGTGAGTCACAGCGCTAACCCTTGATTTTACTGAGGTTATATGGGTTTACTTGTTTTTATAAAAACAAGCTTTGAAAACAGTTTTGTACATTGTATTGGTAAATTAGATTGAATGAATTGGTTAAAGAAAATATACCTTAAGCTGAAAGAACGGAGAGATAGGAATATAAAATTTAGAAAGGAATTTAAGGAACGAACAGGTGTTGATTTGAATAATATTAATACTGGGAATAACGAAAATGGTGCAAGTCATCAATAACGTCAATATCTAATTACTTAAATATTGGGTTTTCAGATAATAGTTTCTTTAGACTTAAATAAGTAAACAATAACCAGAGAATTTAGATACTTCAAATAGCCTTACAATACACTTTGCCTAAGCTGAAACTGGAAGTAGATGAGGTTGAAGACTTGCCTTTGTTTTTGGATTAAACAGTGTTTTATTTAACTTTTTATTTAGTATTAAAGCGTTTTATAATTAATTATATACTTTTGCTATAATAATCACAAAACAATTTAAAATGAAAAAATTAATTCTATTAACATTTTTAACATTAATATTCGTAGGCTGTAATCAAGCCGCAAGTGAAAAGTGTGAGTCTTTAGAAATAGCTAATGCACAAATTGAGAAAGACATTAATACTTATAAAACAGCTTGGGATATGTTTTTTGAGACCAGAGATAGTCAAGCCATAAATAGTGATAGTTTTGATGAGCAAGTAACAGTAGTTACTGCATCTGGCAATATAACAGGTATTGATGCATTTAGAGATTATTATAACAATTATTTGACTGGATTTTCCGACGCTGAATTTACTTTTGTTGATATTTTTGGCCAAGGAGATAAAATTGTTAAACAATGGAATTTTAAAGGAACACACGATGGAGAAATGTTTGGAATTCCTGCCACTAATAATAAAGTTGAAATAAACGGAACTACACTAGTTTTGATGAAAGATGGTAAAGTATTACAAGAACAAGATTTTTTTGATAATCATTCTTTCTTAATGCAACTAGGATTGTTGGAATAGTCAATACTTTAAAGTATAATGTTAACGCCTCTAATTAATTTTAGTGGCGTTTTTTTTTAAACCACAGGCCATATCATCTTCAGTTAGTTCAGATAACGAAAACAAGCTTTGAAAACAATTTTATACATTGTATTGATAAATTAGATATTATGAAAAAGCTGCTTCTTTTGCTCTTTGTCAATAGCTAGTTATTCACAAAAAGGTCTTTTAAGGCAATAGTTTTTAACAACGATTCTATATCTAAAAGACCAAAAGCACTTGAACTTCTAAAAAATAATACACCTCCCTTACTCCCCTTGGTAGAGCTGCTTAACAAAAGCATATAAATGTTATTGTATGTGTAACAAGTAACAATAAACTACTTAAAATTGCACAACAAAAAGGAATGGTTTTGAATGAGTATCTTAACATACTATTACTAAATAAAATACTCTAAAATATATGCCAAGACCAAAAGGAAGTCCTAACAAGATTACATCAGAAGTAAGAGGTAAACTACAAGACTTATTAGATGATTTAATAGACTCTTAAGACATAAATGTACAACAACCAGAAGATAAAAATGCTTTGGGTAGCCTTAAAATACACATTGCCTAAGTTGAAATAGGAGTTAGATAAGGTTGAGGACTTTCCTTTGTTTGTGGAGTGATACTTCATTTCCCACTCATTAATTTTATATTCAATACATTAGAGGAAACCCCTTGAAGTAATGAAAGGATTGATCCTGTTTTTTTTTATTAGTTTCAGTTTATTGATAAATGCTCAAACCTTTGTTAATATTGAATCAGGAATATTTTTCACAGGCTTTAATGATATTCGAAATGGCAGTAATGGAACCCTGTTTTCTCTAAAAAATGATTTGCCTACTCTATCAAGTCCTTTTTTAAGACTTCGTACAGGTTTTTTACTAAATAATAAACACCACTTTTCAATCCTTTATGCTCCATTAAAAACTTCAGTAACTGGAACACTAAGTAGAAATATACTTTTTGATGGAAAAAACTTTAAAGCGAATATACCATTAGAAGCGGTTTATAAGTTTAATTCGTATCGCCTTACTTATAATCGAAGAATATTAATTAAAAATAATTTCATATTGGGCCTTGGCATTTCTGCAAAAATTAGAGATGCTGGAACCTCTTTGAAAAATGAAGAAGTATTAAGCGAAAATTTCAGTATTGGTATCGTGCCGCTAATGAACCTAGTAGCAAATTGGAATATTTCTCAAAAAACAAATGTTGAATTTTTAGGAGAAGGTATAGTTGCAAGCAAAGGTAGGGCAATTGACCTTTCCTTGTCTGGCAGTTATAGTTTTACTAAAAACTTTCAAGGAAACATCGGCTATAGGCTTCTTGAAGGTGGTGTAGATGGCGCTATTCGGTATAATTTTATTCAACTCCACTTTGTTTTTGCAAGCTTAAAATATTCATTTAAAAAACAGTTAATCAACAGGCATATCCTCTTCAGTAATTAAAGGCAATAAGAGAATCTATTTGTACAATTTAATGGCATATAAGAAACCAATATTTTACCCTCTTTGGATAATATTTGCGGTATCTATGTACGAATAATTGTACGAATACTCCTCTAACCCTAATTTTTAATGGTATTCTTATATTCTTTTTTAAAATGTAGTGTTATAATCCTTACGCTTCCTTTTGATTCTAGTACTCTTCCAACAAAATAACAATTGAAGTAATAAGCAAACTACAACACTTACTAGACGATTTAATAGACTCTTTAGGCTTAAATTAGATAATAACTAAAGAATTAAAATGCTTCAAATAGCCTTACAATACACCTTACCGAATTTGAAACAGGAAGTAGATGAGGTTGAAGATTTGTCTTTGTTTGTGTGATAGATTAGGTTATCAATCACTTAATATCCCAAATTGACTAAAATGATATGAAGTGTGAAAAGCAATTAATTTTTTAAATAAATTAGATGATATATTTCCATAGAGTTGATGATGAATTATTTTAGCATTAATATTTTGAACTTTGTTTAAATTTTGAATTAATCTTTCTTTCTCATTATTAAAACCAATTGATAAAGGGTATGATTTAAAAATTTTTAATGTTGTTGAATTTTTTTTAAATTTTGTAATATCAAATTCTAGATGTTTTAAATATTGTAAAAAAAAGTATCTAAAAAAAACTCTAAATAAAATTCTGTTTACGAAATATATTTTATTAATTCCAAAAGATACGTCTATGTATTTATTACAATGGTATAGCATTTGGCTAGAATTCATAATTCCCCAACTCGGATTACTATCTTCATTGAGTTTATGTAAATAAATTTTAATTTTAGTAGAATTTAATTCCATTTTCAAATATAAAGAGATTTTGATTAAAAAGTATATTTACTTGAAACCAGAGGCATAACCTCTTCAGTAAGTTCACGTAATGAAAACAAGCTTTAAAAACAGAAAAGCCTCTAGAGATAGAGACTTAACTAACAACTGAATTAGTTTCCAGCCATTGTAATTAATAAGAACAAAACAAATGTAATTAAAATTATTTTATTAGTTGTAATTTACAAGTTAAACCCGTCTAAATCATCAAAAGACGTCAGATAGCCAAGGCCCAAAGGAAGCCCCAACAAAGTAACTTCAGAAGTAAAGGAACATCTATTTGTTTTTAAAAATGTAACTTTTTTACTCTTTAAGCCCCTAATTATTATATTAGATATTATGAAAAAAATCTATTACAACATTGCGGTTGGATTAACTATATTAAATCTTGCTGAAATTGCTATCAGAAAATTTACTGATTTCGGCTTTATACTTCCTAAAACTCTAAAATTAGTTTCAGTAACGGTAGCTTTATTATTCTTTAGAATACATTACTACAATACTATCCAAAACGAGAGTAAATAAAAAAACCCCACCGAAAGCAACAGCTAAAGTGGGGGCTTTAAAAACAGCAATAAACAATAGCTCCCCCAATAATACATCCTTTTGCAAAAGCAAACCAAAGTGCCCCATAATTACTTATTCCTAAAGACTTCAAAGTTTTTTCAGTAAGATTTTTATGCCAGCCCATAATAAATAAATTTAGATTGAAAACAAGATACTAAAAAACCCCCACCTAAGCCTCAAGCTAAAGTGAGGGCTATAAAGCATCATTCCTAATGTTCAGCTCACGATGGTATGTATGGAACAATTACAGTTCAATAACAGGCATATCCTATTCATTAAGTTCTGATAACGAAAACAAGCTTTGAAAACAGTTTTTTTAAATCTTAAATTTGGTTGTGTTTTGCAATTTATTTTATAACTTTAAGAATTAATCTTAACAAAATTTAAAATGAAAAAAGTATTTACAGTATTTAGTTTCCTTATTTCTTCCTTAGTTTTTTCACAGAATTTTTATTGGTATGATGTTATGTTGGAGGTTGATTCTAAAAATGTATCAACAGTTGCAGGCTTAGTAGATGGGTTTTATTCAAGTCACCCTAAACCTTCAAATGTAAAGGTTGAATTTTCTTCTATTCCGTTAAAAGGTACAAGTGAAAAAGCTACCCATATGATTGGAATTACTAGCGAATCATCACAATCCCTCGCTGATTATAGAAACTCATTAAAAGGCGGTGATTGGGACTTATACATTTCTAAAATGAGCAATTATGTAAAAAGCAGTAGAGCTGCTGCTGGAAGAGATTTGATTACTAATGGTTCAGAAACATCTTATCCTATTGGACAAGCGTGGGTTTTTAAAGTAAAAAACTTGCAATTAAATACAATGGTTCAGGCTTTTGGAAAACTCATAAAATCATACAAATTTGATGGATTTGTTGGAATGGGACAAATTGTTCACGGAACAGACAATGGTGAAAGTGTATATATTTATGGTACTTACTCTGATTTAAACTCAGCATTTAATTTTGGTCCACAAAGTAAAAATGACACTGCAGCTTTTGCAGAATTTTCAAAAACACTTGATACTGTAGAATTTTCAAAATCGTTTACAAGAGTCCTTATAAAAGGGTATTAATTTTTTTTAAAAGCGTCACTAATTAATTTTAGTGGCGTTTTCTTTTAAAACACAGGCAAAATCATCTTCAGTTAGTTCAGATAACTAAAACAAGCTTTAAAATAGTTTTTGCATTTTAGTTTCAAATAACAATATATTATGAATTACAAAATTTTTATTTACACAACTGCTTCTCTAATTGTAGCAAACCTCCTGATTGGATTATTCACTGATTTTTGGGGCGACTCTAATTATCCTGATTACATCAACAGTATTTTAATGTTGCTACTAATCCTTTCTGGCACACAAGTATTTTCCAAAAAGAAATAAAAACCCCCACTAAAAGCAACTGCTAAGTGAGTATTATAAGTTCAGAAGTGAAATAGTGAGTAAATAAACGATTGCTGTACCCTGTATTGTACCCCAAAAAAAATGAGACAGCGCTAACTATCTCATTATAAGGGTGGAAGATGGGTCTCGAACCCACGACCTCCTGGACCACAACCAGGCGCTCTAACCAACTGAGCTACAACCACCATTTATGCGGCAAATTTAATACTTTTTTTGACCTCGCCAAAGCCTTCAAAAAGAATTTAAAATAAATTAGTAAACGACTGAATTCCAGGTACTCGCTCTGCCGTAAAACCTTCTGCAGCTGCTACTCCACTCAACCTTCCTAAATTTTGCGCTCGATACCGAACACTTTCCAAAAAGTTTTGACTGCTTATAGGAGTTTGTGGGGCTTTACTTTTTGAATCAAAAAACTGACTTGAATACGCTTCTATAGATTTCATTTTCTGATCAATATAAGCGGATATGTCTACTACAAAATCGGGCTCAATATCCTTCCATTGAATATAATGATAAACTTGCTTAGGACGCCATGCTTCTTGTGTGGATCCATCAGCTTGGGTTTCTACCTTAACTAATCCTGACAAGAAACAAGCATTACTGACTAATTCGCTTCCTTTAGAGTGATCTATGTGTCTGTCTTCAATTGCATTACACAGAACAACATCGGGCTTGTGCAAGCGAATGAGTTTAATTACTTCCAATTGATGAGCTTCATTATTAGTAAAAAAGCCATCTCTAAAACCAAGGTTTTTTCTGAAAGATACTCCTAATATTTTTGCGGCATTTTGGGCTTCTTGATCTCGAATTTCTACAGTTCCTCTAGTTCCAAATTCTCCGCGGGTTAGGTCAACAATTCCAACTGTTTTACCTGTTGCTATTACCGACAAAATACTTCCTGCACAGCCTAATTCTACATCATCTGGATGTGCGCCAAAAGCTAAAATATCTACTTTCATAGTTTTGAGTTTTTTAGTGCTTCATTAATATCATCTTTCAAGTCTTCCAGGTCTTCAATCCCTGTAGAAAAACGAATTAAATTATCTTTAATTCCTTGAACTACCCGATCTTCTGGAGTCAATAAGGCATGAGAGGTTTTACTAGGGATTGTCAGCGTGCTTTCTACCCCAGCCAAACTCATTGCTGGGCGTATTAAATTTAAGTTTTTCTGAAAAACATCAATATCATAAGATGTATTTAGCTCAAAAGAAAGCATACCGCCAAAACCATGCATCTGTCTTTTAGCTAATTCATGATCTGGATGGCTAGTTAGTCCAGGGTAATATACCGAATCAATCGAAGGTTTTTCATTAAGAAATATCGCCAAAGCCATTGCATTGTCATTTTGGACACGCACACGTATGGATAAGGTTTTGATACTTCTCTCTAAAAGCCATACCGTATAATCACTTAAGCTACCTCCGAGATTTTTTGCCATTTGAAAAACTACATCTATTTGTTTCTCTGAACCTACTACAGTTCCAGCTAAAATATCGCTATGTCCACCCAAATACTTAGTAGCACTGTGAATTACAAGATCAATTCCAAATGCAATTGGATTTTGATTAACTGGCGAAGCGAATGTATTGTCAATCATACTGATTACACCCCTTTGCTTAGCCATCGAAGCAACAGCTTCGAGGTCAACTATTTTCATCAGTGGGTTACTTGGCGTCTCAATATAAATAACCTTCGTATTGGGCTTTATGAATGCTTTCAAATCCGAGGCTAAAATGCCTTTACTAAAAGAATATGCTATTCCAAATTTTTTAAATTCCTCAACAATCAGATTCGTTGTTCCTCCATAAAGGTCTCCCTGAAGCACAACATGATCTCCACTCCGAAGATGAGACAATAATGCAGTCGATACCGCTGCCATTCCAGATCCAAAAATAAGACCTTGTTCAGCGCCTTCTAATGCCGATATTTTTTTTGCAAGCCCTACTTGATTAGGCGTGTTAAAATAGCGAGGGTATCGCTTAACTTCAACATCGTCAAAGGCATAGGCAGTAGCCATATACAATGGCGAAACAGATCCTTTATGCTCTAAATCTTTAAGTTGACCCTCATGCACGCACAAGGTGTCTAGTTTTCTTTTTTTCATCTCTAGAAATTACTTTGTAATCCAAGCAATAACTTCTGGATCATCAGGCAAGGTTCTTGGGTCAATTACTTTCTCCAAAACACCTTCTTTGTTTAGTAAATATTTCTGAAAATTCCAGGTAACTTTAGAATCCATAACCCCATTTTTATCTATATCTGTCAAAAAAGCATAGACTGGGTGTTTGTCTTTTCCTTTGACATCAATCTTAGACATCATCGGAAAGGTTACTCCGTAATTAGCTTCGCAAAAAGCAGCAATTTCTTCTTCAGATCCTGGCTCTTGCTTTAAAAAGTTATTTGCTGGAAATCCTATAACAACAAACTCATCCGAACCATAGGTTTCGTATAAAGCTTGTAATTGCTTATACTGTGGCGTTAGTCCACACTTGGAGGCTGTATTAACTACCATTACTTTTTTTCCTTTTAGAGAAGCTAGATCGAAGGTGTTTCCCGAAATATCTTCTACTGAAAACTGATGGATACTTTGACTCATGTTTTTGTTGATTTGTGCACCTACTAGTGACGTTATTAATAAAGTTAACATTAAAATAGAATTTTTCAAAAATTATTTTTTTTTAAACTATTGATTAGCCTCTAAATTACGCAAATTATACAACCTGGATATACTTATTGTTGCAGGGTTTTTTATAGGGTTTGGAACGCGCTATGCAGGCGGTTGTAATTCTGGACATGCAATAACAGGCTTAAGCAATTTACAACTCCCCTCTTTAGTTGCTGTTATTGGGTTTTTCATTGGAGGCTTACTTATGACTCATTTATTTTTCCCTTTATTTTTTAAAACATGAAAGCATTAAAATTTTTATTTACAGGTATTTTCTTTGGAATTGTTCTTACTAAATCTCAAGCTGTTTCTTGGTATCGTATCGTCGAAATGTTCCGTTTCGAGTCTTTTCATATGTATGGAATTATAGGAAGTGCGGTTGTAACCGGTCTTATCTTGCTTCAATTGAGCAAAAAGATGAATCTGAAAGCAACAGAAGGCAACCCAATTAATCTCCCTGAGAAAGCAAAGAAATATAAAAGTGCTTTACTTGGAGGAACCATTTTTGGGTTAGGTTGGGCATTAGCTGGAGCTTGTCCTGGACCTATGTTCATCTTGTTTGGAGCAGGATATTATTCAATCTGCATTATAATCCTTTCCTCTATTCTTGGAACTTTTGTTTATGGCTTAGTCGCCAATAGATTGCCTTAAACCAATTCTGCTGATAATCCCGCTTTGAGTAAGGATGTGCATCGAGGTTCTAAATCATCAAAAGAGCCTGTTTTTACTGTACATTTTCCTTTGTAATGAACAATGTAAGCACATTGTTCAGCTTGTTCTAGGGTGTGATCACAATACCGGATTAAACAATTGATGACGTGATCAAACGTATTTACATCATCATTATGGAGAATAATCTGATGTTCTTTTGACGTAAGCACATCGGTCTCAAATTCTTCTTGCTCTTTTGGATTTATAGCCATTCTATTGCTTATTAAATTTAACTGCCACCCAATTATCTTTTTCTAAATGGGAACTATATTCTAAATTTTCAGCTTCACAAAGCTGTTGAATATCTTCTATATCTGAAGCATAAAAACCACTCAACAGAAGAGTTCCCTTTTTTTGAAGACAAGAAGCGTATATAGGAATGTCTTGAAGCAAGACATTCTTGTTGATGTTTGCTATAATTAAATCGTATTCTTTGTTTATCAAAAGGTTAGAATCTCCTTTATGTGCATCTATTTCCTTACAATTATTTAAAAGCGCATTTTCTTTGGCATTTTCATAACACCAAGGCTCAATGTCAATTGCATCGGCATGTTTAGCTCCTTTTTTGATAGATAATATAGCTAAAACTCCTGTTCCACAGCCCATATCTAAAACTGAATGACCTTCTAAATCTAGATCCAAAATATGATGTAACATCATGTGAGTAGTCTGATGATGACCAGTTCCAAAGCTCATTTTTGGTGTTATTATAAGCTCATAGTCCGTAATTATTGGGTCGTGAAAATCTGCACGGACAGCACACTGGTCGTCAATAATTATGGGGCTGAAATCTGATTCCCAGACTTCATTCCAATTTTTAGGAGCGATAGAATTTATAGTGTATTGTATAGAGAAATTGGGGTTTTTAAGGATTTGGATTTGAGACATCAGCGCTTCATTCCATTCTTCTTTAGGTATGTAGGCTTCTAATCCTTTCGGTATTTCAACAAAACTCTCAAATCCTATTTGAGCTAGTTCAGCTGTTAATATTTCATTGGTCGGCTGAACAGGTTCTAGAGTAAATAGGATTTGAATGTAGGTTGTTGACATTAAATAGATTTAATAATTGTAGTAAAATCAGCTGCACTAAGAGCTGCACCTCCAATAAGACCACCATCCACATCTTGCTTAGAGAAAATCTCCTGTGCATTACCAGGTTTTACACTACCTCCATACAAAATAGAAACTTGATTTGCTAAAGATCCATCGTATTGATCTTGCACTAAATTTCTGATGAACGCATGCATTTCTTGTGCTTGTTCTGGAGAAGCAGTTTCTCCTGTACCAATAGCCCAAACTGGTTCATAAGCTAAAACTATTTTAGACCAAGCAGCAGATTTTAATTCAAAAAGAGCATTACTAATTTGAGATTTTACAACCTCAAAATGGTTGCCCGACTTTCGGTCTTCTAGCTCTTCGCCAAAACAAAAAATAACATCCATATCATGATCAAGTGCATTGGTTACTTTTTTAGCTAAAATAGCATCGTTTTCACCAAAATAAGCTCTCCGCTCTGAATGCCCAAGAATTACAGTCTGAATACCAATACTACTAAACATAGCTGGCGAAACTTCACCTGTATATGCTCCAGAAGTAGCTTCGTGCATGTTTTGTGCAGCAACTTCTATTTCTGTATCAACAGTTAACGAAACCGCCTGTGCCAAATGAACATAAGAAGGGGCAATGATTACACGTGTAGATCCAAAATCTCCTTGAGAGTTTAAGGCGTCAATTAAACAGCTTGTCTCAGTTTTATCGTTATTCATTTTCCAGTTTCCAGCTACAATTTTTGTACGCATATTCTTGTTTTTATGATTAATTTAAAATGGTTTTACTTGTGGATCTATGACCACGTAAAGTAGGTCGACAAAGATATTGATAATAATGAATAAAGTAGCTATGATTAGAACAGAACCCATGACAACAGGAATATCTAAAGTGTTTAAGGCTGTTACTATTTCTTTTCCAATTCCCCGCCATCCAAAAATATATTCAACAAATACAGCTCCAGCAAGCATGGAGGCGAACCAACCCGAAACAGCAGTTATAACTGGATTTAAAGAATTTTTTAGTACGTGTTTATAAATTACCGATAGCGGACTCAAGCCTTTAGCTTTGGCAGTACGAATATAATCCTGAGACATTACTTCAATTAATCCACTTCGAACCAATTGAACAATTACTGCTAAGGGACGAATTCCCAATACAAAAGCTGGCAAAATTAAATTTTTAATTTGCAACTGTGCACCTTCGCCAAAATCATCTAACTCATATAAACTACCTGTCATATTTAGGTTTGTGTGAGCATTAAGCAAGTATCCAAATATCCATGAAAAAAGAATGGCACTAAAAAAGGAAGGTACACTCATTCCAACTGTACTGATCAATTGAATGGTTTTATCGACCCAAGTTCCATTATAGATACCAGATATGATTCCTAAAAAGAAGCCTAATAAAACGGCAATAATGATAGAAGCAACTGCCAATATAATTGTATTGGGTAGGGTCTCTGCGATAATTGTTCGTACCTTTTTCCCTTGTCTCTGATAGGAGGTTCGTAGGAATGGGGCTTTAAAAACCACCGAAACTTTAGAAAAAGAAAAAAGAATCAAACCTCCATATTTATGGGAACTATAAAATGTAAAGTCGTTTGTATTTTTTGAATGAAAAGAAATCGGTGCAAGATCATTTAGATAAATCAAATACTGCTTACCAATAGGCAGATCAAAACCATATTTTTTTTTGACTTTTTGCAACTGAACCTCAGTAGCATTTTGATCCAATACCATTTGGGCTGGATCACCAGGTAAAACATTAAAAAGAAAAAAAACTACGGTAGCGACTCCAAAGAGTGTTAGTAAGCCACTTAAAAGTTTTTCTAGCAGAAACGAAAACATAAATTAAGAGTCCAAATGAATCAGAGCGAAAACAGCATAATTAATCATGTCCTGATAATTTGCATCGATTCCTTCGCTTACTAGAGTCTTTCCTTGGTTGTCTTCAATTTGCTTTACGCGCAATAGTTTTTGAAGAATTAAATCAGTCAAAGAACTTACCCTCATTTCTCTCCAAGCTTCACCATAATCATGGTTTTTATCTTTCATTAATTGAAATGTTTCTTGCAGGTGTTTTTCGTACAATGCAGTTGCTTCTTTAGGGTTTAAATCGGGCTGCTCTGCAATTCCAAGCTCCAATTGAATCAAAGCCATCAAAGAATAATTGATAATACCAATAAATTCACTGACCTGTCCTTCTTCGATTTTCTGAACCTCAAGGTCTTGTATACTCCTAATTCTTTGGGCTTTAATGAATATTTGATCTGTTAGGGAAGGTAGTCTAAGAATTCTCCATGCAGCACCATAATCCTTCATCTTATTGATAAACATTTCTTTACATGTATTGGTAATCTGTTGATAATGTGATTGTGTAGATTTCATAGGTATTACAAATATGTGTAAATTTCGCTTAATTTTTTAAATCTTTCAAACATTACAAAAAAAGTTATTCATGAATACCAAACACAGCATGACAATCAATTGTAAAGGAACCCTTATCGATTTTTCAAAACCTAAAATAATGGGGATTTTAAATTTAACACCAGATTCATTTTACGACGGGGGAAATCATAACAACACAAATAATGCACTTGCTCAATGTGAAAAAATGATTTTTGAAGGTGCTGATTTTATTGATGTTGGTGCATTTAGCTCGAAACCTGCGGCGGAGGAAGTTTCGGAGGAAAAGGAATTAAAACGCCTACTTCCTGTATTAGAAAAACTTGTAATTTCATTTCCAAATGTGTTCTTTTCTATTGACACTTTTAGATCAAAGGTTGCAGCTGAATCACTTGACCGCGGTGCTGCACTAATCAATGATATTAGCGCAGGTTCATTTGATCCAGAGATGATGCGAACCGTTGGAAGATATAGGGTCCCCTTTATTGTCATGCATATGCAAGGTAACCCCGGAACAATGCAACTAAATCCAAGCTACACTAATTTGATAGATGAAATAGTGCGTTTTTTTTCAGGAAAAATTAAAGAAGCACTTGACGCAGGAATTAACGACATTATATTAGACCCTGGGTTTGGGTTTGGAAAAACAAAAATACATAATTTTGAAATTCTAAAAAAACTAGATACCTTTCAAATGCTAGAAAAACCAATACTTACTGGCGTTTCAAGGAAGTCAATGATTTATAAGACCTTAGGAATTGATGCAGCTTCTGCTCTGAATGGAACTTCCGTTTTACATACTATTGCACTTTCAAAAAATGCTCAGATTTTACGTGTTCATGATGTGAAGCAAGCAAAAGAATGTATTGATTTATTAGAGGTGCTTCAATAGTTTTTCTAATTTTACAAAAAACCACATTACCTTGGATGGCTTAAATTTCTTAGAAATTAGTTTTATTGACGTTACCGACATCATTTTGGTAGCGATTTTACTATTCTATTTATACAAGCTCGTTAAAGGTACAGTTGCCATAAATATTTTTTTAGGTATTGTTATAATATACCTGATTTGGGTACTCACCGACGCATTAAACATGGATGTGCTTAGTAATATTCTTGGAAAATTTATAAGTGTTGGCTTTTTTGCTTTGATTGTTGTATTCCAACAAGAAATAAGAAAATTTCTTTTACTACTCGGATCTACTAACTACACAAGTAGAAAAAGTTTGGTGCGTTACTTTAAGTTTTTAGGACAAGAAGCAGATATTGTTAAATTAGATCTATCTACGCTTACTAGTGCTTGTGAAAAAATGGCAAGTGAAAAAACTGGAGCCATTATTGTTATTGAACGTTCAAATTCACTTGACTTTTTGAAAAATACTGGAGACAGGACTCAAATTGAATTAACGTCTCAGATTTTAGAAACGATATTTTTCAAAAACAGTCCGCTTCATGATGGTGCAATCATTATAAAAGACAATACCATTACTGCTACCCGTGTAGTGCTTCCAGTATCAGATTCTAATTCGATTCCAAACCGTTATGGTTTGCGACATAGAGCTGGAGCTGGAATTTCTGAAAAAACAGATGCTTTGGTGATTGTTGTTTCTGAACAAAGAGGTCTTATAACCTATATAAAAGATGGGGAGTTTATCAATTTCACTTCGGTTGATAAGTTAAAAAGAATGCTTAGCGAAGATTTATCGTTTTAAGACTCTACTTCAAAAAACTGAACTTGGTGTAACTTCAGGTAATAGCCCTTCTCTTTATTCAACAACTCTTTGTGGGTTCCTACCTCAACTATTTCCCCTTGATCCATTACAACAATACGATCTGCATTTTGAATTGTTGCTAATCGATGCGCTATAATCAATGAGGTTTTGTCTTTGGTTATTTTATCCGTGGCATTTTGGATGAGTTCTTCCGAATAAGAATCAATAGAAGATGTAGCTTCATCAAGAACTAAAATGGTTGGTTTTGAAAGAAAAGCTCTAAGAAAAGCAATCAACTGTCGCTGTCCTGCAGAAAGCATAACGCCCCGTTCTTTTACATTATATTGATATCCACCTGGTAAAGAACTTATGAATTCATGGACACCTATTTCTTTAGCCGCATCTTCTACTTGTTTTATACTTATGTCTGGATTGTAAAGTGCTATGTTGTTGTATATGGTGTCTGCAAATAAAAAAACATCCTGTAAAACTACTGCCACATGCTTTCTTAAATCAGATAAAGCATAGTCGCGGATTGAAGTGCCGTCAATCTTAATCTCACCTGAATTAAACTCGTAGAAACGTGAAAGTAAATTAATAATTGTTGACTTACCAGCACCCGTAGCTCCAACAATAGCTACCGTTTCACCAGGATTAACCTCTAAATTAATTCCTTTAAGAACTTCTTCTCCTTCGATATAAGAGAAATGAAGTTGTTCTAAGTCAATTTTACCCTTCATTTGTTGGGCTATGAAAGTTCCTTTATCTTCAATTTGACTTTCTGTTTCGAGAATAGCAAAAACACGATTTGCAGCTACCATTCCCATTTGAAGTGTGTTAAACTTATCTGCTATTTGACGTAAAGGTCTAAAAAGCATTTGTGAAAGCTGTATGAATAAAAATATAATACCCAGGGTTATGCTTCCATCGGCTACCACATTCAAGCCACCATACCAAACCAAAAGTCCTATAGTAACCGATGTTGAAAGTTCTGCAATCGGAAAAAATATGGAGTTAAACCAAACCGTTTTCAACCAAGCCTTCTTGTGCTTAGAATTGATTTCTATAAATGTTCTTTGCTCAATAACCTCCCGGTTGAATAGCTGTACTATTTTCATTCCCGTGATTCGTTCTTGAACAAAAGTATTGAGATCGGCAACTTGTTTTCTTACATCTTCGAAAGCTCTTTTCATAGATTTTTGAAATACACGGGTCGCGTAAAGAATAATCGGTAATACCGAAAAAACTATTAACGAGAGTTTCCAATTTACAGATAGCATTATTACTACAACAACGGTCATTTTGAATAAATCAGCAATGATCATAAACAAGCCTTGACTAAAAATACTAGCAATGGTTTCTATATCGCTAACCGAACGGGTTACCAAACGACCCACGGCAGAAGTGTCGTAGTATGCCATTTTGAAGTTGATGAGTTTTTGAAATAATTCTACCCGCAAGTCTTTAACAATCATTTGCCCCAACCAGTTTGCATAATAGATAAAAACAAATTGAAAAATTACTTCTAGAAATAAACTCAGGAGCATTAAAAAAGAAAACGTTACCAAACCATCAAAATCTTTTAGAGTTATGTAATCGTCAACAACAATTTTAAGCAAATACGGGCTCAAGGTCGAAAATATAGACAATAATATGGCTGATAACAGAACAAAATAGTAAGTTCCACGATATGGATTTGAATAATCCATGAGCCTACTAAACAACTTTAAATCAAATACTTTACCGTTAAATTTAGCCATTAATTATATAAATATTATCTGGGTATTGAATTTCTGTAAGATACAACCCATGCGCCGGAACTGAAAATCCTGCATTACTTCTTTGCTTACTTTTTATAATCTCACCTACTTGTTCTACTGTTGTTTTATTTGTGCCCACATCGAGCAAAGTGCCTACAATGGCTCGAACCATATTGCGTAAAAATCGATTAGCTGTTATTTTAAAAACATAGCCTCCCTCCTTTTTGGTCCATTCGGCATTCGAAATATCACAAAAAAAAGTTTTTACATCTGTGTGTGTTTTCGAAAAGGCTTCAAAATCTTTGAAGGTTTGCATCAACTGAGCCGCTTCGTTCATTTTATCGAGATCCAAGGCGTCTCTAAACAGATAAGCAAGCCCCTTAGAAAAGGGATTTTTTTCTAAATCTATATGATATTCATATGTGCGTATTTGTGCATCAAATCGAGCGTGAGCATCTTCTTTAACCGGGCTTATGGAATGAATTACAAGATCTGTCTTCAGAAACTGATTGAGTAGATAGACTAAGTTTCCATATATGTCTTCTGGAATGGAAGCATCAAAATGAGCAATCATAAGCTTAGCATGAACACCCGTATCGGTTCTCCCAGCACCTGTAACTTTTATAGGGGTTCGCAACACGGTTGATAGAGCATCTTCTAAGACCTCTTGAACGCTAATAGCATTGGGCTGACATTGCCACCCATGAAAAGGGGTTCCATTATACGCTAAACTTATAAAATACCTCACTCCACAAAGATATTAGAATTTATAGGGATGGTTAAATAATTAGAACAAAAACCTTAGTTTTTATTTAAAGTAAACCAGCTAATCTTCATTGTGAAAGATTTTGTTTAATTTGAGTTTTAATATACTGTGCCTCCTTTTTACTTTCGGTTATAAAAACTTCTGCAATCAAAGGCCCTTTGTGTACTTCGAGGGTGAAAACTTGTTTAATACTAAAAATATATAAAGCAAAACATAGCCACATAAGCCTATTAACTACACCTATTAAAGAAAAATCAGTACTAAAAATTATTTCAGCTGAAATAAAACAGGATATTGCTAAGAAGAATGGCATAAGGGGATAATTTGTTTTTATTTTAACCAGAGTGATTTGAGAAAAAGGAATTTCTTTAACAAGATGATCTTAAGAAAGGCGATAACGTAGTCCGGAGTTTTCGACTGAAAACATTCAATTGCAGGGCTTATTTGCATTATATTGCATGGTAATTATGACTAGGTAAAATAGATTTATAATAAAAATTATTAAAATTCTTGAAAAAAATACTCCTCTTATCTGATACACACGGACATATTGATGAAAGTATCTTAAAGTATGTCATAAGCGCAGATGAAGTTTGGCATGCTGGAGACATCGGGAATTTAACTGTAACCGATGCAATTGAAAAAATCAAACCCTTGCGCGCTGTTTACGGAAACATCGACGGACAAGACGCTCGGCTTAGCTATCCAGAATTTCAACATTTTTATTGCGAAAAAGTTCTTGTGCTTATGACTCATATTGGAGGGAGTCCCGGGCGTTACAACCCAAAAGTAAGAAGTGTCTTAAGTAAGTCCTATCCTAAACTTTTTATTTGTGGTCATTCGCATATTCTAAAAGTCATGCAAGACAAAAAACACAAACACTTACACATGAACCCAGGCGCTGCTGGAATTCAAGGCTTTCATCAAGTTAGAACGATGCTTCGTTTTGAAATAAATGAAGATAAGATTGAAAACCTAGAGGCTATTGAATTAGGAATACGTGGTGCGGTTAAAGACTAGCGCAAACGATCCACAGAACGTATTAAGTCTTCGTCTTTACCGATGTACTTACTCGCTAGAATAAGAGAAATCCAGCTCAAAACAGTCAAAAGAAGAGGCACAGAAAGTAATTCTTGAATAGTTTCTGCTTCCAAATAATGGATATAATTTAAATAAAGCTCGAATCCAAAAGAACAAAAGAGAACAAGAGTGTTTATTTTGATCTGAATCTTTCGCTTGGAAAACAAGAATAAACTTATACAAATAAACCCAATAAAAATATAGGGAAGTAAACTAGAAACCGTTTGAAACCAATCTGAATCAAGCTTAACTTCGTTAGAAAATCTAAAAGTAACAAGAGAACTAAGGATAATGTAGAGAACTAAAAAGACGGATTGAATTCTTTGGATCATTATTTTTTTTTTCAAAATTAAAGATTTTTCATTGGGGGTTATATTTTTTTCGTAATATTGTTGAAACAATCTGCAAACTCATAGGTTGTTCTTCAACTAAACATCACACTTACTTAAGATTCTACGGGGTAAGTCAATTTCACAAAAAGAATGTACGAAATATCAGAATTAAAGAGCAAAAAGTTACCTGATTTACAGGTTATTGCAAAGTCTATCGGTGTCAAAAGGATTGCTGGTCTCAAAAAAATGGATTTGATTTATCAAATCATCGATTTTGTATCTGCTAACCCAGATGCGATTAAAAAAGCTCCGGCAGCTAGTGCACCAGAAGCTGTCCCTGCTCAAGCAGAAACAGTCACTTCTAAAGTTAAGCCTAATGTCAGTAAGCCTAGGCCTGTTAAAGCTAAAAAGGCAGTTGTTGAGCAAAAGAAAGAAGGTGTAGAAGTTGTCGCTGAATCCTTACCTAAGGAAAAGGAAGCTTCCAATCCTCAAAAAAACAGGAACGAAAATCCAAATAAACCTGCTCAGCAAGGAAATCCAAATCAAAAACAAAATGGAAATCCTAACCAGAGACAGAATGGAAATCCAAATCAAAAGCAGAACCCTAACCAACGGAAGAACAACAACCCCAACCAAAAACATAAGGGAGAACCAAATCATAACAAAGACAAACGTAACCGATACCGCGAGCCGGACTATGAATTTGAAGGAATTATTGATTCTGAAGGAGTTCTAGATATAATGACTGAAGGGTATGGTTTTTTAAGATCGTCCGATTACCATTACCTGTCATCTCCAGATGATGTATATGTTTCTCAATCTCAAATTAGACTTTTTGGTCTTAAGACCGGAGATACAGTACTTGGAACCGTACGTCCACCTAAAGAAGGAGAAAAATACTTTCCTCTTATTAAGGTTAATAAAATTAATGGTCTTGATCCAAAAGTAGTACGTGATCGTGTTTCATTCGAGCACCTTACGCCACTATTTCCTCAAGAAAAATTTAAGCTTGCAGAAAAACAAAGTACCATTTCAACTCGAATTATCGACTTATTTTCTCCAATCGGAAAAGGACAAAGAGGAATGATTGTTTCACAACCTAAAACAGGTAAAACAATGTTGCTTAAAGACATTGCAAATGCAATTGCTGCAAATCATCCTGAGGTGTATCAAATTATTCTTTTGATTGATGAACGTCCTGAAGAAGTTACAGATATGCAACGTAATGTAAAAGGAGAGGTTGTAGCTTCAACTTTTGACGAGCCTGCAGATAGACACGTTAAAGTCGCTAACATTGTCTTAGAGAAAGCAAAACGCTTGGTAGAATGTGGTCATGATGTAGTTATACTCTTAGACTCTATCACCCGTTTGGCAAGAGCGTACAATACTGTTCAGCCTGCTTCTGGAAAAATTTTAAGTGGTGGTGTCGATGCAAATGCACTTCACAAGCCAAAAAGATTCTTTGGTGCGGCTCGAAATATTGAAAAAGGAGGTTCTTTATCGATTATTGCAACTGCATTAACTGAAACAGGATCAAAAATGGATGAAGTTATTTTTGAAGAATTTAAAGGAACGGGTAATATGGAACTTCAGTTGGATCGTAAAATATCTAATCGACGCATTTTCCCTGCAATTGACTTGATTTCTTCTAGCACAAGACGTGATGACATCTTATTGGATGAAAACACAGTAAAACGTATGTGGATTATGCGTAAGTACCTTGCCGACATGAACCCTGTTGAAGCGATGGAGTTTATTAACGACCGCTTTAAAAGAACTAAGAATAATGAAGAATTTTTAATATCAATGAATACCTAGTCAAGTGATATACAACTAAAAAAGTGCTGTTTGTAACAGCACTTTTTTTTACCTTATAAATTGAGACAAAAAAAGCACTATCTAATGATAGTGCTTTTTTTTGGTTGTTTTTTGACTTCTATAAAGTTGAAACGTGCTTTGTCAATTTTGACTTCAAGTTAGCTGCTTTATTAGCGTGAATAATATTTCTCTTAGATAACTTGTCTAACATCGATATAACGCTTTTTAATAAAACATCAGCTTCTTTACGATCAGTAAGTTCTTTTAACTTTTTGACAGCGTTACGAGTTGTTTTGTGTTGAAAACGGTTACGTAGACGTTTTTTGTCGTTTGATCTAATTCTCTTTAATGCAGATTTATGATTTGCCATCTAAATGTTGTTTTTTTTATGTGTAGCCCGTAGGGGAGTCGAACCCCTCTTTCTAGGATGAAAACCTAACGTCCTAACCGATAGACGAACGGGCCATTTTTTATGGTTGCAAATTTAAAACGAATTAACATACCGTGCAACCCTTTTGGTTAAATATTTAGTGATTTTTTTATTTATTTAATTTTACTAAAAACACAGCTCGCTAAGTGTGCTGATTAATAGGCTTTAGCAAACAAAACCCTTTGAGCAGAGGGCTTTCCACTAAAAATACAGCTTCCGTTTTCAAGCTCAGAAATATACGGAATACAACGAATTGTTGCTTTTGTAGCTTTCTTAATCTGATCTTCAGTTTCAGAGGTGCCATCCCAATGGGCAGATACAAAGCCTCCTTTGGAATTCAAAATTTCTTTGAATGCATCAAAATTGTCGGCCTCTGTAATGTGTTCGTCTCTAAATTTCTCAGCTTTATTAAATAAAGCTTCTTGAATTTCATTTAACAAATTAGGAATCATTTGAGCAAGTTTATCTTTTGGAACAAAAGACTTGGACAGCGTATCTCGTCGAGCTAATTCAACCTGATTTTTCTCTAAATCCTTTGGCCCAATTGCAATTCGCAACGGAACTCCTTTAAGTTCATAATCATTGAACTTAAAGCCAGGTTTTACATTATCACGATCATCAAACTTTACACTAACCCCTAATTCTTGAAGCTGCTCTTTAATTTCATGTGCTACTTTAGCAATTTCAGCCAACTGCTCTTCTCCTTTGTAAATTGGAACAATCACAACTTGTATGGGCGCTAAATTGGGAGGTAAAACTAATCCACTATCATCTGAATGGGTCATTATTAAAGCACCCATTAGACGCGTGGAAACTCCCCAAGAAGAAGCCCAAACGTGCTCTAGACCCCCTTCTTTTGTAGCGTATTTAACATCAAATGCTTTTGCGAAATTTTGACCTAAAAAGTGAGATGTTCCCGCCTGAAGTGCTTTTCCATCTTGCATCAAAGCTTCTATACAGTAGGTCTGCTCTGCCCCAGCAAAACGTTCACTTTCAGATTTAACCCCTTTAATCACAGGAATTGCCATAAAATTTTGTGCGAAATTAGCATAGATGTCATTAATTAAAAGTGTTTCATCTAAGGCCTCTTGTCTTGAAGCGTGAGCGGTATGACCTTCTTGCCATAAAAATTCTGTTGTTCTTAGAAATAATCGGGTACGCATTTCCCAGCGAACTACATTTGCCCATTGATTGATTTTGATGGGTAAATCTCTGTATGATTGGATCCAATTCTTATACGTACTCCAAATAATAGCCTCACTTGTTGGTCGAACTACTAGCTCCTCCTCCAATTTAGCTTCTGGATCTACCATTAACTTCCCAGGTTGATCCGGATTATTTTTTAATCGATAATGCGTAACTACCGCACATTCTTTAGCAAATCCTTCAGCATTCTTTTCCTCTGCTTCAAAAAGACTCTTCGGAACAAAAAGAGGGAAATAAGCGTTTTGATGCCCTGTTTCCTTAAACTTCTTATCCAGCTCAGCTTGCATTTTTTCCCATATAGCATAGCCATATGGCTTAATTACCATGCATCCGCGGACTGCAGAATTTTCTGCTAAATCTGCCTTATTTACGAGCTCGTTATACCATTTGGAATAATCATCAGATCGTTTTGTGAGTTTCTTTGACATTATAAATTAAAATAGAATTAAACAATATGCTTGTTGAGGTATTGATTTACAAAACTAATTATTTTCATTTTGTTTTGACTACAAAAAAAAAGAATGTTATGTGATTTCATTCCTAAAGAAATAGTAACTGGAAATACAATATTGAAGGGGTTCGATATCTTTTGCTTGACAGCCTTAATAAAATCTAATTTAATTGATAAAAGAAACTAGGTTCAGGGATATACCTTGAAGAAATGACTTAGTCTTATTTTACAGACTAGTAACAAAATGTCCAGCAGTTCCTATTCCTAAAAGCTATGCAACCTATAGGGTTGGAAACAATACTGTTAGTTCAAATAATTTCGAAAATATAGTATCAATTCTATGTTAATAGAAAAGTAGCTAACAAAAGTATGTTTACTAGTATTTTGAACGTTATTAAATGGGGCATTTATGGTATTAAAAAATACTATAAATAGGTTTAAAGCGTATTCATTTAAAAGAATGTATATTTTGCTTTATTTACTACATAATCATTTCTGGCACAGAATTTGGTTGTAAGAAGTTAAGAACCGATTGTTATATTAAAATAAAGAATTACTTTTGTATAACAACTAAATTTATAGCTTATGAAAAATCATGTATCCCCTTCGATCTTAAGAACATCTGTTCTAATCGCTTTTGCAACGGTTCTTCATTCGTGTGGTAGTTTTCAGCCAACTTCATACTATGCTTCAGATGGCATCTATGCAGATGATGATCAGGTTCAGAACATCCAACAAAACAGCAATTCCAACAGTGAGGCTTTCTCTCAATATTTTAATGAGAAATCTAAAGAATACAACTGGGACGATACACAAGATGGTGTATATTTAACAGAAACCGACGACTATGTAAGTAATCAAAATCCTCAAGGACAATGGGGAAGCGCACCTCAGAGCACAAACATATACGTTATAGGAAGTCCTATTGACTATAGCTATGGATACTTAGGTTTTAATTCGATGTATAACGGTGGTTTTGGTTATGGAAATTTTGGAGGTCGTTTTTTCGGGAACAATTCTTTACTTTACAACCCTTTCCGATGGGGAACGTATAATCCGCATTACATGCCTTATGCCTATGGGTTTTATAATCCATATTACGGAGGTTTTTATCCAAGTAACCGATTCAATTGGTACAATCAATATAATGGGTTTAACCAGTACAATGGCTATAACGTAAATTCAAGTAGGTTTGTTGGTACTAGAATTCAACCGAAGAGAAGAGCTTACTCTAACTCCAGAAGAGGAACTACAGACGCAAATAATTCTAACGGAAGGGATACAAGATCAGCAGTATCTTCTAAAAGAAGAGTTAGTCCAAATGTCAAAAGAACTGTTGCAGCTCCAGAGACTACAAATTCAACTCCCAATACTCCCACTTCTAATACCAGAAGAATACAATCGGAAGAAGATATTAGAGTTTTTGCACAACGCTTTATAGTTTCTCGACAGAATAATAAACAGTCAAGAAACGTTAGACAACCGGAAAGTCAACGAAATTCCTCAAATTCGAAGAATTATAAACCATCAACACGTTCGAATGGAAATTCAGCTTCCTCTAGAAGTACTCCTTCTGTAAACACTAGCAGTAGAAGCAGAAGCTCCAACACAAGTGCTCGAAGCAGCAGTCCACGGCCTAGAACAAGTAGCCGATCTTCGACTTCTAACAGAAAAAATTAATATATTAACTTACTCAAATTTACACCCATGAAACAAGTTTCAAAAGCCATAATATTGCTCTTTTTTACCGCTTTTGTGAATGGTCAAACCCTTCAGGATGTTCTTCGATATAGCACAAATAATCTAAGCGGAACAGCGCGGTATACTGCTATGGGAGGTGCTTTTGGTGCTCTAGGTGGAGACTTTGGGGCTCTTGAAAACAACCCTGCAGCCGGTTCTGTTTTTGATAATACCCAATTTAGTATTACCACAAGTTCTAATAGATCCACAAACGACGCATCTTACTTCGGTAGTAACTATCAAAACAAACACCGAGATCGAGATTTTGATCAAGTAGGATTTGTATTGGTATTAAAAAATTCAAAACAAAACTCAAAGGTTGATATAGATCTTCCTTGGTCTAAACTTAGCTTTGCTTTTAATTATCAAAAAACGGCTAACTTCAATAATTCCTTTATAGCAGATGGATATAATAACCGCGGTGTCGATCAATATTTCTTAAATAATGCTCAAGGAATTGCCCTAGAGAATTTACAGCTTTTGGATGGTGAAAATGACTCTGAACTCTACTCCTATCTTGGAGAAGATTATGGATTTAATGCACAACAAGCCTTTTTAGGATTTCAATCATACCTAATTGATGCAACAGAAGACACCTTCTCAAACACCTCCTACATAAGTAGTGTAAATGGAGGGTCGGCTGGATATTTTCACGAATATGAAACCTCCAGAGATGGTGGGATTAAAAAGTACACGTTTAATTTTAGTGGAGAATATTTGAATAAATACAATATTGGAATCAGCATCAACAGACACAAGTTAGAATATAGAGAGACATCTGATTTTTATGAAAGAAATTATTCTGATGATTCAGCACTTAATGCATTCCGATTTAATAACGAACTTTTCGCCTTTGGAGAAGGGATTTCTTTTCAGTTGGGTGGTATTGCGAAGCTAAACAAAGAAATACGTGTAGGAATAAGCTACGAAAGTCCAACCTGGTTTTCTATAATAGAAGAAACAACACAATTTGTTGTAAGTGACGGGGACGATCAAGGAAACACTACCATTAAGCCTAATGTAATTACTAGCTATCCAGAATATAATTTCAAAACACCTTCTAAATACACCGGAAGCTTTGCTTATGTTTTTGGTAAAAAAGGATTGGTTAGTGTTGAGTATACTCAAGTTAATTATGAAAAAGCAAAATTCAATGAACCTAATGATACTTATCTTGTTGATCAAAACACACAGATAACAAATAACCTAAATTCAGCTGGAATACTCAGATTTGGTGGGGAATATCGCTTTGGAAATTACAGTATCCGAGCTGGATATATAAAACAAGATGCTTCACTAAAAAACTTTGATAATAGTGCTACCTCCAAAAGTATTGGGGCTGGAATTAATTTTGGTGGGAGCTCCTTGGATCTGAGTGTTGTAAGTAGTGAAATGATGTTACAGCAACAACTATTTTCCTCGGGATTAACAGACAACATAAATCTAAACAGAGATCAATTAGGGGTTAGATTATCTTACATCCTAAAATTATAAAACAAATAGGCCATCTAAAAAGGGATATGCTTGAAAAAATCTAGCATAAATGTTTATCTTTGTAATACTTTAAATATACTATGAAAGTAAATAATTCCCTTAAAGAAGCGATCGATAACTACGGTGATGATCATGTTGGTAGTAGCGCTACAACTCCCTTGCGTGCTGATGCATTTGAACTTAGCAATTCTGACAAAATTGATCAAATCGAAGAAAAAGTCGCTGAGATTCTTGAAATTTTAGGTATGGACTTGACAGATGACAGCATTAATGGAACTCCCAAAAGAGTTGCCAAAATGTATGTTAACGAGATTTTTGGTGGTCTTCACCCCAATAATAAGCCCAAAGCTTCAACTTTTAGTAATAAATATAAATACGGGGAAATTCTCGTTGAAAAAAACATAACCCTCTACTCTACTTGCGAACATCACTTACTTCCTATTGTAGGAAAAGCCCATGTAGCTTATATATCTAAAGGTACTGTTGTTGGTTTATCTAAAATGAATCGCATTGTTCAATATTATGCTAAGCGTCCTCAGGTGCAAGAACGTTTAACGCTTCAAATCGTTGAAGAATTAAAAAAAGTACTTGGAACAAAAGACGTTGCTTGTGTTATTGATGCAAAGCACTTGTGTGTTAATTCTAGAGGGATTAATGACATTAGTAGCAGTACGGTTACTTCTGAATTTGGAGGTGCCTTTAAAAATAAAGAGACAAAACGCGAATTTTTGGATTACATCCAACTCGACACAGAATTCTAATGCAGCAACTTTCTGTATACAATTCCCTAAGTGGAAAAAAAGAGGTTTTTACCTCAATTACACCTAATTATGTTGGGATGTACGTTTGTGGTCCCACAGTATACAGTAACGTTCATCTAGGAAACTGTAGAACCTTCATCTCTTTTGATTTGATCTTTCGTTATTTAAAACACCTGGGATACAAAGTTCGCTACGTAAGAAACATCACGGATGCCGGCCATCTAGAAAATGATGCAGACGAAGGGGAAGACCGTATCGCAAAAAAAGCGCGCTTAGAGTCTATTGAACCTATGGAAGTGGTTCAGCGATATACGGTTGATTTTCATGAAACTCTGGCTAAGTTCAATAACCTACCCCCTAGTATAGAGCCTACAGCAACAGGTCATATCATTGAACAAATTGAAATTATAAAATCGATCCTGGCAAAAGGGTTTGCATACAAAGTAAACGGTTCTGTTTACTTTGATGTGCTCAAATACAATGAAACACACAATTACGGTAAATTAAGTGGTCGCAAAATAGAAGACCTCATCCACAATACTAGAACTTTGGATGGGCAAACAGATAAGAAAAGCCCTCAAGACTTTGCGCTCTGGAAAAAAGCAGAACCCAAACACATCATGCGATGGCCTTCTCCCTGGAGTGATGGATTTCCTGGATGGCACTTGGAGTGTACAGCAATGAGCACAAAATATCTTGGTAATCAGTTTGATATTCACGGTGGAGGAATGGATTTGAAATTTCCACACCACGAATGTGAAATAGCTCAAGGAGAATCCATGACCAATCAAGCTCCCGTAAATTATTGGATCCATGCAAATATGTTGACTCTAAACGGTCAAAAGATGGCTAAGTCTACCGGTAATAATATTTTACCAGACGAAATGTTTTCTGGCAAAAATGAAATCTTCAGTAAAGCCTTCACCCCTGAAGTAGTTCGCTTTTTTCTTTTACAAGCGCACTACAGAAGTATTGTGGATTTAAGTGAAGATGCCCTTTTGGCCTCCGAAAAAGGATTTAGCAGGCTTCAAGAGGGTATACAAACGCTTAAAAAACTTACGCCTTCGGACAAGACCGAAGGATTTGACATGAGTGCTTGGGAAGCAAAATGCTATGCTGCAATGAACGATGATTTCAACAGCCCTATTTTAATAGCACAACTTTTTGATGCAGTACGCTTTATTAATGCTGCTAAAAACGAAACTGCTTCAATTAGTTCAGAAGACCAAGAACAACTTCTTAGTAAAATTATGATTTTCGTAGAGGTTATCATGGGTTTAACTTTAAATAATTCTGAAAATAAAAACACAGTAAATACCGCCCTTGAGGGAACTGTTGCAATGCTTATCGAGGTTCGTAAAACTGCTCGAAACAATAAAGATTTTGCTACCTCTGATCGAATTAGAGACGAATTACTCGCCCTTGGGATTCAGTTAAAAGACGGAAAAGAAGAAACTGGTTTTAGCCTTTAATCTAAAAGAAGATGAAAAGAATACTTGCTCTTCCTTTTATTTTAATTATCAAATTTTATCGGTCTTACATTTCCCCATTAACCCCTGCTTCCTGTCGTTATACACCAAGCTGTTCTCAGTATGGGCTTGTAGCTTTTGAAAAGTACGGGCTTATTAAGGGTTTTTATTTAACAATAAAACGAATTTTAAGTTGTCATCCTTGGACTAAGGGAGGCTTCGATCCTGTACCTTAACTTTATCATAATTCATAAAAATTAGCTACTTTTAACTAACAAAAAATTACATATGTTTTTTTCTAAAATACAATGGGCACCGACCGAAACATTATTTAAAATCGGAAGCTTTGGAATTCATTATTACAGTGTCATGTTTATTATTGCCTTTACCTATGGGCTTTATTTAATGAAAAAAATGTACGATAAGGAAAAGGTTTCAAAAGAATTTATTGAGCCTTTACTTTTCTATGTGGTAATTGCAACTTTACTTGGGGCTCGATTAGGAGAAGTGTTTTTTTACAATTGGGATTATTTTCAAAATCATTTAGTAGAAATTTTACTCCCAATAAAAGAACAAGTTGAAGGTGGATATAAGTTTACAGGATTCCGAGGGCTTGCCAGTCATGGTGCTGCTATTGGGATTTTAGTTGGTTTATACTTATATCAAAAAAAATACAATTACAAACCCTTAATTTGGATCTTAGACCGCTTGGTGATTCCAGTGAGTATAGGAGCCGCATTTGTTCGGATTGGTAACTTTATTAACTCTGAAATTGTAGGGGAATACACTGGAAATAATTTTGGTGTTGTGTTTCAGAACCGAAATGAAATTGCTCCAAGACACCCAGCACAATTATACGAAGCCTTAGGGTATATAGCCCTCTTCTTATTACTTCGTTATTTATATAACAACAAACCCAACCGTTCCAATGGATATTTATTTGGAATGTTCTTTACCCTTCTTTTTAGTGTTCGATTTTTAGTTGAATTTGTAAAAGAAAGCCAAGGAGGTTTTGAAGACATAATGCCGATATTATCGACAGGCCAATGGCTCAGTATTCCAATGATACTTTTTGGTCTTTTCTTTGTGTTTAGAAAACCTGAAACTACCTTAACATAATGGATTCAATTGAAAATCTAAAGTACCCTATTGGAAAATACAAGTGGTCTTCTAGTCAACCAACAGCAGAACAAAAAAAAACCTCTTAGAGGTTCTAATAAATTTTCCAGAACAGCTGCGAAAAGAAGTTGAAGGGATGAATGAAACTCAATTACAGACTCCTTATAGAAGGCGGATGGTCCGTAGCTCAAGTTGTACACCATTTAGCAGACAGCCACGCCCATGCTTATTTAAGATGTAAACATGCGCTTCTAGAAAAACGACCTGAAATAAAAGATTATACTGAAGCAGATTGGGCTACTTTAGAAGATGCAACTTCTAATGATCTTTCTCCTAGTCTTTCTGTTATTGAGGGTATTCATAGCCGTTGGGCTAAGTTATTCAAGAGCCTTTCAGAGGATGAATTTAATTTAGAATACAATCACCCGGAACGCTCTAAGAATTATCCTTTATACATTGTTTTGGAACTTTATACTTGGCACAGTTTACACCATCTCGAACATATACGCGTATTGAAAAAGAATATGGACTGGAAGTAGATTATGTCATGACGTTGTAAAGGTATTTTTGTTCATAAAAATACCTTACAAAAACTATACATAAACTTAAATATTCTGATATATTTAACATCAACTACTTGTTTTACAGTATTTTAATTTTGGATGCTGTTTAACACAGATAAAAATAACAAAAAGCTATTTGTTTTTAAACAGTTGAGTTTTTGTATAGTTTATTTTAAAGGCTAGTAAAGCATATTATTAGTAAATTTACAAATTATTAACTTTAAACAATTATATATTTTTATGAAAAAAAGTAATTTTTTATTCTTTTTACTCACATTAGTTAGCCTTGCTGTAAGTGCACAGATCTCAGGAACTGTTCAAGATAGCGATGGTAGCCCTCTACCGGGTGCTAGTGTTGTGATTAAGGGAACTACGACTGGTTCAACTACAGATTTTGATGGGAATTTCACCATTAATGCTTCTAACGGAGACGTTCTAATCTATTCTTATGTAGGTTTTGAAACCCTTGAACAAGCTTATGACGGAACTACTCCGCAAGTTATTATGACTGCTGGTCTTGCACTAGACGAAGTACTTCTTACTGGTAACAGATCTAAGCCCAGAACCGCAATCGATTCGGCTGTGCCAATTGATAATATCAAGACTTCTGAATTAATGAATACTGGTGAAGCTTCTATCGAAAGAGCTTTAACTTTCGCTATACCCTCTTTCAACTCTCAAGATCAAGCTATTTCTGATGCTACTGCAGGATTTAGCCCAGCTGATTTAAGAGGATTAGGCCCGTCGAGAACGATGGTTTTAATCAACGGAAAAAGAGTTAACCAACAATCTCAAGCTTACTTAAATAGAACACCCGGTAAAGGTGAAGTTGGAGTAAACTTAAAGTCTATCCCTATAGCTGCTGTTGAGCGTATTGAAGTACTTCGCGATGGAGCTTCCTCTCAATATGGTTCTGATGCAATGTCTGGAGTTATAAATTTTATTTTGAAAAAAGATTCTGCTTTTTCTACTTTAAACGTAGGTACTGGAGTTACTTCTGAAGGTGATGGGTTTGGATTTAATCTAGACTACAACACTACAGTTCCTTTTGGAAATGGCGGGCGTGTTAACCTTACATTATCATACATGGATCAAGAACTAACAAACCGTGCTGGTTCTCCTGGAAGAAGTGCATTTGATGTTGGTACTGCTCTTCCTAATGAACTTACTTTTGCTGACAACGACCCTACTTTAGGAATGATCGTTGGTCGTCCTGACTTAAAGCAATCAAGTGTTTACGTAAACATTACGCACCCACTTGGTGAAAATTCTGAATTTTATACTACACATGGTTTCACTGACCGTTGGAACCGTTCTTTTGCATACTATCGTTTCCCAGGATGGAGACGTGATGTAGCTGCAAATGGATTCATCAATACAGATGCTGATGCTACTGATGGTAATGGATATAGTGATTTTAAAGGATATCACCCTACTTTTGAAGGAGAAATTAAAGATCATTTCAATGTTATTGGTTTTGACTTTGATTTAGGTAATGACTGGAGATTAGACCTTTCAGTTACTCACGGTAAAAACAGTATTGATTACACTGTTAATCGTTCTGTTAACCGTGATTATTTATCTGCTAACGGATGGAGTCCAACTTCATTTAACCCAGGTGGATATGCATTCTCTAACATCATCGAAAATGCTGACCTTACTAAAATTTTCAATAATGTAGTTTCTTTCTCTGCAGGTTTAGAGTATAAAACTGAAAAATTCGAAGCATTTAAAGGAGATCCTTTCTCTCGTTATGCGGGTGGATCTGATTCTTTTGCTGGAATCTCTGCTGATCAAGAGGGTGAATGGACTCGTAACAACTTTGCGATGTACTCTGGCCTTGATTTAGATTTAACTGAAAAGTTTTTAGTATCGGCTGCTGGTCGTTACGAAAACTTCTCTGATGTTGGTTCCAACTTTAGCTGGAAGATTGCTTCTCGTTATAAGTTAAATCAAAAAACGGCTGTTCGTGCTTCTATTTCTACCGGTTTTAGAGCTCCGTCTCTGCACCAACAGAAACTTTCTAATACACAGTATATTATTGTTGCTGGATCAGCTGAGCCTTTATTACAAGGAACTCTTCAGAACGGTACTGATGCTGTTCGAGCTTTAGGAATTCAGGATTTATTTGCTGAGACTTCTCTTAACATGACTGCTGGTTTTACTTTTGGTAATGATAATGGATTCTCTGGATCTGTAGACTTCTACAACATCAAAGTAGATGATCGTGTATTATTTACTTCGCAAATTCAAGGTGCTGCAGGAAGTGATCTAGAAACTTCTTTAAATGCTGCTGGTGTAGTTTCTGTTCAGGCTTGGATCAATGCTGGTAATACAAATACTTCAGGAATGGACTTTGTCTTGAACTGGAAAAAAGATGACTTAGCTTTAGGTCTTGTTGGTAATATTAATGAAACTACTATTGATAGTATTGATACGCCTTCTGAATTGAATGGTATTGAGATCTTTTCTCATAAAGAAAGAAGTTTAATTACAAACTCTCGTCCTAAATCAAAAGTTGCTTTAACTGCAGATTATACAACAGATAAATTTGAATTTGGTTTATATAATACAAATTTCGGAAAAGTCACTATCGCTCATGATGGTAATGACGTGAGTTTAGATCAAGAATTAGGATCTAAATTAGTTACGGATTTTCGTTTAACTTACAAGTTTACTCCTCAGTTACGTTTAACAGGTATCATGAACAATGCGTTTGATGTATACCCTGATGTTACTAACGTGAATACTGGAACTACCTCTGGTGGTCGTTTCTTATATTCTAGTCAAGTTTCGCAAATGGGACAATTAGGAAGAAACTACTCTTTAGCTCTTAGTTATAAGTTTTAATAAATGTCTTTATTAAGATTTTAAAAGCCACCCATAAGGGTGGCTTTTTTGTTTACAAATAGAATGCTCCTCCCCTTATTATAAAAGGAAGTCTCTTATGGAATTATTCTTATGCACCACTGCCCTATTGGGTAATAATAAACCTCTCTCTCCAAATCAAGAAATCAGTTTACATAAACTCCATATTAACATAGTAAGCAACTTTCTAGTAAAATAGAGGGATCACTATAAAACAAAGAAATCACGACTCTCGTCGTGATTTCTTTATATGATAAAACTAGAAGTAGCTTTTACTCTTCAGTCTTCTTGCTTTGTGTATCGTACATTACTGGAGTCGCTATAAAAACAGAACTGTATGTTCCAACAATAACCCCTACAATTAAGGCAAACATAAATCCTCGAATAGATTCACCACCGAAAATAAAGATTGCTAATAATACCAATAAGGTTGTTAATGAAGTGTTTAGTGTTCTACTTAACGTACTGTTTAATGCAGCATTTACTGTAGTATTTAACTCCCATTTAGTATGGTCATTTGTAAATTCTCGAATACGGTCAAAAACTACTACGGTATCATTCAGAGAGTATCCAATTACGGTAAGTATGGCTGCTATAAAAGCTTGATTTATTTCCATACTAAAAGGCATGATTGAATATGTAAGTGAGAATATCCCCAATACGATTAGTACATCATGGAAAACTGCTGCTACAGCTCCTAAAGAGAACTGCCACTTACGGAAACGTAATAGAATGTATAAGAATACTACTATTAAGGAACCAATTACGGCTAGGTAAGAGTTTTTCTTAATATCATCTGCAATGGTTGGTCCAACTTTAATAGAAGACATAATCCCAACCGTCTTAGCATCAGAACCATTTACAAATTCATCGTAAGAAATTTCGGCTGGTAAATAAGCCTGTAGTCCGTTATAAATTTTTTCGTAGATTTCATCATCAATTTCTGTCCCTTCCTGGTCTACTTTATATTTAGTTGTAATCTTCAACTGATTATCTTCTCCAAAAGTTTTTGCCTCAACACTTCCAAAAGCACCTACAAGAACACTTTCAATTTCAGTTGGGTTTACAATTTTATCAAAACGAACCGTATACGATCGTCCTCCAACAAAATCTACACCTTGGTTTAATCCATTAATAGTTAACGAGGCAAGACTTGATATAATTAAAATCCCTGAAACTATGTAGGCAGTTTTTCTTTTTTCTAAAAAGGTGATCGACATATTCTGAAACAATCCTCTTGTTGCATTGGTAGCAAAAGACATTACTTTCCCTTTTGCAGAACGACCGTCAATTAGAAGTCTTGTGATGAAAATTGCAGTAAATAAAGATGTTGCTATACCAATCAATAAGGTAGTAGCGAATCCTTTAATTGGTCCTGTTCCAAAAACAAATAAAATTAATGCCGTAAGACCTGTAGTTATGTTTGCATCAAGAATAGAAGATAAAGCATTATCAAAACCATCTGCAACGGCTTTCATTTGCCCTTTACCTTTCTTTAATTCTTCTCTAATTCGCTCAAATATTAGTACGTTCGCATCTACCGATATACCAATAGTTAAAACAATACCCGCAATTCCAGGAAGCGTAAGTACCGCACCAAGACCTGCAAGAATTCCAAAAATCAGAAGTATGTTTAGGACTAAGGCAATATCAGCATAAATTCCTGACGATCCATAGTAGAAAATCATCCATAATAAAACAATCAAAAGTGCAATTCCAAAAGAATATATTCCACTTTGAATTGCTTCTTGACCTAAGGATGGTCCGACAATTTCTGACTGAATAATATCAGCTGATGCAGGTAATTTACCAGCTCTTAATACGTTGGCTAAATCAATTGATTCATTTAAAGAGAAGCTTCCAGATATTTCTGAACGCCCGCCAGAGATAGCTCCTTTAGAAACTCCTGGTGCAGAATAAACAATGTCGTCTAAGACGATTGCAATGTTACTTCCTTCTCGTGATGCTTTTCCAGTCATGTTTTCCCAGATTCGAGCCCCTTTAGTATCCATTTGCATAGAAACTGCTGGTTGACCTAATTGATCGTATGTATTGAAAGCATCAACGATTACACCTCCACTTAGGGGAGGAATACCGTCTCTATTCGATTTTAAAATATATAGGTCAACTATTTCCGACCCCTCTTGCTCTTTACCCCAAGCAAATTCAATATAACGAAACTGTTGTGGCAATAATCTTCTAACTTCAGGAAGATCTAAATAGCCCATAACTGTGTTTCTATCTTTCTTAGCAAATTGAGCTAATATAGGTCCACCTGAATATCCATAACTTTTTACTAAGTCAAGAAGTGGGTTTCCTAATGATATTGTTGCTGAGTCTTTAGCTTCAACATCTGCCAATAAATCATCAATTGCAGAAGTCTCTGTTTTCGTTTGATTTTTTTCAACCCCTTTTTCAATTAATAGATTATTTGCTGCATAAAGGAAGTTTGTGAATTGATCGTTTTTAAAAGTTTCCCAGAACTCCAATTGAGCTGTACTTTGAAGTAATTTTTTTACTCGTTCAACATCTCGAGCACCTGGAAGTTCAACTAAAATTCTTCCTGAAGTACCTAAACGTTGAATGTTTGGTTGTGTAACACCAAATTTATCAATACGTTTTCTTAATACTTCGAAGGCAGATACAATAGACTCGTCAATTTTACGACGAACAATCGGACGAACTTGATCATTAGACATTTCAAAATTTATAACATCGCTTAATGTTCTGTTCGCAAAAATATCTGGATTTGCTAATGAAACTCGGCCTTTAATAGCTTCAAAAGCTGTAAAAAAGGACTCTACGTAGGGCTCATCTGAGCTTTTCTGCAAAATGTCAGCATCTTCAAGAGCTTTATTGAAGGTTGGATTTTTTGAATAATCCGTCAAACCTTTTAAAATATCCTTAACCGAAATCTGAAGAATTACATTAATCCCCCCTTTAAGGTCAAGTCCTTTATTTAGTTCTTTCCCTTTGGCATCGTTGTATGATGTAATTCCATAAAGAGGTAGATTTCCAATAGAATCTAGATAACTTGTTTCGAATTGTTCTCTTAAAGAAACATAATCAGCTTGATCTTCAGCAACTCTACTGATGGCGTAAGAAGATGCTTTATCTTCCTCGCTACTTGAAATGAAAGTAAACGAAAGTTGGTAGATACTTACGATTCCAAAAAGGATTCCAAAAACTTTTATTAGTCCGTTATTCTGCATTAGTTTGATTTTTAATCGTGTTAAAGGCGAGCAAATATAAAATATAAGCCATGATTTAACAACTTTATAGGATTGTTTTGTAGGCAAAAAACCGCCAAATAGGCGGTTTCTTAATATTTTGAGTAAATTTTTATAAATTACTAGATAAAGCGTCGTTCATTACACGAACGGCAACAGCACTTTTTTTGAATTTTTCTTGTTCAGAAGCATCCAACTGAATGTCCAAGACTTTTTCTACTCCATTTTTTCCAATTATACATGGAACACCTATGCAAATATCATGTTCACCATATTCTCCTTCAAGAAAAACAGAGCAAGGAATCATTCGTTTTTGATCGTTTATGATACTATCAACTAAATAGGCAACTGAAGCACCAGGTGCATACCACGCGGACGTTCCTAATAGTTTGGTTAGTGTTGCTCCACCAACCATCGAAGCTGCCGCTACGTCTTCTAATTCAGAATTAGACAGGTGCTGGCTAACAGGTGTGCCGTTATAGCTAGCCAAACGAGTTAAAGGTATCATTGTAGTGTCTCCGTGACCTCCTATTACCATTCCTTGAATATCATTTGCAGGTTTATTTAAAGCTTTTGATAAATAAGTTTTGAAACGAGAACTATCTAGTGCTCCACCCATTCCTATAATTCTATTTTTAGGAAGACCTGTTGCTTTGAGGGCTAAATAAGTCATCGTATCCATAGGGTTTGAAACAACAACAATAATTGCATCGGGTGAGTGAACTAAAACGCTTTCAGCTACAGACTTAACTATACCTGCATTAATTCCGATTAATTCTTCACGAGTCATTCCGGGTTTTCTTGGGATTCCTGAAGTTATTACAACTACATTACTCCCCGCAGTTTGAGTATAGTCGTTAGTTACTCCTGTGATTCGTGTATTGAAGCCTAAAGTTGTTGCAGTTTGTGTAAGATCCAATGCCTTCCCTTCTGCAAATCCTTCTTTAATGTCCAATAAAACAACCTCACTAGCGATTCTTTTAATTGCAATGTACTCGGCACAAGATGCACCTACATTTCCAGCTCCTACTATGGTTACTTTCATAATTTATTTAAATTTTAATATAAAAATTACGATGCTTTAATTAGGCATCAATGTTTGCATAAATAGCGTTTTTCTCAATAAATTCTCTTCGTGGCGGAACTTCATCGCCCATAAGCATTGAGAAAACTCGATCTGCCTCACCACCATTAACGATTGTAACTTGGCGCAGTGTTCTAAACTCTGGGTTCATGGTTGTATCCCACAATTGTTCTGCGTTCATTTCTCCAAGACCTTTGTAACGTTGAACAGAAGATCCTTGTCCAAAAGAATCCATCAATCCTTCTCGTTCTTGATCACTCCAAGCGTATTGCTTTTTAGCTCCTTTTTTAACTAAAAACAAAGGTGGGGTTGCAATATATACATATCCCGACTCAACCAATTCTCGCATGTAGCGGAAAAAGAAGGTAAGGATTAATGTAGATATATGACTCCCATCGACATCTGCATCACACATGATGACTACTTTGTGATAACGAAGTTTCGTAAGGTTCAATGCCTTACTATCTTCTTCAGTTCCAATAGTAACTCCAAGTGCAGTGTAAATATTTCTAATTTCTTCGTTTTCAAAAACCTTGTGTTGCATGGCTTTTTCAACATTTAAAATCTTACCTCTTAAAGGTAAGATGGCTTGAAAATTACGATCTCTTCCTTGTTTAGCTGTACCTCCTGCTGAATCTCCCTCAACCAAGAACACTTCACAAATTGCTGGATCTTGTTCAGAACAATCTGATAGTTTTCCTGGAAGTCCACCTCCACTCATTACAGTTTTACGCTGCACCATTTCACGAGCCTTTCGAGCTGCGTGACGTGCCTGAGCAGCCAAAATTACTTTTTGAACTATAATCTTCGCATCATTAGGGTGCTCTTCTAAATAGTTTTCAAGCATTTCAGACACTGCTTGCGAAACTGCAGAAGTAACATCTCTGTTTCCAAGTTTGGTTTTGGTTTGGCCTTCAAATTGAGGTTCAGCCACTTTAACAGATATAATGGCAGTTAATCCTTCTCTAAAGTCATCACCGCTGATCTCAAATTTTAGTTTATCTAATAATCCAGAACCGTCGGCATACTTTTTAAGTGTAGAGGTTAATCCTCTTCTAAATCCAGCAAGGTGGGTTCCTCCTTCATGCGTGTTGATGTTGTTTACATAAGAATGTAAATTTTCTGAATACGATGTATTGTAAACCATTGCAACCTCAACAGGGATTCCATTTTTTTCGCCTTCTATTGATATAACATCTTGAATAATTGCCTCACGAGATGAGTCTAGGAAGCGGATAAATTCTTTAAGACCTTCTTTTGAACGAAATACATCCTGAATGAATTCTCCTTTTTCGTCTTTGTTTCTTTTATCTATAAGGGTCAGTGTGATTCCTTTATTCAAATAAGAGAGCTCACGCATTCTGTTTGCAAGGGTCTCATAATTGTATTCTAATACCTGCTGAAAAATCTCAGGATCAGGTTTAAAGGTAACTACTGTACCGCGCTTGTCGGAAGTTCCTATTTCTTTGACAGGAGCTACAGGCTTTCCTCTTTGGTATACTTGTTCATAAACTTTTCCTTCAAGATAAACTGTGGCGGTTAAAATTTCTGACAGCGCATTAACACACGAAACACCTACTCCGTGTAGACCTCCAGAAACTTTATAGGAGTCTTTATCAAATTTTCCTCCGGCTCCAATTTTAGTCATCACAACTTCCAAGGCAGAAACACCTTCTTTTTTGTGCATGCCCACTGGAATTCCACGACCGTTATCTTCGGTAGTAATCGAATTATCTTCGTTGATGATTACAGAAATAGTATCACAATGACCTGCTAAAGCTTCATCGATAGAGTTATCTATCACCTCATAAACCAAGTGATGTAATCCGCGTACGCCAACATCTCCGATGTACATTGAAGGACGCATTCTAACATGTTCCATACCTTCTAAGGCCTGGATACTGTCTGCCGAATATTGTTGTTTTTTAGCTTCTTCGCTCATTGTTTGAATTAGTTAAGAATTTGATATTCTAAGTACTTTCAAATATACGAAAACAGCATGAGTTTTATAGACAAATAAGGACGTCAAACCCTTGAAGTTATTAACATTTTGTGTAAAAAAACATGTTTTAACAGAACTAAAAAACCCTTAGAATTTCTAAGGGTTTAATTTAATATATATTGAATTCTAATAAGCGTCATCATGTACCTTAGAAACAGCTCGACCGCTAGGGTCGTTCATGTTTTTAAATGCCTCGTCCCACTCTAAAGCAATCGGAGTGCTACAGGCTACCGATGGCACTGACGGCACACAGAGTGCTGCTGTTTCGCTTGGATAGTGCTCTTCAAAAATTGAGCGGTAATAAAATTCTTCTTTGTTTTGCGGAGTTTGCACCGGAAACTTAAAATGAGCGTTCTGCATTTGATCATCAGAAACGTTTTGTTCTACCACCTCTTTTAGTGTATCAATCCAATCATAACCTACTCCATCAGAAAATTGTTCTTTTTGTCGCCATGCTACACTCTCTGGTAGGTACTTTTCAAAAGCCTTACGAATTACCCATTTTTCCATACGATCAGCTGTGATCATTTTATCTGCTGGGTTAATGCGCATAGCAACGTCCATAAAATCTTTATCTAAAAATGGAACTCTACCTTCGATTCCCCAAGCCGCTAATGATTTATTTGCACGCAAACAGTCGTACTGATGAAGCTTATCTAATTTACGAACCGTTTCTTCATGAAAATCTCTAGGATTAGGTGCTTTGTGAAAATACAAGTATCCGCCAAATAACTCGTCTGCTCCTTCACCCGAAAGAACCATTTTAATCCCTAAAGCTTTAATGGCTCTTGCCAACAAATACATGGGGGTTGAAGCTCGGATAGTTGTTATGTCATACGTTTCTAAATGATAAACAACATCACGAATTGCATCTAAGCCTTCTTGGATTGTAAATTTTATTTCATGATGAACTGTATCAATATGTTTAGCAACTTTACTCGCGGCTTCTAAATCGGGAGAGCCCTCCAGTCCAACAGCAAACGAATGCAATTGAGGCCACCAGGCATCTTGATCATCATCAGCCTCTATTCTTTTAGCTGAATATAATTTTGCTAAAGCTGAAGTCACGGAAGAATCCAAACCACCCGAAAGCAATACACCATAAGGAACATCACTCATCAATTGTCGGCGAACTGAAGCGGCTAAGGCATCATGTAAATCGTCAATACTGGTTTGGTTGTCCTTGACAGCATCATAATCCATCCAGTCTCTTGTATACCATTGCGCGGGAGCTTGGGCGCCACTAACTAAGTAATGACCTGGAGGGAATAATTCGATTTTAGTGCAAACTCCTTCGAGAGCCTTTAGCTCAGAAGCCACATAAAAAGTACCGTTGTGATCCCAACCCATATACAAGGGGATGATTCCCATATGGTCTCTTGCAATAAAATATTCGTCCTTAAGTGTGTCGTATAGTGCAAATCCAAAAATTCCATTCATCTCATCTATAAAGCTTGGCCCCTTTTTTTCATAAAGAGCCAAAATAATTTCACAGTCAGAAGCTGTTTGAAAATCATATGCATCCTCAAACTGGGCGCGTAACTCTTTGTGATTATATATTTCACCGTTGGCGGCAAGTATATAGCGCCCATCTGAGCTAAATAAAGGCTGTTTGCCAGAAGTTGGATCTACAATTGCCAGACGCTCATGCGCCATAACAGCTTTATCGTTTGAGAAAATTCCACTCCAATCTGGACCTCGGTGACGAATACTTTTGGACATCCCTAAAACCTGAATACGTAATTCTTCTGAAGATTGTTTTAATTCGAAAGCACAAACTATACCACACATAATTATAAATTTTAATCAAATGTAATATTAAAATTGCTTATATAAATCTAATTAATATTTTTGATTTATTAATTAAACTAAAAATAGATTATTGATTAATTTATTAAATAATAAAATATTTATTTTGTTCTATACCTAATAATCTTAATTGCACTGTTATTTAGAGGCTCGATAAACGATAACCCCATCAACTATAGTTGCAACAACATCAATATTAGTTACTGTGTTGATGTCAATTTCCATTATATCTTCCTTAAGTATAACCATATCCGCCATCTTACCTACCTCGATACTTCCTTTGATTTCTTCTTCAAAGTTTGCATAAGCTGCCCAAATAGTCATTCCTTTTAAAGCTTCCGTTCTAGTTAATCCATCTTCAATTTGAAAACCACCAAGGGGAAGTTGCTTTTCTGTAGTTCTAGCTACAGATGCATAAAAAGTTTTTAAGGGGCTTACATGTTCAACTGGGAAATCAGTTCCTAAAGCAACTCTTCCAGACCAATCCAACAAAGTTTTATATGCATAGGCATTTTTAATTCGACCTTCTCCTAAGCGCTCGTCAGCCCAAAACATGTCACTTGTAGCGTGCGTAGGTTGAATTGAAGGCAATATCTTACTCCCAAAAAACTCTCTGTCTATTTCGGAAACAACCTGAGCGTGCTCAACTCTCCATCTTGGATCCGGATCAATTGTTAGCGCTTTCTTGTATGCGTTTAAGACTTCATGATTGGCAGCGTCTCCAATTGCATGTGTATTCATCTGAAAACCTTTTTTTGTTAAAATAAACGCCAATGCTTCTATTTCTTCAACTGGTGTTACAAAAGAACCTCGGTTTCCTTTTTCATCTGAATAATCCTTTTTCAAGGCAGCTCCTCTACTCCCTAACGCTCCGTCAGCATAAACTTTTACCGATCGAATGTTCAACCTTTCCGTCTTTATTGGGCCTTTATCTAAGTAGTATTCTAAATTTTCCGGTGTATTACTAATCATTCCATAAACACGAATATCAAGAATATTTCTTTTTTGCATACTCTCAATCAATTCTAACTGCTCTTTATCAAGTCCAGCATCATCAACAGTAGTTAATCCGTTTTGAAAACAAATTTTCTGTGCAGCCAATAGAGCTTCTTCCTGTTGCTTTATTGTGGGTTTAGGCAAGGCTTGATAGACTGAGTCCATTGCATTGTCAATTAAAACACCCGTTAGAGCACCATCAACCAGAACAACAACACCTCCATCTACTTCTGTCGATGAGTCAATTCCTGCTAAATCGAGAACTTTTTGATTTACCAAAAGCGCATGGCCATCTACCCGCTTAACAGCAATCAATTCATTTGGAAAACGTTGATCTAATATTTCTTTGGTTGGATATTCTTTAATCTCCCATGTATTTTGATCCCAACCCTGTCCTAAAACTGGAACTCCAGGATTAGATTCAACATATCCTGTTATTCTTTGAATTACTTCCTCAAAACTCTTGGTTCCACTTAAGTCTAATTGTTGTTGTAATAATCCAAAGTTATAAAAATGACAGTGAGCGTCTATGAAACCTGGATAAATTGGAAAACCATTAAGATCAACAATGCTTTTAGCGGAGTATAATTCTATTAAATCTTCCCCGCCTACAGCTATAAACTTGCCGTTTTTAACAACAACAGCAGTAACTTTTTCAAAGTCTTCATTAACTGTATAAACAACCGCGTTGTGAATAATTAGATCTGCTTCTGGCGAAGAACAAGACAACAATAAAATGGAGCTAAGGAATAATAAAAAAGCTTGTTTCATTTGAACTATTTTTGTTATAAAAACAAATGTAAGCTAAAAAAATAATAATTGAAGATGGGAGTTTTACAAAGTTTCGAACAAAACTTTGAGCTCAATATTTAAAGCGTTGGCTACTTTTTATAATGTTTTAATGGTTGGGTTTGTGCTTCCCGCTTTAATCCTCTGAAGAGCACTTTCTTCCATTTCTTCACCAGAAGCAAGTGATGCTTGTGTTAATTTAAAGCGCTTACGCAATACGCATATTTGTTTACCAACAATTTTTTGAGGCTCATTGCCTTCATAATTATACATAGTATCTCGTATTTCAATTATGTAAAGTAGATTAATATCTGGGTTTGACACACACAACATAACTGTACTAATAATGTTCAATTAACGAGATTCTAAACTAATAAATTGATACAAAGTATTTTATGTTTATTTTAATATATATGTGTGTGGTTATAAATCAAAATTATAGCGAACTCCTGAAAGAAATCTTGTCCCATAAGCTTGATAGTTTACCCAATGGAATTCTGGAGCATTGAAAATATTCTCACCTTTTACATAGAATTCCCATCTGTCGGTTAATTGGTAAGTGGCTTTTACTTCTGCATTAACAAAAGAAGGAAGATCTGCTTCCATGAATGGAGCGTCTTGAGGATTCTGAACTAAAAAGCGTTCTCGGTATGAATTTTTCCTAGCACCAATAAATATAATATTTGGTTGGATAAATATTTTATTAAATATCTTAATATTTGCCTTAAAATCAAACTGTAATTCAGGCATATTCAAAGCTTCAGTTTCTTCTACTGAATAGTCTCTCCAATGTGCCTGAAGAGATAAAGAGCCCCCGTTTTTAAAAGCAGCTAAAACAGAGGTGTCAAATCCAAACTGCTCCAGTTCTCCGTAGATAACTTCAAATGAATTTCCGTATCTAAAAGCAATGAATTGTTCGTTGCTATTGTCGAATCCAAAATTTCTAAAAAAAGGAGCGTTATTTGCCTTTTGATAATAGGCATTCATAGTAAACTCCCAACCTGAGACTAACTTGGTTCTTGTACCCAATTTAACTGCATAAGGTACTTCAGTATTTTTAAGTATTATTGCAGGTGCTACAAATGGATTTTCATCCGAAAATGATCTAAAACTGTTTTGATTGAAATCCCCTGAAAGCTTTAAAAAAGGGGTTAAGTTGCCTTTTTTAGGCTTGTAAGACAAGTCCAAAAGCGGAAGTAGAAACAGGCCCTTTTCAATAAAATCATCTCCAAATCCATAAACAGCTGCGGCCCCAGCTTTAAACTTAAAGCGATTAGCACCTGAACTCACAAATAAATTTATTTTAGAAATTCCTGAAGCAAAAGAACTGGTTTCGTTTGAATAGTATTCTGAAGCAAACTTATTATTTAAGTAACTAATGCTTGGGTCTACATTAATTGCAATTGAACCTAAGCTTATTTGAAACTTTGATTTTAGCTTCAACTGAAGTTCATTTGTACTAAAACTATCTGTTGTTAAATGGGCTGTAATAGATGCCTCTTTTAAAATAGAACTATACCACTGCCAATCAGACTTTATAGAAAGATAATTTATACGCTGCTTAGGGTTTAAGTTTGATAAAATAACTTCATCTTCAATAGGCTCATTTAGGCCATAAAAATTTTGATTGTGTGATCTAAAAGATAATTGAGACAATGAAGTCATCGAGTTAGTGCTTTTGCTATAACTAAGGTGAACAAGTGCTGCGCTTTGTTTTGTTGAAAGAATTGGCTCTGGCAAGTCTTTAAATAACCCATTGAAATGGACCAACCAACTAACTTGCTGTCTTCTATCCAGATTGATTTGAGCAGAATGATCTAAAATGAAATTATTGAAATTTCCAAATCCAGAACTTACGGTAGCATTATATTTCGGGATTGACTTCTTTTTTTGAAGCACTTTAGCAGACCCTTTAGATGGAATAAAGGTTGAGGCTACTGGTATTGAAAATATAGAATAGTTCAACTTCAGTTTTTCTCTCCCGATTGAATCAATAACTAGGGGCTGTTCTCTTATTTTAAAAACTTCGGACAAGCTTGGTGTATAGGATTTGATTACGGTTACTTCTTGAACCCCAATAGTAACCTCATCCTCCTGCCCAAAAACAGTAAAAAAGCTGAATAACAAACCAATCCAAAGGCTTGCTTTGAACTGTTGTTTATGAATTTTCATTTGCTTCTTCGACTTTAATGGATGAATTGTTTTTAGATTCAATTGATTTTAAATTTTCTAAATCCAATTGTGCTTGCTTAATTATTTCTGGAAATTGAGTGAAATTAGTTAAAATAGATTCTAATATAAATGAAGCCTGAAAAGCATCATCTAACTGATAAAAGTTCTGAGACATCAACAACAAACTCTTGGCTCCCCATTCTGGATAATTACCAAAGTCTTTTGCTATTCTCTCGATTAACAAATTGGAAGCTTCATATTCGTGAACTAAATGTTTTTGGTTTGCATTAAAATAAAGCGCTTCGACCGCCAAAGAAGCATCGGGGGCGTTTTCAAGTTCAGCATAAGCACCTTTTGCTTTATCTATGTTTTTGAGTTTTATACTCGATTGTGCTATAATTCTGTAGGCATCCCATTTGATTTTTTGATCTAATTGCTTCAATTCTATTGCGCGCTCTGCACAGGAAATTGCTTCTGAATATTCCTTTTGCTCAAAATACAGTTGCATTAAATTAAACAAAGCATAGCGTTTGTTTTCTCGGAATTGAGCAAGTTCATCAAGGGTTTTCCAATAGGATAAGGCACGAGACTCTTGATCGCTATTTATTAATGCTTGCGTAATCCTAACCAGTGATTGTTCGGTATATTCTTGAATAGGTTGATCCAATACTGCTTGATATTGTTCGATTGCTTCTTCCCACTCCCCCTCTTGAAAATAAAGTTCTGCAGACAAAAACGAAACTTGTAATTGATTTGCTCCTTGGGGATAGTTACTTAAATAAGCAGTCAATGCTTTCTGTGCGGCTTTTTTCTTGTTATTATTGAAAAGACGTTCCGCAGATGTAAACGCAGCGCGTTCCAACTCATTATCCTCAAGGGTTACACCTTTTAATTGCTTAACCCAGCGGGTAAAATCCTCAACTTCTGCTAAATCTATGGCAATCTCTTTTGCAGTCTTAAGTGCTTGCTGTGCGACTTCTTCATTTGGATACACTTGAATCAATTGTTTTAAAACTCCCAGTGCATCATTCAGGGATTCTGCATTATACAAAATTAATCCTTTATTCAATAATGAACGAGAACGATAAGGGCTTTGAGAATAATCCTTTGCGAGAATATCGTATGTCTCAATAGCTTTGATGTTGTTATTCTCCCTAGTATAGGCAAGAGCTAATTGAAAATAGGCATCATCAAGTAAAGAAGTATTGGGATATGTTATTATCAGCTGATTTAGTGCTTCTATTTTCTGGGGATTTCGTTCTACAAAACCATAACTCAATGCCTTTTGATATAGCGCATACATTCCTTTTGTAACGTCCGTCGCAATAGCTTTTTCATAAGCCTCCGTTGCAGGCCAGTATTTTCCTAAGACAAAATAACAATCTCCCAGACGTAAAAATGTATCTCTTTTGTATGAATCAGAAAGGTTTTCTTGTTTTAGATAAGCTTCAAATAAAGCCTTGGATTTTTCGTAATTTTTAAGTTTAAAATTAGCATAACCCATATGATAACTAAGTTTATTATATCCTAAAACTTTCCTTGCAAAAGGATGAGATCTAAAGGTATTTAAATCCAAAAGAACAGCTTGAAAATCATTTAGCTCGTATTTTGCAAGAGCACTCCAATACAAACAATTTGCTTCAATTGTCTTGTCTTTGTTTGTTTTTAAGGACTGATTAAAAAATTCAACAGCATCTTCATACAAGCCACTTTGAAAAAGAGCAACCGCTTTTAAGTAATTTACTTTTTGTAGCGCATCATCGTATTGACTTCCTGATTTTTTATTTAAAATTTTTATAGCTGCATTGAAATTCCTAGAATTGACATAAGAATCAATTAGAAGTTCTTCAATTTCAGGTACAGCTTTATTCATAGGATATTGATCTAAAAAAGAAGCCAAAAGTAAAGATGGATTTTTATAGGCGTTACCTATTTCATAGCTCAAGCGAGCATAATTCAATAATGCATCTTCAGAAATCACAGCATCAAATTTTAGAGAAGCTGCACTTTTGAAAGCATTCAAAGCTTGGGTCTTTTTATCCATTTTCAGATAGCAATCTGCTAAATGATAATAGGCGTTTTGAGCCACTACATTCTTACCAGAAATAATTTTATTAAACTGTCTGATGGCGTTTTCATACTCACCAAGCCTGAAGTAGGTGTATCCTAGTTGATAAAAATCAGTATTGGACCATTTACCCTTTTTACCTTTATAAACTTCAAGGTATGGAAGCGCAGAATTAAAATCATTAAGATTAAAATAGCTTTCACCTATTATTTTTGAAAGTTCGGAAGTTTGATTTTTGTTAGCATCTTCAAGACTTGTTCTTGCAATAACTATGGCTTGTTCGAACCTTCCTAAATTAAAATTCATATAGGCTTGAAAGTAACCAACGGTAGTGTTGTTTTGATTAACTGTTGCTTTATTAAATTTCTCTGCAGCTTCATCATAATCATCTAATTGATAGGCAATGTATCCAAGGTAGTAACTGGCATCAAATTGGTATTTCTCAACATCTTCAATTTTTTTAAAATAAGTCTCAGCTTGTTTAAAACGCTTGGACGCGAACAAAGCATATCCCTTATTGAAGAAATAATCATTTCTTTTGTCTGAAGCTACATCAGCTGCTTTAATCTTATTAAACCACTTTAAGGCGTAGGTATATTTCCCGTTTTCAAAATAGTACGCTGCTAAATCATAGTATGCAGTTTCGGACAAATAACTTGTTGGATTTTCAGTCATGAAAGCAGAAAGTTTTTTTTCTGAACCAGGCCTGTTTAAGCGTAAATCAGTGGCTATTTTATAGAAATCTGCGGCAGTAGAATAGTCACTTAGTGAAGGGTAAAAATCAACTAAATTAAAATACTGACTGGCTAAACTAAAATTATCAGATCCAAAATAATAAGAAGCTTGAGTTTGAGGAATTTTATTTACACCCATCTGAGCCCAAACCGCTGAACACGATATAGATAAGAATACAAAATAAATAAGATAAGCTTTGTTAATGTTGATTCTTAGCATGGATTAAAGTTAAGCTTAAGTTCCTACTTTTAAAACGTAGTATTTTTTTTTAAAGTATAAATTATCAACAAAAAATTTCGGGACGTCTAAATTGTTTCTATTTTTACATGAACCGGAGAAAATCACTTTAGGATTTTCTTTGAAATGACCAATTAAAAAATCACATGAAATTACCCTTAGTTCAATTTGAAAATGCCACGATTATTCAAAATAAACAAACAATTTTGAGTGATGTAAATATTGAGGTTCAACAAGGTGATTTCACTTTTTTAATTGGAAAAACAGGGACTGGGAAAAGTAGTTTAATCAAAACGCTTTATGCTGACCTTCCTCTTCAATCAGGAACTGGAAGAGTTTCGGATTTTAATTTAGCTGAAATCAAACAGCGTGAAATTCCTTTCTTACGACGAAGATTAGGTGTTGTTTTTCAAGATTTCAAGCTTCTCTCCGATCGTTCTATTTTTGAAAATCTAAGTTTTGTTCTCAAATCAACAGGTTGGAAAGATAAAAAAGAAATAAAAGAACGTATAGAAGAAGTATTAGATTCTTTGGGAGTTGAAGGCATTTCAGGAAAATATGCTTTTGAACTCTCGGGAGGTGAACAACAGCGTGTAGCCATTGCTCGCGCGCTACTTAATGAACCTGAACTTATCATAGCAGACGAACCAACTGGAAACTTAGACCCGCAAACTAGCCTAGAGATAATGGAGGCTTTTAGAGGTTTACACCAAAAAGGAATGACCATTATTATGGCAACCCATGATTATAATATGATTGTGAAGTTTCCCGGAAAAATACTTCGGTGTGATGCGGGAAAAATTTACGAAGTAGTTCAAAAAAACGAAGCCTAAAGATTACTCTCTAGGCTTGTTTGATACTATAAATAAATTTATTTTTATTTTCCTGTCATGCGTTTTCTTTGATTCTCATCAAGATAAACTTTACGTAATCGCATGCTTTTTGGAGTTACTTCCACGTACTCATCCCCTTGTATATATTCTAAAGCTTCTTCTAAAGAAAATTTAATTGGAGGAGCTAAACGAACTTTATCATCCGTTCCTGAAGAACGAACATTTGATAGCTTTTTAGTTTTGGTAACATTAACAACCATGTCGTCTGCACGAGAATTTTCACCGATAACTTGTCCGGTATAAATTTCTTCGTTTGGAGCAACAAAGAATTTTCCGCGCTCTTGCAACTTATCTAATGAATAAGGAATTGCATTTCCTTTTTCCATTGAAATAAGAGATCCATTGTTTCGTCCAGGAATTACTCCACGAAACGGCTGAAACTCTTTGAATCTGTGATTCATAATTGCCTCTCCAGCAGTTGCAGTAAGCAATTGATTTCTTAGACCTATAATACCTCTAGAAGGTATTAAAAACTCACAAACCATACGTTCTCCTTTAGGAGTCATACTCAACATTTCGCCTTTTCTAAGAGTAACCATTTCAATCGCCTTACCAGAAACACTCTCAGGTAAATCAATGGTTAATTCTTCGATAGGCTCATGCTTTTTACCGTCAATTTCTTTTATAATTACTTGCGGTTGTCCAATTTGAAGTTCATACCCTTCTCTTCTCATTGTTTCAATTAAAACAGACAAGTGAAGTACTCCTCTACCAAAAACAATGAATTTATCGGCAGAGTCGGTATTTTCCAAGCGCATTGCAAGGTTTCTTTCTAATTCTTTTTCTAAACGGTCTTTGATGTGTCTTGAAGTTACAAATTTTCCGTCTTTCCCAAAAAATGGAGAATCGTTAATTGTAAACAACATGCTCATTGTTGGCTCGTCTATTGCAATAGTAGGAAGTGCTTCTGGCTCAAGGGCATCTGCAACTGTATCACCAATTTCAAAATTTTCTAGCCCTATAATAGCACAAATATCTCCTGCTTTTACTTCTTCAACTTCTTGTCGTCCCAAACCATCAAATAAATTCAATTCTTTGATTCGAGCTTTAGTAATTGTTCCTTCTCTATTAACTAAACTTACCAGCATATTAGCAGTAAGTGTACCTCTTTGCAAGCGTCCAATAGCTATTCGACCTGTATAAGCCGAAAAGTCTAAGGAAGTTATGAGGAGCTGTGGAGTTCCTTCTTCTACTTTTGGATCTGGAACGTGTTTCAAAACCATATCCAATAAAGGCTCTACGTTTTCAGTTTGATTTCTCCAATCTTCACTCATCCAATTGTTCTTTGCAGAACCGTAAACTGTTGGAAAATCTAATTGCCACTCTTCTGCTCCTAATTCGAACATTAAATCAAAAACAGACTCATGAACTTCTTCTGGAGTACAGTTTTCTTTATCCACTTTATTAACAACAACAATGGGTTTTAACTTTAAGTCGATTGCCTTTTGTAATACAAAGCGAGTTTGTGGCATTGGCCCTTCAAAAGCATCAACAAGAAGTAAAACACCGTCAGCCATATTCAACACACGCTCAACTTCACCACCAAAATCGGCGTGACCAGGAGTATCGATAATATTAATCTTTGTGTCTTTGTACATTACAGAAATATTCTTAGAAAGAATCGTAATTCCACGTTCTCTTTCCAAATCATTATTGTCCAAAATTAAATCCCCGGTATTCTGATTGGTTCTGAAAAGCTCGCAATGATGCATAATCTTATCTACCAAGGTAGTTTTACCGTGGTCAACGTGTGCAATTATTGCAATGTTTTTAATTTTGGACATCTGTGTTTATTTTTTTAATCGCGCAAATATAACCTTATATATTCAGCTTTTAGCTAAAAGTTTAAGGTTTCGAATTTATAGGGTATTCAACTAAAAACTTTACTTTTGCAAAAAACATATTATGGACTTTTCAAAACTGCCGAATATTAATCACCAAAACAGTGACCAATTCTTTCTGTTAGCAGGTCCTTGCGCTATTGAGAATGAAGCAATGGCGTTTGAAATTGCTGAAAAAGTATTGTCTATTACAGACCGACTGAACATTCCTTTTGTTTTTAAAGGGAGTTTTAAAAAGGCAAACCGAAGCAGAATTGACAGTTTTACAGGAATTGGAGACGAAACTGCACTTGAAATTCTTCAGAAAATTGGAAAAACATTCAACATACCAACGGTAACTGATATTCATGAAGCGGCGGATGCGGAAAAAGCTGCAGTTTATGTAGATGTTTTACAAATTCCAGCATTTTTAGTTCGACAAACCGACTTGGTGGTTGCAGCTGCAAAAACTGGAAAGGTTGTAAACCTAAAGAAAGGTCAATTTATGAGTCCTGAGAGTATGCAATTTGCGGTTCAAAAAGTCAAGGATAGCGGAAACGATGCTGCTTGGATAACCGATCGAGGAACACAATTTGGATATACTGATCTTATTGTAGACTTTAGAGGGGTTCCTGCAATGCGTTCTGTTGCTCCAACAATATTAGACGTAACTCATTCTTTACAACAACCCAACCAAGCCTCTGGAGTAACTGGAGGTCGGCCAGAACTTATAGAAACGATAGCCAGAGCAGGGATTGTAAACCATATCGATGGTTTATTTATCGAAACACACCCAAATACTTCCCAAGCTAAAAGTGATGGTGCAAATATGCTTTCGCTTGATTTATTAGACGGAATGTTAACAAGACTAACAGAGATTAGAAAAACTATCAATCAGTTTTAAATAAAAGATATACTTTTACACCCTGCTTAAATTAAGCAGCTTCTTTGAAATAATGGGGTCGACTGGTTTTGACAACGAGATCAATCGAAAAGTAAGCATGTCGAGCAATGAATCAAATCTCGTAAAACTAAGATTCAACCTTTAATAGGCGAGAATAACTACGCTCTAGCTGCATAAGCGACTGAATTATAGTAAGTCACTGCCTAGTCTCAACCAGGTTGAGAAGCCGGATGTCTCTTGAAAGCCCTTGTTGACAGCGTTCAAATCAGAGGCACCATAAAGGTCAACATCGAAGTCTGGAGGTTCCGGTCAGATTTTTCAATAAAGGAACTAAGGAATGTGTGGGCGGTTTTCAGTCAGTACATTTTCGAAAACTAAATGATAACTAAACATGTAGAAGGCTATTCTATTGCTTGTATGGACGAGGGTTCGATTCCCTCCGACTCCACAAAATAATTCCCTAATATATTTATAATCAATATGTTAGGGTTTTTATTTATATATTTGTACTTGGATCACCATCAAAATTTAGTTTCCTTAGCACATCAACCATTGAAAATTCATTTAAATTATTTTCTGTTTTAATTGTTATTGAACTCTGCTGACTTTGAGTCTCATAAACAATAATCAAAAATAATATTGTTAAATATTCAAATTTCATACTCTTCTTCCTCAAATTATTATTTTGCAATATAAAGCTATCTAAATAACTATTATTGATTTGGGGCTGACCATAATATTTATTTTATCTCTAAAGTTACTTTTCAAGTTCGTATT
>Ga0307986_10000117_pt1 | contig 54506 bp, 51 predicted proteins | sample EllFjometageno82_FD_203170 | JGI IMG/M metagenome (GOLD analysis project Ga0307986, IMG submission 203170) | Marine microbial communities from Ellis Fjord, Antarctic Ocean - #82 | ecosystem: Environmental > Aquatic > Marine > Unclassified | place: Southern Ocean | collected 2014-10-09 | reverse complement strand
CCTTCTTTCATTAACTTTGGTGCATCTAAAGCAGCTTCTAATAATCTAATTTGACTATAATCCGCTTCATTCATAAAATGATAAAACTCACCATCATTATATAAATACTGAAACTTGTGAGTTTCAACCCTTACATCATCAATTTTTCTTCCTGCAGGAAATGTATTATCTATTACTTTTCCGTTTGTAACACTTTTTAATTTTGTTCTTACAAAAGCCGGACCTTTACCAGGTTTTACGTGTAAAAATTCTATGATTTTATATATATCATTGTTATATCTGATACATAATCCGTTTCTAATATCTGATGTAGTTGCCATTTAATTTTTTATTTTATTATTAGTAAATATTTTAATTGAAAAATAAGTACTCCGTTAACTTGCGTTGAAATATCCTTTCATAATTCCTCTATGTGAATCTTTTATAAATTGTATAATTTCATCACGTTCAGGAGTTGCTGCCATTTCTGCTTCTATAATACCGATTGCTTGCGTATAGTTATAGTTTTTCTGAAATAGAATTCTAAATATATTTTGAATTTCTCTTATTTTTTCTGTTGAAAACCCTCTTCTTCTTAATCCTACAGAGTTAATACCTACATAAGACAAAGGCTCTCTTGCTGCTTTAACATATGGAGGAACATCTTTTCTAACCAAAGACCCACCTGTTACAAAAGCGTGTTTTCCGACAGATGCAAATTGATGCACAGCTACCATACCCGCTAATACTACGTTATCACCGATGGTTACATGGCCAGCTAAAGTAGTATTGTTAGAGAATACACAATTATTACCTACAAAACAATCATGAGCAATATGACAATACGCCATAATTAAACAGTTGTCACCAACTATCGTTTTCATTCTATCTTTTGTACCTCTATTAATTGTTACACATTCTCTAATAGTAACATTGTTTCCAATTTCCACAGTAGTTTCTTCGTCTTCGAATTTTAAATCTTGAGGAATTGCAGAAATTACTGAACCAGGAAAAATTCTACAATTTTTACCAATTCTAGCTCCTTCCATAATTGTAACGTTAGATCCAATCCAAGTTCCAGAACCAATAACGACATTATTATGTATCGTTGTAAAAGGTTCAATTACAACATTTCTTGCAATCTTTGCTTGGGGGTGAACATATGCTAATGGTTGATTCATAATTTATTTTTTTCTAGCAATTTGTGCCATTAATTCTGCTTCTGCGACTAATCTTCCATTTGCATAAGCATACGATTGCATATGACAAATTCCTCTTCTTATTGGTGTAATTAATTCACATTTAAAAATTAATGTATCACCAGGTAAAACTTTTTGTTTGAATTTAACTTTGTCCATTTTCATGAAATATGTTAAATAATTTTCTGGATCAGGAACCGTGCTTAATACTAAAATTCCACCACATTGTGCCATTGCTTCAACTTGTAAAACTCCTGGCATTACTGGAGAACCTGGGAAATGACCAATAAAAAAATCTTCATTCATTGTAACGTTTTTCATACCAACAACGTGTTTATCTGAAAGCTCAATGATTCTATCAACCAACAAAAAAGGTGGTCTATGAGGAAGAATATCCATAATTTGATGAATATCTAATAAAGGCGGTAAGTTTAAATCATATTGAGGAACATTGTTTCTCTTTTCTGCTTTTATGATTTTTGCTAATTTCTTAGCAAACTGTGTATTTATTAAATGACCTGGTTTATTTGCAATTACCTTTCCTCTAATACGAACACCTGCTAACGCTAAATCACCTATAACATCTAACAATTTATGACGTGCAGCTTCATTTGCCCAATGCAAAGTTAGATTGTCTAAAATTCCATTTGGCTTAACAGCAATATTCTCTTTTTTAAAGGCTTTTTTCAACTTCTGCATTGTCCCTTCTGATAATTCTTTATCAACATAAACAATCGCATTATTTAAATCTCCTCCTTTAATTAAATCATTTTCTAATAACATTTCAATTTCATGCAAAAAACTGAACGTTCTTGCATCTGCAATTTCTTCCTTAAAGTCAGAAATATGATCTAAAGTAGCATTTTGAGTTCCTAAAATTTTAGTACCAAAATCTACCATTGTTGTTACTTGATATTCATCAGCAGGCATTAAAATAATTTCACTTCCTGTTAACTCATTTCTATATGAAATAATTTCTTTTACAATGTATTCTTCAATATATGCTTCTTGTTCTTTAATTCCTGCTTTTTCTAAAGCTTCAACAAAAAACTTAGAAGAACCATCCATAATTGGCGGTTCCGAAGCATCTATTTCTATTAATAAATTATCAATTTCTAAACCAACTGCTGCCGCTAAAACGTGTTCTGATGTCTGAATTTTAACACCATTTTTCTCAAGATTTGTTCCTCTTTGTGTCGTTACAACATATTCTGCTTTCGCTTCTATAGTTGGCGACCCCTCAAGATCTACTCTACTAAAAGCAAAACCATGATTTATTGGAGCAGGTTTTAATGTCATTGACACTTTATTACCTGTATGTAAACCTACACCTGATAAGGTAATTTCTGATTTTATTGTTTTTTGTTTCTTACTCATATTTATTGATTTTGAGCATTCAACTCTTTTTCTATTTTATTAACTGATGCTACAATCTTAGGGAAATTTCTAAAATAAACATATGATTTACTATACTCTGAATACGTCATTGCTGGTGTACCTTGTACTTTCTCTCCGTCTTTTAAACTTCTGGTAACTCCAGATTGACCTTGAATTTTCACATTATTACCAATCGTTAAATGACCTGCAAAACCAACTTGCCCACCAATCATACAATTCTCTCCTATTTTGGTTGAACCTGCAATTCCTGTTTGTGCAGCAATTACTGTATTTCTTCCAATTTCTACATTATGTGCAATATGTATTTGATTGTCTAACTTTACACCTTGTCTTATAATTGTAGCACCTAAAGTTGCTCTATCTATAGTTGATGAAGAACCGATGTCTACATAATCTTCTATAATTACATTTCCTATTTGCGGAATTGCTTTGTATTCTCCTTCTTTATTTGGTGCAAAACCAAAACCATCAGAACCAATTATACAGCCTGAATGAATTTTACAATGATTCCCTATGAGAGTTTCTGAATAGATTTTAACTCCAGAAAAAATAACACAATTATTACCTATAACTGTATTATCGCCGATATAACAATTAGGGTAAATTTTAACATTAGTACCAATTGTTACATTTTCTCCTATATATGAGAAGGCACCTAAATATTCATTTTCCCCGATTTTAGCGGAATCAGCTATAAAAAGAGGCGCTTCTCTACCCGTCTTATTGTTCTTTACTTCGTTATAAAATTCTAATAATTTAGAAAAAGATTTGAGTGCGTTTTCTACTTTTATTAAAGTTGTAGAAATTTCTTTTTCTGGCTTAAAGGTCTTATTTACAATAACAACTGAAGCACTAGTTGTATATAAGAAAGAATTGTATTTAGGGTTAGATAAAAAAGTTAAAGAACCCTTCTCACCTTCTTCTATTTTAGATAACTTAGAAACTTCTTCATTGGGGTTTCCGACGACTTCTCCCTCTAAAATATCTGCTATTTGTTGTGCTGTAAATCTCATTAAACGCAAAAGTATAAAAAATATGGCTATTTGGCTAATCTCATTTTACTTTGGATAGCAAATAAAATGTTTTATAACCGGTTTTGTTAAGGCTTGTATATTAAATTGATCAGAAGCTTTCGCAATATCTATTAACTTTCCTTTTTTATTTAGGATTAAAATAGGTTTCTCTGAATTATAGGCTTGATTTTTAATTTCTTGTGAAAACACAAAATAATTAGTTTCTTCTTCGGATAAATTTAACTTCTTTGAAAACTGATTTATCTTTTTATTTATTTGAGAAGCATCAAAAGCATCATTCTGAATTTCAACACGCAATAATTTTCTATCAACAATCATCTGAGACAGTAAAGACAGTACTTTATCATCATGGTTAGTCCATTCTTTTATCGCTGACAAAATATCATAATCATCTAATTTAGAGAACATTTCTAACGTTTCATCGGTAAAATTATCTTGATCTATTTGATTGTTCAAAAAGTATTTTAAAGAAGTACTTGCAAACAATTTTTCGCCTTTTCCCACCAATTCTTTCGCTCTTATTAAAACATTGACCAACATGTTTTCTGCAACCAAACCTGTTTTATGTAAATATACTTGCCAATACATTAATCTTCTAGCGATCAAAAACTTCTCTACAGAATAAATACCCTTTTGTTCAATTACAAGTTCATCATCTATAACATTCATCATAACGATTAATCTGTCTGATGAAATATTCCCTTCTGTAACTCCCGTATAAAAACTATCTCTTTTTAAATAATCTAATCTATCAATATCTAACTGACTCGAAATAAGTTGATATAAAAATTTACGATGGTAATTCCCTTCAAATATTTCGATCGCTAAATTCAATTTTCCATCAAACTCATCATTTAACTTTTTCATGAATTTTAATGAAATTTCTTCATGAGAGATTCCATTTGCAATACTATGCTCTAAAGCATGAGAGAATGCTCCATGACCAATATCATGCAACAAAATAGCAATACATAAGGCGTTTTCTTCTTCCTTACTGATTTCAATTTGCTTAATACGTAAAACTCTTACCGCTTTCTGCATTAAATGTATGCATCCTAATGCATGATGAAAACGGGTGTGATTTGCACCAGGATACACCAAGCTTGAAAACCCCATTTGTGAAATTCTCCTTAAACGCTGAAAATAAGGATGTTCTATTATGTCAAAAATTAACGAATTTGGAATTTGTATAAACCCATAAATTGGATCATTTAGAATTTTTAATTTATTTGGTGTTTTTTTCTTCAAAAGGTGCGTTTTATCAATGTATCGCAAAATACGAACAATATTTTTTTTGGCAATATTTTATCATTTTAAAGCAACAAAAAATATAACAAAACAGTACTTTTAACGTTAAGTGTTATAATTTAAAACGATATATGAGCAATATACAGATTTTATGGGTGGATGATGAAATTGAACTATTAAAACCTCACATTCTTTTTTTAGAACGTAAAAACTATAAAGTCACCACTTGTACAAATGGTGCTGATGCTATTGATTTGGTCGATGAAGAAAATTTTGACATTGTCTTTTTAGATGAAAACATGCCTGGTTTAACAGGTTTAGACACACTTGCACAAATTAAACAGAAACAGGCAAATTTACCTGTTGTGATGATTACCAAAAGTGAGGAAGAATATATTATGGAAGAAGCAATTGGCTCTAAAATTGCTGATTACTTAATTAAACCTGTAAACCCTAATCAGATTCTATTGAGTTTAAAGAAAAACTTAGACCATTCGCGTTTAATTTCTCAAAAAACGACTTCTAGCTATCAACAAGAATTCAGGAAAATCTCTATGGATTTAGCAATGGTAAACAATTATGAAGATTGGATTGAACTCTATAAAAAATTGGTTCATTGGGAATTAGAACTAGAAAATATTAGCGATTCTGGAATGTTGGGAATTTTAGAAAGTCAGAAACAAGAAGCTAATAATCAGTTTTTTAAATTCATAAAGAAGAATTACGAAGATTTTTTAACCGCTCATGATAAACCTACTTTTTCTCATACTTTGTTTAAAGACTATGTTGTTCCTGAATTAAGTAAAGAACAAGGTGTTTTATGGGTTGTGATTGATAATTTAAGATATGATCAATACAGGGTTTTAGAACCTTTAATCAATAATTATTATAAGAAAGAGCAAGAATATTCGTATTTTTCTATTCTACCAACTGCGACACAATATGCTAGAAATGCTATTTTTTCTGGATTAATGCCATCAGAAATGGAAAAACGTCATCCAAATTTTTGGAAAAACGATACTGATGAAGGTGGAATGAATTTATTTGAAAATGATTTTTTAACGGCTCAAATTAAAAGGTTGAATTTAGATATTAAGCATGAATATTATAAAATAACGAATTTAAAAAGTGGAAAAGAATTAGCAGATAACTTTAACGGAACAAAACAAAACGACTTAACGGCTGTTGTTTACAACTTTGTCGATATGCTTTCTCACTCTAAAACAGAAATGGAAGTAATTAAAGAACTAGCTGGAGATGACAAAGCGTATAGAAGCCTTACTTTAAGCTGGTTTAAGAATTCACCTTTGTTTGAAATTATCCAAAAAGCACAACATTTAGGTCAGAAATTAATAATTACCACAGATCACGGAACGATTAATTGCAAAAATCCAACGAAAGTAATTGGCGATAAAAACATCAGCTCTAATTTACGTTACAAAACGGGTAGAAGTTTAACCTATGAAGAGAAAGATGTGTTTGCTGTTAAAAATCCGAAAGATATATTTTTACCTACCATTGCAATGAATAGTCCGTTTATTTTCGCAAAGGAAGACCTGTTTTTCGCATATCCAAACAACTTTAATCATTTTGTAAAATATTTTAAAAACACGTATCAACATGGAGGTGTTTCTTTGGAAGAAGTAATTATCCCTTGTGTTGTTTATAGTCCGAAGTAAAATTATTTGGCAGTATTCAGTTGCGGTAAACAGTCAAAAAACGATGTAATCTGATGTTTCCAATGTGGTCAAAAAAAGAAAAAAACACATAGAATCATAGATTACACAGAAAAATTTACACTAGAATCAAAAGTCTTTCTATTTTTGTCTCAATGAACAAAAACTATTCTTTAGAAGATTTATCTTTAATTGCATCTGAAATTATTTCATCCGCAAAAAACAAAACATTGTTGTTTTATGGAGAAATGGGTGTTGGAAAAACAACGCTCATCAAAGAAATCTGTAAAGAACTAAAAGTTCAGGATTCAATCTCCTCTCCTACTTTTTCTTTAGTAAATGAATATCAAACTTCAACAAACGAAAAAGTTTTTCATTTTGATTTCTATCGAATTACAGATCAAGAAGAAGCGCTAGACATGGGAATTGAAGAATATTTTTACAATAATGATTGGTGTTTAATTGAATGGCCGGAAAATATCGAAAATTTACTACCTTTAGAAGCTGTTGAAATTCATCTTACAATTTTAGATAATAGAGAACGCAACATCCAATTAAAATAACCAAACTATGAGTCAATTTTCTCCTTTTAGTAAAGAAGAGTTATTACCACAAGCAGAAATGCTAGAAATTAAAAAACAAAAAGGAGAACTGTTTATTGGCCTTCCGAAAGAAACTTATTTAGGTGAAAAGCGAGTTTGCTTAACACCAGATGCAGTAACAGCATTAACATCTCATGGTCATAGAATTGTTATAGAAACAGGCGCTGGTGATGGCGCAAATTATACAGATAAAGAATATTCTGAAGCAGGTGCAAAAATTTCTTATGATATAGAAGAAGCTTTTAAATGCAATATTGTTTTAAAAGTAGCGCCTCCAACAGAAAAAGAAATTGGCTATATAAATCCGCAAACCATATTAATTTCTTCTCTTCAGTTAAAAACACAAACTAAAAATTACTTTGAAAATTTAGCTAAAAAAAGAATTACAGCAGTTGCTTTTGACTTTATAAAAGATGAGCATGAAACCTACCCTATTGTAAAATCTTTGAGTGAAATTGCGGGTACAGCTTCTGTTTTAATTGCTGGTGAATTAATGAGCGGCGTTAATAAAGGAAATGGGTTATTATTTGGTAATATTAGTGGAGTTCCGCCAACAAGTGTGGTTATTTTTGGAGCAGGAACTGTTGGTGAATACGCTGCAAGAACTGCAATAGGATTGGGTGCAAGAGTAAAAATTTTTGACAATTCTATTACGAAACTTCGCAAACTACAGCACTGTTTAAACTCTCCAATTTATACATCTACGATACAACCAAAATCAGTTGCAAAAGCTTTAATGAGATGCGATGTCGCTATTGGCGCTATAAGAGGTAAAAATAGATCTCCGATTATTGCCACAGAAACAATGGTGGAACAAATGAAAGAAGGTGCTATTATTGTTGATGTAAGCATCGATAGAGGTGGTTGTTTTGAAACGTCTAACGTAACGACACACATTACTCCTACTTTTGTGAAGCATGGAGTAATACATTACTGTGTACCTAATATTCCTGCACGTTATGCAAGAACAGCCTCTTTGTCTATTAGTAATATTTTTACGCCTTATTTATTGAATATTGCTGAAGAAGGTGGTTTCGAAAATGCTGCACGTTTTGATAAAAGCTTGCGAAATGGCATGTATTTTTACCATGGAATCTTAACAAACAAAACTGTTTCTGATTGGTTTGACATCCCATACAGAGATATTAATTTGTTGATTTTATAAGTCTCTTTATTCTTTAAAAGAAGTACTTTTGCAATTCAAATTTTTACAATGTTGATTAAAAGAGTTGGATATTATTTAGTAGGGTTATCATTGGGTAGTATAGCTGTATACTTTTTTTGGCAAAAGAAAAATGCAACTTTCGATTACTGGATGGATGCAAGGACATTAAAATCAATTAGAATTAGAGAACGTTTGTTTTCTGATGATGCAAAAAATGCAATGCATAAATTTGATATTGATACTTTAAAAATATCTACTATTCTAGAATCTGGTGATGTTGACTTTTGGAAAAGTAAGCCAAGACAAACACCTTGTGCTGAATATTATATTACAGGAAGTAACGAATTAGAAAACGTAAGTTTATTCATAAAACGTTGCGATTCTACGTCTACAATTGATAAAATTATTATTGAATAAATTATTTACAATCTGTCATTCCTGTGAAAACAGAAATATAGAATGAATAATTACCTTCTGAAAATTTATTCCTTTTTTAAGTTTTGATGGTAATGTTCCTCAATTTTATCAACGTTTTTAATCGTCTTCTTTACCCAATTAAAGTACAAAATCTCTTTTTCTTCTTTTGTTAATTGCCAAGCAACATCAGACATTCTTAATTTTGTCGTTACGTCTTGCAAAACAATTGCAGCCGCTACAGAAATGTTTAAACTCTCTGTAAAACCTACCATTGGTATTTTTAAAAAACCATCTGCATTCTCTTTCACATAGTCAGAAACACCTTCTGCTTCTACGCCAAATACAAATGCTGATTTCTTAGTCACATCAAAATCATGCAATAAGCAAGAATCATTATGAGGGGTTGTTGCTATAATCTGATACCCTTCTTTTCTTAAAGCATCTAAACAAATTTGTGTATTATCTCCATCTGATTTATATCGTTTTGAGGTAATCCATTTTTGAGAACCTTTTGCAACATGCCTAGAAACCTTATTTGTATATTTATTTTCAATCGCATGCACATCTTGAACGCCAAAAATATCGCACGTTCTTACAACTGCACTTGCATTGTGTGGTTGAAAAATATCTTCTAAAACAACTGTAAAATGACGTGTTCTATCTTCTAAAACTTTTTTAAAAAGCGCCTTTCTATTATCCGTTAAATAACTTTCAAAATATTTTAATAGTTTTTCGTCAATCATAAAATATAAATTTAGTGAAGAAATTTCAGCCACTAATTACTCAAATTTACATTAAAATTTAATTGATTTATCAATTTTGTCTTTTTTTAATTTATGAACTCATAACAAAAAATAGTATCTTTATTTTAATGAAAAAATTAGTTTTTTTTAACGGGTGCAGGAGTTTCCGCTGAAAGCGGGATAATAACATTTAGAGATGCAGATGGCTTATGAGAAGGTCATGATGTAATGCAAGTTACTTCTCCGAAAGGTTTTGCTGAGAATCCTGAATTAGTTTTAGATTTTTACAATCAACGTAGAAAAAAATTAACTTATTATAGTATTAAAAAAATCAAAAATTTCTCCTTTAGAAATAGCACTTCCTTTTTCTATCAAATCGAAAATCTCGCTATTTCTTTCATCACTTTTATAAGGTTTAGTTCCTTTAAAAATCTCCACAGAACTATCCATTGGGTTTTGCATTAACCATTCAAAACCTTTTTGTTCCAATAAATTGATATCCCAAGTTATTTTAATTGCTATTCTATGAATTTCTTCTTCATCGCATTTAAATAAATTTACAGAAGTTTTAGAAAAATGCTCTACATAATTCGTTTTTAGCAGCACATCATCCCAAACAACATCAGAAAAAACATTCATTTCATCTTCTGCGACACTTGGTTTTTCTTTTTTTATTTGATTCCATTCTTTAACGTCGATACTTTGTGTTGCTAAAAAGCGAGCAAATTCTTCGTGTAAATTCTCAAATTGTTCTTTGGTAAGTTGTCTGTATTTCATATTTTTTTTATAAAAAAAAAAGCCTACTAAAATTAGTAGGCTTTTAACTTTTTAACAAGTTTTTAAGAATTGTTTCTTATTCAGAAACAACTTCAAAAATAATATCAGCAACTACTGCTCTGTGTAATCTTACAGATGCTTCGTATTTACCTAATCTTTTTACAGAACCACCAACAACTTTAATAAACTTCTTGTCTAATTCTGTTCCTGCTTTTGCTAAAGCTACAGCTAAATCAATGTTGTTTACAGAACCAAATAATTTGTCTCCTGAACCTGTTTTAGATGTAATTTTAATTTCATATCCTTTAACTGTTTCTGCTAAAACATTAGCTTCTTCAATTAATTTAGCTTCCTTATAAGCACGTTGTTTTAAATTCTCTGCTAAAACTTTCTTTGCAGATGAAGTAGCTAAAACCGCTTGCCCTGTAGGGATTAAAAAATTTCTACCATAACCGTTTTTCACAGCTACAACATCGTCTTTAAATCCTAAATTTCCTACGTCTTGTCTTAATATCAATTCCATGTCCTACGTCTTTATTATTTTAACAAATCTCCAACGTAAGGCATTAACGCTAAATGACGCGCTCTTTTAATTGCTTGCGCAACTTTACGTTGATATTTTAATGATGTTCCTGTTAAACGTCTTGGTAAAATTTTACCTTGTTCGTTGACTAAATACATTAAGAAGTCTGCATCTTTATAGTCGATATACTTGATACCTTTCTTTTTAAATCTACAGTATTTTGCTTCTTTTTTAGTGTCTATATCTAATGGCGTTAAATATCTAACGTCAGCAGATTTACCGCCTTTTGCTTGTTGTTCTATTGATGCCATTTCTTATTTTTTAGTAGATTTAACACGTTCAGTTCTAACTTTAGCCCAAGCCGCTGCATGTTTGTCTAATCTAACAGAAAGGTAACGCATAACGCTATCATCTCTTCTAAACTCTAACTCATAAGCAGGAATTTCTTCCCCAGCTACTTTGTACTCTAACAAATGGTAAAAACCACTTTTTTTCTTTTGAATTGGATAAGCTAATTTCTTTAAGCCCCAATCTTCTCTTGAGATCATTTCAGCTCCTTTGGAAACTAAATAATCTTCGAACTTTTGTACTGTCTCCTTTATCTGAGTGTCAGATAAAACGGGATTCAAAATGAAAACAGTTTCGTAATGATTCATAAATTAAATATTTTTTGTTTATTTTTAAGGCTGCAAATATACACACTTTTTTGTATTTAAAAGCATCTTTTTTAGATTAAAATTTTCACACTTTTACAATCCATAAAACCATTTAAAATACTGATATGCAAATACCTGAAATACCAAATTTAATTCATTATGCAATTCCTTTTTTTACGCTAACAGTAATTATTGAAGTACTATTAACCGTAAAAGTAAAACTGGAAGATTATGAGTTTAAAGACGCTGGCACCTCTATTTTAATGGGGTTAGGCAACGTTGCTATTGGTTTATTTACCAAAGGTGTTGTTTTAAGCTTATTTTACTTGATTTATAATTTTTATCATTTGTTTGAAATATCATTTGTTTGGTGGGCTTGGGTACTTCTTTTATTTGCTGAAGATTTTTGCTATTATTGGTTTCATAGAATTAGTCATGAAAGTAGATTGTTTTGGGCGAGCCATGTGGTGCATCATTCATCAAAAGAATACAATTTAAGCACCGCATTAAGACAAACTTGGTCTGGTAGTTTTTATACCTTTATCTTTTGGTTTCCGTTGATTTTAATAGGGTTTCACCCTGTTTTGGTTTTGGTGCAAATGTCTATCAGTTTAATTTATCAATATTGGATTCATACTGAATTGATACATAAAATGCCAAAATGGTTTGAGGCTATTTTTAATACTCCAAGTCATCATAGAGTACATCATGCTACAAATCCTCAGTATTTAGACAGAAATCATGCAGGAATCTTTATTATTTGGGATAAGCTTTTTAACACTTTTGAACCAGAAGTAGAAAAACCAATTTACGGCTTGGTTACAAATATAGAAACTTACAACCCTCTAAAAATTGCTTTTATTGAGTGGTACAACTTACTTACAGATTTTTTCACTTCAAAAACATCAATCATAAACAAGTTTAAATATTTGATAAAACCTCCAGGTTGGAAACATGACGGAACGAGTATTCTTTCTTCTGATTTAAGAAAAGAATGGGAAAAAAGTAAAGAGAAGTAAATATCACTAATAATCCACAAACAAGCTATTTCGTTTGTCAACTTATATACCAAATTGAGCCTATCAAAACCTATTTACAGGTATTTCGATAGGCTCAATTACTTTTTACACACACTGGATACTCTTTTTTAATAAACTTAAAGAAGCTTAATCAAAATCAAAACGGATTCCCATAGAAATATTTCTAGTTTCTGTGTCTTTAAATAACAGATTCAAATCATACTTTACATAAAAACTTGTAGATCTGTATCCTATATATGTACTTAAACCATAATTTATGGTATTCATATTAAAGTTATCTTTTTGCATTTCCTGCACATCTACTCCATTTGCATCTGTGTATTCTAAATATTGTCTTGTTCCTAACTTAAAGCCAACAAACCCTCCAACTCCAAAACGTACTGCTGTATTCGTTCTGTCTTTTACACGTCCATTATCATAGGTTTTATTTTTAGACAAATCCCACTCTAAATGTACAGGGAAATTCATTTGTACATGACGCAATCTACTTTCTGATAATTGATTTTCAAAAGTCTCAATGGTTGTTGCATCTCCATTTTTAACATGATATTGATTTTCATCTAATCGTAAATTATTCCACAGAAAAGACACTCCGTATTTAGCATAAAAATTTGATGGATTACTAGAAAAACGAGTTTTCCATGTCCAACCTAATTCATAAAAATGAGATTGCCATAATTTGTATTCAGAATCATTTAAAGAACTTAACTCTCCATTTTCCAGTACATTATTCACACCCATTGCAAAGACAATTTGAGTCGTTGTACTTCGATGCTTTCTGTGTTTAGACCCCGATCTTTCTTTTCTTCTTTCAGTTCTTTCTTTTTTATCTCCATCATCAATATTGAAACGAAAAACCTTGTTGCCAATAGAAAATGTATTATCATCAACTTCTTCAGTTATAATTGATTCTTCAGAACTTGCAATTTTTCCATTCGTTTTATCTTGCACCAATAATTGCAAAAAAAGCTCTTGTTCGCCCACTAATTTTTCAATTCTTCTAGCATGATATCCAGCAATTTCTTTCTTTAAAGTTTCTGCCGTTGTTTTTGTAATCTCCCCTTTTTCTAACCTTTTGTCTATGGCAACAACTTTCGTTTTTAAAGAATCTTTTTGAGATTCTGTAATATGCTCTATTTTTTTAGCGATTTTACTTACTTCTTTCTCAAATGTTTTTTCTTGAGATTGAGCAATAGTTGCACTAAGCAACACTAACATTAGTAGTATTCTTTTCATTTTTATTGATTTTAAATATTTGTAATTCTTGTTTTTAAAAACTGATTGTAAGACTTTTTAATCATTTCTACCTGCAACAGCAATTGCAAAATCTGATACTTTTCTTTTTAAGGATTTCATAAAATTATTCTGAAAATCATCCTCATCTATAGTGAGTTCTACTTCTGCTAAAATTATATTCGGATCTACTTTAACATTCGATTTTTTAAGGGCTTTTTTAATTGTTTTCAAAACATTTTCCCTATTTATAGTATACTTTGCATAATAGGTTTTTACCTCTTTTGAACTATGCGTAACGGCGTACAACAAATCATCACTATTTATTTTAATGCTACTATTTGAGTTTTGTTTAAAAGGTTCTTTAATTTTAAACGCCTTCTTTGTCGGAATAGCATTTAGATTTTCTTCAACTTTTGCAATTATAATTTTCTCTTCTTTTACAAAACGATTTCGAATAACTTCTCTTTTCAAAGGCTCCTCCTTTGTCGGAACAACATGCTTAGTATTCTTTAAAACTCCAACTTGCTTCTCCTCTATTCCATCAACTTTCACAAGTGCTTTTTCAACAGGAATTTCATTTATAAACTTATCGATTCTTTTATCAATTGTATTTGTATCAATCGGAATCGTTACAACCTCATTTTTTGGTGTTATTTTTACTGAATCATCAGAAAACATTTGAAAACCAATACTAATTAAAAGCAAAATACTTGCAGCAGCTCCTATATAAAAAAACCAACCTCGTTTCTTTTGTTGTGGTTGTTCGTCTAATTTTGTAGACAAACGCTCCCAGGCAGAAATAGATGGCTCAATAGCTCTATTTGAAAACTTTTCTTTTATATTTTTATCTAACTTATTTGTTTTCATGTACTGATTTGTTCATTCTAATGTAATTTTCTTGCAATAATTTCCGTGCTTTAAATAATTGCGATTTTGATGTACTTTCAGAAATGCCTAATTCTTCTGCAATTTCTGAATGTTTATACCCCTCAATAGCAAATAAATTGAACACCATTTTATAACCCTTTGGTAATTTATCTATCAGTTTTTGAATATCTTCTACTGATGTATTTTCTAAATTATCTGTAGCCGCATCATTAAACACAAAATCTTCATCTGATAAATCGACTAAATTCTTTTTACGGAGATAAGAAATACAGGTGTTCACCATAATTCTTCTTATCCAACCTTCAAAACTTCCTTCGTGTTTAAACTTGTGTAAATTGACAAAAACCTTTAAAAATCCTGATAACAACAAATCCTCTGCATGGTGGTTGTCTTTTACATATTGTCTGCAAACACCCAACATTTTAGGCGAAAACTGCTCAAACAATTGCTGTTGCGCTTCTCGATTATGAGCAATCGCTTTATTAATGAGCGATTTTTGTTGGTTATGTAATGGAATAATTTTCAATCCAGATTCTTATTTTTTACTGCCTTACAAATATATAGACAACATTAGTTTTAAAAAGGTTGCTTTTGATTCTAAATTTTATCAAAAAAAAATAAAATTAAACAAAAACACGATTTAATATAAAGACGAACAGAAAGAAATTTTGTAACAAACCTACTGTTATTGCGTCTACTAGTTATACAAAAACACCAAGTTATTAGGCATGGTATTTGTTGTATTTTATGAAATTATTTTATGAAAAATTTAATAAAGAATGTTTTTTGAATAATTTCTTTTTAAATAATTTCGCCCCATCAAATTGCTAACTAAAAAAAAGACTAATGAAAAAATTATTTTTCACTCTTGCCCTATTTTTTTCTTTTACTATTATTGCTCAAAACACGAATAAAACCGAAAAGAAGCTAAAAGAAATTACGGGGATTATTACTTTGGACGATTATCCGCTATCTGGTGTGAATATTCTTATTAAAAATTCTAAAATAGGGACGAATACTAATAGAAAAGGTTTCTACAAAATTAAAGCAAGAGCGGGAGAAATCATCCAATTTTCGCATTTAAACATGAAACCAATCGAAATTTTAGTAGAGGACGTCACCACTATGCTAAACTTAGGAATGAGTCCTGCTGAAAACCTTTTAGATGAAATTATTATTACAAGTAAATCTGACAGTAAAAAAGGAATAGGGATAAGAACTCCAAGAAGGTTTTCATCAGCAAGAACTAATATAGATACTAGAAAAGCTGGTTTTGCTGCATCCTTTGTTAAAGGAGACGATTTAAATAAATCTGCTTCTAGCATTGCACAGGCATTACGTGGTAAAGTTTCCAATTTTAAATTAGTTACCAGTTTAGATGGAACAGAAAATGTTCGATTAAGAGAAACCAGTTTTACAGGAACTGTTGCCTATGCACTTTGGGATGTTGATGGAACTATTTATACAGGGGTTCCTAATGTAGATTTAAATGATGTGAAAGATATTGCTGTCATAAAAGGTTTAGCAGGAACAGTAAAGTACGGTTCTGAAGCTGTTGGAGGTGTAATTATTGTAACAACAAAATCAAATTCTTTTGCTTCAGCTGCCAGTAAAGACATAAACTCTCAAGATAATAAATACACAAATAAAGAGTATTACTATAATGATGCCATTGCAATAAATGATTTAAAAATTGGAGAACCAAAATATTATAAATTATTTGAAGCAGCCGGAACAGCTAGCGCAACTTATGAAAAATACAAAAGCATATATCCAGTACACAAGACGAACACCAATTTTCATTTTAACGCTGCTAATTATTTTATAAACACACTTAATAGCAAAGAATACGGATTAAAAGTACTTTCAGACTTAGAGACTTATGCAGACAACAATCCTGAAGTATTAAAAGCTTTAGCCTATAAATATCAAGAATTAAGTTTACATGAAAAAGCAATTGTTATTTATAAAAAAATAATGAAAATTAGACCTGAGCACGCACAGTCTTTTAGAGATCTTGCGAATGCATTTACACATGCAAATCAACATAAAAATGCTTGGAAAATATACCTCTACTACCTTAAAAAAGGCTTTAAAATTAAAGAGAATGGCATTGGAGAGATTTTTAATACTGAAATGAAAGCGATCTATGTTCAAAGAAAACAGAAAGATAATATTATAGAAAAATTAGCTTTTAAGAACACCGACTCTTTAATTGCAAATGATATTAGAATGGTGTTTGAATGGAACACTTCAGAAGCAGAATTTATATTCGAGTTTGTAAATCCAAACAAACAATCTTTTAAAGTAAACCACACATTATCTGATAATAGCCAACAAATATTAGATGAAAAATTAATGGGCTATAACTCGAAAGAATTTTTAATTGAAAAAATTGGAAACGGAGATTGGTTAATAAATCTTACCTATTTAGGAAATAAAAAATATGCCCCAACATTTTTAAAAGCAACCACTTATTATAATTGGGGAAAACCGAATCAAAGAGAAGAAATTAAAGTACATGAATTGACTTTAAAAAATGTAAAAGCAAAACTACTAAGCCTTAACGCTAATAAGCTTTACAACTAATCTAAAATTATAAAAATCTAAAGTTGCAATGCAGCTTTAGATTTTTTTTTTGATTTCCTCACGAAAGAACTCTTTAGAAACTTCTTTTTTATAAACAAAGATCAGTTCTTTTCCCTTTGATAAAAAACAAGAAAGACACATAGGTTTTAATACGCATCTACATCAATAATAAACCTTATTGGTCTAAAATCTTTAACCGCTTCAAACGTATTTTTAATTTTAGTAAGATGATTTTTTGTGTTTGCTAAATTTTGTTTTGGCGGAATCTTAATCACAATATTCTTAATATATTGATTCCTAACTCTAGAAACCGCGGGTGCAGTCGGACCTAAAACATGTTCTCCAAAAGAATTATACAATGCCTTAAATAGCCAATTAACTCCGCTATCAACTTTATTATAATCTTTATGTTTTAGTGTTATTTTTATCAACCTGTAATAAGGTGGATATTTATATTGCCAACGTTCTTGCAATTGTTCTTTATACATTTCTGCATAATTTGTGACAGAAACTTGCTGTAATATTTGATGAAAAGGATTGTAGGTTTGTATGGCTACATTTCCTTGTTTTTTACTTCTTCCTGCTCTTCCCGAAACTTGTACCATCATTTGATACGCACGTTCATGCGCTCTAAAATCTGGAAAGTTTAACATCGTATCTGCATTTAAAACGCCCACCAAAGAAACATTATCAAAATCTAACCCTTTAGAAAGCATTTGTGTTCCTACCAAAACGTCGATTTCTCTTGCTTCAAAAGCACCAATAATTTTCTGATATCCATGTTTTCCTCGAGTCGTGTCTAAATCCATTCTTCCGATTTTAAAATCAGGAAATAATTTTTTTAATTCCAACTCAATTTGCTCGGTTCCAAAACCTTTGTTATCTAAAGTATTACCTCCACAAGCACCACAACTATTAGGCATTGCTCTTTGATAATTACAATAATGACAACGTAATTCGTGTTTGAATTTATGGAAAGTTAAAGAAACATCACAATTTGGACATTGAGGCGAAACTCCACAAGTTTTACACTCAACAACGGGTGAAAATCCACGTCTATTTTGAAATAAAATAATTTGTTCTTTTTGATCTAAAGCTTCTTGAATCAATTTTAACAACCTATCAGAAAAATGACCCGTCATTTCCTTTTTTCGCTGCTTCTCCTTAACGTCAATCAACTCAATTTTAGGCAATTGAACATTTCCATGTCGTCTATTAATTTCTACAAAACCATATTTATTTTGCTGTGCATTAAAATAAGTCTCTAATGACGGTGTCGCAGAACCTAATAAAATTTTTGCTTTGTGAATTTTAGCTAAAACAATGGCAGCATCACGAGCATTATATCTTGGCGAAGGTTCAAATTGCTTATACGAGGTTTCATGCTCTTCATCAACAACAATCAACCCTAGATTAGAAAAAGGCAAGAAAATAGAAGATCTTGCGCCTAAAATAATCCTCGCTTTTGTTTTATTCTCTAAAACATTATTCCAAACTTCTACGCGTTCATTCATAGAATATTTAGAATGAAAAACAGAAATTTGTTCTCCAAAATAAAACTGTAAACGTGTTATAATCTGAGTGGTTAATGCAATTTCCGGCAACAAGAATAAGACTTGTTTTCCTTCATCTAAAACTTCCTGAATTAACTTTGTATACACTTCTGTTTTACCAGAACTTGTAATTCCGTGTAAAAGTGTAACATCTTTTTCCTTGAAGGTTTCTTTAATTTCTAAAAGTGCTTTTTCTTGAAACTCGTTGAGTACTTTTAAATCGTTTGTATCTCCTTTATATTGAATTCTATCTGTTTTAATATGATAAAAATCGAAAACTCCTTTATCAACCAGAGATTTTAAAATAGTGGAAGAAACGGCTGCTTTTTCTTCTAAATCTTTTGCTTTTATTGGTTTTTTCGTAGATGATAATTGAAAAAATCCTAAAACGGCTTCACGTTGTTTTTTTGCTCTTGATAATTCTTCCAGTAATTTCTCTAAAGAATCGTCAGAATTATAATCTGAGTGCAAACGAACATATTTCACCAACTTTGGCTTGTATTGCTCGTAAATTTCTTCTTTAATTGTAATTGCAGATTTGTTAATCAGTTGATTTACAATTGGCATTACTTTTTTCTTCCCTAAAATATCTGCAACTTGATGTATCGTTAATTGCGATTGATGCTGTAAGGCTTCAAAAATCAAAAATTCATCATCCGCTAAAATAGCATCCTCTACGAATGCATGATTTTTATAAATAACGGTTTCACTTTCTAATAAAAATGCAGAGGGTAAAGAAGCTCTATACACATCACCTAAAGAACACATGTAATAATCTGCAATCCATTGCCAATGTTTTAATTGCAATTCATTCACCAAAGGTGTTTCATCTAAAATTTGATGTATTTCTTTGGCTTCATATAAAGTGGGTGCAGTTTGATGAATATTAAAAACTAAACCGGTATACATCTTAGTTTTACCAAAAGAAACGGCAACTCGCATTCCTTTTTGTAAGAAATTTGCTTCGTCTTCCGTTACAGAATACGTAAACGTTCTCTGAATTGGAATTGGTAGTATGATGTCTATGAAATGGATAGGAGTTTGTTTTATGTTGAATTCAAAATTACGTAAAATTCACTACATTGTAATCAGAAATATTAGAAACAATATGACATCGCAAGATTGGAAAAACAAAGGTAATTTTATAACCGTTTACGACAGAAACCTTTTTGTAATTGATTCGAAAGATACTCGTTCTAGTGCAATGGAAAATCGACAAGAAACACTTGTAATACTTCATGGATACCCTACTTCTTCTTATGACTATCACAAAGTTTTACCAGAATTAAGCAAACATTACAGGGTAATTATTCACGATCATTTAGGATTTGGTTTTTCTGACAAACCTTTAGATTACTCTTATTCGCTAATAGAGCAAGCAGATGTTGCTTTACAATTGTGGAAACAACTAGGTTTAACAAACGTTACGGTATTGGCTCATGATTATGGAACAAGTATTGCAACAGAAATTTTAGCAAGACATAACAAACAACAAATTAATTTACAAATAGATAAACTAATTCTCTGTAATGGTTCTATGCATATAGAATTGTCTAAACTACGTACAATTCAAAAGTTATTAAAAAATAAATTCACAGGAAAATGGGTAGCAAAACTAACTAGCTATTCAATTTTTAAGAAAAATCTACGCAGTGTTTATTTTGATAAAGCACAAGCCACAGAAGATGAATTAAAAGAAATGTGGTTTCAGTTAGAACATAACAACGGACGAAAAGTCATTCATTTATTATCTAATTATATAAACGAGCGATATTTCTTTTGGCACAGATGGATTGGCGCCTTAAAAGAAACACAAATTCCTACAAAAATTGTTTGGGCAAAGAATGATCCTGTTGCTGTTGCAGCGATTGCCAATTTATTAACTACAGAAATACCAAATAACAACTTATTTTGGATTGATGAATGTGGGCATTTCCCTATGTTAGAAAAGCCAGAAGAATGGATCAAACTGATTTTTAAATAAATTTATTATGAAAAATATAATCTTTATTATTTTATTATTAAGTTTCTTTTTTAGTTGCTCAAAGAAAGTTGACAAAATTCAAAAACCAAATATTATATTTTTCCTAGCAGATGATTTGGGCTATGGTGAAGTTGGAGTTTATGGACAACAAAAAATAAAAACCCCAAATATAGATTTACTTGCCAAAAACGGGATGATGTTTACACAACATTATACGGGCGCACCAGTTTGTGCACCAGCAAGGTATGTTTTTCTAACAGGAAAACATACTGGACACGCATTTGTTAGAGGAAATGATGAATGGGCTGAACGTGGAGATGTTTGGGATTACACAAAAGCATCTTTAGATCCATCGTTAGAAGGACAATTGCCAATACCTAACACAACTATAACTTTAGGAAAACAATTAAAAGAGAGTGGTTATAAAACAAGTATTTTCGGAAAATGGGGATTAGGAGCACCTAAAACCGATGGAGTCCCAAATCTACAAGGATTCGATTATTTTTATGGTTATAACTGTCAACGACAAGCACATAACTTATATCCAGGTCATTTATGGGAAAACATTTATAAAGACACATTAAATAACCCAATTGTTCCCCCAAGAACAAAATTAGACACAAATCTAGATCCTTATTTAGAAACGAGTTATGATAAATTTAATCAGCAAGATTATGCACCAGAAAAAATTCATAAAAAAGCGATTTCATTCATAAAAGAAAATAAAAACGAACCTTTTTTTATGTATTACGCTTCTCCTCTACCGCATTTACCCTTACAAGCGCCAAAAAAATTTATTGATGAGTATCGAAAAATATTTGGTGACGAAGAACCTTATTTAGGAAATAAAGGATATTTCCCAAACAGATATCCAAGAGCTAGTTATGCAGCTATGATTACTTATTTAGATTTTCAGTTAGGGGAGCTAATAGAAACTTTAAAAGAAGAGGGAATATATGAAAATACTATTATCATTTTTTCAAGTGATAATGGCCCAACTTATACTGGTGGTGTAGATTTTGATTTTTTTGAAAGCTCTAAACCTTTTGGTAATGGTTATGGTAGAACTAAAGGTTTTGTTTATGAAGGAGGAATTAGAGTTCCTTTAATTGCAAGCTGGCCAAATAAAATAAAACCAGGAACAAAAAGTAATCATATTTCTGCTTTTTATGATTTAATGCCTACAATTTGTGATTTATCTGGAGTTAAGCCACCTTCTAACATCGACGGAATTAGTTTTAAATCTGCTCTTTTAGGTAAAGAACAAAAAAAGCATGAATTTCTATATTGGGAATTTCCAAGTTATAAAGGTCAGCAAGCTGTTAGAATGGGAAAATGGAAAGGAATTCGTAAGAATATTTTTAAAGGAAACTTAAAGGTTGAATTGTACAATTTAGAAACTGATATTGCTGAACAAAATGATATTTCTTCTCAAAACCCCGAAATAGTTAAAGAAATAGAAAAAATCATGATTAAAGAACATGAGCCTTCAACTAATGATAGGTTTAAATTTACTGAATTGGGTGATGTTAAAAAGTAAAATATTTTAAAAGAAACACAAATACCTACAAAAACAATTTAGGCAAAAGAAGATCATGTTTCCGTTGCTGCAATTGCGGATTTATTATCATTATAAATTCCAAATAACAACTTATTTTGGATCGATGAATGTGGGCATTTCCCTATGTTAGAAAAGCCAGAAGAATGGACTGAGTTGGTTTTAATTAAACTAATTACCAACAAACAAGCTTAGCCCTGATTGCAGCATTTGTTTAAGCTCTTTTTGAGGAACGAAAAAAAGCGAGTGCGGAAAGCAGGAAATAGCTTCTAATAAAAAAATCGAATTGATTTATTCTACATTCCTGCTAGAGTTTATCTTGAGCGAAGTCGAAAATTTTACTATTCTTCAGAGTCAACATCAGCATCAGCAATAGCTTCAGCATTCGGCTCAGTATCTGTTTCTACTTTACGTTCTTTAAACTTTCGAGTACCTTCGTACAAGTCGTATTTTACAAACTTACAGTCTAAATCTGCATTCTTCAATGCAATTCTTTTAGAAGTTCTTAAACCAACTGCTTTCAAAGCATCTGTATCTGAAGTAATTAACCACGCTGTAGAACCTGAATAATTATTTTTTAGTGTATCCCCAATTTTCTTATAAAACTCCTCTACATCTATATTTAAACGTTCTCCATAAGGTGGATTGAATAAAATAGTTGTGTTTCCAAAAACCTCTTTTTTAGAGTTGAAAAAATTGACATGATGCACACCAATAAACTCATCTAAATTAGCGTTTTCTACATTGGCAATTGCTTTTTCTACAGCAGATGGCGCTTTATCGAATCCCATAATTTTAAAATGAGAAGAACGAATTTTCTTTAACAATGATTCTTGAATTTTAAAATACAAGTCTTCATCGTAATCCTTCCACTTTTCGAAAGCAAATAATTTTCTATTGATATTTGCCGGAATATTATTGGCAATCATTGCTGCTTCAATTAAAATCGTTCCAGAACCACACATTGGATCAATGAAGTTTTCTTCACCAGTATAACCAGATAATAAAACCATACCTGCTGCTAATACTTCGTTAATTGGCGCAATATTCGTTGCTGTTCTATAACCACGTTTGTGTAAAGAATCTCCTGACGAATCTATAGAAACCGTTAACCATTCTTTTTGAAGGTGGATATGAATCTTTACGTCTGGGTATTTTAAATCTACATTCGGTCTTTTATGATATTTATGACGGAAATAATCTGCAATTGCATCTTTAGATTTTAAAGAAATATAATGTGAGTTTGAGGTAAAGTTCTTAGAGTTAACAACTGCACCAATAGCAAAAGTACCTTCTACATCTAAAAAATTTTCCCATTTAATTTTCTGAATTGCTTCATACAAATCTTCCTCATCATAAACTTTACAAACCTTTATCGGTTTTAAAATTCTAACAGCAGTTCTTAATGCAATATTTGCTTTATACATAAAACCTGTATCACCTCTAAAAGAAACACTTCTTACAGCTTCTTTTATATCTTGTGCTCCTAAATTCTTAAGCTCTTCTGCTAAAACACCTTCTAAACCAAAAAGTGTTGTTGCCGTCATTTTAAAATCTTTATCCATAACTTGTAAAATTGAGCACAAAAATACTATTTAAAAATAGGTTTTATACTAATTAAGAAATTCATTTTTATAAACGTAAGATTTGGTTACTTTTACAGACTCAAAGTACTTATGAAAACAAAAGATTGGTTTACAGATTGGTTTAATACTTCTTACTATCATATATTGTATAAGGATAGAAATGATGAAGAAGCTCAGTTATTTATGAAGAATATTACTTCGTTTTTATCATTACCAAAAACAGCTCATATCTTAGATTTACCTTGTGGAAAAGGGCGTCATTCTGTGTTTTTAAATTCTTTAGGATACAAGGTTACAGGAGGTGATTTAGCCGAAAATAGCATTAAAACCGCAAAACAATTTGAAAACGACTCCTTAAGTTTTAATATACATGACATGCGTCAACCGATTAAAAGTCAATATGATGCGATTTTTAATTTATTTACAAGTTTTGGGTATTTTGAAGAAGACAACGAAGATATTCTAATTCTTAAAAACATTAAAAACGGATTGAAAAAAGACGGCTTTTTTGTTTTTGATTTTTTAAATGCCGATTTTGTAAAAGCTACTTTAGTTGCCAAAGAAACTAAAATTGTTGATGCGATTACATTTCATATCACAAGAGAAATAAAAGAGGGTTTTATCGTAAAAAATATTACTTTTTTTGCAGATGAAAAAAATCACTCCTATACAGAGAGAGTCAAATATTTAAATGCTGATAAAATGAAAACTTATTTTAAGAAAGCAGGGTTTAAAATCACTCATGTTTTTGGAGATTATAATTTAGCTAACTTTGATGCTCAAAATTCAAATAGATTAATATTGGTTGCAAAGTGAATTATATCTTACTAATTTTATCAGTTCTAGTTGGTTCTATGTTGGTTTTTTTAATAAAACCCAACAATAAAATCGTACGCCTTTTATTAGCATTTAGTGGTGCTTACCTATTGTCTGTGACAATACTACACTTACTACCAGAAGTATACACCATAAACTCTGATGCGACGCTAACAGGCATTTTTATCTTAATTGGTATTATTTTACAATCGATTTTAGAATCGTTTTCTAAAGGTGCAGAACATGGCCATATTCATATGCATTCTGATGGAAAAGAGTTTCCAACCTTATTATTTGTAAGTTTATGCTTGCATGCTTTTTCTGAAGGATTACCAATTCATACTACTGGTGATAATTTATTATGGGCAATTGTGGTGCATAAAATACCTATTGCAATTGTTTTAACTACATTTTTACTCAACACAAAGTATTCTAAAAAAACAGTATTTTGTTTTCTCTTTTTCTTTGGGTTAATGAGTCCTTTAGGAGTTTTAGTTGGGGATAAAATTTCGTTTTTCACCAAGTATGCAACAGAAATTACAGCTTTAATTATTGGTGTTTTCTTGCATATTTCAACAATCATTCTTTTCGAAAGTTCTGAAAACCACAAGTTTAACTTACAGAAATTTACTGCAATTCTTTTAGGTGTTATTTTAACAATTGCTACTTTATAATTTAAGGAACGATTATATAGACAATAATGTAACTGTAGGGAAATCTAATAATTATTAATTTGCCACTTCGTTTGTAAATTTAATTCGCATTAAACGTAGTTCATCTTCGTCATAATCGCCATCAAATTCATCTAAAGCTTCTTGTATACTATCAGATTCAGCTTCCATAAAATATTCATGAATATCTTCTTGCTGGTCTTCATCTAATAAATCATCTAAAGCATAATCTATATTTAGTTTTGTTCCAGAGAAAATAATAGCTTCCATTTCTTTAATTAGCTCTTTCATTTCCAATCCCTTAGATTTTGAAATATCTTCTAGTGGTAATTTTCTATCTGTATTTTGAATGATATAAAGCTTTAACCCCGAATTTACACCTGTACTTTTTACAATTAAATCATCCGGTCGTAAAACGTCATTTTCATTTACATATTCCAAAATAATTTTTACAAAATCTTTTCCGAATTTTCTAGCTTTCCCCTCTCCTACACCATGAACTTTAGAAAGTTCATCTAAATTAATAGGATATTTTAAAGCCATATCATCTAAAGATGGATCTTGAAAAACGGCAAATGGTGGAACACCTAGCCTTATAGCCACTTTTTTTCGTAAGTCTTTTAACAATTTTACAAGTTTCTCATCCGCAGAACCTCCAGCTAATTTTGCCTTTGATAATATAGAATTATCATTCTCTAAACTATAAGAATGATCTTCCGTCATCATAAATGAAGTTGGGTTTTCAATATAAGCAAGACCAACATCTGTTAATTTTACAACTCCATATTGTTCGATCTCTTTTTTGATAAAATTAACCACTAAAACCTGACGTATAAGTGCCATCCAGTATGAAGCTACTTTATCTTTCCCGATTCCAAAAAACGGTTGTAAATGAGTTTTATGAGAAGTAAGTAATGCATTTTCTTGACCAATTATAGTATTTACAACTGCTTTAGATTTGTATTGCTGTAAAGTCTCTTTAACTACTTTTAAAAGTTTTACAACATCCTCTTTTGCCTCATGTTTTTTCTTCGGATTTCTAGAATTATCATCCATATCAGCACCATCGCCGGTTATAGCATCAAAATCTTCGCCAAAATAATGCAATAAGTATTTACGTCTGTTCATTGAAGTTTCGGCATAACCAACAACTTCTTGCAACAATGCATGTCCAATTTCTTGTTCTGCAATTGGCTTACTAGCCATAAATTTCTCTAACTTTTCTATATCCTTGTATGCATAAAAAGCCAAACAATGCCCTTCTCCGTCATCTCTACCTGCTCTACCCGTTTCTTGATAATAGCTTTCCAAACTTTTTGGAATATCATGATGAATTACAAAACGTACATCTGGTTTGTCTATTCCCATTCCAAAAGCAATCGTTGCAACAACAACATCACAATCTTCCATCAAAAACATATCTTGATGTCTTACTCTTGTTTTAGCATCTAAACCTGCATGATAAGGAACTGCTTTAATACCATTTACTTGTAAAATTTGAGCAACTTCTTCAACCTTTTTTCGACTTAAACAATAGATAATTCCAGATTTCCCTTCTCTTTGTTTTACAAAACGAATAATATCTTTTCCAACTTCTGTTGTTTTTGGTCTCACTTCATAAAACAAATTAGCTCTATTAAATGAAGCTTTAAATCTGTTTGCATCTTGAATTCCTAACGTTTTTAAAATATCCTCTTGTACTTTCTCTGTTGCTGTAGCTGTTAAACAAATAACAGGAACGTTATCTATCGCTTTAATTATGTGCTTTAAATTTCTGTATTCTGGTCTAAAGTCATGACCCCATTCAGAAATACAATGCGCTTCATCGATAGCAACAAAAGAAATTGTTTGGGTTCTTAAAAAAGTAACATACTCTTCTTTAATTAAAGATTCTGGAGCTACATATAACAATTTTGTTATTCCGCTAGCAATATCTTCTTTAACTTGATTTACTTCTGTTTTATTCAACGAAGAATTTAAGACATGAGCAACTCCATGTTGTTCAGAAATACCTCTAATAGCATCTACCTGATTCTTCATCAATGCAATTAAGGGAGAAACTACAATTGCAGTTCCTTCTGCCATTAATGCTGGTAATTGGTAACAAAGAGATTTACCACCACCTGTAGGCATGATTACAAAAGTGTTTTGGTCGGCAACAATACTTTTAATAACCTGTTCTTGTAACCCCTTAAACTTATTAAATCCAAAAAACTTTTTTAGAGGACCATGTAAATCCATATGTATAATTTATTCATTTATTGTTAAAGAAATAGTAAACCTATTCCTATATAGTTTCAAGAAACTTTTTTTTATAGTAAATTTGCTTTTTCATATACATAAAGATATAACTTTTTTTATTCTGATAAAAACATAAAAGCTTGAAAGATAATTCTAACATTATTGCAAATGCAAAAAAAACAATTTTAGCAGAAAGCAATGCGATCGCAAATTTAGCAAATTTTATAGATTCAGCTTTCGAAGAAGCTGTTAAATTCATTTATAATTCAAAAGGAAGAGTAATTGTAACAGGTATTGGCAAAAGTGCTAATATTGCTACAAAAATTGTTGCAACTTTTAACTCTACAGGAACTCCAGCTGTTTTTATGCATGCTGCAGATGCAATTCACGGAGACCTAGGAAATGTTTTAGAGGATGACGTTGTTATTTGTATTTCTAAAAGTGGAAATACTCCTGAAATAAAAGTATTAGTTCCCTTAATAAAAAATTACGGAAATAAAATAATTGCGATTACTGGAAATGTAGATTCTTTTTTAGGAAAAAATGCAGATTTCCCTTTAAATACTTTTGTAGAAAAAGAAGCGTGTCCAAACAACTTAGCACCAACAACAAGTACAACTGCGCAATTAGTGATGGGTGATGCTTTAGCGGTTTGTTTATTAGAGTTAAAAGAATTTACAAGCAAAGACTTTGCAAAATATCATCCAGGAGGCGCTTTAGGAAAACGTTTGTTTTTAAGAGTTTCTGATTTAATAAAAAACAATGAATTACCGCAAGTGTCAGAAAATGATTCTGTTGTTAAAGTAATTGTTGAGATTTCAGAAAAACGTTTGGGAGTTACTGCTGTTATTAAAGATGATAAAATTATTGGTATTATTACTGATGGTGATCTTAGAAGAATGCTAAGCAAAACTACTGAAATCAATAATTTTACAGCGAAAGACATTATGAGTCATTCTCCAAAAACAATTCATGAAAATGCCATGGCTATTGAAGCATTAGATGCTTTAGAAAACAATAGTATTACACAAATATTAGTTACAGATAATACTAATAAATATGTAGGAGTTGTACATTTACATGATTTAATTAAAGAGGGGATTTTCTAATGGAAGAGCAACAAAAAGAAATGTCTTTTTTAGGACATTTAGAAGAACTAAGATGGCATTTAGTTAGAAGTGCAGCTGCTATTTTTATACTAGCGATTGTGTTTTTTATCTTTGCTGAACAAGTTTACGATCATTTTTTATTAGCACACATACAACCAAACTTTATTACCTATCAAGTATTTTGTGATTTTTTCAATTTATTAGGGATGGATAGTGACTTTTGTAATGTAACATTTGCTGATAAAAAGTTACAAAGTATCAAGGTTACATCACAATTAATGAACTCCATTTGGTCTTCATTAATACTAGGTGTTATTGTTTCTTTCCCCTATCTTTTATGGGAAGTTTGGCGTTTTATATCTCCAGGTTTAACAAAAAAAGAAATTAAAAAATCTAGAGGTTTTATATTTATTGCTTCACTTCTATTCTTTATCGGAGTATTATTTAGCTTTTATATAATTGCACCAATATCTGTTCATTTCTTATACAACTACCAAATTACAGATGCTATTGTAAACAGTTTTACTTTAGAATCACATATCGGACTAATAACCAACATGTTATTAGGTGTTTCAATATTATTTGAACTACCCGTTTTAATCTATTTTTTAACAAAAATCGGATTAGTATCCCCCGAATTTTTAAAGAAGTATAGAAAACATGCGTTAGTTTTTGTGTTAATTTTAGCAGCAATCATAACACCTCCAGATGTTGCAAGTCAAGTTATAGTTACAATACCAATTCTTATTTTATATGAGATAAGTATCATCGTTTCAAGAAGAGTTATTAAAAAACAACAAAGAGATGCCAACAAAAGTTAAAGAGTTTAATGACTATCGTCAAAAAATGAACGATAAAATTTTAGCTTCAGATAATAAAGTTATTAAAAGAATTTTCAACTTAGACACCAATGCTTTTAAAGAAGGTCATCTACCTGTAAAAACAAAAGAGTTGTTAGGTTTAGTTGCATCAACAGTATTAAGATGTGATGATTGCGTACAATATCATTTAGAATCTGCAATGAAAAACGGAGTTACTAAAGAGGAAATGATGGAAACGATGTCTATTGCAACTTTAGTTGGTGGTACAATTGTAATTCCGCATTTAAGAAAAGCTTTTGAATACTGGGAAACTCTTGAAAAAGAAGTGTAATTGTAAACAATGTTTAAGGATGCTTTAAGATTCTTAGAAAAATTATTAATTATATTTACACAAAACAACAATTAAGCGATTATACAATTACACATTTTTAAAATATGATTTTAAGAGCAGAAAACATTCAAAAAATTTACGGAAGCAGAAAGGTTGTACAAGACATTTCTTTAGAAGTTAAACAAGGTGAAATTATTGGGCTTTTAGGTCCGAATGGAGCTGGAAAAACAACTTCTTTCTATATGATTGTTGGGATGGTAAAACCAAACGCTGGTAAAATTTTCTTAAATGATGAAGATATAACGGGTGATGCCATGTATAAACGTGCACAAAAAGGAATTGGTTATTTAGCGCAAGAAGCATCTGTTTTTAGAAAATTATCTGTAGAAGATAATATTATGTCTGTTTTACAATTCACAAACTTATCTAAAAAAGCACAAAAAATAAAGTTAGAATCTTTAATTGAAGAATTTAATATTGGTCATGTTCGTAAGAATAGAGGTGATTTACTTTCTGGAGGAGAAAGACGTAGAACAGAAATCGCACGTTGTTTAGCATCTGACCCTAATTTTATTTTATTAGATGAACCTTTTGCAGGTGTAGATCCTATTGCTGTTGAAGATATCCAAAGTATTGTTGCACAATTAAAGAACAAAAATATTGGTATTTTAATTACTGATCATGATGTGCAAGCAACGCTAGCAATTACTGACAAAACCTACTTAATGTATAATGGAAGTATCTTAAAAGAAGGAACTCCAGAAGAATTAGCAGCAGATGAAATGGTGCGTGAAGTTTATTTAGGAAAGGATTTTGAATTAAAAAAGAAGAAGTTTATTTAGTTTTTAAAATTACCCAATATGCTACAAAATTCCTGATGGATCATGTAAAAAAAATATTTTTCCAATCATTTTCTACAATTTTAGATAATCCAACATTTGAAAACTTTTCTGTTAGTTTTTTAGATTTTAATATTGATAAATATTCTTCTAAATTCTCAACTTCTAAAAACAACATAGAATTATCAACCCAATCTTTTACAAAAGTCTTTTGAAGGTAAAAACCAAGTTTTTCATCAATCTTAAAATAAGACGTGTTTTCTGATAAAACTACTTCAGTAAAACCAAAATCATTATAAAAACTCCTCGATTCTATAAATTTTTCAGCTCTTATAAAAGTTCTAACTTATTTAAACTGTAGCTTTTTTTCCATAATTACTAATTATTGATAAAATTATATAAAGAATTATTATCAGAGGAATTGAAATATACTGCAAGAAAATAATCATCAATAAAGAAACGACTAAAAATAAGTACTTCATTAAATTATTCTTTACTGAATATTCTTTAAATTTTAAAGAAAACAATGGTAATTCAGCATTCATTAAATAAGTTAATAATAGTGTAACAGCAATTAAAAAATAATTGTTTGCTATTAAATTTTGAACAAACTCTATATTAGAGTATTCTTGAATTAAAGGTAAAGAAATTACAAACAAACTCATTGCTGGTGTTGGTAAACCTATAAACGAATCTGATTGTCTAGTGTCTATATTAAATTTTGCTAATCTGTAACATGCTCCTAAAGTTAAAATTAATCCCAGAAGCGAAAAACCCAAGATAGAATCTTCAAAAAGACTATGAGGAGTATGAAATAGATTATTTTGAATCAACTTATACATAATTATCCCAGGTACAACTCCACTTGTTACCATATCCGCCAAAGAATCTAATTGTTTCCCTAATTCTCCAGAAACGTTTAGCAATCGAGCTACAAAGCCATCAAAAAAATCAAAAACAATTCCAATACAAACAAGTAATGCTGCAGTTTTATAATCTCCTTCTACAGCAAAAATTACTGCCACAGTTCCCGAAAGAAGGTTTCCTAATGTAATAAAATTTGGAATTTGTTTAACTAAGCCCATATATTGATTCAATTTGAGAGCTAAAATAAGAAATCAAAATTTGTTTGTTTTCTAATTCGTGAAATTTATATCATATTTGTAAAAATAAAAATTCTATGCCAGTTTTAACGTCAAACTTCTTGCCTACAATTCCTTTTAGAAATGGTCATTTTAATACAATGTATAGACCTCTTTTTATGAAGGATACTGCAACTTATGCAAGAAAAAGAATTACAACTTGGGATCATGATTTTTTTGATTTAGATTTTTCTTTTGTAGGTTCAGAAACCTTGGTTTTATTAATTCATGGTTTAGAAGGAAGCTCGGATTCTAAATACATGGCGGCAAACACGAATCACCTAAACAGTAAAGGAATAGATACCGTTTGTTTTAACTTAAGAGGTTGTAGTGGTGAAGATAATTTACAACTTGCAACATATCATAGTGGAAAAACTGAAGATGTAAGTTTTGTTGTAGATCATTTATTAGAAAATTACAACTACAAAAATATTATAATTGTTGGCTTTAGTTTAGGTGGGAATTTAACACTAAAATATATAGGTGAACAAGGTGAAAATATTTCACCCGTTGTTAAAGGCGGAATTGCAGTTTCTGTTCCTATAGATATTGCTTCTGCAGAAATAGAAATGGATAAATTAAAAAACAAATTATATATAGAAATGTTTTTTAAAACAATGAAAAACAAAGTTTTAGAGAAGGCTTTCAAATTCCCTGAATATAAATTAGATCAAGCAAAGCTTTTTAAAGCCACAAAATTTAAACATTTAGAGCATTTATATACAGTACCTGTTTTTGGTTTTAAAAGTCCTGAAGATTATTGGAAAAAAGCAAGTTCCAAACCGTATCTCTTAAATATTAAAAGACCTACTTTATTAATCAATGCAAAAGATGACACTTTTTTATCAAGGGAATGTTTCCCTTATGAAGAAGCAGAAAACTCAGAATTTTTCTTTTTTGAAGAAACAAAATTTGGTGGCCATGTTGGTTTTATGACCTCTTTTAAACCGATAGAAAATAGATGGTTAGAGTTTAGAATTGCACGTTTCATTAAAGAAAACATTCAAATAGATCTTTTGTAAACAATATCTTCCAAAAACTATAGTTATTTTAGTATGTTTTTAGATATTTGTTACCCTTAACTTTCAATATTTGTGAAGTACAGAATATTCTTTTTTTTATTTGTTTTACCGCTTTTTATAAATGCGCAATCTTTTAGAAATTACTCCAATGAATTTTTAAATATTGGTGTAGATGCTGCTGCTTTAGGAATGAGTAAAGCTGTTGTTGCGACTACAAGTAATGTAAATGCTATTTATTGGAACCCCGCAGGTTTAGTGGGTATCGAAGATTATCAAGGCTCTTTAATGCATGCATCTTATTTTGCAGGAATCGCCAATTACAATCATGCTGCTTTTGCAATGCCGATCGATTCTAAAAGTGCTATTGGAATTTCAATAATTCGTTTTGGAGTTGATGATATTTTAAATACAACTGAATTAATTGACAGTCAAGGTAACATAGATTTTAATCGGATTAGTTTATTTTCTACTGCAGATTATGCTTTTAATTTTGCGTATGCTAGAAATTTACTTTTTAAGGATGTAAATATTGGTGTGAATGCAAAGGTTGTGAGAAGGATTATTGGAAACTTTGCTTCTTCTTGGGGTTTTGGATTTGATGCTGGTATTCAGTTTGAAAGAAATAATTGGAAGTTTGGAATCATGGCAAGAGACGTTACAACTACGTTTAATAGTTGGGCAATTAATGAAGATGAGTTCAATAAAATTAAGGATGCCATTCCTGGACAAAATCAAGAATTACCAGAAACTACAGAAATTACAAAACCAAAAATACAAGTAGGTGTTGCCAAAGAGTTTAAAATTGGACGATCTTTCAACTTACAAACCGAAGTCGATTTAAATATTCGTTTTGAGCAAACCAATGATATATTCTCTTCAAAAATTGGAAGTATAGATCCTGCTGTTGGTTTTCAATTAGATTATGATCAACTTGTTTATCTGCGTTTAGGAGTTGGTAATTTTCAATACATCACAGAGTTCGATGACTCAAAATCACTTTCTTTACAACCAAATTTTGGTGTAGGATTTACCTATCAAGGCATTCAAGTAGATTATGCTTTAACCAATATTGGTAGTATTGGTAATGCTTTATTTTCAAATATTTTTTCAATAACAATTGATTACAGTTTTTTTAGACACTAAAAATTATGAAAAAAAGTTATATCCTATTACTCTTACTTTTCGTGTTTACAAAATCATTTTATGCGCAAGTAAACCTTTCTGTATATTCGGAAGTTAGTATTATTACTGCTGGGCCAGGAACAGAATTATATGAAGCATTTGGGCATTCTGCCATCAGAATTAAAGATCCTGTTTTAAGGTTAGATTTAATTTATAATTATGGAATGTTTGATTTTAACACTCCTAACTTTGAATTAAATTTCACTAAAGGAAATCTTTTATATCGTTTAGGAAGATATAAGTTTGAAGATTTTTTAGCTGGTTATAAAAGAGATAAAAGATGGGTAAAACAGCAGGTTTTAAACCTAAACCAAGAAGAGAAACAAACGTTTTTTATGTATTTAGAAAGCAATCTTTTACCAGAAAATGCTTCTTATTCATATGATCCTTATTTTAATAATTGTGCCACAAAACTAAGAGACATTACCACTTCTATTTTAGGAGATAAGGTGAGTTTAAGTGATAAAAACCTTGATGAAAATCTTTCTTTTAGACAATTAATGGATAAAGAAATTCCTTGGAATACTTGGGGGAGTTTCGGAATTAATTTAGCACTAGGAAGTAAATTAGATCAAAAAGCAGATTTTACACAATACATGTACTTACCTGATTACGTGTACTCTATTTTTAAAAATAGCACTTTATTTATTCAAAATCAACCAGAAAAATTAATTAAAAGAGAATATGTTTTATTAGATTTTGAAGAATTAAAACAAGAAATCTCAATATTTAATCCATTTCTAATATTTAGTATCCTTTCTTTAATAGGACTCTTTTTAACGTATGCTGATTTCAAAAACAAAAAAAGATCAAGATGGTTGGATTTCATCTTACTGTTCACAACAGGAATTGTAGGTGTTTTAATCGTTTTTCTTTGGTTTTTCACAGATCATTCTACAGCGCCAAATAACTTCAATTTTTTGTGGGCATTTGCGCCTAATTTAATCATTGCCTTTTTAATTTTAAAGCAACAGCAACAAAAATGGCTGCAATATTACTTTAAATTTTCACTTTTTCTACTGATGCTCATTCCAGTTCTTTGGATTGTAAAAGTTCAATTGTTTCCAATTGCTGTAATCCCTTTATTAATTTTATTGTTTGTGAGATATCTCTTTTTATCAAAAAGATTGAATTAGTATATTCTTCTTCATTTTTTGATAAAATTAGTAGCTTATTTTGACTGAAAATTCTACATTTGATACGATTAGTTTTTAGCATCAAGTTAAAACGAATCACACACAAATTTATAGGAATCAATAAAATTTGTGTCTTTTTTTAAACCAACATACTCATCAACCATGAACAAACAACTTATAGAATGCGTACCTAATATTAGTGAAGGTAGCGACATCAATAAAATAAATATCATTGCTAATATTGTAAAAACTGTTGAAGGTGTAAAATTACTGGATGTTGATCCAGGAAAAGCGACTAACAGAACTGTAATTACATTTGTTGGCGAACCTAAAAATGTTATTGAAGCTGCTTTTAGATTAATTAAAAAAGCTTCTGAATTAATAGACATGAGCAAACAAACTGGTGAGCATCCACGTTTTGGAGCAACAGATGTTTGTCCTTTAGTGCCAATTGCAAATATTTCTATGGAAGAAACTGCAAAATTCGCACATCAATTAGGAAAAAGAGTTGGTGAAGAGTTAGGTATTTCTGGTTATTTCTACGAAAACGCAGCAACTTCTGATGAGCGTAAAAACTTAGCGACCATTAGATCAGGAGAATATGAAGGCTTAAAAGAAAAACTATCAAACCCTAAATGGAAACCAGATTTTGGACCAACAGCGTTTAATAAACAAATAGTTTCGTCTGGAGTAACCGCTATTTCTGCCCGCGATTTTTTAATTGCTTATAACGTAAATTTAAACTCAACTTCTTCTAGGCGTGCAAATGCAATTGCATTTGACAACCGTGAAAACGGAAGAGCTAAATTGGTTAATGGAAAAAAAGTACTCGATAAAGATGGAAATGCTGAAAGAATTCCTGGTAAATTAAAAGCTGTAAAAGGAATTGGTTGGTTTATAGACGAATATGGAATTGCACAAATTTCGTACAACTTAACCAACATCACAATTACGTCTATGCATAAAGCATTTTACGAAACGTGTATTTCTGCAATGGAAAGAGGTTTGCGTGTAACAGGATCGGAATTGGTTGGTTTAGTTCCTTTACAAGCCATGTTAGATGCCGCAGATTTTTATCTAAAAAAACAAGAACGTTCTTTAGGAATTAGTGAAAGTGAGAAAATAAAAATTGCCGTAAAATCCTTAGGATTAGACGACTTAAAGCCTTTTAATCCGCAAGAAAGAATCATAGAATATGTGATGAATGCCGATGCGGACAAAAAGTTAATTGACTTTACTGTGAAAGATTTTGCTGAAGAAACAGCCTCAGAGTCTATGGCTCCAGGAGGTGGAAGTATTGCTGCTTATGTTGGTACTTTAGGAGTTTCTTTGGGAACAATGGTTGCCAATCTTTCTGCGCACAAACCGGGTTGGGATTCTAAATGGGAATATTTTTCTGATTGGGCAGAAAAAGGTCAGCAATACAAAAATGATTTGTTGTTTTTGGTTGATGAAGACACCAACGCTTTTAATAAAATCATTGACGGATTTAGAATGCCGAAAACTAATGATGAAGAAATTAAAAGTAGACAACAGGCAATTGAAGACGCTACAAAATATGCAACTGAAATTCCGTTTAAAGTCATGGAAACTGCTTATAATTCTATAGAAGTGATGTTAGAAATGATGAAAAACGGATTGCAAAATTCTCTTTCAGACGGTGGAGTTGGCGTTTTGTGTGCAAAAACTGCTGTTACTGGTGCGTATTTTAACGTTCGTATAAATGCAAAAGATATTAAAGATCGAAAATTTGCTAAAGACATTTTAGCAAAAGCTGAAGACATTTATCAAAAAACGATTGGTTTAGAAAATGAAATGATGGCAATTATTAACGCTAAAATTTAATTTATTTTGGGCATTCTTTTCTACACTAAAATAGAAAAAGTTTTAGTATAGAAAAGTCGAGCTTTTTGTTTCAATCCTTAATGCAATTTACTTATTATGGACATAGAAAATTTAGAAATTATAGCGTATCAACCAGCATATGCGAAAGACTTTTACAATTTAAATGTAGTATGGTTAGAAAAGTACTTTTATGTAGAACCTTATGACAAAAAGGTTTTAAGCAATCCTCAGAAATATGTTATTAACACTGGCGGCTTTATCTTTTTTGCAAAATATAAAAATGAGATTGTCGGTGTTGTCGCACTTATCAACCAAAAAACTTTTTTTGAACTGAGTAAAATGGCAGTTTCACCAGAATATCAAGGTTTAAAAATTGGTTTAAGTCTGATGAATTTCTGTGTAGAATTTGCAAGAAACCAACAATGGGAAAGTATTACCTTGTATTCTCACAGAAAATTAGTTCCTGCAATATGCTTGTATAGAAAAATAGGTTTTAAAGAAGTTGAAGTTGAAAAAGAGGTGCATTACGAAAGAGCAAATATTAAAATGCTTTTAGAATTATAGAAAACTCTGAATTGCTAATTCATATCCTTTTAAACCAAAGCCAAACAAAACACCTTTTGCAACCGGAGCAATAAAACTATGATGCCTAAATTCTTCACGGGCATGCACATTAGAGATATGCAATTCTATAACCGGAGTCTCAATCCCTTTTACAGCATCACCAATACCAACAGACGTATGTGTATAAGCAGCTGCGTTTAAAATAATTCCGTCATAATCAAAACCAACCTCGTGTAATTTATCAATAATCTCTCCTTCGATGTTCGATTGATAATAAGACAAGTCAACACTTTTAAATTTTAATTGAAGCTCTTTAAAGAAATCTTCAAAAGTTTGAGAACCATATATTTCTGGTTCTCTTTTTCCTAATAAATTTAAATTAGGTCCGTTGATGATAATTATTTTCATTTTATAATATTATATACGATGAGGTAAATATCATATATTTTTTTATATTAGCGGAATGTTTAATTTAAAAATTAAAAAAATATGAAAAAAATTTTAGTATTAGGAATGTTATTTTTTGCATTCACAACAACAAAAGCACAAACAAATATTATTAAAGCAAATCCATTAGGTTTAGCTTTTGGAATCGCTAATGCTGGCTATGAATTCGCAACAACAGACACGCAAACATTAACTGTTTCTGGAATCTATTTTAATGTATTAGATATCACAGGTGTTGGTGCAGGTTTAGAATATAGGTTTTATTTTGGTGATGAGGCTTTAAAAGGTTGGCATGCAGGACCTAGTGTAGGTTATTTTTCTTTAGAAGATAATTATAATACCTCTGCATCTGTATTTAGTGCTGGTGGAGAAGCAGGACATCAATGGATCTTTGGAGAACATTTTGCTTTAGATGTTTTTGCTGGTTTAGGATTTGTTACAGGTGGTGATGAATTATCTGGATTTAATTCTACTACAGCTTCTTTAGGAGTTTCTATAGGTTATGCTTGGTAAATATATTTATATTTCACAAATTAAAAACCATCCTATCAGGATGGTTTTTTTATTTCGTAAATTTACTTTATGAAATGGCAAACCGCAATTAGAGATTATCAATTGTATTTAAAAATAGAAAGAGGTTTATCTCAAAACACGATTGATAGTTATTCTAGAGACTTAGAAAAATTATTACTTTTTCTTGAGGAGAATGAAATCAACTACACTCCTATTTATATTGATGAAATTACCATTCAACAATTTATTTATGCTATTGCAAAAAAAGTGAATCCTAGAAGTCAAGCAAGGATTATTTCTGGTTTGCGAAGTTTCTTTGATTACTTAATTTTTGAAGATTACAGAGAAACAAATCCAACTGATTTAATAGAAGCCCCGAAGATTGGAAGAAAACTACCTGATACTTTGTCTGAAGACGAAATTAATGAGCTTATTTCTGCGGTTGATTTAAGTCATCCTCAAGGAGAAAGAAACAGAACCATTTTAGAAACATTGTATAGTTGTGGTTTACGTGTGAGTGAACTTATTACCTTAAAAATTTCTGATTTATTTTTTGATGAAGGTTTTATCAAAGTTACTGGAAAAGGGAATAAAGAACGTTTTGTGCCAATACATATTAATGCTCAAAAATATATTTCTATTTACATTCATGAAATTAGAAGTCATCTAAAACCAACTAAAGGGTTTGAAGATACGCTGTTTTTAAATAGACGTGGGAAAGGTTTAACACGCCAAATGATATTTACTATTTTAAAAGACCTAACCGTTAAAATTAATTTAAATAAGAAAATAAGTCCACATACATTAAGACACTCTTTTGCAACTCATTTATTAAAGAATGGTGCAGATTTAAGAGCCATACAACAGATGCTAGGGCATGAAAGCATTACGACCACTGAAGTTTATGTGCATTTAGATACTAGTTATTTAAAAGAAGTTGTAGAGACTTTTCATCCAAGAAAATAAAAGCCTTTTCTAGTATTTCGACTTTATGATTTATAGATTCCTACCTACGTAGGAAGACAAACATCTATCAAAAAAAAAAAACCTGCATTTCTAATGCAGGATTTTTATAATTATTTTATTCGCTTGAGTGTTTCTTCCTTTCGGAAAGATTAAATGACTTTTTTATTTAGCCACATTAACAGCTCTTGTTTCTCTAATTACTGTAACTTTTACTTGACCTGGATAGGTCATATCATTTTGTATTTTTTGAGAAATACTAAATGATAATTCAGCAGCTTTCGTATCACTTACTTTACCACTTTCTACCATCACACGCAATTCACGACCTGCTTGAATAGCATAGGCTTTTTGAACACCTGGAAAACCAAAAGCGATTTCTTCTAAATCTTTTAAACGCTGAATATAAGAATCCAAAACTTGACGTCTTGCGCCTGGTCTTGCACCTGAAATTGCATCACAAACCTGTACAATTGGCGACAATAAACTCTTCATTTCTATTTCATCATGGTGAGCTCCAATCGCATTACAAACTTCTTCTTTCTCTCCATATTTTTCAGCCCATTGCATTCCTAAGAGTGCGTGAGGAAGTTCGCTTTCTGATTCTGGAACTTTACCAATATCGTGTAACAAACCAGCTCTTTTAGCTAGTTTCGCATTTAAGCCCATTTCAGAAGCCATAATTCCACAAAGATTTGAAACTTCACGCGAGTGCTGTAATAAATTCTGCCCATAAGAAGAACGGTATTTCATACGTCCTACAGTTTTAATCAATTCTGGATGTAAACCATGAATTCCTAAATCTATAACAGTTCTTTTACCAACTTCTATAATTTCTTGTGTAATTTGTTTTTCAGTTTTCTTAACAACTTCTTCAATTCTTGCTGGGTGAATTCTTCCATCAGTAACTAATTTGTGCATTGACAAACGTGCAATTTCTCTTCTAATTGGATCAAAACAAGAAAGAATAATAGCATCAGGAGTGTCATCAACAATAATTTCCACACCAGTTGCAGCCTCTAAAGCTCTAATATTACGCCCTTCTCTACCAATAATTCTTCCTTTAACATCATCAGACTCAAGGTTAAAAACAGAAACACAATTTTCTACAGCTTGCTCAACACCTACTCTTTGTATTGTACCTAAAATAATTTTTCTTGCTTCTTGTTCTGCCGTTAATTTTGATTCTTCGATAGAAGTCTGTACAAAAGCCATCGCTTCCGATTTAGCTTCTTCTTTTAAAGAAGTTACTAATTCTTTCTTCGCCTCATCTGCAGATAAACCAGAAATTTGCTCAAGCATATCAACATGACGCTTGTGCATTGCATCAAGATCACTTTCTTTATTTTCTAAAAAATCTAGCTTAAAGTCGTAATCTTTTTCTTTTTGCTCTAAAGATTGATTTAAACGTTTGTTCTTATCAAATTCTGAAGCAACTTTAGATTCTCTATCTCTAATTCTTTTCTCTACATCAGAAATCTTTTTTTCTCTTGATAAAACTACTTTTTCATGCTCAGATTTTAGTTCGATGAACTTTTCTTTAGCTTGTAAAATTTTATCTCTTCTAACTGATTCTGCTTCAATTTTCGCTTCCTTTAAAATAACCGTAGCTTCTTTTCTAGTGCTATTAAGCATTCTTTTCCCTTTCGATTTTTCTATCGATTTAAAGATTACAAAACCGATTACTACTCCTAAAACTCCCACTATAATGGGAAGTATCATATTTTCCATAATTTAAATTTAATATAAAAAAAGCCTACACTAGTTGGGTTTTTAAACTCCGAAATGATATTTATAGGACTAACTAACCATTCAAGGATCCATTTAAATATTGAAACAAGTTCAATACGAATGGCATGCTTTTGTAGTTAAGACTCATCCTTCATAATAGAATAGTGTTGAGTTTAATAAACAATTACTAACGTAGGCAGTGTGTTGTTAATGTATTTTAATGAACTTATTTTAAATGAGCACTTACCAGATCAGTAAGTTCATTTAGTTTTTCTATTTCTTCTTTTTTTGTGTCGCTTTTATCCAAAGATAGTATTTCTAATTTAGATGCAAATTGCAATGCAGACATGGCTAAAACATCTTGTTTGTCGCTAACTGCATAATTTTGCTCATACATAGAAATTAAATTATTAATTGCTGTCGCAGCTTTACGCATTCCTTCTTCTTCCTTTGTGTTGTTCACACTTAAAGGATAAGTTCTACCTGCAATAACAATATTAATCTTTAGTTTTTCCACAATTTAAAGAACTTTATTCTTGTAACTGAACAATGCATTTATCAATTTCTCTTACCAATGCGTTTATTTTCAGTTTTGTATCTTTTGTATTAGTACCACTGCCTTCGATAGTTTTAGCAATTTTAAGCACATCAAATTCTTTTTTCTGTGCTATTAATTTTTGCCCTTTTTCTAAAAGCTGATGTTGTAATATTGTATTATTTTGAAGCAATATTTGATTTTCATTTTTCAAAAAATCATAATTAGAAAGAAGAGTTTTCAACTTATCTTCCAGCAAATGAATTACTTCTAGTGTATTACTCATCTTACATTTTAGAATAAACTATCTCTACAAAGTTAACATTCTGTTTTAAACCTTACAACATTTTATCACTTATTTACTAATTCGCTGAAAATAAACAAATTACAAAAACAATGATTTTCACTATTTTTACCGAAATAATAATTGCAATTTGAAAAAACTATTAGTATTCTCAATCTTATTACTTCCTTTTTTATGTTTTTCTCAAGAAAAATATCCTAAAGATTATTTTATAGAACCTTTAGACATTCCTATTCTTTTGTCTGGTTCTTTTGGCGAATTACGCAGCAATCACTTTCATGCAGGTATCGATATTAAAACGCAAGGAAAAGAAGGTTTGAGCGTTTTTGCAACTGCAGATGGTTATGTTTCTAGAATAAAAGTGCAACAATTTGGGTATGGAAAAGCAATTTATATTACGCATCCAAATGGATTTACAACGGTCTATGGACATCTAAGTAAATATGCTGATAAAATTGAAAAATATGTAAAATCGATTCAATATAAAAAAGAAAAATATGCTACTGGAAACTTATACTTTAAAAAAGATAAATTCCCAGTAAAAAAAGGAGAAACAATTGCTTATTCTGGTGACACCGGTGGATCTGGAGGTCCGCATTTACATTATGAAATTAGAGACACAGACACAGAGCACGTTATAAATCCACTTTTATTTGGGGTAAAGGCTGAAGACACTAAAGCGCCAACTTTTCGAGCTTTAAAAGTGTATGCTTTAAGTTCTGACGCGAGGATTAATCAACAAAGAAAAAGTTTTCAAATACCAATTAAAAATATTGGTACCGGTACATATATTGCTGATAGAATTACTGCAAGTAGCGAGATTGGTTTTGGAGTGAATGTTTTTGATCGATTTAACAAAGCACCCAACAAAAACGGTATTTACAGTTTAGAAATGTTGGTAAATGGGCAACGTTTTTATTATCATGATGTAGAAACTTTTTCGTTTTCAGAAAGTAAATTTTTAAATTTACATATCGATTATGAGCATTATAAAAAATATAAAAGACGGTATCAAAAAACATATAAAGTAACTTCAAATAAATTATCTACTTATGAAGACTTAATCAATAATGGAAAAATTAACATTCAAAATAACTTAAATTACACAATAGAAATTATTGCAAAAGATTTTGAAGGAAATAGAAGCTCATTGAAAATTCCTGTTGCCGGAAAAGAGAGCAATGCTATCTTTACGGAACAAAAAGATACAACAGCATATAAAGTAATTGCGACCAATTTTAATAAGTTTAAACAACAAAATGTAACGGTGGCATTTCCTAAAAAGACATTTTATGAAGATGTGTATTTAGATTTTAAAGTTGATAACGAAATCGCTAAAATTCATACACCAACAATTCCTTTAAACAAAAGTTTTACACTAACTTTTAATGTTTCTAAGTATTCTGAATTTGAAAAACAATTCTTATATATTGCTAACATTGAACATCCAAAATACCCAAGATATATATCTACAAGAAAAAAAGACAGCACCTTTTTTATTACAACAAAAATTTTAGGTAATTACACCTTACTTAGCGACAGTATAAAACCGACCATAAAGTTATTATACTTTAAAGATCAACAATGGATTTCGAATTCTAAAACGCTAAAAGTAAAAATTGCCGATATGGATTCTGGTATTAAAACCTACAGAGCAACTATTGATGGAAAATGGGTTTTAATGCAATACAATCATAAAAAAAGAATTTTAACGTATAATTTTAGCGATAAAAAATTGGTTGGTAGCAAACATATCTTTAAAATTGTAGTCGCAGACCATGTTGGAAATACGAATGCGCTTTCTGCAGCGTTCTTTAAGAAACAAATAAACTAACTTTTGTGAAAAAAATATTCTTCTTTCTGTTACTGTTACCTAGTTTTCTAGTAGCTCAAAAAACCACTATCTTAAAAGGTACTGTTAAAAACAGTCAGAAAGAACCTATAGAAAATGTATCTATAAAGTTTGGAAATACTGGAACTGTAACTGATAAAGGTGGAAACTATCAAATAAGAATCCCTTTTAAAAAAGAAATTAATTTAATTTTTAGTCATGTTTCTTATCGGACTTTCACAAAAAAATTTACTGCAAATAGTAGAAATACAGTTCGCTTCTCTCCTACCTTAACTTTAAAAACAGAACAATTAGATGAAGTTGTTATTAAAGACAACAGAAAAAGAGCTGAAGGAATCACACATATAGATGTTAAAAAAGCGAAGAACATTATCGGTCCAAATGCAGGTGTCGAGAACGTTTTAATGACTTTACCAGGCGTTAGTAACAACAATGAATTAAGTACACAATACAATGTAAGAGGTGGTAATTTCGATGAAAATCTTGTGTATGTAAACGGAATTGAGATCTACAGACCCTTTTTAATTAGATCTGGTCAGCAAGAAGGATTGAGCTTTATCAATTCGAATATGGTGCAAAACATTAATTTTTCTGCGGGTGGATTTCAAGCAAAATATGGCGATAAATTATCATCTGTTTTAGACATTACGTATAGAAAACCGAAGGAAGCTGCTGTAACAATAGAGTCTAGTTTGTTAGGCGCAAGTGCAACTTTTGAAGGTCAGTTTTTAAATAAAAAACTAAGTACAATTACAGGTGTAAGATATCGAGATAATAGTTTGTTTGTAAATAGCAAACAAATTGAAACCAACTTTAAACCAAAATTCACAGACGTACAAACCTTTTTATCTTATGAGTTCTCCAAAAAATTTTCACTTAATTTCTTAGGTAATTTTTCTTTGAACAATTATAATTATCAACCCGTATCAAGAAGAACACGTTTTGGAACCATCGCAAATCCTTTAGAGTTAATTGTTTTTTATTCTGGACAAGAACAAGACAAATATTTAACACTATTTGGTGCTTTATCTGCGGATTATAAAATAACTGAAAATTTTACGCTAACAACGACAGCTTCTAGATACAACACGCAAGAAGAAGAACATTTTGATATTGCAGCTTCCTATAATTTAGGTGAAGTAGATGCCAATATTGGTTCAGAAAGCTTTGGTGAAGTAAGTTTTTCTCAAGGAATTGGCTCACAATTAAATCATGCACGTAATGATTTAGATGCTTTAATTTCTAATATTCAAATTAGAGGAACTATTAAAAACGGAAAATCTCAATGGAATTTTGGTGCTAAATATCAAAAAGAAGATATTAAAGATAGAATTAGAGAATGGGAAGTAATTGACTCTTTAGGATTCTCTATTAGACCTCCTTATCACTCATCAAACAACCAACCTTATGAACCTTTTGAAGGAGAAATTACGCCTTATCAAAACATCAGAAAAGACAATAATGTTGCTATAAACAGAGTTTCTGGGTTTTTACAATTCAATCAACGTGCGTTTTTAAATAATCATGAAATCTGGTACAACTTAGGAGTTAGAGCTCATAACTGGTCTGTTACAGGAAATGGAATGAAGTCTAAAAGTCAGACTATTATTAGTCCGAGAGCACAATTTGCCATCAAACCAAATTGGAAAAAAGATATGTTGTTCAGAGTTTCTGGAGGATTGTACGCACAACCACCTTCTTACAGAGAATTAAGAAACTTTGATGGTGATTTAAATGTGGATGTAAAAGCACAAAAATCGATTCATTATGTAGCAGCAATGGATTACAGTTTTGAAATGTGGGACAGACCTTTTAAGCTTACTACTGAGGTTTATTACAAAGATCTATCTGATGTAAATGCATATTCAATTGACAACGTTAGAATACGTTACAGAGCAGATAATGCGACAACTGCTTTTGCAAACGGAATTGATATTCGCCTAAACGGAGAGTTCGTTCCTGGAAGTGAAAGTTGGGTAAGTTTAGGGTATTTAAAAACTGAAGAAAATATTGATAATAGAGGTTCTATTGCGAGACCTTCTGATCAACGTGTAAAATTCGGAATTTTATTTCAAGATTATGTTCCGAATTTACCTGACTTAAAAGCGTATTTAAATTTAGTATATAACACTGGTGTTCCTGGAGGCGCTCCTGCTTATTCAGATGTGTATCAATTTCAAAAACGTTTAAGAGATTACAAACGTGCAGATTTAGGTGTTTCTTATATTTTTGTGGATGCGAATAAACGCTACTCTTCAGGTTGGTTATCTAAATTTAAAGAATTAAGTGCAGGTTTAGAACTTTTTAATATGTTTGATATTCAGAATTCTATTACCAACACTTGGGTAAGAGATGTGTATTCTAAAACGCAATTCGGAATTCCTAATTTTATGACGGGTAGAGTTTTAAATTTTAAAGTTGGAATGCAGTTTTAAAGAACAATTTGGGTTGTTCGAAATCTATATTTAACTACCTTTCACTAACTCTGAATATAGTTCACTTGTGCTGAACTTGATTCAGTATTAAAACAAGACCGTATTCTTAATAAGTTGTCTGTAATTAAACAAATATAACAATGGATTCAAGAGATATATTAATAGGAAATATTAACGATGGCATTGATACTACGCAAATAGGTGATAACTCAAACAAGAGTATTCTTGCAAGAGGTTGCGACCCTGAAATGGGTAGACGTGCAATTAAGTTATTACCCCCAGTATTGGGTAACCCTGAAATGGTTTCGGTTACAAACGATGATGATTTCATCACAGAATTACAGAGAAAAAAATGGTCAGTTATTTTCTTTGCACCTGGAGCATGTAGATATGATGCGACAAAATTACCCATTCCAGGTAGCCGTTCACAAACAAAAGGTTGGGGGCTTGCAGAATATCGAAATTTGGTACAAAAACATCAAGGTGAAGATATTAATATTATTGAAACTACCGATGAACGTCAAATAGTCCCTCTACTAAGGAAAGCCTTGGAAGATTATTAATCAGAGCTAAAAAAGCTACGACAACATTCACAAACACGTTAGCAAATCTCAAAAAAACTACAATATCTGAGCAACATGTGCTTTTGTTTTTACTTTTAAAATGATGTTTTCTATAACTCCGTTTTCATCAATTACAAAGGTCGTTCTGTGAATTCCGTCATATTCTTTACCCATAAATTTCTTTGGTCCCCAAACATTAAAAGCTTCTATTACAGCTTTGTCTTCATCCGCTAAAAGCGGAAAAGGTAATTCGTGTTTATCAATCCAATTTTGTTGTCTTTTTGCTGAATCTGCACTTACACCTAAAACATCATATCCTTTTGCTAAAAAAGTATGATAATTGTCACGTAAATCACACGCTTCATTTGTACAACCTGGTGTACTTGCTTTTGGATAAAAGAACAATACGAGTTTTTTACCAGAATAATCTGTAAGTTTTATCGAATTTCCGGCGTTGTCTTTTGCTTCAAATTGTGGAGCGCTATCTCCTATTTTTAGTGATGTCATATTTTTACTTTAGTCACAAAGGTACAAAGTAACAAGGTGTTTTTAATCTCTTAAGAAGATACAATAAAAAAGTAAATGTGTCTTCGACAAGCTCAGACTGGCAAACGTTTATTAAATTAAAATTTTTATTGTCACACTGAGCTTGTCGAAGTGTTTTTTTTTATTTTCAAGAAGTTAACCGATAAAAACAAATACGGTTTCAATTAGAACTTTGTAACTTGCAGACTTTGAAACTTTGTAACTCTAAAGAATGAATAAGCAAGAAAAAGTGCAATTTGTAATTGATACACTTGAAGAAAAGTATCCGGAAATACCGATTCCTTTAGATCATAAAGATCCATATACGTTGTTGATTGCTGTTTTATTGTCTGCACAATGCACCGATGTTCGAGTCAATAAAATTACTCCTTTATTGTTCGCTAAAGCGGATAATCCTTTTGATATGATAAAAATGACGGTAGAAGAAATCAAGGCAATTATTCGTCCTTGTGGATTATCACCGATGAAATCGAAAGGAATTTATGGTTTGTCAAAAATATTGATTGATAAATATAATGGTGAAGTTCCGCAGAGTTTTGAAGGTTTAGAAGAATTACCAGCTGTTGGTCATAAAACGGCAAGTGTTGTGATGAGTCAGGCTTTTGGAGTTCCTGCATTTCCGGTAGATACTCATATTCATCGATTACTATTTCGCTGGAATTTAACCAACGGCAAAAATGTTGTGCAAACAGAAAAAGATGCAAAACGTTTGTTTCCAAGAGAATTGTGGAATGATTTACATCTACAAATTATTTGGTATGGAAGAGAATACTCTCCTGCTCGTGGTTGGAATTTAGACAACGACATTATCACAAAAACAATTGGTAGAAAAACTGTTTTAGATACTTATTATAAAAAAATAAAATCATAAAAAAAGCCTCAACATTTGTTGAAGCTTTTTCCACTCTTAATTCAAATTCAATTCAATGAAATCATTTGATTTTGTTTTTACAAAAGTTAGCGATTTGGAAAAATTAATCAAAAATTGAACTGTTTCTTGTGTAGGTTGCATCTGTAAATCAGACGACTTTTTAGAGTAAAGTTGCATCATATATTTTATTTAATCAACTGGTTATAAAATACTAACGCTTCTTTTTTACTTTTATTATTAGTTGACCAAAATAATTTTATTTTTATCTATTAATTTTCTCATATTTATTAAAGCATAACGCATTCTACCTAATGCTGTATTAATACTAACACCCGTATTTTCGCTTATTTCTTTAAAACTCATGTCTTTATACATGCGCATTATTAAAACTTCTTTTTGTTCTTCTGGCAACTCTTCTACCAAATCTCGAACATCGCTAAAAATTTGCTCTTGTATAATCTTTTTTTCAGCATTTAGGTTTCCATCACCTAAAACAGAAAAAATATCAAATTCATCCGTATTTTTAAATGTTGGCATTCTATTCGATTTTCGAAAATGATCTATAATTAAATTATGAGAAATACGCATAACCCAAGGTAAAAATTTACCTTCTTCATTATAATTCCCTTTTTTAAGAGTTCTAATTACCTTAATAAAAGTATCCTGAAATACATCTTCAGTAAGATCTCTATCTTGAATTTTACTATATATAAAGCTATACAGCCTTTGCTGATGTCTTTTAATTAAAATCCCTAAAGAATGTTCATTACCTTCAATGTAACTCTTTACTAAACTGCTGTCTGTTTCTTTTTTATTACGCACCATAATTACTTTTAAAGAAAGAAAAGTGTCTCTCTTATTTTTATTAATTTATTAATAATTTAAAAGTAATTTTTAACTATATGCGTCTTGTTTTGTGATTGTTAAGTATTCAAATATAGAATATTTTTTTCATCCAACAAATGTTTTCATAAATTGAATGTCATTCTTTTTTTAAATTCTATAAAAATAGTGGTATTTTTATGGCCTATTTTTATATAAAATGAAGACTGATATTTCTACCGTAAATCCTAAAGAAAACATCATAATTAAAGGTGCAAGACTGCATAATTTAAAAAATATTGATGTTGTTATTCCAAGAAAAAAATTGGTGGTAATTACAGGTCTTTCGGGTTCTGGTAAGTCTTCTTTAGCTTTTGACACCCTGTATGCTGAAGGACAAAGACGTTATGTAGAGAGTTTGAGTTCTTATGCACGTCAGTTTTTAGGAAAACTACACAAACCGAAAGTAGATTATATAAAAGGTATTGCACCTGCAATTGCCATTGAGCAAAAAGTAAACTCTACAAATCCACGTTCTACAGTTGGAACATCAACTGAAATTTACGATTATATAAAACTTTTATACGCAAGAATTGGTAGAACCATCTCTCCTATTTCTGGTAAAGAAGTAAAAAAAGATACCGTTTCTGATGTTGTGAAGTTTGTAAAAGAGTTTAAAGAAAAAACAAAACTACTCTTATTAGCGCCGATCATTATAGATGAAAACCGAGATTTAAAAACTGTTTTACAGGTTTTAGAACAACAAGGATATGCGCGTTTAAAATGGAATGATAAAGTATATCGGATTGCTGATTTTCCGCAAGGAGAGTTTAAAAATGAAAAACTATTTTTAGTCGTTGATCGGGTAATTACAAAAGAGGATGAAGATTTTTACAATCGATTAGCAGATGCAATTCAGACTGCTTTTTTTGAAGGAAAAGGAATTTGTTTTATTGAGAACTTAGAAGACAACAACGTTGCTGAATTTAGTAATAAGTTCGATTTAGACGGAATGTCTTTCTTAGAACCGAATACACATTTATTTAGTTTTAACAATCCTTATGGGGCTTGCCCAACTTGTGAAGGTTACGGAACTGTCGTTGGAATTGATGAAGAATTAGTGATTCCGAATACAGGATTATCAATTATGGAAGATTGTATTTTTCCTTTTAAAACTGATACTTTCAGGCATTATAAAGACGATTTAATTGCAGTCGCTTATCAATTTGATATTCCTATTCATAAACCTTGGTTTGAACTTTCAGAAATACAAAAAGAAATGGTTTGGAATGGAAACAAATCTTTCAACGGAATCCATCATTTCTTTACTATTTTAGAAGAAAAAAGCTATAAAATTCAGAATAGAGTCATGCTTTCTCGCTATCGTGGAAAAACAAAATGTTCTTCTTGTAATGGAAAACGTCTGCGTAAAGAAACCGATTTCATCAAAATAAATGAGAAAACAATTTCTGATTTAGTGACACTTCCTTTGGATGAATTAACGGTCTTTTTTAATAATATCAAACTAGACAAATACGACGCAAAAATTGGTAAGCGTTTGCTTACAGAAATCAACAATCGTTTACAGTTTTTAACGGATGTTGGTTTGTCATATTTAACAATCAACAGAACTTCCAACACCCTTTCTGGTGGTGAAAGTCAACGTATCAATTTAGCAACTTCTTTAGGCAGTTCTTTAGTTGGGTCTATGTATATTTTAGATGAACCTAGTATTGGTTTACATCCAAAAGATACAGAACGTTTAATTGGCGTTTTAAAAGATTTACGCGATTTAGGCAACACCGTTATTGTAGTAGAACATGATGAAGATATCATGAAAGAGGCTGATTATATTATCGATATTGGTCCAGAAGCAGGAACTTTTGGAGGACATGTAGTTGCCGAAGGAAATTTTGAAGAAATCTTAAAATCAGATTCTTTGACCGCAAAATATTTAAATGAAGAGTTAAAAATTGAAGTCCCAGAAAAACGTAGAACTTCAAAAAATAATATCCAAATTGTTGGCGCAAGAGAACATAATTTACAAAATATAGATGTTACATTTCCGCTAAATTGTTTAACAGTAATTACAGGAGTTTCGGGTTCTGGGAAAAGCACATTAGTGAAAAACATTTTATACCCATCAATGCAAAAAAAGCTGATTGGTTATGGAGATAAAGTTGGGCAACACACAGAAATAAAAGGAGATTTCGAAAATTTAAAACACGTAGAATTTATAGATCAAAATCCTATTGGGCGATCTTCACGTTCAAATCCCGTTACGTATATTAAAGCTTATGATGATATTAGAATGTTATATTCTAATCAGAAATTATCAAGTATTAGAAACTATAAACCCAAACATTTTTCTTTTAATGTTGAAGGCGGACGTTGTGAAGTTTGTAAAGGTGAAGGTGAAGTGACCATTGAAATGCAATTTATGGCAGATGTGCATTTAGAATGTGATGTTTGTAATGGAAAGCGTTTTAAGAAAGAGGTTTTAGAAGTAAAATTTGATGGAAAATCGATTGATGATATTTTAAATTTAACCATTGATGACGCTGTAGAGTTTTTCTATGAAAATTTAGTAACTAAAATTGCCAGTAAATTAAAACCTTTGCAAGATGTTGGTTTAGGATATGTGAAATTAGGGCAATCTTCTTCTACACTTTCTGGTGGTGAAGCACAAAGAATAAAATTAGCATCCTTTTTAGTTAAGGGAAACACCAAAGACAAAGCGTTATTTATTTTTGACGAACCTACAACAGGCTTGCATTTTCACGATATTAAAAAACTACTAGCTTCTTTTAATGCGTTAATCGACAAAGGGCATTCAATCATTGTAATTGAACATAATATTGAACTCATTAAATGTGCCGATTATATTATTGACTTAGGTTTAGAAGGTGGTAAAAATGGTGGAAACCTTATTTTTCAAGGAACTCCCGAAGGTTTAGCTCGAAATGAAAAGTCTTATACAGCAAAGTATTTGGCAGAGAAATTAGATATTTAGTATAAGTTTTTTTTTAGAAGCTACCTGCCAGCCGCAGGCGGGTTTCCTGCTTTCATTACTCGCTTTTTTCATCCCGAAAATTCGGGTAAAAAAGAGCTCAAACAATTAGCTTTTCTTGAGCCTGACGAAAGGTTCAATCAGGGCTAAACTTGTTTGCTAGTTTATAACCAACATAAAATACAAACTAACTTATTGCCAATTTTTAGTCATAATAATTTCTAACGATGACCATATCTTGAAAGAAATAATAGGTTTCATTTCTATTATTTAACGAATTCTAATTCATTCTGTACGAATTCTAAAACAGCCAAAATTTAAGTCAAGTTCATATCTACTTTTACAGTGTATTAACATTTAAAAAGCAGAAATCATGAACAAAGTATTTAAACAAACAGTAGTTGCAGCAGTGATCATTTTAACATCAACCGTTTTTATAAATTGTGATAACACAGCAACAATTAAAAAAAATGAAGTTGCAACTTTAGGGTTAGTCGACAATTTAGACCATAGCGTTAAAGAAGAAATTACGGCAAGAAAACCAGTAGTTTTTATCACAGGTTATGATAAAGGAAATGAAACTTTTTATAACAATGCAAGAGCCTATTTTAAAGAACAACAGTTTCAAATTGTAGAAGACAAATATTCTTTAGAAGAAGTAATCAACTGGCTTAACAAGAATGAAGAAGAGAATCCTTATGGAGAAATTCATATTGTAAACAAAAGCAATCCTTATAAAGGAATGACTTTAGAAACTACAATTAAAGGTGAAAAAGTTACCGCAGAATCCTTAAGAAGAAATATTACAAAAGGGACTTTACCAACTTTAAACGAAAGTGTAAATGAAAATTCTAAAATAATTTTTCACGCAAATGGATTAGGTGAAAACACCGAATTAATGAACACTTTTAAAGATGCTTTTTGTGCAGATGAATTGCCAAATGTAATTGCCTCTCCTTACTTTTCAATTTTTGATGGCGAGTTTACAAAACACTATTTAGCAAAACCACATTATGTATTCTATCCTACAGCAAATTCTCCTGGAAAAACAGATTTATCAAAAGAAATTGCAAAAAAATATCCTGGAGAAAAAGACATCGACTGGTTTGAGGCGTTAAATAATGAAGAAGAGAGATTTGTTGGGGAAGCGTACACAACTCAATTTACAATTCCGGTGAAGTTTGTATTAGATTATCATAATTCTGATGAAGAAGTACCCAATTTTGAAAATCAAGAGGAAGTTATGGACTTTATAGAACAGGAACTATATTTAGAAATTGAAAAATTAGAAATTCCGTTAGAAAAATTTAGATGGATGTATGTTGTTAAAAATAGCAAGTTGACCATTACTGGGAAAACTACAGGTTTAGTTGTTTTAAAACCTTTAATTAAACCATATGGAGAGTTACAGCACATAGCGCCAGACACAAATAATAAGCGTTTATATGCCATGAATTAAGTGAAAAAGGAAATGTAATTTTACAAACGTCATTATAAAAACACTTTATAATGACGTTTTAATTAGTAAGTTTGTTTTATGTTGTTTCTAAAAAAAATTAGTATCATTCTTCTATTCCTTGTGCTTTCAACTTTACAAGCACAGCAAAATAGTATTCAAAAATTTACGATTAATGATGGCTTGTCAAGCAATATTATTTTTGACATCACTCAAGATGAAATTGGTTATTTATGGATTGCCACAAACAAAGGACTCGTAAAGTTTGATGGGGATGATTTCACGCAAATTATCAAACAAAAAACAACTACTGTATTGTCACAAAAGAATACAGTTTATGCAGGTTTAGAAAACGGACTTTTGATCAAAAACAGCAATCAAGAACAGTTTTTAGCATCTAAAAAAATAGTCCATATTTTCTCTTTTAAAAACGATATTTTTGTTGGTACAACTCAAGGAATCTATCAATTAGAAAAAGGTTATTTAAAACCACTTCAAATAAATACAGACGTAGATTTTTCTATTATAAACGATTTAATTTTTGAAAACAATTCTTTTTATGTTGCCACCAACAAAGGTTTATGGAAACTCAACAGTTTAAATAAACCAAAAGAAGTTCAACTAATTTTAAAGGATCATGTAACCTCACTTTTAACATTTCAACATAAAATTATTGCGGCAACATTTCAAAATGGATTGAAAATAATTGATAACAATTCCATTGAAAAAACGATTACAACGCAACAAAGTGTAACCTCAGCTCAAAAACTGAAAAATGAAATTTGGGTGACTTCAGATAAAAACGGAATTGAAGTTTTTACGCTTCCCTCCTTTTCTTTTAAACAAAAAATAAACAAATACAATTCCCTAGAAACCAATAAGATAAAT
>Ga0307986_10000115_pt1 | contig 55251 bp, 53 predicted proteins | sample EllFjometageno82_FD_203170 | JGI IMG/M metagenome (GOLD analysis project Ga0307986, IMG submission 203170) | Marine microbial communities from Ellis Fjord, Antarctic Ocean - #82 | ecosystem: Environmental > Aquatic > Marine > Unclassified | place: Southern Ocean | collected 2014-10-09 | reverse complement strand
CTGTTTTCCAAGAGGTGTAATAGCAAAATCTGCACACTGCCTAAGAACTTCATAATATTCAAGATCTTCTAAAGTTTTTTTCGGAATTTTTTCCATTCAATTTTATTAACTTTACAAGACAAAAGTAATCAATTCATGACGTTAGAAATACATCCCAGCTGGGAAAAACCTTTACAAACTGAATTTGATTCTACCTATTTTAAGCAATTAATTAATTTTATAACTTCTGAGTATAAATTTAAAAAATGTTTTCCTCCAAAAAATAATATTTTCAATGCTTTTACTAAATGTTCATATGATAAGGTGAATGTTGTAATATTAGGTCAAGACCCATATCATAGAGAAGGTCAAGCCCATGGCTTATCTTTTTCTGTTCCAAGGGGAATAAAGCATCCCCCTTCATTAATCAACATTTTCAAAGAACTTCAGGAAGATGTTAAAATAGCCTATCCAGCTAGTGGAAATTTAAGTCATTGGACACAACAAGGGGTATTACTCCTTAATGCTACATTGACGGTTCGCGAAAATGAGCCAGGAAGTCATCAAAAAAAAGGATGGGAAAAATTTACTGATGCTATTTTAAAAAAACTTTCAGATGAAAAAGAAGGACTAGTGTTTATTTTATGGGGAGGCTTTGCCAAAAAAAAAGAAAAATATATTGATAGCGAAAGACATCTGGTGTTGACTAGTGGACATCCTTCTCCATTAAGTGCAAATAGGGGGTATTGGTTTGGTAATATGCACTTTAGTCTTTGTAATTCTTATTTAAAAAATCAAGGAAAACAGAGTATAGAATGGTGATTATCCTCCAACCCTTTTAACTAAATGACCCATCTTTTTTAAAAGAACTATTAGTGAATCTCTATAATTTCCTTGAATTATAATTTCTCCATTTTTCACTGTTCCACCAGCTCCAATTGAATTTTTAAGAATTTTAGCAAGATTTTTTAATGCTACAGCCTCACCATTAAATCCTTTAATAATGGTAACCGTTTTTCCTGCTCTTCCTTTATTGCTAAAGTGTGCTTCAAGATTTTGTTTTATGAATGTCGGTCCTTTTATAGCGATTGGTTCAGGATCTGGTTCAAGACTTTCAAATTGAATACGGGCCAAATCCTCTAAACTATTAAGCTTCTTTTCCATTAAAAAAAGATTTTTGATTGACGAAAATAGTACATTAGATTTTTTAAACTAGCATGTCTTATGAAAATCTTTTTAGTATTTTACCTTATTTCAACCTCACTTATGTCACAAGATAAACTACCCTTTAAAACTATTCCTGGAGCTCCAGACAATATTACTACAGGCACTTCACTTGCCAGAATGACACAGGGAATTGGGTTTAGGTATTATTGGGCTACTGAAGGTTTATCGGCCGAAGATTTAAAATTTCGCCCTTCAGAAGAGGCACAATCTATGTTAGAAACTATTAAACACATCTATGGACTATCGAATATGATTTTTAATGCAGCAAGTGGTAAAGAAAATATTAGACCTTTAACTGATATTCCCCAGGATTACGCAAACCTTAGGAAGGTTACTTTATCGTTCCTGGAAGATGCTAGCTTACTTTTCTTAAATGCTTCAAAAGAAGAACTTACTTTGATGAAAGTTAAATTCAATAGGGATGGTAACCGTAGTTCTTATCCAATATGGAATTTAATTAATGGCCCTTTGTCAGACGTACTTTACCACACGGGGCAGATCGTGAGTTTTAGAAGAACTTCTGGAAATCCAATTGCCAAGGGAGTAAACGTTTTTATGGGTGCTAAAAATTAATTATTACGATCTTCAAAGTTTTCTTTTTTCTTATCTCCCTGTCTTTTGACTAAGAAATAAACAAGAAGTATGGTAATTAAAATAGGAATGATAAAATCCATTTATTTAATAGTTACTGCTGTACCGTAAGCTAATATTTCTGAACAGCCCTGCATTACCATTGAGGTAGTTAAACGAACATTCACAACTGCATTAGCACCCATCTTTTCAGCATCTTCAATCAATCGTTGTAAGGCTTGTTCTCTTGAATCTGCTTGTAGTTTTGTGTATTCAGATATTTCTCCACCAATTAAGTTTTTTAATCCAGCAAAAATATCTTGTCCTACATTTCTAGCACGAACAGTGCTACCACGTGCAATTCCAAAAGTTTCAGTTATAACTTTTCCTTCAATTGTGGAAATATTTACTAGTATCATGATTTAATTTTTAAATAAGTTTGAATCAATTTTCGGAAAAAGTTTAAGAGCGTTTTTATAATATAGTTTTTTAAGAACAGAATCGGGGAGAGCTAAGCCATACATTCTCCAGTGCGCATGTCGTTTTCTGTAATATTCAAAATATTCATCATTTGTTTCCAGTACCCTAAAATAAGTATAATACTCACTAACATTATAACTATCCTTTCCAAATAAAATTCGGTCTTGATAGGTTGTGAAAAACTGTTTAGCTCTTATGGGCTGGCGACCTATTTCTGCCAACACTGCGCCAATTTCCGTTAACACATTAGGATAGAGGTCCAAATGCTCTCCTAGACGATCCAAATCATTACCCATCCATCCTAAATGTGCGTTTATAAAAGTCGTATTAGGGTGTTTTCTAAAAACATCATGTTGTTCGGCAATAACTTCTTCAAAAGAAGGATTAATTTCAGGATCACGATAACGATTAGGTTTTTGACGTAGCTCTAACCAGCGTTCATTAAACTTATCTTTAGGGTTCCAAAAGGAAGCAGGTTCGCCACTATGAATTAGAACAGGAATATTATTATCACCACAAGCTTTCCAGATAGGGTCAAGGCGTATATCATTTATTGCAATTCGAGCTCCCTTATTGTCTTTACTGGTAAGCCCTAAAGATTTATATACTTTTAATCCCACAACTCCTGCTTTAACTGCAGAATCTATTAATGCTACTTGTGTTTCTGAAAAAAATTTATCATCAATATCTTCAAAATCAATATTAAGAAAAAGCCCAAATCGAGTTGGTGCATTCTTCTTAATATTTTCAAGTGATTTCCGAAGGTATAGTCCTCTAAAGCCACTAAGATTTATCATAAAGGCCATATTTAAACTGTCCATTTCTGATACAAGCTTAGGAAGGTTTTTTATGGGCATATCAAATTGATGATTATGCACATCAATAAAAGGATATTTTGATCGCTTAACAGTATGCTCTGGTACAATTAAAGTGGATTTAGGAGAGTATTCCTCAATATCCATTAAATTATTTTTCTCTTGAATCTTATCGATACAGTAGTATGTAATCCCACCCAGGAATAGGATAACTAAAGTTGACTTTAAAAGCCATAGAATATTTCTGAAAAATAATGTCATTAATTAATTGGTATCGAAACTTGGGTAGTATCCCAACGTATTCTGAGATAATTATCAACGAAATCAATGGTGAGTTTTTCTATCGATTTATCTAATGATTGACTCGCAGTATTGATTTTCATAATAACCCCACTTTCATCCGGCTCAGCAAAACTAAACCCGCCTGTTTTTTCATGTACTACAATAACCCAGTTTTCTTTATTAGGGTAGGCGTAAAGTCCGTAAGTACCAGATGGAAGCTCTCTACCCGCAAATGAGATAGTTGTTTTAGTTTCAATTTTAGTGGTTAAATTTGCTCCTAAACGCCAGTAAGATCCATAAGGAACTAACGCACCTTCGTTTTCATTACCAAATATAATACGTTCTTTTTTTAGGGGTCTGTAATAACGAATCAAAATATCATCCTTACCATTATTATAATATGCATGACCAAGAGGACTTTTTGGATTTATGTATAATCCATATATAAGAAAGCTAGTTGCTAAGGCAATTAGTATTATTACGCCAATAATTATTTTATTAATTAATTTCATTGAGAGTAGTGCGATTTGAGATTAAATTACAATTTATGATTTTTCACTTAATAAATATTCTATTTTACATAATATAAATTATAGAACATATGTAGTTGATTTAATTCTTCATAGTCTAGTTCTTAAGCCAAGCTTTTCTTAATTTTTTGGAAGCTTCACTAGCCTCAGTATCATTTATGACTCCACTTACTTTTACAGATGGAGTTCCGTTAATACCTTTAAGAGTAATTATATCATTATTACGCTGAACAGTAATGCTAAATTCAGTTTTGTCATCCCACATAAAACTTGAAGTAAGTAATGCATTTATTTCTTTAGTATTTTCTTGGTTGATTTCAGGAAATAATTTATCATTTAATCCTAAAAAAACATCTCCTACATTAACACCCATGGATTCTATAGTCGTATTTAGACCATTCACAATAAACTGGTTAACACCTTCATCATTTAGTTTTGCTTCAAAAAAAAGATTTTGATTTTCCTTAAAAATTATACTTGAAAGTGGTACTTCAGTGTCTCCAATAGTTAAACCAACTTTATTAAAATAATCCATGTAATTTATAGGTTTAGTACCTTCTACATGAGTTCTAAAAAAAGTTTCTACTTCGGGATGTGTCATGGTAACGATCTCATCGATAAGTTCTTCATCTTTAAAGGGTTTCTCGGTTCCGTAGCGTTTAGCTAAGTTTTGCATGACCCAAAGTATTCCATGTTCTCCTCCACTCTGCTCTCGGATAATAATGTCCAAACACATATTAATTAACGCACCTTTTTGATAAACATTTCCATAATTGGCTTGAAAAGGTTCATCAACAATACCCGCACTCATTTTTGTAAAGGACATCGTGTCGTCATAACGCTTAGAATAATTTAATTTTTCAAGGATACGGTTGTAAAAATTTTGCTCATCAATCAAGCCCTGGTTGATTTGAAATAAATTTGCAAAATATTCTGTTGTACCTTCATACATCCACAAATGCTTTGACATTAAGGGAGTGTTATATTCAAAGTTATGTATTTCCTCTGAATGAATATTTAATGGAGTAAGCGTATGGAAAAATTCGTGCGAAACCACATCAACTAAGTTTTGTGTTAATTCTTGAGGCTTCATTTGATCTACAAACACTACAGTTGTAGATGTGTGGTGCTCTAACGCTCCCATCATGCCACCAAAGTATTGTAATTCGTCCATATCCATCAGATAAAGTAAAATATCATATGATGTAGTATTGTTAGCTTCCCCTAAAAAGTTCTTTTGCGCTATCATCATCTCTTCAATTGCAGACTGATATACTTCCGCTTTATGGATTCCTGTTGGAGAATAAACAGCGAGCCCTACCTTGATTTTTTCTAAGTCAAAAGAAACAGCGTTTGGTTCACTATATAAGATTGGGTTATCAATAATATGAAAATATCTTTTGGCTAAAAACACATCAAGACTATCACTTTCCGAAATACTTGGTAGTGAAGTAAAAGCTTTTAAGTTTTTTGGTGAATTCACACTAAGATGATAGGGAACTTCTTTCATTCCCTCGAAATAACCTATCATACTATGAAGGTTAAGTAAAAATGTTTCACCCACTTTAAAGTTAGTCCCTCCCATGGGATAAACATCACTTCCACCAGGCCCATCAAAAGTGTCGTTCACTAAATAACTTACTTTTACGAGCTTCTTGGCGTTGGAAATCCTCCAACTATTCTTGTCTAGGGATTCAACTGGAAGTAGATTTCCTTTTTTATCAAAAGCTTTTAAGGTTTCTACGAAGCGTCCAAAATTAGAATATTCATAGGTCCCAGGCACAATTTGAGGTATATAAAATATTATTTCATCTTGAATAACCACTAAAGGAGAAACAGTTATCTTTACTTTATCATCGTTCACATCAACCAAGTTAATGGTGGCTTGAATGTTTATTGGTTTATTAACACTATTATTTTTTAGTGCGGCACACCCTAAAAATAAAATGTAAGCACTAAGGCTTAATAAATACTTCGCTTTTTTCATAAGTAAAATTTAGATATCACAAAAGTGAAACACCATTTAAATCTGTAGTTAATACGTTGGTCATAAGATCAAAAAAAGGTCTTATTGCGGAAAAGCTCTTAATCACTTCTTTTTGAAATTCAGACGAAAGTACACTTTTATCATCAAATCTCTTAATAAAGAGAAACTGTTTATGACGAATTAAGTCAATGTTCGGATGGTCTATATTAAAACCTTTAGGAGACGTTTTAACTACATCTCCTTGAAGTTCCCCCCAAGCTTTTTTAAATGTGAAATCAGTAATAGCATCTCTCAATTCTTGAGCATCCATTTCTAAATCCTTACGAATTCGTAATAGATCCATTGGGTTGGGATTCCAAAAACCAGAAGCAATAAAACTATTTTGTGGAGCAAGGTGCATGTAATAACTCCCTCTAAGGTTGGGTTTTTTCCTATGAAAGCTAACTCCAAAATGGGTTTTATAAGGTGTTTTATTTTTAGAAAAACGCACATCACGATAGATACGGAACATTTTTACTTTTTCAATATCATCTGTTTCTTCAAGTCCAAATTTTACAACTTCGTTAAAGTCTTTAACTTCTGATTCTAGTGCTTTGAATCTAGGTTTATGTGACTCAAACCATTCACGATTATTGTTCTTATCTAGATCTTTATAAAAAGTAAATATATCGGGATTAATGTTTTTCATATTTTTTTTTAGATTATAATTATTGATCTTTACTTAGCTTAAAATATACTCCTTAGCTAAATTGAGTAAGTTTTTTTTTTGCTTTAGAGTTCGTTCCATAGGTAATTGTGCTAAACCAATTAAGCGCCTTATGATTTCAATTCCACAATAAGTTTGAACTTGCTCAACCTTTACACTATTTCGATAAGCCTCACAAACTTGATCAAAAACTGAATTCTGCCCTGATGCTAAAATAAGGTGCGCTGCCATAATACCCAAATCAAATTCTTTGGGACCTGCAAAACTAAACTCAGGATCAATTATATATAACCGCTCCCTAACTCGCATCCAACTTCCTGGATAATAATCTCCGTGTAAAAGGGTGTCTCCATTTTGCATGTAAGCTTTACCAGCACGATCTATTTTATTTTTTAAGACTTTGTCATTTTTAAATGGTTTTGCTAATACCTCTAATCCCTCTTGAATATTGTCTAAAGAAAAACCGTTGTTTTTGAAAGGTAAAATAAATATATGTTGATGATTGAGTTTACGTAAGATCCTGTTTTTAGGATACTCCTTAGGAATTAATTGTTGATGGATATGTTGAAGCCCAGTAGTTAGTTTTTGAATAAAATCTTGCGAAACCTCTCCACTTTTATAAATAGAAGTCAAGTCTTCACAATCTCCTAAATCTTCAATAATCAAAAGGTGATTTGTTGGAACATATTTTAAAATTTTTGGAAAAAAGGAATGTGATCCTATTTGTCTATAAAAATTATATTCTACATCTATTCGATTTAAAGGAGCTCTTATGTCAGGGTATTTCCTAACAAAAGTTCGAGATTGTTTAAGGATAAATGAACGTTGATTTGTTTTTAAGCGCATTACCACATTCATGTTGCCTTCTCCTGCAATTTCTGTTTGAATCAAAGCTTCATTTTTATTCAGAAAATTCAGTCTATTTTTTAAATAATTATTTAAATCATCAACAGGTGTGTTTTGATCAAAAAGGATCATAAATAATTAATTTATTAAGGTTTTATAATGATTCCAAAAGTTATCTTGAATTTTTAGAGTATCAATGTCAGTGTAGATTTTAATTTGACGTGAACGATTTTCTAAAGGAGTTTTAAATGATTTAATTTTGGTCCATTCAGGATGAACTAAAGCTTGAATAATCGCAAGGTCCCACATAATCCAACGTTTTTTTTCCAAATCATTTTTTGTCCACCAACGCTCGTAACTTTCCCAGCGCTCTTTGATATATTTTCCAAGGTTATTGTTTCCTAATTTCTCAAAAGTAATCGCTTTGTCAAAAACTAGGTATTGGCTTGTCGTTGCTGACATCACCTGAAAACTTAAGCCTTCATAGTCTAAGAGAAAATTAGTAGCGATTGTATCGTTATTTGTATTGAATTCATTTTTATTATAAGTGTTTTTGACAGGATCATGCCAAAAGCCAATATAGGAAATCATGAGTTTGGATTTAATTTCTGGAGCCTCTAATAAAGCTGAAGCTACATTGGTACAGGAGCCCAATATTACTAGATGAAGTTTTTTCCCTTTTGGAAGAATTTTGGCTTGATTAATAATGAACTGACTAGCTTCTGAAGTTTGTGGAGTTTTATTATTTTCAAGCGGAAACGGACTACCAATAATTATTGGAACCTGGTATTTTGGAATTAAATTTATTAGTGCTTCATTCATTTCCTGGCTTTCTAGGGCTGTATTTGTAGTTGCATATGGTGATGTGTGAAATTGTGCAGAAGTTATTCCTAATAGCTCGAAACGTGGCTCTCCTAGTGCTCGTATAATGGCAAATAAATCATCAATCTCATTTGCCGTGTCCGCATCGATAATAATCTGAAGCTTCTCTTCTTGTTTTTGTGCAGAAATCAAAAAAGAAAAAAGAAAATAGAAAATAGAAATAAAATTTTTCAATACCATATATTTTTTACAAAGTACTAAAATCAAGAGAAATCATTTAAATGTAAACGACTATTAATTTATTGGCTCAATTGTTAAGAAAATCTGCGTAAATCTAAATAACTAAATTGTTTTTTAAGCTTAAAAAAATTAATTTTAGAAATTAAATATAACTATGAATGATAGACCTAATGACTTGTTAAACATTCGTCCGGAAATTAAGAAAACTATTGCTTTTGATAGTATGACTAGTGATGAACGTTTTCAAAATGAAACTTTACGTCCCATATTAAAATTACAAAACCCTTTATTTCTCTCTGTGTTTACTAATTATATTGAAAAACGAAAGGGGGTATTTTACGATCTAAGTTTGGAGAAAAAAATAACCTATATCGAAAACAGCTTGATTAAGGATCAAAAGTTCAGAAGCTCTTTAAAAGGATTAATTATTGGACATTTTACAGTGGCGGAGTACCAAAAGTATAGCTTAAATTCTTCTTCCTTGAATAAACGAATTATAAATATGTTAATCCAGCGTCTTCAAGATCAGGTTAAAGTTTTTGATTTACCGCTTTCTGTGTCGTAAGAGAGCTTCAACATCACTGAGGCTAAAGCCTTTGGCTTTTAATAAAATCAAATAATGAAACAGCAAATCTGCACTTTCATTTAAAAAGAGTTCTCTATTATCATCTTTAGCCTCAATAACAGTTTCAATGGCTTCCTCCCCTACTTTTTGAGCAATTTTATTAATGCCTTTTCGAAATAAAGAAGCTACATAGCTTTCATCATTATCATCTTTCTTTCGCTTAGCAATAGTTTTTTCCAGTTCTGAAAAGAAACCAAAATTACTTTTATTTTTTTCCCCCCAACAAGTATCATTCCCCTTATGGCAGGTTGGACCCCTTGGATTGGCTTGAATCAAAAGTGCATCTTGATCGCAATCTTCCTTAAAACTCATAAACTCAAGAAAGTTGCCACTCTCCTCCCCTTTAGTCCATAGGCGCTTTTTACTTCTGCTGTAAAATGTAACTTTTCCACTTTCCTGGGTTTGAGTCAAGGCTTCCTCATTCATATATCCCAACATTAAAATATTTTTAGTCGTGGCATCCTGAATAATTGCTGGGATTAAGCCTTCGGTTAATTTTGAAAAATTAAGCGTTTTCATATTAAATTCGTATTGCTAAATGTTGTTGTTTGAGTTGTTGTTTTAGTTCGGGAATTGAGATTTCTCCAAAATGAAAAATACTTGCTGCCAGAGCAGCATCAGATTTTCCGAGGGTAAAAGTATCTACAAAATGACTAATCTCTCCAGCTCCACCTGAGGCAATAATAGGTATATTAACTTCTTCTGATAATCGAGCTAATGCTTTGTTGGCAAACCCTTCTTTAGAACCGTCATGGTCCATTGAGGTAAATAAGATTTCACCCGCTCCCCTTTCTGCTACTTCTTTTGCCCAGTCGAATAAATCAACTTCAGTTGGGATCTTACCTCCTACTAAATGAACTTTCCATTGGCCTTTAATAACTTTTGCATCAATTGCGATTACTATACATTGACTTCCAAACTGCTGTGCACATTCATTAATTAATTCTGGGTTTTTAAAAGCAGCTGAATTAATTGAAACCTTGTCAGCACCATTTTTTAAGAGTATTGCCACATCTGTTACGGAACTAATTCCTCCCCCTACTGTAAAAGGGATATCAATGGCAGCAGCTACCTTTAAAACTAAATCGGCTAAAGTTTTTCGTTTTTGTTCGGTTGCCGAAATATCTAAAAATACCAATTCATCTGCATTTTGATCTGCGTATTGACGAGCCATCTCTACTGGATCTCCAGCATCCCGAAGATTAATAAAATTAATACCCTTTACGGTTCTACCGTCTTTAATATCCAGACAAGGAATGATGCGTTTAGTTAACATATTATTTTAATTAAGTATAAAACGTTCTAATTCCTTCAGGCTAATTCTGTTTTCATAAATTGCTTTTCCGATAATCGTTCCATGACATCCCATAGAAGCTAACTTAGGGAGTTCTTCAAAAGCAGAAATCCCACCCGAAGCGATGAGCTTGATTTCAGGCTGTTCTTTTAATAAATTCTTATAAACCTCAAATGAAGGTCCTTGAAGCATTCCATCTTTACTAATGTCTGTGCATATGACATATTCTATCCCTTTATTTTGATAGCTTCCTACAAAATCTAACAAGCGATAACTAGAGGTTTTAAGCCAACCGTCAGTTGCAATATAATCTCCATGAAAATCCGCACCCAAAATGATCTTTTCGTTTCCATGTGAACGAATCCATTCTTCAAAGATTTTAGGTTCATTAACTGCTATACTACCACCCGTAATTTGATTCGCCCCGCATTCAAACGCAATTTCGAGATCTTTATTAGACTTTAGCCCCCCTCCAAAATCGATTTTAAGGGTTGTTTTATTTGCTATAGCTTCTAATATCTTATGATTCACTATATGCTTAGATTTAGCACCGTCCAGGTCAACTAAATGCAAATAATCAATTCCATGTGCTTCAAAAGCCTTTGCAACTTCCAAAGGGCTTTCGTTATAAATTTTTTGAGTATTATATTCTCCTTTAGAAAGACGCACGCACTTGCCGTCAATAAGATCAATGGCGGGTATTATTTTCATTTACTTATATTTAAAAAATTTTGAAGTAATTGTTGCCCCGCTTTACTACTCTTTTCGGGATGAAATTGAACCCCATAAAAATTATCTTTGTTTAAAGCTACGCTGTAAGGCCGATGATAAGTACTTACAGCGATTGTTTCAGGAAGAATAGGAACAAAATAAGAGTGAACTAAATACATGAACTCATTAGGTTTAATGTAATGAAAGATAGCAGTTTGTGTTTCTGAAATTGTATTCCATCCTATTTGAGGAACTTTCACTTGATTTGGAAACCTAAGTACCTTTCCCGGAATAATTCCTAAAGCTTTTACATCTCCTTCCTCTGTATAATCACATAACAATTGCATGCCCAAACAAATTCCTAAAACGGGTTGTTGCAATTGAGGAATTAAAAGATCTAATCCTTTTTCTTTTAACTTAGCCATAGCGCTTTTCGCAGCCCCTTGCCCTGGAAAAATAACTTTATCAGCATTGCTTATCTGTTCAGGGTCTGAAGAAAGATGTCCAGTAACTCCTAAACGCTCAAGAGCAAACTGTAAACTTTTTATGTTCCCTGCCCCATAATCAATAATGGCTACTTTCATATCACAGACTTCCTTTAGTTGAGGGGAGAATCATTTTATCTAAATCACGTTTTACTGCTGCTTTTATTGCTTTGGCAAAAGCTTTAAAAATAGCTTCTATTTTATGATGTTCATTAGTTCCTTCTGCTTTGATGTTTAAATTGGCTTTGGCTCCGTCGGAAAAAGATTTAAAAAAGTGTATGAACATTTCTGTAGGCATCTGTCCGATCATTTCACGATTAAACTCTGCTTCCCAAACCAAATAGTTTCGCCCACCAAAATCTATAGCAACCTGTGCCAAACAATCATCCATAGGCAAACAAAAACCATAACGCTCAATACCAAGCTTATTTCCTAAAGCAGCAGCAAAGGCTTCACCCAATACAATGGCAGTATCTTCTATGGTATGATGCTCGTCTACCTCTAAATCTCCTTTCACTTGAAGTGAAATATCCATTCCGCCGTGACGCGCCAACTGATCTAGCATATGATCAAAAAATACGATTCCTGTTGAAATATTGCTTTTTCCTGAACCATCTAGGTTTAAACTCAAATTAATATCCGTTTCATGGGTAGCTCTTTTTTGTATCGTGATGCGCTGTTCTAATTTTAAAAAATCATAAATCGCTTCCCAATATTTCGTTTTTAAGACAATCGTTTCGTTTAACCTATCATAGGCCTCATTCGCACCAAAAGATTCATTATTTGTGATAAAAATACCCTTAGCGTTAAGGTTTTTAGCCAATTCAATATCTGTTAACCTATCTCCAATCACATAAGAATTAGCTAAATCGTAATGACTATCATCAAAATATTTTGTTAACATACCTATTTTTGGCTTTCTCGTTAGAGCACCATCTTTGGGTAAACTTCTATCGATGAGTATTTCTTCGAAAAAAATTCCTTCTTGTTCAAGACTTTTTAAAAGTAGATTGTGCACGGGCCAAAAGGTGTTCTCAGGAAAACTTTCTGTTCCCAAGCCATCTTGATTCGTAACCATTACCAAAGTGTAATCTAACTCTCTAGCAATTTTCCCTAAATAAGTAAATATCTGAGGGTAAAATATTAATTTATCAAAAGCATCTAGTTGATAATCCTCTGGCTCTAATGCCAAAGTTCCGTCTCGATCAATAAATAAAACTTTCTTCATAATTAGTTGTCTAATGATTGTAACACTTTGATTAATATATTATTTTCTTTGGGAGTTCCCACAGAAATCCGCAATGTGTTTTCACATCCCAAACTCTTAGATGAATTTCGAACTACAATTCCTGCGACTATAAGCTGTTTGTATCTATAAATACTGTTGTCTACACGGATCAGTAAAAAATTAGCATCAGAAGGAAAACATTTTTCAACCCATTTTACCTTTTTAAGTGCAGCTTCCAAGAGGGCTCTCTCTTTTAATAAATCAGCGACCTGTTCTTTGACCTGTTCTTGTTCTTTCAGCTTTCGTAAAACAGCATTAAGTGTTAATGAATTGATGTTGTAAGGTGCCTTGATTCGGTTTAAAAAAGAAATCAACTCTTTATGAGCAAAAGCAATTCCTAAACGAGCTCCAGCCATTCCTTGAGCCTTTGAAAAGGTTTGACAAACTATCAGGTTTGGATAATTGTTTAACAAAGGGAGAATTGAAGGAGTTTTTGCAAATTCGACATAGGCCTCATCTACAACAACTAAACCTTTAAAATTTTCAATAAGCGTTTTAATATCGTTGGAATTAAAACTATTCCCTGTTGGATTGTTAGGGTTTGGAATAAAAAGAAGCTTTGATCCATCATTTACAGCTGCTAAAATACTGGGCACGTCCAATTGAAATTCAGAAGTGAGCGGTATTTCTTTAACACCTGCTCCAAATGTAGCTGCCGCTACTTTATACATCCCAAAAGTAGGAGGCACTATAACAATATGATCCATGCCAGGCTCACAACTTCCCATGACAATTTGAGAAATGAATTCATCACTCCCATTACTCAAATAAATTTGCTCTAAACCTACCTTTCTCCATCTCGAAATTTCGGTTTTTAGCTCCATTTGCATGGGATCTGGATAGCGATTGACTGAAGTTGTAAAAGGGTTTTCATTAGCATCAAGCAAAATCATTTTACGCTCACCATTCACAAATTCCTCACGCGCAGATTGATAAGGGTTTAATTTTAGTAAAGATTTCCGAAAGTATTGATTAAAATCAGTTTCCATTAGCTAATTTATTTAAACGAATTCGCACTGCATTTTTATGAGCTTCCAAACCTTCTGCAGCAGCCATTAATTCAATTGTATTTCCCAAAGACTGAATTCCTTCCTTCGTTATTCTTTGAAATGTAATGGCTTTTAAAAAACTATCTAGATTCACACCACTATATTGTTTTGAATATCCATTGGTTGGAAGAGTATGATTAGTTCCTGAAGCGTAATCTCCTGCACTCTCAGGAGTGTAATTTCCAATAAATACTGACCCTGCGTTTCGAATACCTGAAACATAAAGATCCTCGTTTTTCACACAAATAATATAATGTTCAGGTCCGTAATCATTTATAAAACGAATTGCATTATTATCATTTGAAAAACAAATCATTTTAGAATTTGTTAATGCTATTTCTGCAATTGCCTTCCTGGGAAGGCGCTCTAATTGATTTGTCACTGCAACAGTAACTTTGTTCAACATTTCAGCTTCTGTAGTGACAAGAATTACTTGACTATCGGGGCCATGTTCTGCTTGAGAAAGTAAATCTGCAGCTATAAAATCTGGATCTGCTGAATCATCGGCAACTACTAATAATTCACTTGGCCCTGCCGGCATGTCGATACTAACATTAAATCGTGTTGCCCATTGTTTAGCAGCGGTAACATATTGATTTCCTGGACCAAATATTTTATAAACACCCGGTATTGATTCAGTCCCAAATGTCATCCCAGCAATGGCCTGTATTCCACCAACTCTAAAGATTGAAGTAATTCCACAAAGATTAGCGGTATATAACACCACAGCAGGAATATTTCCTGAATTATCCGGTGGTGTACATAAGATAATTTCATTGCATCCTGCAATTTTAGCAGGAACAGCTAACATTAAAATTGTTGAAAATAATGGAGCTGAACCTCCTGGAATATATAAACCTACTTTTTCAATAGCTTTTTTTTCTTGCCAACAATTCACTCCTGGCTCGGTTTCAATTCGAATCACCGGGGTTTTTTGTGCAGAATGAAATACCTCAATGTTTTGTTTCGCACGTTGTATAGCCTCTTTTAATTTATCTGCTACATTATTCTCTGCTAATTGAATTTCAATTTTAGTAACAGAAATATGCTGAACAGAAACCTTATCAAATTTTTGAGTATACTCCTTTATAGCTTTATCACCCTTTGCTTTCACTTGCTCAAAGACTTCTGCTACAACTACTTCCAAATCCGAAGAGGAGGCATTAGGACGCTCTAAAAGATGTGTCCATTCTTTAGATGATGGATTAATGTATTGTTTCATTACAATACCATTTTTTCAATTGGACATACAAGAATATCTTCAGCGCCTTCTGCCTTGAGAGAATCAATAACTTTCCAAAAATCGCCTGCATTTATTACAGAATGTAACGAACTCCATCCTTCTTCTGCAAGTGGCAAAATTGTTGGACTTTTTAAAACAGGTAAAATAGCACTGATAGATGCAATTTTATCATTTGGCACATTCATTAAAATATATTTAGATTTTTTTGCGCGTAGAACCGACTTTATTCTAAAGCAAAGTTTCTCAATTAACTCTTTTTTAACTTCATTTAAATTAGGTGCTTGAACTAAAACCGCTTCTGAAGTGGCAATCTGAATAACCTCTTTTAAGTTGTTTTTAAACAGTGTACTTCCACTAGAAACAATATCACAAATGGCATCTGCTAAGCCAATATTAGGAGCTATTTCAACAGATCCGTTAATAATATGTAATCCTGCATTAATCTTATTCTTAGATAAAAATGACTTTACTGTATTTGGATAAGATGTAGCAATTTGCTTACCCTCTAAATCTTCTAGACCAGAAAATGATATTCTCTTTGGCACTGCAATACAAACACGACATTTTGAAAACCCTAATTTTTCAATAATGGATAAGTCTCCACCTTTTTCCACTACTAAATTTTCGCCTAAAATAGCCAAATCGACAACACCATCGCGCATATACTGAGGAATGTCGCCATTTCTTAGAAAAAACACTTCCATAGGAAAATTTCTAACTGTTGTTTTTAATTGATCTTTTCCATTATCGATCGAAATACCACAGTCTTTGAGTAACCTAAGAGAATCCTGGTTTAATCTTCCTGATTTTTGAATCGCTATTCTAATCATTTTTTCATTTTATTGCTTAAACTCTGCGAATTTTAAAATAAAAAAACCCGCTTGAAATTCAAACGGGTTTCTATTACTCTATATACATAGCATCATTAGGACTCGTTTGAGACTTCTAAATATTGATGATGTAAATTCATTAATTTCATGGATACAAATGTATTGAAAATTATTTTAATTTTCTAACCTATTGATTTCCTAAAATAATTGGAAGACCTCCCTTACCACTTCCAATCACGATTACCTTAGAATTTGGAGATTCTGAAAGCTTGATAGTCGCTTCAATTCCTTTTTCTCTTAGAATTTTATCTGTTAATGAAGCACTCAAAATACGGTTAGCAGTTGCCTTACCTTCTGCATCAATTCTCTGACGCTCTGCTTCTTGTGTTGCTTTTTCAATACGGAATTCATATTCCAAAGCCTCTTGTTCTTGGTTTAACTTACGTTCAATCGCTTCACGAATGGCTATTGGTAAAGTCACATCACGAACTAAAACTGCATTTAATTGTACATATTGACCTTCAACTACTTTTTTAGTTTCTTCAAAAATTTCATTTTGAATAGCATCACGTTTTGTAGAATATAATTGTTCTGGTGTATATCGTCCAACAACACTTCTCGCTACAGCTCTAATTTGAGGAATAATAATGATATTTAGGTAATTGACTCCTTTTGTTTGGTGTAGTTTCCCTAATTCCGCAATAGTAGGCTGGTATAATACAGATATATCTAGACTAATTTCCAAGCCATTTGAAGAAAGTACTTGCATTTTACTTTCAAATACTTCTTGTTGCTTTACATTATATATGTAAACTTTATTCCATGGTGCTATAATATGGAATCCTTCTCCTAATGGTGGCTCTTCTGTAACAACTCCTCCACCAAAGGTTTTAAATAAAACTCCAGCTTCTCCATAACCAATGTTTATAGAAGATTTGGAAATAAAAATAAGTAGGACAACGACTAATAATATAATTGGTAATCCGATTTTAGGTAATTTTTGCATAATATAAAATTTAATTAAGTTAACATTCCTCCATCTACATGGAGTACTTGCCCAGTTATATAACTGGATAAATCAGAAGCCAAAAACACACAAGCATTGGCTACATCTTCAGGTTGTCCTCCTCTTTTAAGAGGAATTCCATCGCGCCATCCTTGTACAACTTCCTCAGATAGTTTATCTGTCATTTCAGTCTCAATAAAACCAGGCGCAATAACATTAGATCTAATGTTTCGTGATCCTAATTCTAAGGCAACTGATTTAGAAAAACCGATCATTCCCGCTTTTGAAGCGGCATAATTTGCTTGACCAGCATTTCCTTTTACTCCAACCACAGAACTCATATGAATAAGTGATCCATGGCGTTGTTTTAAAAAAGTTCGTTGAATAGCTTTTGTCATATTAAAAATAGATTTGAGATTAATTTCAATTACTTGATCAAAATCTTCTTCACTCATACGCATCAATAAATTATCTTTTGTAATACCAGCATTATTCACTAGAATATCTAAGCTTCCAAAGTCAACTAAAACTTCTTCTACTAACTTTTGCGCTTCGTTATAATTTGCAGCATTGCTTTTATATCCTTTTACTTTTACTTCTTCACTACTTAATTCAGCCACAAGGTCATCTGCAGCCTCTTTGTTACTATTATAAGTAAAGGCTACAGCACATCCATTTTCGACAAATATTTTAGCAATTCCACGACCAATTCCACGGCTTGCTCCTGTAATAATTGCAGTTTTACCAATTAATAATTTCATTTTTAACTTTTTTATTGATTTAGCTTTAAAAACTAAGCTAATACTTGCGCAACTTTTGCTCCAATTTGAGCAGGGGAATCTACCACATAAATCCCACATTCACGCATAATGTCTTTTTTAGCTTCAGCTGTATCTTCACTTCCTCCAACAATGGCACCGGCATGTCCCATTGTTCTGCCTTTTGGTGCAGTTTCTCCTGCTATAAATCCAATAACAGGTTTCTTGTTTCCTGTTGATTTGATCCATTTGGCTGCGTCTGCTTCTAATTGACCTCCTATTTCACCAATCATAACTATACAATCAGTTTCTGGATCGTTCATAAACAACTCAACAGCATCTTTAGTGGTTGTACCTATAATTGGATCTCCACCTATGCCAATGGCAGTAGAAATTCCTAATCCCTGTGCAACTACCTGATCCGAAGCCTCATATGTTAATGTTCCTGATTTTGAAACAATGCCTACATTTCCCTTTTTAAATACAAATCCGGGCATAATTCCCACTTTTGCTTCTCCAGGAGTAATAACACCTGGACAGTTAGGCCCTATTAATGTAGCTCCCTGGTTTTTAACATAAGCGTAGGCTCTTGTCATGTCATTTATAGGAATTCCTTCTGTAATAGTAATGATTACTTTAATTCCTGCTTCAGCAGCCTCCATAATTGCATCTGCAGCAAATGCTGGAGGAACAAATATGATCGATGTGTCTGCTTGAGCGACCCTTACAGCTTCTGCTACACTATTAAAAACAGGTTTATCTAAATGTATTTGGCCTCCTTTTCCTGGGGTTACTCCTCCCACAATATTAGTTCCATATTCAATCATCTGGGTAGCGTGAAAAGTACCTTCACTTCCCGTAAATCCTTGTACGATTATTTTTGAATTTTTATTTACAAGTACACTCATTTTATTTTTGGTTGTTACAATTAATTTATAATAATATTATTCTTTTACTCGCTCTATATAGCTACTCTTTTCGGTATCAACCTTGATTTTATCACCTTCGTTAATGAATAACGGAACGTTTATTGACGCTCCCGTCTCAACAGTGGCTGGTTTTGTAGCATTTGTAGCTGTATTTCCTTTAACTCCTGGTTCAGTATGAGTAATTTCCAAAACAACACTAGCAGGCATTTCAGCGGATAATGGCATTCCATCTTCAGAGTTTATTGAAATAGAAACCATCTCACCTTCTTTTAATAATTGTGGAGAATCTAAAATAGATTTCTCAATACTTATCTGGTTATAGTCGTCTGTATTCATGAAATGATACTGAGTATCTTCATTATATAAAAATTGATATTTTTGTGTTTCGACGCGAATATCTTCAATTTTATTACCTGCAGAAAAAGTGTTGTCTAGAACTTTTCCAGATGTCACACTTCTTAGCTTTGTTCTAACAAATGCTGGTCCCTTACCAGGTTTTACATGTAAGAACTCAATAATTTTATAAATATCATTGTTGTACTTAATACATAACCCTTTTCTAATATCTGATGTAGATGCCATAGTTATAAATTATATTTTTAATTGTATCCTTTCATTAATCCCCGTTTAGAATTCAATACAAATTGTAATATGTCATCCCGCTCTTTGGTGGCTTTGATTTCTGCTTCAATGATTGGTATTGCTTGAGAAATATTATTATTTTGTTTAAAGAGAATTCTATATATGTTCTGGATTTCTTGCACTTTTTCACTGCTAAATCCATTTCTATTTAAGCCAATAGAATTTACACCAATAAATGATAATGGTTCTTTTGCAGCTTTCACAAAAGGGGGAACATCCTTTCGAACTTTTGAGCCACCAGAAATAAATGCATAATCTCCAATTGAGCAAAATTGATGAATTGCCGTCAAACCTGATAAAACAACATAATTTCCAATTTTTATATGTCCTGCTAGAGTGCTATTATTTGAAAGAATGCAGTAATCACCTATAATACAATCATGCGCAATATGAGAATAAGCCATTATAAGACAATTATTTCCGATTTTTGTTTCTCCATTACTAGACGTGCCTCGATTTATAGTTACACACTCACGAATGGTAGTCTTGTCGCCTATTATTGCTAATGAATCTTCACCATCAAATTTCAAATCTTGAGGAACTGCACTAATGACAGCTCCTGGAAAAATTCTACATTGTTTTCCTATGCGAGCTCCTTCCATAATTGTTACATTAGGACCAATCCAGGTTCCCTCTCCTATTACGACATTTTTATCAATGGTGCTAAAAGGATCTACAATTACATTTTTTGCTACTTGAGCCTCCGGGTGAATAAAAGAAAGGGGTTGAATCATAAATTATTCTTTTGTTGAATCTCGTTTTAAAATTTGTGCCATTAGATCACCTTCACTAACAAGTTGATTATTAACAAAGGCTTGGCCTCTCATATTACAAATTCCACGTCTAATCGGAGTAATCAATTCTAATTTAAATATCAAAGTGTCTCCAGGGCAAACAGGTCGTTTAAATTTAACATTATCTATTTTCATAAAGAATGTTAAATAATTTTCTGGATCTGAAACGGTGTTTAAAACCAAGACACCACCGGCCTGAGCCATTGCTTCAATTTGAAGAACTCCCGGCATTACAGGAGCTCCAGGGAAATGTCCTTGAAAAAAAGGCTCATTCATTGTCACGTTTTTCATTCCAACTACATGGCTTTCTGATAATTCTAATATTTTATCAACCAATAAAAATGGAGGTCGATGTGGTAACATATCCATGATTTGAACCACATCCATTAAAGGGGGTTGATTTAAATCTACAATAGGTGCGTTTGATTTACGATTAATTTTAATTAAACCGGAAATATGTTTGGCAAAATCAGTATTTATTTTATGTCCTGGTTTAGTAGCTATAATCTTCCCTTTAAAAGGCATGCCAATTAAGGCCAAATCTCCAACTACATCTAATAACTTATGTCTTGCAGCTTCATTGGGATAATGAAGGGTTAAGTTATCTAAAATGCCATTGGATTTTACTGCTATTTCTTCTTTTTCAAATACTTTCTTCAATCGATCCATATTGCTTTCAGCAATTGGCTTATCTACATAGATAATAGCATTATTTAGATCACCGCCTTTTATAAGTCCATGTTCTAACAACATTTCTAATTCATGTAAAAAACTAAATGTTCTAGAAGAAGCTATTTCATCAGAAAAATTTTCAATTTTATCTAAAGTAGCATTTTGTGACCCTAAAACTTTTGTATTGAAATCAATCATAACCGTAAAAGAAGTTTCTTCTGAAGGTAATAACATGATTTCACTTCCCGTTTCTTCATCTGAAATTTTAATAATTTCTTCAACAACAAAAACTTCTTGTTTTTCGTTTTGTTCTTCGAGACCTGCCGACTTTATCGCTTCAATAAAATATTTTGAAGAACCATCCATAATAGGGATCTCGGTTCCATTAATTTCGATGAGGCAATTATTAACAGACATGCCCACTAAGGCTGCAAGTAAATGTTCACAGGTTTGGATTTCTACCCCATCTTTTTCTAGAGTAGTGCCTCTATCTGTTTTTGAAACAAAATTTGAAATTGCCGGTATCTCAATTAAAGGATCTAAATCTGTTCTAAGGAAAACGAAACCTGAATTGGGGGGAGCTGGCTTTAAATTTAGTTCAACTTTTTGACCTGAATGAAGGCCAATTCCATCTAATCTTACTGATTTTGCTAATGTTTTTTGTTGTGTTGATTTTTCTATCATGGCCTTAGTTTTTCTTCTAATTTTCGAAGACGCGCGTCTATACTCGGGAATTGTTTAAACAAAGAAAATGATTTATAATAAGATTTAAAATTCATGGCTGGGTTTCCTTGAACTACTTTTCCATTTGAAATATTTTTCGTAACTCCTGATTTTCCTTGAATTTGAAGATCATTCCCAAGGGTTAGATGACCAGCAATTCCAACTTGGCCTCCAATAATACAACGAGCACCAATTTTAGTTGAGCCTGCCACTCCAGATTGAGCAGCAATAACGGTATGTTCTCCAATTTCAACATTGTGAGCGATTTGAACCATATTATCTAATTTTACTCCCTCATGAAGAATCGTTTCCCCTAAGGTAGCTCGATCAATAGTAGAGTTAGCTCCAATTTCAATATTATTCTTTAGTACTACTTTTCCTAATTGTGGGATTTTGATATGAGTACCTGATGATTGAGGAGCAAATCCAAAGCCATCAGAACCAATTACAACCCCACTGTGTATAATACAGGATGAACCAACTTCTGATTCATCTAAAACACTTACACATGGATATACTTTTGTGTTTTTTGCAATGTAAACTTCATCACCGATTACACAATTAGCATGAATTTGAACACCAGACTCAATAGTGCTTTCGCCAATTACAGTATTTGCTCCGATAAAAATATCCTTACCTAGTTTAGCTAAAGGGCTAATTACAGCTGAAGTGTGGATTCCTGTTTTTAAATTCTCTCTCTTTTTTCCTTCATCTATAAGAAGGCTTGTAAAAACAGTATAAGGATCATCAACTCTAATTAAAGTAGACTTAATAGGAGTTTCAGTCACAAATTCTTTTTGAACAATTACAGCAGAAGCCTCTGTAGTGTATATAAACTTAGCATATTTTTCGTTCGCTAAAAAGGTGATAGATCCTGGTTTGGCAGTCTCAATTCTACCAAGTTGATTAATTACAACATCAGCATTACCTTCAATAGAACCCTTGAATTTTAAAGCTATCTCTTTAAGAGTTATATTCATTCGGCAAAAATAAGAATTTATAAGGAACTAATCCTCTTGGGGTAGCATAAATAATATTTATGAAACGGTGTCGAGAACTGATTAAAATCTAAATAATTAATAAGGGACTCAAGAGGGACTATTTTACCGGATTTCTCTTTTAACAAAATTTTGGTATGGTCAGAAACATACATTTGGTTTGATATATCCCCAGTAAAGACAAAATAATTAAGATCATCCGAAGAAGTTAATGAGCTCAATTTTTTGTTCAATTTTTTTATTTCAAAAAGATCAAAAGGATTTTCCTCAATTTCAATTTTAGGCAATTGTCTCTGAATTAATTGCGTTGATAATTTTCTTAATACAATATCTTCATGAGTCATCCAAGATTTGAGCAAATATAAAATATCAGTATTATCAAGTTTTAAATAGTGATTTAAAATGTTATTTTTTATTTTTTTTGATTTGGAAGTATTGAAAAAAGGAAATAAAATATGAGAGGGCTCAATTGTATGATTACCAGATTCAATCATTGTTTTAAAACGAGTTAATACTTTTACGAGAACTAATTCTGCCACTAAGCTCGTTTTATGAAGATATACTTGCCAATACATAAGTCGTCTTGCTAAGAGAAACTTTTCTATAGAATGAACCCCTTTACTTTCAAAAACTAATTGCTCATTCTCAACATTCATCACTGATAAAATTCTATCTGTGTTTATATTACCTTCGGTTACTCCAGTATAAAAACTATCTCTTTTTAAATAATCTAAACGATCTACATCTACTTGGCCGGACACTAATTGGTGCATAAATCCTCTGGCGTAGTTATTTGTGAAGATCTTTAAAGCCAAACTCAATGCTCCTTTAAATTCTTCGTTCAAAAGCTTAATAATACTAATTGACAATTCTTCGTGATTAAAGCCGGAAAGAAGTGTTTTTTCAGTAGCATGTGAAAAAGGACCATGTCCTATATCATGTAATAAAATTGAAATTTGCATAGCCTCTTGTTCTTCTTCAGAAATAATGATTCCTTTTTTAAGTAACACATTAATTGCTTTTTGCATAACATGCATCGCACCAATAGCATGTTCAAAACGAGTGTGATGCGCTCCTGGGTATACTAGACTAGAAAGGCCCATTTGAGATATGTGTCGTAACCTTTGAAAATAAGGATGGTTAATTAGTTCTAAAATCAAATCTGATTCTATGGCAATAAATCCATAAATTGGATCGTTAAATAAAGTGTGGTTGATTTGCACGCTGATACTAAATTTTAAAACAAATATAACAAATGGATCGGATCAAAATTTTATGGGTAGATGATGAGGTTGAAATGCTTAAGCCACATTTTTTGTTTTTAGAAGAGCGAGGCTATGATCTTACGCCATGTACTAACGGTCAAGATGCACTAGATTTGATTATAGACAAAATTTTCGATGTTATATTATTAGATGAAAATATGCCTGGATTAAATGGTCTAGAAACTTTAGATGAAATTAAAAATATTCAACCAAGACTTCCTGTCATAATGATCACAAAAAATGAGGAAGAATATATAATGGAAGAAGCTATTGGTTCTAAAATATCTGACTATCTAATCAAGCCTGTTAATCCTCACCAGATTCTATTATCATTAAAAAAAACATTAAATGTTGAAAATTTAGTAGCGGAAAAAACGACTCAAAACTACCAGCAAGAATTTAGTAAAATATCACAGTCATTATTTGATTTAGAAACCTATGAAGATTGGATGGATTATTTTAAAAAATTGATGTTTTGGGAACTTGAGCTAGAAACATTAGAAGACAATAGTATGCTTGAGATTTTTGAAACTCAAATGAAAGAAGCTAACATACAATTCGCAAAATTCATTAACTCAAATTATGAAAAATGGATGGAGGGATCAGAAGGACCTCCACTATCTCATACAGTATTTAAAAAATATGTTCTTCCAGAATTAAGGCAGCATCAACCTACGCTTCTAATAATGATTGACAATCTTCGTTATGATCAATGGAAAACAATATTACCAGAGTTAAATACTAATTTCAGTGTCGATAAAGAGTACACCTATTTCAGTATTTTACCAACAACTACTCAATATGCTCGAAATTCCTTTTTCTCTGGTCTAACTCCTTTAGATATTGAAAAAAAGTATCCCCAGTGGTGGAAAAATGATTCAGATGTAGGAGGAAAAAATTTGTTTGAAAAAGAACTTTTAATGGAGCAATGCGATAAATTAGATTTGAAACGTGCTATTAGTTATCATAAAATAACTAAACTAGAACAAAGTAATCAACTAATTAAAAATTTGCAAAATCATTTTAATGAAGGGTTAACCGCAGTTGTATATAATTTTGTGGATATGGTTTCTCACGCAAAAACTGAAATGGAAGTCATTAAAGAACTGGCTCCTGACAATAAAGCATACAGATCTCTCACATTAAGTTGGTTTAAAAATAGTTCTTTAAAAAAATTACTTAAAAAAGCATCAAAATTAGGTTTTAAGGTAATACTAACTACTGATCATGGCACTATAAACGTTGGTCATCCAAGTGCTGTTATAGGTAATAAAGAAACAAGTGTAAATTTAAGGTATAAAACAGGAAAAAGCATAACCTATGAAACCAAAGATGTCATAGAATGCATTGACCCAAAGTCCTTTGGACTTCCATCTACATCTATCAATAATCATTATATTTTTGCGAAAGGAGATCATTATTTTGTGTTCAAAAACAACTATAACAAATATGTTAATTATTTTAAAAACACTTTTCAACATGGAGGTGTTTCATTAGAGGAAATGATCATTCCGTTTATTGTTTTAAATCCACGTTAATACTATCTTTGAGTCATGGATCTTATTTTTAAAAAAGACGAGCTTGACCTTGCAGTTAAATTAATTCTCAAGCAACGTTCTTGTAAGGTAATTCGAATTGATGGGCCTATGGGAGCTGGAAAAACAACCTTAATTTCAGCACTTTGCAAACATTTATGTATTGAAGATATCATAAACAGCCCTAGCTTTTCTTTAGTTAATAGTTACAAAGGAAAGAATGGTCCTGTTCATCATTTTGATTTTTATCGTCTAGAAAATTCAAATGAAGCTTTGGATTTTGGTGTAGAAGAATATTTTGAGTCTGGCGCTTTATGCTTTTTAGAATGGGCAGAAAAAATCGAACAACATCTTCCATTAAAACATGATCATTTTAAATTAAAAGTTGTTGATTTTGAAACAAGAAGACTTACATTATTAAACGTATGAAATTATTATACCGTATTGGGTTTTACTTAATAGGATTTTCTGTTGGATTAGTGTTCTTGACTTTTGTTCTAGATAAAAAGAAAACCGAATTTAATTATGGCCCTTCTGCACGTGTAAAAAGTAACTTGCTTAAGAAGAAAGTTCAAATTCCATCGAAATTATTGATTGAAAATAAAACACTGACTGATAGTTTAATTTATTTTTATATAAAAAATGGGACAATTAACTTTTCTAAAAGTGAAACTAAAAAAGATTCTTGTAATATCTATTATATTGAAATAACTTCTGATAATAAAGGATTTTTTAAGGTCGCTAACTGTGAGAAAACATTAAATATTCTTTCATTTAAAGAACTCTAGTTTTTCTTCTTTTCAATTCTTTTTTAATCAAACTTAATTCCCTAGGGGTTTGACCTCTAATTGATGTGTTTTCTTCAGCACGCCTAATCAAATAAGGAATAACCTCATTCACAGGTCCATATGGAACATATTTAACTACCTGATATCCACTAGAAGCTAAATTAAAAGAAATATGATCTGCCATTCCGTAAAGTTGTGAAAACCAAATATGAGGGTGATTTTTTGAAATTTTATTTTGTGACATCCATTCGGTAACTCTCAAAATGCTTTGTTCATTATGTGAGCCCATAAATAGACTTCCAATATTAAGTTTAGAAAGCATGTAATCAATACCATTGTTGAAATTTTGATCGGTTAATTCCTTTGATTCACAAATTGGAGAGGGCTTTCCGAGTTTATATGCTTTTAAGTTTTCCTTCTCAATGTAGGCACCTCTAACTAATTTTATACCTACCTTAAAATCTCGTTTAGTTGCTTTATTATATAAATTCTTCATGTAAATCATTCGATCTTTACGATACATCTGAAGGGTTGTATAAATTACAGGAGTCTTTTTATTATATTTTTCCATTAATGATTCGGCAATTTCATCAATAGCTGGCTGAATCCAAGATTCTTCTGCATCGATAAGCATCTTTACCCCTATTTGTTTTGCTGCAGCACAACAAGCCTCAATTCTAAGTTGTATACGCTCCCATTCATATCTTTCTAAATCAGTGAAAGAAATTCCTGCACTCTTTTTTTTAAACAAGTTAATAGGACCTAAACTAGTTGCTTTAAAAACACTAAAGGGAAGCGCTTTGTTTTCTTTTGAAAACGAAAGTGTTTTTAGTGTATTATTTTTACTAATCTCCATACCTTTTTCTGTTTTTACTGCCTCTACTGCATAATGAAGATATGATAGAATCTTGTAAGACTTTAGTGAATCTACAGCTTTAAGTGATTCCTTTTTGTTTAGGCCTGCACAAAATTGAGAAAAAAAAGTAATTTTAAAAATATACGAAACAGGTAGTTTCATTCTTAAAATAAGCCTAGTAATAGAACTGCCTATAGAAACTAATTTTTGATTTGAAAACAATAGAAACAAATAATATGCCTTTTGTAGATCTCTATCTGTTTTTAATTGGTATGCTTTTTGAGTATTATCAAACTTCATTAAAAAAAATTAAATTTTGTTCTCTAGTAAGGGTACGAATTTAAATTGACCAAACTCTTCCTTGTCAAAAACAAGAGTAGAAGTTCGAGTTAAACGTGTCATTATTTGTGTATTAGCTCCCAAAGGAATAATTAATTTGCCACCAATTGCGAGTTGATTCATGAGAGATTTTGGCACTTCAGGAGCTCCTGCTGTAACAATAATTCTATCAAATGGTGCAACGTTGGGAAGTCCTTTATATCCATCTCCAAATATTTGTTTTTTAGGACGTAATCCTAATTGCAAAAACAAACGTTGTGTTTGTTTAAATAAAGATTGTTGTCTTTCTATAGTATATACGTTTGGTGTAAGACCAAGTAAAACAGCAGTTTGATAACCTGACCCTGTGCCAATCTCAAGTACTCTATGAAAAGTTAAAACTTCTAAAAGTTCAGTTTGAAAAGCTACAGTATAGGGTTGAGATATTGTTTGGTTTGCCGATATAGGATAAGCTTTATCTTCATAGGCAAAATTAACAAGACTAGGATCCATAAAAAAGTGCCTTGGAATTTTTGTCATGACGTCTAAAATAGTTTCATTCAAAATGCCCTTGGCTTTAAGTGAACTTATTAATTGACGTCTCAAGCCTTTTTGTTTTATGGTATCCTCCATTAATAACAAAAATAGCTTTGTTTTCTTAAAGTATAATAATTAGATTGTATTTTTGATGCTAATTAAATCGAATAAATGCTTAAAATAGGTGTTCTTGGTGCAGGTCACTTAGGGAAAATTCACTTACAAGTATTAGCTGCTTCCTCAGTCTATTCACTTATTGGTTTTTATGACCCTAACCCTGAAGTCCAAACTGAACTTTTTAAAAGTCACGGATATAAAGCTTTTGAAAGTCCAGAAAAACTAATAGCAGTATGTGATGTAATAGATATAGTAACTCCAACTTTGTTTCACTTTGATATGGCAATGTTAGCATTAAATGCAAAAAAACATGTGTTCATTGAAAAACCAATTGCAACTTCTGATAAAGAAGCTGAAGCTATTGTGTCTCTTGCAAATAAAAATGAGGTTATTGGAATGGTAGGTCATGTAGAACGATTTAATCCTGCTTTTAAAGCTGTTTATGCCTCAATTACAGAGCCTAGGTTTATTGAAACACATAGACTCGCAGAATTTAATTCAAGAGGAACTGATGTTTCTGTAGTATTAGATTTAATGATTCACGATATAGACATTATATTAAGTGTTGTCAAGTCACCAATAAAAAATATTAAAGCTTCAGGTGTAGCTGTAATAAGTGGAACACCTGATATTTGTAATGCTAGAATAGAATTTGAAAATGGATGTGTTGCTAATTTAACAGCCAGTAGGATTTCTTTAAAGAAAATGAGAAAATCACGTTTTTTTCAAAAAAACGTCTATATATCTGTAGATTTTTTAGATAAAAAAGTTGAAGTAGTTAAAATTAAAAATGCTCCAAAAGAATCTGATGATTTTTCACTACTATTTTCAAATGCAGATGGAAAAAGAAAACAAATATATTTTGAAAACCCCAAAATAATTGAAAGGAATGCAATACAAGATGAATTAGAACATTTTGCAGAAGCAATTAAAATGAAAAAAAAACCGAATATTTCCTTAAAAAATGGAGCAAAAGCTCTTGAGATTGCCCACAAAATAATTTCATGTATTGGCTAATCAATAGTTTACCATGCCAAAATTTTCGCCTCTTTGTTTTAATCTTCCTGAAAATCCATCAATTCAAGTGATGAGTAGTCTTGATTCCTATAATGATGTTGAACTTAAAAAATTTCAGATAAATAAAAAACATTTTTCAAATATCATTTATCCTCAAAATAAAAAAATTAATAACCCTTTTGTCGTTCGTAAAAACTGGGAAAAATTTATTCAAAACAAATGGTATTTAAAAAAATATAAACCCAATATTTATTACTATAAAATATCTAATCCCACCAAACAAATTATCGGTTTTATTGGAAGTTTGTCTACCCATGACTTTCTTAATAACAATGTCACGATGCACGAACAGACCTATTCTAGAAGAGTGCAACACATGACTAACTATATTAAAACAGTTAAGATTCAAGCAGAACCCGTGATAGTAATTCATGAATCCCCCCTCCCTGTGGCACTTAAATTAAATAAAATTGAAAATAAAAAGTGTTCTGTAGATTTTGAGTTTGAAGACACAAGGCATCAGTTGTGGAGACTAAACGAAACACAAAATGAAATTCTTGATACTTGGTCACAAAAACAAAATTATTTTCATTTAGCAGATGGTCATCATAGATCAGAGTGCATGATAAATCTTTCCAAGGACATTAAGGCAGACCTTCCTATTTCTACTTTTCTTGTTCATCAAGATCAAATCTCATTAGACTCCTTTGTTTGGTTCTCAAAAAATAATATAGATAATTCAATTCAACTCAAACTAGTTGACAGACTCATTGAATTAGGAGCCATTAAATTTTTAAATAAAAACGAAAGTGTTATTAATTTTAGTTTAATTGTGAAAATAAATAATTCATTTTATGGCTTAATGATCCAAGAATCTAAAGAAGAAAGCATTCCACATTATATCAATAATTTTATTCTAAAAGATTTTAATAAAATTCAAAAAACATTAGAGTACCGCCCTAATTTAAGTCACTTGAAAATTTTAAAAACAACATTATCAGAGAGTTTATCCTTCTACATGAAGCCTATTTCAAAGCAATCACTATTTGATAATGCCAAAAATAAAATATTCCTTCCTGCTAAATCAACTTATATTTCGCCTAAAATGCTCACAGGAATGGTTGTTTCTTCTTTAGTTAATATTTAATCAAGAGTCTTTTTTAGGTGCGTATTGAAAACGTATATTTGTAACCAATGAATATCATTAAAAATATTACATCTTTAAAAAAATCTCTTCCCTCTAAAGTGGAGCTTGTTGCAGTTTCAAAAACAAAACCTATAGAAGATTTAGAGACTGCATACACCGCTGGTCAACGTATATTTGGAGAAAATAAAATTCAAGAAATGGTCAGCAAGTGGGAACAGCTTCCAAAAGATATCCATTGGCATATGATTGGTCATGTCCAAACTAACAAAGTTAAATATATGGCTCCATTTGTACATTTAATTCATGCTGTTGATAGTATGAAATTACTTAAAGAAATTCAAAAACAAGCTTTAAAAAATAATCGAATCATTAGATGTTTACTCCAAATTAGAATTGCAAAAGAAGGAACTAAGTTTGGATTTCCTTCTGAAGAATTAGACTCACTACTTGAGACTTCAAGATCTCTTCCAAACATTGCTATTAGTGGGTTAATGGGAATGGCAAGTTTTACTGGAGATAAGCAACAAATTCGAACAGAATTTATGTCATTAGCGTCACTATTCAATAAAGCCACTGATTTACATAAAGGTTGTGAAATCCTTTCTATGGGAATGAGCGGTGACTATGAAATTGCAATTGAAGAAGGTTCTAACATGATTCGTGTGGGCAGTAAAATTTTTGGAAAACGAACTTATTAATTATGTACGCCATACTTGATATTGAGACTACTGGAGGTAAATTTAATGAAGAAGGAATTACCGAAATTGCAATTTATAAATATGATGGACAAGAAATTAAAGATCAATTTAGTAGTCTTGTTAATCCTGAAAAAGAAATACAGCCTTTTGTTCAAAAACTAACGGGCATTAATACTAAAATGTTGCGTAATGCCCCTAAGTTTTATGAAATTGCTAAACGAATTGTAGAAATTACTGATAATTGTATTTTGGTAGCTCACAATGCTTCTTTTGATTACCGTATTCTTCAGACAGAATTTAGAAGGCTAGGGTTTTCTTTTGAAAGAAAATCAATATGTACAGTTGAATTAGCTCAAAAACTTATGCCAGATCAACCAGCCTTCAGCTTAGGTAAGTTAGTCAGAAATCTAGGCATTCCTTTTTCAGATCAACATAGAGCTCATGGAGATGCAAAAGTAACCTTGAAATTATTTGAACTTCTTTTAGAAAAGGATGTTAAAAAAGAAATTTTAATGGAACACATTAAAATAATCAATCCAAATAAGATATCCTCTAAATACATATCAATTGTTGAAAAACTACCATCTGAAATGGGTGTTTATTACCTTCACAACTCAAATAATGATATTATATATATTGGGAAAAGTAATAATATAAAAAAGCGTGTTTTAAATCATTTGACAGCTAGTCACCCAAAAGCAATTTTAATCCAAAAAGAAATAGCTCAAATTACTTATTCACTTACAGGAGGTGAATTAGTTACTCTACTAAAAGAACAAAATGAGATTAAAAATATTAATCCAAAATTAAATCATGCCATGAAATTTCGCCTTTTTCCTGTGGGAATACTCTTAGATAATTCTCATGACTATCCTATTTTTATAATAGAACAAATTAGAAGTAATATAAAATATCTAAGTGTTTTTAAAAATAAAAAAGCGGCTAAAATAGCTCTTCTTAAGTGGGCAGATGACTTTAGAATTTGCCTTCAAAAAACAAGCCTATCCTCTGACAAAATAGCCTGTTTTAATTATGAAATTAAAAAATGTGATGGAGCCTGTACTGGTAAAGAGTCCGTTGATGATTATAATCTTAAAATAGAATCAATAGTTGAATCACATAACTACCCTCACAAAAGTTTTCTTCTTATTGATAAAGGGAAAAAAGAGGCTGAGCACTCTTTTGTTTATGTTGAAGATTCTGTTTTCAAAGGCTATGGATACCATGAACTAAACCACCAAATTAAAAGTAGGAACCAAATTCTTTCAAGATTGATACCAATGGACAATAACCCTGATACTCAAAAATTAATTCATAGTTTTTTAAGCCGTAAAAAATTTAAGAAGTTAATACCTTTACCTACATAAATATTTAATTAAATATTTAATTAAATATTATATATACCCAAAATCATGAGGAAGTGGCAACATAAACTTCACGAAATTATTTACGAAGCGGACACCTTTGCAGGTAAACTATTTGATGTTCTATTGCTAGCCTTAATTCTTTTGAGTGTGGTGTTAGTTTCCTTAGAAAGTATTCAATCCATAGATGAGATTTATCATAATTATATCAATATAGCAGAATGGGTAATTACAATTTTATTTACACTTGAGTATATTGCTCGTTTATTATGTGTTACCAATCCTAGTAAATATATTTTTAGTTTTTTTGGATTAATTGATTTATTTTCAACCCTACCGAAATATTTATCAATAGTGTTTTTGGGAACACATAGTATGGTGGCTTTAAAATCACTTCGATTACTTAGAGTATTTAGAATTTTAAAACTCACACATTTTGTAGGTGAATCTAATACTCTTCTTAAAGCACTTAAGGCAAGTAAAACAAAAATTTTAGTTTTTGTATATGGTGTGCTAATATTATGTGTCATTTTTGGAACTATCATGTACTTAGTTGAAAGTGCTGAAAGTGGATTTACAAGCATTCCTAAAAGTGTTTATTGGTGTATTGTAACTCTTACTACTGTTGGTTATGGTGATATTGCTCCCATAACACCCTTAGGTCAATTTATTGCCTCATTTATCATGATTATGGGATATGGAATCATAGCTGTGCCCACAGGTATAGTAACTGCTGAGATGTCTAAAAAAATTAATGTAGATATTAATACCCAAGCTTGTCCTCACTGTCTTGTAAGCGAACACAAAGAAGCTGCGATATACTGCCATCAATGTGGAAAAAAATTAAATCATGTTAACTAAAACTCTTATTTATATTGCAGGACCTACAGGCGTTGGAAAGACTAAATTAAGTCTTGAAATAGCTAAATTATTTGATACGGATATAATCTCATGTGATTCCAGACAATTTTACAAAGAAATGAATATAGGTACTGCGGTTCCAACCAGCAAAGAATTAAAAGAAGTTAAACACCATTTAATACAGCACAAATCTATACACGAAAAATATACCGTTGGAGACTTTGAAAAAGAAGCTCTTCAAATATTAGACTTTCTTTTTAAAAAAAAAGATTTTGTAATTATGGTTGGAGGATCTGGGATGTATGCAGATTCTTTAATGTTTGGATTGGACTCTTTCCCTGAGGTATCCTCTGAGATTAGAAGTCAAATCGAATTATTTCATAAAACTCATGGTCTAAAAGGACTTCAGGAACTTCTTTTAAAGAAAGATCCAAAATATTATACGCGTGTTGATATAAAAAATTCCACAAGACTTATTAGAGCTCTAGAGGTTTGTATTTCTTCAGAAAAACCCTATTCATCTTTCCTTGGAAAAGAAAAAAAACCAAGAAATTTTATCTCAAAAATGATCATTTTGGAACGCCCAAGAAATGATTTATACGAACGAATCAATCTCCGTGTTGATCAAATGATAGAAAGAGGACTAATAAAAGAAGCTCAAAAATTACTTACCAAAAAAGATCTTTCACCTTTAAAAACAGTTGGTTATAAAGAACTCTTTCCTTGTTTTGAAGGAAAAGAATCCTTTCAAAATGGTTTTTTAGAAATAAAAAAAAACACTAGGCGCTATGCAAAACGTCAAATAACTTGGTTTAAAAAATATGATAACGCTTTATTTTTCTCTGCAAATACGCAAGCTAAAGTAATTTATGAATTACTAATCACCTAGTTGACTAAAGTACTTTAATGATATGTTATTACTAATATTTTAACATGAAGTATTTAGGTAAGTTCATAAAACAAAAATCATTTTAAATATTCAGAAACATTCATTTGAATTCTGTGTTGGATATTATCGATTGATGCTTTTTTAAAGGAAAGTCCTGTGATTTTTTTATATAACTCAATATAACGTTCTGAAATAGAATCAATTAACATCTCATCCATTTCTGGAATTTTTTGTCCTTCAAGACCCTTAAATCCGTTACTTAAAAGCCATTGCCTGACAAATTCTTTTGATAATTGTTTTTGTGGCAGACCTTCTTTTTGTCTTTTTTCATAACCTTCTTCATAAAAGTAACGTGAGGAATCAGGAGTATGAATTTCATCGATTAAAAGAATTTTTCCAGTGCTACTTTTACCGAATTCATATTTTGTGTCTACTAAAATGAGACCTTGTTTTTTGGCGATTTTGCTACCTCTTTCGAAAAGCTGTTTAGTGTATTTTTCTAAAAGATTGTAATCTGTTTCATTTACAATACCCTCAGAAATTATTTCTTCTCTGGAAATATCTTCATCATGACCTTCTTCTGCTTTTGTTGAAGGTGTTATTATAGGAATCTCAAAACGATCATTTTCAATCATTCCTTCTTGCATTCGAACACCACACAAAACTCTACCTCCTTCTTTATATATTCGTGCAGCATGACCTGATAAATAGCCTCTAATAACCATTTCAACTCTAAATGGCTTACAAGAAATTCCAACAGAAACGTTTGGATCAGGTGATGCTTTTAACCAATTTGGAACAATGTCTGAGGTTGCTTCTAACATTTGAGTAGCAATCTGATTCAGAATTTGACCTTTATATGGAATGCCTTTAGGCATTACGACATCAAAGGCAGAAAGTCTATCAGTAGCTACCATTAATAATAAATCATTTTGCATGTAATATACCTCTCTTACTTTTCCAGTATATTTTGAATTTAATCCTTCTATTTGAAGGTTAGTATGCATTAGTGCTTTTGAAATCATCAATTTTCGTGTTCAATACTTTTATAAGCTTCAATTACTTTTTTAACTAATGGATGACGAATAACATCTTTGTCATCTAGGTAAATGATTTTAATTTCTTTTGTATCTTTTAAAATTAAGAGAACTTCTTTAAGTCCAGAAATTATTCGTCTTGGTAAATCTATTTGACCTGGGTCACCTGTGATCATAAATTTAGCATTCTTACCCATTCGTGTTAAAAACATTTTCATTTGAGCATGAGTAGTATTTTGAGCCTCATCAAGAATTACAAATGCATTATCTAAAGTTCTTCCTCTCATAAAGGCCAAGGGAGCTATTTGAATGATTCCCTTTTCAATATAACTTTTTAATTTTTCATTAGGTATCATATCTCTTAAAGCATCATATAGTGGTTGCATATAAGGATCGAGCTTTTCATTTAAATCTCCAGGAAGAAAACCTAAATTCTCTCCAGCCTCAACTGCTGGGCGGGTTAATATTATGCGTTTGACTTTTTTTTCTTTTAAAGCACTGACAGCGAGAGCAACGCCAGTATATGTTTTTCCTGTACCAGCTGGTCCAATTGCAAAAACCATGTCGTTCCCTTGCATTGAATCTACAAGTTTTTTTTGATTAAAGGTTTTTGCCTTAATAACCTTCCCCCCTACACCATGAAGAATAACAGATTCAGTCCCATTATTTAATTCATTTTTTTGATCATTATTAGCCATAACTATACGCTCTATAATCTCGTCGTTTAATTTATTGAACTTTATGAAATATTCAATGAGCATTGATATTCGTGTTTCAAATTCTTTAAGAATGTGAGGCTCCCCAAAAACTTTTAATGAATTACCTCTTGCAACAATTTTAATTTTAGGAAAATATGTTCGTAGTTTAGCTATATTGGAATTTTGATTTCCAAAAAAATCTCTCGGATTTACCTCAGTTAAATCAATTTTTATTTCATTCAAAGGCTACTAGTTTAAAATGAATTATTTTTGTTTCTCAGGTTTTAGCCTGCGCATAAAAATAGAATAATTTTAATTAATTAAATATTTAATTTTCACTTTATGATCTTCGTAACTTTAACGACAGATTTTGGGCATAAAGATTATTCTATTGCCGTAATAAAAGCTGCACTTTTAAGTCAAATACCTGAGGCAAATATTATTGATATTTCACATCAAATTAGTCCTTACAATCATTCAGAAACTGCTTATATTTTAAAGAATTCATATACAGCATTCCCGAAAGGAAGTATTCATATTATTGGGGTTGAATCAGAATTTACACCCGAAAACATTCACTTAGCAATGGAATTTGATGGACATTTTTTTATTGGTGCAGATAATGGAATTTTTTCGTTGATTAAAGAAGAATTAAAATCAATAAAAACTGTAGCTATCAACATTCACAAATCAGTAATTACATCTTTCCCTGTTCTAGACGTATTTATTAATGTAGCGGCTCACATATCTAGAGATGGAGCACTTGAGGTAATAGGATCTCCTGTCAATAAAATACGTGAATTAACGAACATTAAACCCGTAATCAATCCTGAGGGAAATAAGATATTAGGAAGTGTGATTTATATCGATAATTATGGAAATGTGGTTACAAATATTACTGAAAAACTTTTTAAAAAAATCGGGAAAACTAGAGATTTTATAATTTTAGCACGTACGCTTAAATTTCGTAAAATACACAATAGCTATGGTGGTTCGATTGACTTTAGTTTACCCAAAGAAAAAAGGGAGGAAGATGGAAAAAAAGTAGCCTTATTTAACTCTGCAGGACATTTAGAACTAGCGGTATATAAAAGCAATCCTCTTACTGTTGGAAGTGCTAGTTCTCTTTTTGGACTCAACTATCGTGATCCCGTAACTATACAATTTGATTAATATGTTGAATATCGCTCGAAGAGAATTAAATTTTTTTTTCAGTAATCCAATAGGTTATATAGCTATGGGCTTTTACTTATTAATAAACACCTTATTGCTTTGGTTTTTTGACACTCCTTTTAACATACTCAGCTTAGGCTTTGGAAGTTTATCAACCTTTTTTGATCTTTCCCCTTGGCTTTTTCTATTACTCGTGCCAGCTCTTAGTATGCGTAGTTTTTCTGAAGAGCGTACTACTGGAACATTTGAGTTATTAATGACAAAGCCATTAAAAGCCATTGATATTTATGGCGGAAAACTTCTTGGAATTACTGCTGTATTTTCCATCATATTACTCCCTACTATTTTAAATATTTTTGCAATTAACACCCTATTAACTCAAGATTCATTCCTGGACTGGGGAAGTATAGTTGGTTCTTACCTCGGTTTAATTGGAGTAGGCTTTCTTTTTTTAGTATTAAGCTTGTGTAGTTCTCTTTTGATTAAAAATCAAATTGCATCGTTTCTTGTAGCAGTATTAGTCTGTTTTACACAATTTTATTTGTGGTCATTTCTATCGGATTTCACAGGGGACAATAGGATTTATCAAATCATTTCAAATATTGGAATTCAAACCCATTATTTAAGCATAAGCAGAGGAGTATTGACACTTAAAACCCTTATTTATTTCACAGGTCTTTTTATAGGTATATCAAGTCTTAGTGTGTTATTAATTAAAAATAATGAAACTCCTAAAAAAGCTTTCAAAACCCCAATAATAATTGTTTTTTTTACAATTTCATTAACTAATTTAAGTAGTGTATCTAATATACAAATTGACCTTACACAAGATCAGCGTTATAGCCTAGCAAAGTCAACAATAAATAAACTTAATAAACTTGAGCAACCATTACGAATAGATATTTTTTTAGAGGGTGAATTACCTGGACCATATGTTAGTTTCAAAAATGAAGTAGATGCTGTTATAGCTCAATTAAAAAAACATTCTAATCAAATTATTGTTAATTATAACAACCCTTTTGATTTTGGAACAACTGATGAAATAATTCAGCAAATGCAAGAATATGGTATGAGCCCTGAAACTATAATTGAAAATAAAAATGGTAAGCGAAATGAGAGTATTATTTTCCCTTGGATTATTGTTAATAGTGGTGAACGCTCAGAACGAATTTCGCTTATTCAAAATCAATTGGGTGATACACAAAAGATTAAATTAACACGTTCATTGCAACAATTAGAATATCAAATAATGGATGGCATTCATAAAATAACCCTGACAAGTAAACCGACTATTGCTGTTCTCACCTCACATCAAACGTCAGAAAATATAAAAATAGCTGATCTTTTGAAAAGTCTTCGTCCTTACTATGACTTAGCCTCGTTTAATCTTAAAGAGGAAGGTTTAACCGATCAAAAAAGTTTAGAAAACTTAAATCAATTTGATCTTTTATTAGTGTCAAACCCTAAAGAAAAATTTACACGAAATGAAAAATACATATTAGACCAATATAGTCTAAACGGAGGGAGTCAATTTTGGATGCTTGAAGGTCTAAATATTGATCTTAAAAGTCTTTTCAACACAAAAGAAAAAACCTATGGTTTCCCTAGAGATTTAAATTTAGATGATTACTTCTTTAACTATGGCATTAAAATTCAAAAAAAAATCCTTCAAGACCTTTACAATGCACCTATAGTTTTGGCTAGTGGTTCAAAAGAAAATACTCAATACATACCTTACCCTTGGCCTTACTATCCTGTTTCTAAACCAGAAATTAGTTCTCATATTGGAAAAGACCTTGGACCTGTAATAACAAAATTTGTTAGTCCAATTGATACCATTAGTAATAATTTATTAAAAAAACCAATTTTAAAATCTTCAAAATTCACTAAATCAACAAGTGCAGCTAAATTAATTTCATTAGAACTTGCAGGTCAGAAAATTCAACCTTCTAGTTTTAATGAGCCTGATAAAATTCTTGGAATAACCATAGAGGGGAAAACTGCATCATTATTTAAAAATAGAATTAAACCAATAAATCTAAAGAATTCAAAAGAAAATGGTCCTGTTAAAATAATAATTTTTGGTGATGGAAATCTAGCGGAAAATCAGACTGACAAGGGAATTCCTTTAAGTTTAGGTTATGATAAATGGACTAATAATTTTTACTCTAATAAAAGTTTAATAATGAATGGAATTCATTATTTAACTGAAAATAATGACCGGTTATTTTTACGTAAAAAAACGTGGCATGTTGCATTTTTAGACGAACAAAAAATAATTCAAAATATAGCAATTTGGAAAATAGGTTTGTTATTATTTCCATTTTTATTAGGTTTAGGAATTGGGTGGATTAACCTAAGAATTAGAAGTAAACAGTTATTAGCATAACTGTTGATAAGTTTCTTTTAGGATTCAGAGCAATTCAAATATCTTTGAAGTAAATATTTAATATGAAATTTATTGTTTCTAGTGCTTCCCTTCTTAAAGAACTTCAAATGTTAGGAGGGGTAATTAATAGTAGTAATACCCTTCCTATTTTAGATAATTTTTTATTTAAAATTAATGAAAATAAGTTGACTTTAACTGCATCTGATCTTGAAACTACTTTTTCAACTTCTATTATAGTAGAGTCTGAAAGCAATAGCTTGATAGCACTCCCTGCAAGATTATTACTAGATATATTAAAAACTTTTCCAGAACAACCTTTAACGTTTGTTAAGACCGAAAAAAGTACAGTGGAAATAAGTGCAAATAATGGTAAATATGCTTTGGCTTATGTTGAGGGAGAGGAATTCCCTAAATCATCTGAGGTAAGTGATGCAAAAACGACCGTGTTAAATAGTAAAATTCTTCATACTGCCATAAATAACACCTTGTTTGCTAGTGGAAATGATGATTTACGTCCTGTTATGAGTGGAGTCTTTTTTCAGTTTTCCACTGAATCCTTAACCTTTGTAGCTACTGATGCTCATAAACTCGTTAAATATACCCGTACTGACGTGACATCTGATGATACTTCCGAGTTTATAATGCCTAAAAAACCTTTGCAGTTATTAAAAGGTATTTTATTGGGCTCTGAAGATGAAATATCTATTGAATACAATGATACCAACGCACAATTTAGTTTTGGAGAATCAACACTTACTTGTCGATTAATTGATGGTAAATATCCTAATTATGAAGCTGTAATACCAAAAGAGAATCCTAATCAAATGCAACTTGGACGTGTTGATTTTTTAAACTCAGTTAGAAGAGTAAGTATTTTTTCTAACAAAACAACTCATCAAATTCGTTTGAAAATTGCAGGGGCTGCATTACAGATTTCTGCTGAAGATTTTGATTATAGTAATAGTGCTGAAGAGCGCCTAGATTGTGATTATCAAGGTGAGGATATTAAAATTGGATTTAATTCTCGTTTCCTTATTGAAATGCTCAATAATATGGAATCTGATAACATTAAACTTTCCATGTCACTTCCAAATAGAGCAGGTATCTTATCTCCATTAGATCACACAGAAGAAGGAGAGAACATAACCATGCTTGTAATGCCAGTTATGCTTAATGATTAATTATCGTGTTAAATAATTAGATACTTTGTTATTTTTGCATACCCCTCATTATCACTTCAGATAATCGCTTATAGGTCCCGTTTTCTAGTTTTTCTCTAATTCCAGAAAACGCTTTTAATGTGATTTTGATATCCTTAATGGTATGTGTTGCAGTAGGAATAAGGCGTAATAAAATTAACCCCTTAGGTATAACTGGATATACAACAATAGAACAAAATATTCCAAAATTTTCGCGAAGATCTTTTACTAATGCCATTGCTTCAGGGATACTTCCCTTTAAATATACTGGTGTAACGCAACTTTGAGTAGTACCAATATCAAAACCACTTTCTTTTAATCCATTTTGTAAAGCGTTGACATTCTCCCATAACTTAATTTTAAATTCAGGTCGGGTTCGCAACATGTCTAGTCGCTTTAATGCTCCTTTTACTAATTGCATTTGTAACGATTTAGCAAACATTTGAGAACGCATATTGTATTTTAAATAATCAACAATTTCTTTGTCACCAGCAACAAATGCACCTGTTGAAGCCATTGACTTAGCAAACGTAGCAAAATAAACATCAATTTGATCCTGGACACCTTGCTCATTTCCAGCTCCTTTTCCACTTTCGCCAAGGGTACCAAAACCATGAGCATCATCTACTAAGAAACGAAAGTTATATTTCTTTTTTAGGGCAACAATTTCCTTTAAACGACCTTGCTCTCCTCGCATTCCAAAAACACCTTCAGATATTACTAAGATACCACCTCCAGTTTGATCTGCTAACTTCGTAGCGCGTTGTAAATTTTTTTCAAGACTAATAACATCATTATGCTTATAGGTAAAACGTTTCCCAATATGAAGGCGAACTCCATCAACAATACAAGCATGAGCATCTACATCATAAACAATCACATCATCTTTTCCGACTAAAGTGTCTACAGTAGACAAAATTCCTTGGTATCCAAAATTCAATAAATAAGCCGCTTCTTTATCTACAAATTCAGCTAGCTCATTTTCTAATTGCTCATGTAAATCAGTATGACCTGACATCATTCGGGCACCCATTGGATAGGCTGACCCATATTCTGCAGCTGCTTCTGCATCTACCTTTCTTATTTCAGGCTGATTTGCTAATCCTAAATAATCATTTACACTCCAGGTAATTACCTCTTTCCCTTTAAATTTCATTCTATTAGAAATTGGTCCTTCTAACTTTGGAAAAACAAAATAACCTTCTGCTTGAGAAGCCCACTTTCCTAGTGGTCCTTTGTTTTCATGTATTCTTTCAAATAAATCTCTCATTTTTTAATTGTAAGGTCGTTTATGTATTGAATATTATTTTGTGATTCATTAGAGGAATCAAAAAATCCTTGAGCTGCCATCCATTCTTCATTATATATTTTACTCATATAACGTGATCCATGATCTGGAAAAATGACTACAACTTTACTGTCCTCATCAAAATATTTTTCTTCTACTAATTGATGAATTGCCTGCATCGCAGCACCAGATGTATAGCCAACAAACATCCCTTCAGAGCGAGTAATGTTTCTAGCGGTATGAGCACTTGATTCATCTGTAACTTTCACAAACAAATCAATTACATCAAAATGAGTGGAAGAAGGAATTAAACTTTTTCCCAATCCTTCTATCCGATATGGATATATTTCATTAGGATCTAGTTCTTGTGTTTCATGATACTTTTTCAGTACAGAACCATAGGCATCGACTCCAATAACTTTAATATGCGGATTTTTTTCTTTCATAAACTTCGCACACCCTGAAATAGTTCCTCCCGTTCCACTACTTGCAACAAGGTGAGTTATTTTTCCATTTGTTTGCTCCCAAATTTCTGGACCTGTAAAACGATAATGTGCCTCAACATTAAGTTCATTAAAATATTGATTGATATAAACCGAATTTTTGATTTCACTATGTATTTTTTTAGCTACTTCATAATAAGATCTTGGATCATCAACTGGAACATTAGCAGGACAAACATGAACTTTAGCTCCCATTGAACTTAACATGTTAATCTTATCTTTTGAGGATTTTGAACTAACTGCTAGAATACAATTATATCCTTTAATCATAGATACCATTGCTAAACTAAAACCTGTATTTCCTGAAGTAGTTTCAATTATAGTAGCTCCTGGTTTTAAAATACCCTTGCGTTCTGCTTCTTCAATAATATATATTGCTATTCTGTCTTTATTCGAATGCCCAGGATTAAAAGCCTCAAACTTTGCATAAAAAGATCCTTTATAGCCTTTTACAGCTTTATTTAGTCGAATTAAAGGTGTGTTTCCAATCAACTCTAATATATTTTGATAGGTATTCACATGTCCATTCATACTTGGTGTTTAAAACAAAATTTTTGCAAACTTAATGAAAAATTATTAGTCTATTTTTCCTTCTAACTGTAATATGAAAGTATATTCTTTTGCTACTTCTTTTATAGCATTAAATCTACCTGAAGCACCACTATGACCAGCATCCATATTAGTGTCTAAAAACAAAACGGTATCATCTTTTTTTAATGTTCTTAATTTGGCAACCCATTTTGCTGGCTCCCAATATTGCACTTGAGAATCATGAAATCCTGCAGTGACTAATAGATTGGGGTAAGCTTGTGCTTTAATATTATCGTAAGGTGAATAAGACTTCATGTAATCATAATATTCTTTATTATTAGGATCTCCCCATTCATCATATTCTCCTGTAGTTAGTGGTATGGTATCATCCAACATAGTAGTTACTAAATCTACAAAAGGAACTGCTGCTATTACACTTCTATATAATTCTGGAGCTTCATTAACAATGACTCCCATTAATAATCCCCCTGCAGAACCTCCAAGTGCATGAAGATGAGAAGCGCTGGTATACTTTTCTTTAATTAAATGTTTTGAGCAGTCTATAAAATCGTTAAAAGTATTTTTCTTATATAATAATTTTCCGTTTTCATACCATTGACGACCTAAATACTCCCCACCCCTAACATGTGCAATTCCAAAAATAAAGCCTCTATTTAATAAGCTCAGTCGATTACTTGAAAAACTAGGGTCAACTGTAGAACCATAGGAACCATAGGAGTATAAAAGAAATGGTGTTTCAGCACCGGGCGCAGTATCTTTATGATGAACTATAGAAATTGGAACTTTTAAACCATCACGTGATGTTGACCAAATGCGTTTTTCTACATAATTATTTGGATTAAAATTTTGGTCCATAATTTCACTTTTCTTAAGTAATTTAGAAGTTTTTTTAACCATATCGTACTCAAAGAGACTACTTGGAGTTGTAAGTGATGTAAACCCATAACGTAATTTTGTTGAATCAAAACTTGGGTTATATCCACCATACAAATCATATGTTTCTCCTTTTATTGGTAAATAATAATCTTCTGTTCCATCCCATCGCTTAATACGTATTTGTGTTAAACCTTTCGTGCGCTCAGTTATAACCAAGTATTCTTTAAAAATTTCAATGTCTTCAATCAATACGTCTTCACGATGTGCTAAAATTGTTTCCCACTGATCGATACTAGTTTTTGAAGTAAGTGTTTTAGATAACTCAAAATTTAATGCCTTATTTTTATTACTTAAAATATAAAAGTGATCTTCAAAATGATCAACATTATATTCAAGTCCACGTATTCTTGACTGAACAACTTGGAATGGACTTAGTGGCATATCTGACTTTATAAATTGAGTTTCAGTAGTAAGCGTACTATATGACGAAATATAAATATATTCGGTTGATTTAGATTCGCTTACAAACACTGAAAAAGTTTCGTCTTTTTCATTAAAAACTAATGTGTTATCATTTTCAGGATGCTTAATATTATGTCTTAAAACACTTTCAGAACGGAGTGTTTCTGGATTTTTATACACATAAAAAAAATGTTCATTATCTGATGACCATGCTGATCCACCTGTCGTGTTTTTTATTTTAGTTGGAAGAATTTGACCACTATTTAAGTCCTTCACATAAATTGTATACTTTCTTCGTGACTTTAAATCAACTCCATAAACTACTTTTGAATTGTCAGGACTTATATTTAATCCTACTAATCGAAAATAATCATGTTCTTTTGCCATTTTATTACAGTCAAAAATAATTTCTTCTTTAGCATCTAAAGACTTTTTTTTACGAGTATAGATGGGATATTGTTGTCCCTTTATTAAGCGGGTGATGTACCAGTAATCATTATAAAAATAAGGCACCGATTCATCATCTTCTTTCATACGAGACTTTAACTCTTCAAATAAGTTTTTCTGAAATGACTTTGAACTAGTAGTCATTTTTTTTAAATAATCATTTTCGCGCTCAAGATAATCAACTACTTCAGGGTTATCACGTTCTTTAAACCAGAAGTAATCATCGACTCTTAAATCATTATGTTCTTTTAATTGAAATGGTATTTTATCTGCAACAGGTGGTAATATAGAGGTGTCAAAATTCATAGATGATTTTTTTTTACATGCCGTAAATGTGGTTACAAAAATCAAACTTGTAATTAATATATAGCTACGCATATTCATTCATTTTTATTAAAGTTGTTAACACATAATCATGATGATCTTGTGTATAATCCCTGTGAGTAACAATTCTTAATTTTCCCTTTCCCAAAGAAATTATGTCAATTCCTTTTTTATTTAAATCTTTAATAAATTTAATTTCTGAAACACCTTCCATCAAAGAAAATATTAAAATATTAGTTGTGACTGGTTCTACATTTTGAACATATTTCCTCATTTGTAAAACACCCTCAAGCTCTTTGGCTTTTCTATGGTCTTCTTTCAAATCCTTTAATTGGTGATTAATGGCATAAGTTCCTGCTGCTGCCAAATATCCAACTTGGCGCATGCCACCTCCAAATATTTTTCTGTAACGAATTGCTTCTCTAATATGCTGCTTTGATCCCAATAACAAAGATCCAACTGGACACCCTAAGCCTTTACTTAAACAAACTGAAATCGTGTCAAAAACTCTCCCAAAATCAATTGGTGTTTCCTTTGTAACTTCTAAAGCATTCCAAAGTCGAGCTCCATCTAAGTGTAATGCTAAATTATGCTTATCACACAACTCTTTAATTGCAATAATTTCATCAAAATCATACACAGCTCCTCCTCCTTTGTTCGTTGTGTTTTCAAGACAAACCAAGGTGGTTTTTGGACTGTGATAAAAGTCTGGAGGATTGATTACGTCTTTAATTTGAGCAGCAGTAATACGACCCCTATTCCCAGAAATTAATCGACATGAAACCCCTGAATTAAAACTGACCCCGCCTCCTTCATAATTATAAACATGAGCATAATGATCACATATTAATTGATCGCCCGGTTGTGTATGAATTTTTATTGCTGTTTGATTCGTCATTGTCCCAGAAGGAAAAAATAAAGCAGCTTCCATCCCAAAAAGCGCAGCCACTTCTTTTTCTAATTTGTTTACAGAAGGGTCTTCCTTAAAAACATCATCACCAACTTTTGCTGCAATCATAGCTTCAAGCATTTCCTTAGAAGGTTTTGTTACAGTATCACTTATTAAGTTGACTTTCATTCGTTAAGATTAAATTTAAAAAATATCCAGTATTAATAATCACATGAAAAAGAACCAATAGGTGAACCATCAGGAAGTCTTTTCGATGAGGTTAGATTAAAACCAGAGGGATTATCAAAGTAATTTTGAATTTCCATTCGATAAAAATTTGAAAAATTAGCTTCTGAATGCTCAGCTAACCAGCGATCCAATGTTTCTAATTGCTCATATATAATTGCCTTTGTAATATTGCTTGCCAAAGAGTTTTGCCCCAATTGCATTAAATGTTTTAAAATAGAACCCTTAACGATTTCATTAAGTTGGTTTTCATGAGTATCACGAGGTGTTTTCTTGAAATGATTGTTAACCAATATATTCAATGTTTCTTTCAAGGATAGTTGATTCTTATCAAAACCAAATTGCATTACCAATCTATTTGCACGTTCTGGATGTAATAACATTCCTATAAGCGCATCACTCAAACTTGTTGCAATTCCTAAATAGTCAAAAGTTACACCCGTTTGTGATAAAAAGTTTTCACGGGTTCGAGGATTTGAAAAAGATCGTGGATGAAGTAATTTATTCAAATGTGATGGGATTTTTAATGCTTTAGGATTTAGGGTATTTAAATACTCTAATAATGCATTACGCTGTTGTATCGGACTAACAACTTTAACAGAAGAAGGAATTGGTCCCTTAACAGCATAATTATAATCAACACCACCAATCGTTTTCACAACAGCTTCAACTTGATAACGATGTAAAAGATACATTGGTACAAATAAATCCTCAAGATCACTATAAGGAGCGCCTTCTTTAATGTGATTTAATGATAATTGATTTAATGCTTTGGATCTAATCTGCATTAAAACATTTAATTCATCTGTTGCGGAAGACCCATTATCCCATAAATGTGCTTTTGGATGTGCTCCTCCTATTGGCCGTGCATCACTATCACTTATGAAAAGATGACCTTCTCTAAGAGAGTTTTCTATCAGTAAATTTAATTCTTTTGATTCATCTATGTCATCAGGAAAATCACTGTAAGCATATCCCACACTTACTTTGTCCCAACTCCCTATTCCTTTTTCATATGCTTTGGAATAATTTATTTTATCATTTTCTAGGGTTAAATAAGGATGAGGGTAATCCATTACTGAAGTACGTGATTTTGCACTTGCTGCAAAATTATGTGCAAAACCTAACGTATGCCCTATTTCATGTGCAGATAATTGACGTATTCTAGCCAATGCTAATTCGAGAGCTGCATATTCTTTGTTATTAGTTGGGTCAAAAGGTGCCTCTGTGAGACCTAAGGCAATCATAAAATCTTGTCTTATCCTCAGGCTTCCTAAACTCACATGGCCTTTTATGATTTCTCCAGTCCTAGGATCTGCAACGCTAGAGCCATAACTCCACCCTCTAGTTGAACGATGTACCCATTGAATCACATTATAACGAACATCTAATGGGTCTGCATCATCAGGTAAAATTTTCACCTGAAAAGCATCTTTATATCCGATACTTTCAAAGGCCTGGTTCCACCAACTTCCACCTTCTATAAGAGCAGAACGAACTGGTTCTGGTGTTCCATTATCTAAATAATAAATAATTGGCTCAATGGCTTCACTATTTTCTGCAGAAGGATCTTTCTTTTCCAGACGATGACGATAGATGTATTGTTTTTGAGTAGATTCATTTACAGGTGTAGAATAATCATAAAAAGATAAAGCATTGACACCTGAACGTGGATCAAATTTACGTGTTTCATAATCAGAATCTGGTAATGCGACAAAGGAGTGATGCTGATTCACAGTAATTGCATTTGGAGTTGGTGTAACAGAACGCAATAAATTTCCTGGATTACTCCCAGTAAAGGTTAATAACATATCAAATTCAATGTTCAAAGGGAATGCTTTAGTTCTGTCTAAATAAACAGCAGATCTACCTTTATCGATCTTAAAAGTTCCTTGCTTACGTTGTTTTAGCCTCTTGCTAACCCCATGAGCATCTTCTAATAAGAAAGATGTTAAATTAATTATGTAAGATCCATTAATTCTTTCTTCAATTGGAAAACTATACAGAACAGACTTTGCAAATGCCTCCTTAATGGATCGTTGCTCTAAAGGATTGTCTGAGGTAGATCGGTATTTTAAATTGGGTTGAACCAGTAATAATTTATTCCCAGTTTTTGTGAAATAAACAATACGTTCATTTCCCAATTGGCCACGATCCAAACCAATATCATTACTTCCAATTCCTTGACTTAAGCTATTTACGTAAAGAAACTCTTGATCTAATTTATCTACTGATAAAAATAGTTGATCTTTTTGAGAATGATAATTAAAATTAAAAAAACCAGTATACAGCTCGGTGTTATCAAGTAGAGATGTATTGATTAAATCTTTGTTTTTATCTCCTTTTTTTTGAGCATTGAGTCCAAAAGAAAATATAAATAGTGTAGCTATTGCAAGCTTTACTCTTGTCATATAGATATATTTAATGAATTTAAAACTACTAAAAACAAATTAAAGAGAAGGATATCCCATTTTTATTTATCAACCAAAAAAAATGTGATTAGAAGGAATTAGTTAGCCTTCCATTTCTATCGAATACTCTAACCATTGATTAGTTTTTTCCTCTAAAGTATTTTCCAATTCTTTTAATGTAATAGAAAGCTCTTTTATTTCTTCAGCACTCATTGTTTCTGTAACAAAACGATTTTGAAGAGACAACTTTTTAAGTTCTATTTTTCTTATATTCTTTTCTAGTTTATTAAAAGATTGCTGGTCTTCGTATGACATTGAGGTCTTAGTTGATTCTTTTAACTTCCAATCTTTTTTTGTTTTTTTTTCTTCAATTAATTTGGTTGAATGAGTTTCTCCTTCATAGGCACGATAATCAGAATAATTACCTGGAAAATCTTCAATAATACCTTGTCCTTTCAAAACAAAAAGATGGTCAACAATTTTATCCATAAAATAACGATCATGAGACACGACCAATAAACAACCTGGAAAATCTAATAGAAAACTCTCCAAAACATTGAGTGTAACAATATCTAAATCATTTGTAGGTTCATCGAGAATTAAAAAATTAGGATTCTGAATAAGAATAGTACATAAATATAAGCGTTTACGCTCACCTCCGCTGAGTTTTTCAACAAAGTCATATTGTTTTTTACGATCAAATAAAAAACGTTCTAATAGTTGCTGAGCAGTTATTTTTTTGCCTTTTTTCAATGGTATAAACTCTCCGAATTCTTGAATAACCTCAATGACCTTTTGTCTTTCTTTAACTTTTATTCCGTTTTGAGTGTAGTAACCAAATTTCAATGTTTCACCACGAATGATTTTTCCTGAATCAGGTTTAATGGCATCAGTAAGTAAATTTAAAAAAGTAGATTTTCCTGTTCCGTTTTTACCTATAATACCAATACGATCATTTCTTTGAAAGTTATAATCAAATTGATCTAAAATTATATTGTCTTTAAAGGCTTTTGAAACTTTATGCATTTCAATCATTTTAGAACCTAGACGTTCCATATTGATTTCTAATTGAACTTCGTGATCATTTCTCCGTTGTTTAGTTTTTTCTTTTATAACTTTAAAATCATCAATTCTTGATTTTGATTTGGTAGTTCGCGCTTTTGGCTGTCTTCGCATCCATTCCAATTCTTTTACAAAATGACGTTTAGTTTTATGAGCCATAGTTTCCTCATGAGAAATTCTTATAGCTCGTTTTTCTAGATAATATGAATAACTTCCTTTATAAGTGTATAACTCACCTTCGTCCAATTCAATAATTTCATTACATACTCGTTCCAAAAAATAACGGTCATGGGTAACCATAAGTAGAGTCATCTTTTCTTTTATAAAGTATGCTTCTAGCCACTCAATCATTTCCATATCCAAATGATTAGTGGGTTCATCTAAAATTAAAAGGTCAGGCTTTTCAAGAAGAGATGTACAAAGAGCAAGACGTTTTCTTTGTCCTCCTGAAAGAGTAGAAACTTTCATTTTTAAATCTCCTAATTTGAGTTTGCTAAGCATTTGCTTATATTGAGTTTCGAAATCCCAAGCTTCATGTTGATCCATTGCCTCAAAAGCATTTTGATATCCTTCAGAATCTTCTGGATTTAACAACGCTTTTTCATACACAGCTATCACCTTAAGAGTTTTGTTATCTGAACCCAATATGGTCTCCTCCACTGTTAAATTAGGATTTAATTTTGGGTCTTGAGCGAGATAAGAAATATGAGTTCCTTTTCTAAAATTAACCTCTCCCGTGTCTGAGGTGTCTTGCTGAGCAATGATTTTTAATAGAGTGGTTTTACCACTTCCATTTTTAGCTATGAAAGCAATTTTTTGCCCTTTACTAATTCCAAAGGAAATAGGTTCAAAAATAATTCGTTCTCCATATGATTTCGAAACGCCTTCTACAGAAAGTAGGTTCATATATAATTTACTTTAATTTTCTGTAAAAGTACGTATTAAGATTAGGGGAATCGAAAATCTACAATAGATATAATTTTTAAATAAAGAGTTGTTTTACACCAGTAAATAACAGATTTCCTTATTTTTATATTTTAAAATAAACATATGATTTCAAACGAGCAATACAAACATTTAATGAAACGCCTGATTGCCTTAAGGCAATATCTTTGACATTGATGCCAAAGAAATTGAAATTAAAAATCAAGAAGAAAAAACTTTAGCACCAGATTTTTGGAGTAATGCATCTAAAGCTGAGCTTCATATGAAAGGATTAAGAAATCTAAAAAAATGGGTGACAGATTACAATAAACTTATTCAAGAATCTGAAGACCTTGAAGTACTCATGGGTTTTGTTAAAGCAGGAGAGGTTACTGGAGAGGAAGTAGAAGCACAATATTATGATATCGAACAACTTTTGGAAGCGGTTGAATTCAGAAACATGCTTTCCGATGAAGGAGATGATTTAAGTGCAGTACTTCAAATCACTGCTGGTGCTGGTGGGACTGAAAGTTGTGATTGGGCTGCCATGCTTATGCGAATGTATTTAATGTGGTCTGAAAAACAAGGATATAAAATTAAAGAACTTAATCACCAAGCTGGAGAAGTTACAGGAATAAAAACTGTGACTATAGAAATAGAGGGTTCCTATGCTTTTGGCTGGCTTAAAGGAGAAAACGGTGTTCACCGATTAGTTCGAATATCGCCGTTTGACACAAATTCTAAACGCCATACATCATTTGCCTCTGTATATGTTTATCCACTTGTAGATGATAGTATTGAAATTGTCATTAATCCATCGGAATATACCTGGGAAACAATGCGCTCTAGTGGTGCAGGAGGACAAAATGTTAATAAGGTAGAAACGGCTGTTCGCTTAAGACATCAACCCACAGGAATTATTATTGAGAATTCTGAAACTCGTTCTCAATTAGAAAATAAAAATAAAGCAATGCAATTATTGCGCTCACAGCTATATGAATTAGAGCTTCAGAAAAAGTTAGCTGCTAGAGATGAAATTGAAGCCTCAAAGAAAAAAATTGAATGGGGATCTCAAATTAGAAATTATGTAATGCATCCCTATAAATTAGTTAAAGATGTTAGAACACAAGTTGAAATTACCGATGTTGATGCAATAATGAATGGACAAATAGATCCATTTTTAAAAGCTTATTTAATGAGTATGGGACAAAAAGATTTATACGAATGAAAGAAAAAATAACTATAAAAACCATAATATTTGATTTAGGTGGTGTTCTAATCGATTGGAATCCAGAATATTTATACCTTGATATTTTTGGAGGAGATCGCGTTAAGATGAATGCTTTTTTTGAGCACGTATGCACTATGGATTGGAATGAAAACCAAGATGCAGGTTACCCATTAGCTCAAGCAACAGAAGACAGAATCGCGTTATTTCCTGAATATGAAATTTTAATAAAAAAATATTATGGGCAATGGGAAGAAATGTTAGGAGAAGCTATTACAGGCTCTGTACAAGTTTTAAAAAAATTAATTGAGAATCCTAATTTTAGAGTAGTCGCATTAACTAATTGGAGTGCTGAAACCTTTCCAGTGGCGCTTAAACGTTTTGATTTTTTACATTGGTTTGAAGGAATTGTAGTTTCTGGAACTGAAAAAACTAGGAAACCTTATTCAGAAATTTATCAAATAACTTTAGATCGATTTAATATAGATCCATCTGAAGCATTATTCATTGACGATAACTTAAGAAACATTAAGGGTTCAAAAACACTTGGCATAAATGGAATTCATTTTTCAACACCTGAAGAGCTTATAAAAGAGCTTAATAATTTTAAAATTAAGTTGTAAAAAAAATTAATGCCTGTAACTCTAGATTCTATTAGAATTCAATCATTATCCAAATTAGTGCAGTTGTCTGTTCAAACTTTTGATGAATCTTTTGGACATCAAAATACTAAAGAAAATATGGCCTGGTATTTTAAAACAAAAATGAATTCTAAACAGCTTAAAAAAGAGTTACAGTGTCCAAATTCAGATTTTTATTGGATACTTTTTCAAAAAAAAATTGTTGGCTACTTAAAATTAAATTTTAACAACGCACAAACTGAGGTTGTTAACTTCGAAGATTCTTTTGAAATTCAGCGTATTTATATTTTAAGCAATTTTCAAGGAAAAGGATTAGGACAAGATGTACTTTCTAAAGTAATATTATTAGGCAAAAACAAGGGATACACTTTTTTATGGCTTGGTGTATGGGAACAAAATAAAGATGCAATCGCATTTTATACTAAAAAAGGATTTAAAATTTTTGAAAAGCATGTTTTTAAGTTGGGAACTGATTCACAAACAGATCTATTAATGGGTCTTGAAATCTAAAATGGAGAGTCATCCTTTATATCATCAAATGCATCATCTGGATTGGGAAGACTTGAAGACGATATAGCATTAGGATTCATTTTTGATTGAAATTCAAAAGGTGAGTCAAAACTGTCTAAATCTTCAAATTTACCTAAATGACCAATAAATTTTAATCTTATATTATCAAGACCTCCATTACGGTGTTTAGCGACAATGAGTTCAGCTTGCCCTTCAGAAGGTGAACGTTCATCATCATCCCATTCATCAATGTTATAGTATTCAGGACGGTAAATAAAGGATACAATATCAGCATCTTGTTCAATAGCACCAGATTCTCTTAAATCAGAAAGCATAGGACGTTTAGTCCCTCCTCTAGTTTCTACTGCTCGTGAAAGTTGTGAAAGTGCGATTACAGGTATATCTAATTCTTTGGCTAATGCCTTTAAATTTCGTGAAATTGTTGAAATTTCTTGTTCTCTATTCCCTGATTTAGTACTCGTTCCAGCGGTCATTAGTTGAAGATAATCCACTACAATTAATTTAATTCCGTGTTGGGAAGATAATCTACGTGATTTTGCCCGTAAGTCAAAAATAGATAAAGAGGGAGTGTCATCAATAAAAAGGGGAGCCTTTTCAAGATCGGTTACTTTAACATTTAATTGCTGCCATTCATGATCAGCTAATTTTCCGGTTCTTAATTTTTCAGAAGACAAGCCTGTTTCAGCTGAAATTAAACGTGTAATTAGCTGTACAGACGACATTTCAAGAGAAAAGAAAGCAACAGGTATTTGTTTAGTTACGGCTATGTTTCTGGCCATTGATAATGTCAAAGCTGTTTTACCCATACCTGGTCGTGCTGCAATAATAATTAAATCGCTAGGCTGCCAGCCAGAGGTTAGCTTGTCAAGTTTTTCAAAACCAGTGCTCACACCACTTAAGCCGTCGCGTTTTGAAATTTCCTCAATGCGCTTTTTAGCTTCTATAACAAGATTTTGAGCTGATTCTGATGATCTCTTGATGTTCCCTTGGTTGACTTCATATAATTTAGACTCTGCTTCATCTAAGAGGTCAAATACATCAGTCGAATCTTTATAAGAGCTTTCAATAATTTCATTTGAAATTTTTATCAAACTTCTTTGAATAAATTTCTGAAGAATAATTCTAGCATGAAATTCAATGTGTGCTGAAGAAGCTACTCGCTGAGAAAGTTGTACTAAATAAAACTCACCTCCAACAGTCTCTAATTTACCTTTTTTACGAAGTTCTGAAGAAACTGTTAGTAAATCTACGGGTTGTGAATCTTGAAAAAGTTGATAAATCGCCTCAAAAATATGTTGGTGAGCTGTTTTATAAAAGGCATCAGGCTGAAGAATATCAATTACTTCATCCACTCCTTTTTTATCAATTAACATAGCACCCAAAACAGCCTCTTCTAATTCTAAAGCTTGTGGAGGAATTCTACCTTGTTGAAGGTTTATTACAGCTGGATTTGGTGTTTTTTTGTATTCAAGTGCCTGCTTTTTTTCCATGATACTAATCTACATACTTTTCTAATTTCATGATAAAACAAACTATAAAGAATTTAATGTTTATAAGTTTATAAAAATGTTAATAAGCTAAGAAAGCTAATCTAAAAAATTTCCCATTTCAAGGAACTTATTCCTTCTTTTATCAATACGCTCTTTTGAAGAATCTTTTTCCATTTTTTTGAATGCTATCAAAAGCTCTTTACGGACTGTCTTGAATGTCGTTTCACGGTCAAAATGTGCTCCTCCTAAGGGTTCTTTGATTATTTTATCAATTAATTTATTCTTAAGCATATCTTTAGAAGTAAGTTTTAATGCTTCTGCAGCTTGTTCTTTATGTTCCCAGCTTCGCCACAAAATAGAGGAACAAGATTCAGGAGAAATAACAGAATACCAAGTATTTTCAAGCATAAACACTTTGTCACCAACACCTATCCCTAGAGCACCTCCAGAAGCTCCTTCACCGATAATTACAACAATTATGGGGACAGTAAGAGACATCATTTCAAAAATATTACGCGCAATTGCTTCTCCTTGGCCACGCTCTTCAGCTTCTAAGCCTGGAAAAGCTCCTGGGGTATCAATAAATGTAATAATTGGAATACCAAATTTATCTGCAGACTTCATTAAGCGTAGAGCCTTTCGATAACCTTCAGGATTTGCCATTCCAAAATTCCTATACTGTCTTGTTTTAGTATTATATCCTTTTTGAGTCCCTACAAACATAAAAGATTGATCATCAATTTTTCCTAATCCTCCAACCATTGCCTTATCATCTAAAACATTCCTGTCTCCATGAAGCTCTAAAAATGACTCTCCGCAAAGTGCTCTTACATAGTCTAAAGTAAAAGGACGTGAAGGATGACGTGAAAGTTGTACTCGTTGCCATGCTGAAAGATTAGCATAAATTTCTTCTTTAGTGTTTTTTAATTTTTTTTCAATCTGATCACATGTTTCAGTA